>OCVV011179472.1_pt1 | contig 160866 bp, 288 predicted proteins | sample 1539721 | NCBI WGS metagenome assembly OCVV01 (sample SAMN02144230, study PRJEB22623) | gut metagenome | biome: sheep rumen | host: Ovis aries | place: New Zealand
TCCCACACTTCGTTTAATAATTTTTCCAACTCATCTTTGGTAAATTCAATTTTGCCATTACTGTTTGTTGTAAATACTTTAATCATATTCCTCATACCTCCTCAAAATATTCCAAAAATTCCGGCTTATAATCTTCAAGTAACTGCTCAAAAATATAAGTCAGAGGTTGGCTCCAAACAACATTATCAGCTTCATATGGTGCATCGTCCCATAATCTCCTGATAACAAACTCCGTAAATTTAATTGGATCTTTTACTTTACAAATGGGATTCTCGCCATCAAAATTTGTCGGAGCTTCATCGAATAGCTTTACCAGGTCATCAACATCTATTCTTGCCACCAGCTGTAACGAATGATGTTGTTGCGAACCACGACTGTCTTCTCGTTCTATTGTGAATTTACAAATGCCGTTCTCGTTATAGCTCATTTTTTCTCCTATCAACTAATTTTACATAGTACTCTCTATCAAAAACATCACCATTAGATATTTGTATTTTTATACTATTACCATTGATAACAGCTTCCGCAATTTCGCGCCTTAACCATTCGGGACGTATAGAATCAACCACTATTTCATTTTCTATTTCAATCATATCCTAACCTTCACAATCAAATCTAATTTTCAATGTCCTTGACATCGACAAACTTATCAAAATATGACTTATAAAAATTGTCCATATGTTTACCACATATTTCGTCTGCCATTAATTCTATCAATTCAAATGTTCCACGTTTATTAGTAAACGTCTCTAATGGAAATCTATGAATAATTCCATTAATAATAATACTATATAACTCTTCTATAATATTCATATATCCAGATACATCTTACATTTCTTACATTGCTTCCATCTGCTTTTATTTTATATCATCAGTAGCATGGCAAAAAATATAGACCGCCAATAGAAGCGTGTAATCCTCTTGTGTGAACTCTTTTTTGTTAACATCAAAATTTAATATAGCTTCAGCCATTCTTTTCTTCATTTGACACTGTCTCTCTATTTCAAACATTTCTACCATATCTTTACCTGATTGGCTAACAAAACTCATAACTTGCCCTCAAACTTTCTTTAAACAAAAACGGCAATATATCATGTTGTATGTATTCATCGATTGTTTTCATGTTTAGATTACTATAGGTTTCATCTCGTCCTAATTTTAAAACAAAAGAAGTATGGTACGGATCAGAAGCATTAACATTTTCATAGAATTTTTCAAGTGCGTCCTCAGATGGGTTTATTATACAAAAGCCAGAACGTTTCTTATATAGATACCATTGTACATATATTAAATTGTTAAACATGTTCCACCACCAATTAAAGACTTGTTTTATCTAATACAATATAATAATGATATATAGGCATCATGTACTTTGGTGATTTGCTTCCATCATTTAATTGAAAATCAAACCAGTGTTTTCCCCAACTCCAATATTCATTAACTGATTCAACATTAAAAATCCCTACTGGAGTATTACCATTTTTAGTTATCATAATTTTCTTCATTAAAACCTTGCTTTGTTTCGTCATAATAATTAACCATATTGTTTCTTATCGGCGTATCATATGCTTCGAAACAATTATGAACCTCTCTCGCATCTACTTCGCAGTCCCATTTACGGCAGTGGTCGTAATACCATTCATAATACTTACAATCATCACAGTTCATTCTAATTACCCTTATTGATTTTCATATTTTGCCTTACTATTCCTCCTCCTGTCATCCAGTTCTTCGCATGTTATTTCAAAACTTCCAGACCATGGATGGCTATCCAGATTGTCCCAGTTGGCAACATCGGTAACCTTCTTAACAATTTCGTATTCTTCTTTCGTTAGCATCATACTTCCAGAAGTGTAACTGTCTCCCGACATTAAAAGATTACATTTGTACTTATTACCATCATAAGTTATTGCCGTGTCATCATTATTCTTTTTTATTTTTATAGCCTTTTCAGCTAACTCATGAATACTCGGAAGATGATCTCTAATGCGATGAAGCTGATTGGCTATATTGTTACATCGATTATAGATGTAAAGTGTTACTTGCCACTCGACTTCTTCTAGTGAATCAAGTCCTTTCAAATTAAACTCTTCTGTGATAAATTCCGGATAGATTGTACATTGCCATAAATTTTCTTTTTTCTGGACATATGCTATCTTTTTATTATCAGCAGAATATAAATAAGCACGTTCACCATTGTTATATTCTTTCCAGTATGAATCGTTTAGCATGTTTCCTCCTCATTAGATACCCTCAAATTCGTAAAAATGAGGGTATCTAAATTCGTTATATTCCTTATAAAATAAGGCTTTTGGATTTTTTAGATACGGGATTAATCTTCAACTTTTTCGGTGCAGAAGAAAATGCCTTCATCAGAAACATCGAACAGTTCCTTAGCAAGATCCTGGTAGATTGTGGTTTTTACTCCATTCAAATCATAAAGCTCATCATCGTAATACTGCACAACCTTCGGCTTAAACACCACAAAGTTCAGAGGTCCCCACAGCGTCTCGGCACTTACGAATTCAGAAATAATCGGATTGCCGCCAAACGCTCTGCGGAACAGATCCATTGTTGTTGTCTCTGTATCATTAGCCGGGATCACACGAAGAATCAATGTAACGCCGCCAAAATTCTGCTCTGCCGGAAGAAGCTGTGTCAGCGCATCAGCCTTATCGTCTCCATTTACTCTCAGCGTGATAATCTTCTCGTTGTCGTCATACTCAAACTTCACATCGGGATCTTCCTTAAACATTGCCTCAACCTGATTAGCATATACAATCCACGGTGCCGCCAGATTTACTTTTTTGTTTTCCATAATTCATTTCTCCTTTGTTTTAATTAATTATTTGCTAGTTATAATTCAAACTATTACTTATTCTCTTTTATCCACTTGCAACCTCGATACACATTGTCAAACGTTAAATTACATGGATAACCATCAAGTTTACATTCGTAACATATGTTGTCACCATTATTTTGCATTTCACTAAATGGGCATCTATTCTTTGTTAATGGTAGACAATCAACAATGAATTTCATTTTATAATTCCTCCTCATTTTTAAGATAATTAATAAATTCATTCATTACATCTTTGTTATCTCGATTATCCTGAATAATTTTGACGAAACTCGTAATTGCGAACAATTGATCCACGGTAAAACTTACCTCATTCTCACTATCAAAGAATTCCACATCGTCATTCTCTCCGTATGGACTCTCATATAGCAGATATGAGAACGAATGTTTTACCGGAAAACCCTGGTATTCAAATACAAATTTTGTATATTCATTATCCTCGTATGGTAAAGATATACTTTTGCAAAGATAACCGTATTCATTTTTAATTACTTCATATGCACTCTTAAGTTCTTCAAATCCTGTCATAACCTTTTTCATCTCCTCTCTTAAATACACTCCATAAATATCATAAAGTGAAGCGAACCTATTAGTTAAATGTGGGTTTATTAAATACACCCTTCCGTCATCTTTCCAAATCTGCTCTAGCAATTGTTTTTGATACGGAAATAATTTGATATTTAAGTATTTTTCTATTATTTCTATAGCGTTCATTATCAATAAAATTTAATTCCCATCCTTCTGATTATTTATCAACTCAAACATTGCCGAAAATCCATCACACATTCTATCAACCAAAACTTTGTTTTCTTCCGACAAATTATTTATAATATTAATAACTTTATTCTTAGGACACCAATTCGGACGAGAATTTATATCTACTTCAAAAGAACTGATATCAAGCATTTCTTTTTCTTTGGATACTGGCATTCTACAAATAAACATGTTACCAAATTGATACTTACTTAAACACGATCCACAATTTTCTGGAACTTCAAATTTCATTTATTCTTTCCTTTTTTACATAAATAATCTCTAACTGCAATCCACGATCCGTCTTGTCGTACCTCAACCTTATATATCCCAGGAGATCTTACATCAAATTTCACTGTTGCAATTGGTTTTGGAAGCGGAGCAATTCCAACAGGTTCGCCAACTTTAACGTACTTAACTTCGCTGCCAACAAATTCAGCCATTACTAATCTCTCCTATTACATGCATTCCAATCAAACACTTCTTTCATTATAGACCATCCAATTCCTCTTGCCATTCTTTCCTTTTATTGCTAACTATATCCCGGATGGCATCCCTTAACCAGTTAGGACAACTTACATTATCATGACTCTCTATACAATCTCGTGTGGTATCAACTCTAAAAGAAAACCTACGATTATTACCACAATAATTAAGAATTTTATTAGCCCATTTGATATCGCTAACTATATCATTTGCTCTATTTAATACTTCTTCTGTCATTCTATGCACTCCCAATCTTTATCTATAAAATCCCTCGGATGTTCATACATTGTTTTCTCATAGAACTTTCCATTATCTGAGTTGTAACATACCAGATTGCCATATTCCAAAGCTGCCAGGATATCTTCAACATCCATCCTGCAAATATTACCATATGAATATCCATTAACTTTCGGCGGTATCCGATTGCAACTAATACATATACCATTGCCGGTAGCATTACATATTTTCATTCCAATTCCTCATAACCATCTATCCATTCTGGACAGTTCTCTACTGAAAATAATACAGTATCACATTCCAAACCAGCAGAGCATTCACATTCTTCGCCTGTTACATAATCTGGATAAGTCCTAACGTGAATACAATGTTTACACGTTGAACAGCCTTTTTTCTCCGCCAGTTCATAATGTAATTTTTTATACTTCTGCCGATCCTCTTCCTGTTCTTCTTTTGTTGGATTAAATATTCTTCGAAGTTTATTCATGGCATCTCCTCCGGTTTACAAACATCCAACTCCAATTCCTCAACCCTATTAAGATACTCTTCTGGACAATCCGTACTGATCCCGACACATACTGTGCTATACACTTGTTCAACAAAATATGTACATCTATCACAGAAATAATGCTGCTCGACTGTCCCCCATCCCCATTCGGAGAAACTTACGTATTCGTTGTATTTGCCGCAGACCGGACATTTTCTTGTTTCTTTAACCACGTTTACTTACTCCTATAATATATCCAGCAATCATGCCACATAAGTAGACTATATAAAACTTTATAAACAACTTCGTATTTCTCCTTGTTAGTTGCACCCAGTTATACTCAATTATACATTATTAAAAATCATCTCTTTGATAGCTTTTTCGTCAAATCCTTCTGATTTTAAATATTCAATCTGCGCCTTTAAATCATACGCATATTTTGTTAATTTATCTTTCCAATACTGCTCATCATAATTATCTGCATTAACGGTTCTAACAACAATCAACTTTTCCCAAATGTCATTATAATTATCATAACAATTATAATTATAATCTGATTCGCAATTTTTCCATGATCTTGCATTTAGTTCTTCTTTTTTATTTGGATACCATTTAAGATCAACTCGAATCTTATATTGTTTATCTATGACATCATCATCTGAAGTATCATATTCTTCAACAGTAACATTATCGTCATTTAACCATTCTGCATATTCATTGGCTTTATTTTTATCTAGAAAAACACGATTTATGCGATAAGCAGAATAGATCCCAGAAGTTACTATATATATTTTCAATATTGTAATTCTCCTTTAAACATTTTTCGCCAAATGCGGATTATCCGCCACAACCTAACACCACGGGCAGTATCAGATTCGAACTGATATCACCGCCCTATGGCATCCGGGATATGGCAGTTTCCATCGTTTATTTTCCCCTAAATTCTTTAATCCAGGCTGTCGCTTCAATAATATTCTCCGCAGATTTTCTTAAACGATCAATATCGTTAAATGCTATGTCGATACTTTTGCAACGAGAGAATAATCCTTTCATATCTATTAGATTTCCAACCTCAAATCTTTTCTCGTGAGCATATAATCCTTCCATTGCTGCTACATCATCTTTCGACGCTTCAAGGATAAATCCATCTTTTGTTTCGCCAATTATTTTCATTTCTATACCTTATCAAATATTTTTTATCAGCTATATTTTCCAACTCCGTAGTCTGGATCTTTCATCATCTGATATTTATCCCAAGTTTTCTTATCAACTTTAATCCATCCGTCTTCGACCCCAGTAATTAAATACTGCCGATAGCGAGGATTAATGCATCCCGTCGTTCTGCAATAACCTTCCGATGTTTTGTTATTACATGTATGCGTACATTTACCTATCATATTCACTCTCTCAATCTGGCAAATTGATATGAGCAATCAATTCTGGACTGACAGAGTTATTGTTATCAATCCTACGCCATCCCTCTCCAGTTCTAAAATACACAACGCAGAGTGGCCACCCCATTCTATATGCAAGAAATAAATCATTTTGTTTAGATGTAAATGGGATGTATTTAGGATGCATCCAAGTAAGATCGCCATCAAATGCTGTCGGAGCCTTTTTGATCATTTGAGCTATTAATTCCCGGCTATCGAGTTTATCTATCCATACATGCTCCAATAATTCATCTGCATCAATCAGTCTCATTGTTTCTCCTTCAAATAATCTTTTTATTAGAATGAATGATCTACCACTTCAATCTCGTATAATTTATTATCAACTGATTCAATAGACATTAACGGGTCATCAAACTTTAATCTGAATATATGAAATCTTACATCTTGTTCTTTGCCGTTTTCATCTGCAAACACAGCATTAAACCAAAGCTGCCCTGTGCCATCGCCATTTGATTTCCATTCTATATTTTTTGCATTATGAATTGGTATATTCCCTAACATAAAATCCATGTTTATTAACCGTCCAATTATTCTGTTTCATTGTTTAATATTTCCAAAATCTTTTCTGCTTGGTCTGCGGTAAGATTCTTCTTTTTTTCAAAGGCATCCCGGCATTTTCTAACTAAATTAACCTGACGAATTCGTTCCTCAATCTCCGGTGTTAATAACTGAATACACGATTTGCTCCATACATCACCACCCCTTTGCCATCCATCGTATCTGTATGTTTCCTTATAATTGCCATAATCAACTACATAATCGCCACGCTTTTTAGTAATGTTAACTACAATGCCAATTGATGTCGGGAGCGAATTTCCATAATTTCTGATTACCCTGTCTCCGATTTTTAAATTCAGATCATTCATTTCTTATCTCCTGTATTCTATGAATTCATCCATGCCTTTAAATTTAACTCTTATTTTTGTGGGAACACCCTCTGGAATGGAATTCATAGATTTATAAACTCCAACTATTGTCGCAGTTTCTAATAACTTATGATTCTTTTCACATTGAATAGCTTTTTCTTTACTGGCATAATCGGTTTTGCAAATATCACAAGTATATAATTTTTTCTCGGTCATAGAATATCTTCCTATCAAAACTCATTTCATCTCCAATCAATATCATTGGAGTAATCAAAAACGTTACCAGCAAAATTACTTACGTCAGCAAATCCATATTGCAACAAATCATTTAAAAATGCAGTTGCCAAATCCGTAGATTTACAATCTATGACATAATGTTCTTTATCATTTGCATGACCTAGATAAATGTGGTTATCAGTTCCACCAGGCTGAATGGCAATATTAAACCATATAATTTTATTTCCAATTTTTACTCTCATGATAATCCACCATAAAAACTCATTCTATCAAAACAAGTACGGTTCTTCTTCCATCATCTGCTGTTGCATATAATCATTCATCTCTTGCTCATATCGTTCTCTAGCGGCAGCTTCTTGGAACTCATCCCAGGCTTCTTGCTCGGTAAGTTCTCCTCGCTGAACTGCTCCGTCGAGTCTGTTTTCTAGGTCGTCTAATGTTGAATATCCAGTTCCGCAGTATATCATTTTCACATCTCCTTTCAAAACTCATTTTATAATATCTGGATTCATTATTAATATAGAATCGCAATCCCACCCATATAATCTAAAATATAAACTATTTAGATAATCATCTACAACTTCATCAGATAGATGTAATTCAATAGCATCATACTTTTTCATCGCTTTCTCAAAATCAATGCAATATATGCTCTTAAATAATCCCTTCCACTCCGGCAGCTTTCCGAGATCATTTACAGATTTAATATGGCAAACTCTTGCATCATCACTAAGACTAAATTCGAAATTAGCATTTAATTTATCTAGCCAAAATTCTTCGGAAGTACACCACTGTTTCCAGCCCCATTCGCTATCTACTGGAGAAGCCCACATACCACCAATCGGTTTTACTGCTCCCCATTCCTGATTCTTAATTGGCTGGAATTTATCTGGTTGAAATGATGGTGATCCATAATGAATGTATTTTGTCATTTCTGAGTCCTCACATTAAAAAATCATTATCAAAACTGTATCCATATACGCCAGCAGCGGCACATTGTACCAGCTTTTATTAAAAATCTATCTTCGCCATTATTCTCATATCCTGGCACGTTATAGACTAATACTGTTTCACAGTGCATCCAATCGTCAACTGATTTTGGCACTTTGATTTTTTGAGTATTTCTATCAATGACATAAACAGAATTATTCCATATGTCTTCACTCGCTTCAAAATCTTGTATTTTTACCGAATCTCCCCACATATCGTCTCCATAAAAGAATCGTTTTATTGGATTTTATAAATTACAATATCAAAATGTTTGTAGTTAAATTTCCTGAAAACCTCATACAAAAAACCTTTATTTTCAAGGGTTTCAAGCATCTGTTTTAGAAAATCGTCGTCTTCAGTGCTAAATTCTCCGATTTTTTGAATTTCTGCCATTTTTTACCCCCAATGAAAGTACTGTTTTATTGCCTATCAAACCAACCCTTTAAGTCAACCTTAATTCCAGATGTAAGCGTTTGGATCATTTGTAGCACATCATTATTATCAAAAACTGCGAAGAAATCATCATTGCGATATTCATCTATACTCCAGTCAAAATCAAATACTTCGCCGTCCCTAGGAATTACTTCTCTCGCACCAAAATATCCATCGGTAACCAATAAGGCCGATTTTATAACATCGGGTTCATATTCCGCAAAAACAATGCCACCATTTGGAAATTCTTCCATTAAATCTTCTAATTCCCATTTTTGTAATATTCTCATTAAATAACCCTCATTCTCTTCTTAGTCCTATCGGCAAAATACTTTGTACTATATTATCTATACATAATTTTCGCCCAGTAAATTCCCAAGTTTTTTCTACTGTATCATAATCACAAGAGTGCTGAAGTGTCTTGCCGCTGCCCATTAAAATACAATACCAATTCAATTCTGTGTCTATATATGTAACTACTCCATATGTATTTGACCCCTTTAAATGAATTATGTCTCCAACCTGAAAGGCTGTTGTAGAACATTTGCTTTCCAAATAATCTTTTATGGTTTCGTTATCTATATATCCGCTAGGATCATACCAATCGGCAAAATCTTTTAGCCATTTATATAATCCAACATCGGAAGTATTAATTACTCTTTTAAGTCTTTCTATGTTTGTCATTTCATCAAATGATCCTTTCATCCTGCATCAAAGTATACTTTCGTCATATTTATAATTAGAACATCTCATCGAATAAATAAACGATCCGGGATTATAAATGTTATCTTCTTGTGTTTCCATTTTTTCCAATGATTCTTCGACATAATCTCTGTCATTACAATGAAATCTTGACTCGCATTTACTACAATTAAATTCTTGTTTCATTTATTAAATAGTCCTTTCATTAGTCTTGACGCATCAGGATTTCCTGGATCTGCCTCTGCTGCTTCTTGGATAATAAGATAAATTCAAGTACAAAATCATCACAGATTTTGTCATTTGGTACACGATCCCAACCATCTTCACAGTCCAAGGAACCTTTATATCTACAATAATCACACCTGTTCATCAAATAATCACCTTTCATTTTCGTATGCTCTTTAGCTTCTTTTCGTTTCTTAAATACTTCGAGTCCAAGTGAATATATCTCATCTTTATTCGCATAATCATTGCAGTCGTTTGAACATGGACAATTGCCCAATCCTTTCAATGTGCAGCAATCAATGCTTGCTCCCATATCATGTTCACAATGGTAATATATACAATCTTTTCTTGTCATTAGATACTACCTTTCATTCTTTAGCAACCGCAAAACTACAATAATCATCTGGGTAAACACTGCCATGATACTTACACACACCATCTTTGTGATATATGCATCTATCACAAGTTACTACATCATCTCTATATTCTTCCATTTCTTCAATGGCTTTCAAAATTCGAATTTCTTTGGATGGCCCACCATCACGCTTAATCGGTTCGGTGATAATATTTTGGATAACGTCTAATACATCTTCTTTGATTAACATCATGAACTCCTTTTCATAGTACTTTTAACCACCGACATGACGTACATGTAATTGGATGATCTTCATCTAAATTGCAGTTTTTACCATCTTTTTTACAGATATATCTACCTGTCTTTTCAATAAATGGCGGATATGGTTCCCACTCTGAATGATCGCAATCTTTTCGTGTTTTTGGCAACCTATCAACAATATATTTCATTCATTATCCTTTCATTCTGCTTCAACAATCGTAGGTCTTGCATCTAACAACGGCAATATAGATCCATTAATAGAACAACCAGCCCACAAATTTCTCATATCATCCGCATCAATCAATCTACCATGATGTTCAGGGAGTTCGATCAGTGGACAACCATCCGGGCGATTATCATTCAAAATATTGAAGTGTCTTAATGCGCACATCAAACCGCATTTCATACAATTCTCTGGAATCTGCATTCCTTTAATTAAAACACTCATAAGTCAACCCTCTTCCCATCTAAATCATAATACTCTGCATATGGCCTGATTACTTTAATAAAATATTCTTTATCGTCTGGTAGGTTCTTCTTGAATGATTTACTTGCTTCTTCAATACTATTTCTCATAATCGAATATAATTCTTTATATTTTCCATTCTTTTTATAAATTAGTCCAAATCTCATAAAATCCCCTCATTCTACTTCGCAAATTATTTTAGTAGCATCTATATCTTGTTGTGTAATATAAGGTGCATGACATGGATTTAATAAGGTTTCTTTCATTAATTTATCAATATCAATCAATCTTCCATGAACTTCCACCAAAGGACAATGATCTGGTCTGATTGGTAACTTTATATATGTTGTATAAGTTTGATTGATGCGACAGTACTTGCCGGATAAGGCGACTGGACATTCACTGCAATTTTTTGGAATCTCTAAACCTCTAATTAAAACGCTCATTAATTTACCCTCTCAGCTTCAAAAATTGTTGACGCATCTTGAATTGCATCCGCTACTATAGCCTGATCAGCCCAGCTACTAAGAGACGGGACAATTATTTCATCTTCATCAATTATTCTGCCGTGATGCTCTGGGAGTTTAACGAGAGGACAATCACTGTTTCTCTCATATATCTGTGCAGCATATGCATTTGTGATATTACAAAATCCTTCTTCTTTTAACGGACAAGAAAAACAATCTTCGGGCATTTTCATGCCTTTAATTACCACACTCATAAAACAATCCTTTCATGATCCTTTAATATTTTACTGCTAATAATCCATCATGTCAATACCATTTAATTCTTTATTTCTAATCAGTTCGTCCATTCGTCATAATTAGCATTAGGATAAACCTTATGAAAGCACTCTTCACAATAAGGACTTTCCCATCCCCTGGTGGTCATTTTTCCGGGTTTACCACAGCGAATACATGTTTCCTCGGAAAGATCTGTGTACTTGTCTAACCATTTATTATACTTATCAGAGATACTTCTGGGAATGCCATTATCATACCATCTTAACTGACCAAATTTTTCTTTAATCTGGATAACACGGTAATCATTAAGAAAGTCACCGAGGATCTCTCTCAACTCTTCACACATCTGAAGACCAAAGGCTTTGCGCCATCCAAGTGGAAGATCGTCAAGATTTGTAAACTCATAATCATAATCCTCCAGTGGTTCTTGAGACCATTCATATCTGGGAATAAGAAACGGATATCTTTCACAGAGTTGTTTATTTCTTGCTTTTACATCTGGATCATCAGACCCAAGCCATGCTGCTCTAAATTCATCGTATGTCATCGTTTATTTATCTCCTGTTTATCTCATATTTATTCCGGTACTCCAAGAACCGCCTCACCAATATACTCAAACTCATGGTCACTCTCCATAGAATAGATATATGCTATTCCACCTTGAGGTACCGGCACTGCAATAAGGTACTTATAGTCATTTTCATATCCTATCATATCAGATATTGACTCTCTCGCCTCAGCTATAATACCGAAGCACGATTCCCATTTATGGTTTTCTATGAACTGAACAACGTCATTTTCCTTAAATTTTGCCATAATCTACCTCAATTGGGTTCATCAACCCAAACCTTCAATACTATACCATCAAAAGGCGATTCACCTTTAAATTCATCAGGTAAAAAAGATGTGACCACATAATCGTCGTATTGGCTTGGACAGAATGCAGCAGGAAATACACAACACCATTCGCTATTAACTAACAGAGCAATCAATTGATCCTCAGCACCAACTTTTTTCAATAATTCTTGTAATGTCATTCCTCTATCACCTCATAATACCCACGCACATTATCACAAACCCACTGGTTGGCAGCATCCATAAGTTCTTCCTCGGAAGTATTGTCCGGGAATTCGTATTCATCACTTTCATCTGCACTAGCAATGTAAAAAACCACTTTCATTGGGTAACCTCCAGTGTATATAAGCTGTTGTTTTCTGGATCAACATACGAGTGAAATGTTACTTCCAAGTCACAATTTCTGTTTCTAACAAGGCTACAAATGGATGTACCCATGATATCAACTGTGTCCATAACATCTTCCGTAACATTAATTGTTTGTAACTCTGGCTTTGCTAGAGTAGTAATAATCCCATATGGAGTGCGGAACTTAACGTAATATGGTTTATCATCAGTCATATCGAATGATGTAAAATCAAAATACCAAGTCCCGCAATACTCACATTTACATTTATACGGTTCGATCACAGCTCCACAATTTGGACAATTAGTCTTCATAATCCTCGCTATCCTCATCCCAAGAATTAATCTCAATAATCTCTACGTCTTCTGCTCCTGTCATATCCTTGAGCAGCTTCTTGATCTTTTTTTCACTACTGTTATGGATGGCGGTAGCTGTTACACCATCCCAGGTTAAATCACTTCTCACTGTTGTTATCATTTATTTTCTCCGCTTTCTCCGCCTTTAATTTCTTCATCCAACGGTTAACCCCAAATATCCATTTATAGGATATATCCTCGTTCCAGCCATTACTAACCATCAAATCATATAACTTTTTTCTCATGTGATCATGAGTCTCGTCATGAATGTCCTCGATGGTAGCCTTGTTACCTTTTTCCGCAACCCGATTAACAATCTCGATTTGTTCTGGTGAGTTGACACCGAAAAATGCAATTTTTTCAAGCACCTTGTCTTTGTCAAACTCAACCTTCTTGCGCTTGCATTTGCGATAGTATCTTTTGATCCACCTCATCTCCGATTCAAGATGATCGGTTTCCTCAGCATCTATGAAGGATCTGCGTGATAGAATAATTTTCCCCCTCTTTGTTTCATTATCATGCCAAATCATTGCTGTTAAATACGGATAGTATGGTATGAAATCCTCCGGCTTTTCAAATTTCAAAGGAAGAACATGTGTACCATCAGCAGATTGCGGATAAATATCATAGTTGTCTAATATCTCTTGTGGGGTATTGTGCATACAAACATAATCCTCGAAATCGCTCTTGCCGCTGATTCCCATATTAGCCACTCCTTTCAACCTTATGCTTACCGTTACTATTTCTAAAGACTCGGTAATTACGCTTGCAATAGTATAAAACCTCGTAATACTCCTTAATTTTTCCCCTCTCCCAATGAGAATTAAGGATTTCTATAAATTCTTCCGGAGTCTCGTTATACATCTCTCCGAAAATGCTACCGAAAATACCACCGAAATCATTGTTAATCATAACTATCACCTCATGTAGTAATCTCTAATATAATCACATGCCTCGGTTAATGTATCAAAAACAACTTCACAATCTACTTCTGCCAACCAGGGATATACTCGGTCTCTACCAAACCCGATAACGGGGATCTTATTGCAGACGGCAAACTGTACCTCTTGTCCGGTGCCAACCGAACTATCCGAGTCGTTTAAATTGCACAATAATACATTACTATTTAATATTTTATTTGTATAAAATGACTTTACTTGTTTATGTGTTTTGTGCTTATGCTCAGAATATGAAAAGTAGTCTAGCGGATTAATTACTTTGATGCTTATATCCTGCCATTCGGCAGCCTGTTCTAACATCTTGGTTGCTCTTTCTCGCCACTCTCTACCCTCATCCTCCAAACATTTACAAGCTCCCGCTAAGTAAATTTTTATCTTATTTCCCATATTTTTTCTCCAAATAGCTGATAAGATGTGTCGCATACCACACTATTTTTTCCAGATCCTGGATACCATTTTTGCGCTTCCACCGACATGCATACTTAATAATATTACCAGTATCAGTAGCTTCAATACCTCGAAGATCTTCTGTGAAAGCTTCAATGACATCAATCACTTCTAATCCGGAACTACTCTGATAATGTAATGGGTGAGACACTAACTTATCCTTGCTCTCATATAACTCAGTCATCTACTCTTCAACTCCTCTACCAATTTCATGATATCCGGAATTTCTTCTTCCATATCATCTTTCCAATCGCCAACATAACAATAGGTCATATCCTTATGTGGTACAGTCTCAATTTTTCTAACGTAAGAACTTAGTAAATCGAAATCCTTCTCATAGCAATGAAAGCTGTTTGCTCTGTGAGTATATGTACCAACGGGAATATCAAGTTCATCTGCAATCCGCTTTTGTAGCATGATTAGCGCAAACGCATTCATGAACGTAGCCTTGGGAGCATCATTAGATCGGAACAAAACCTTACAATGAAGTTTACCGTTTCTAATAAAATACTGAATATGCTGTAAACATGCTATGTCATCACTATACATATCCTGCCCTTTATCTCTAATAACCATTACTGCTCTCCTGCTACTAGGGTTCCGGTGAAGTTCATCAATAATAAATTGATACTGATCGGCATATCTTTGATGATAGGTGTATGCCCATTTACCACGCTCCACTTCAAAGTCCAGGATGCCGTCAAGCATCTCCATGACATACTGCTGGAGTTCATACTGTGCGCCTATAAAACATTTTGAAATCATCGGTTCTTCAAGCGGATGTTCCACAACCATTGTTAAACCAATTTCTTTCTGTGTCGTATCCCAGTCAGCGCAATCTGAGATCTCTTCATCATAATTCAACGCCATCAGGGCTTTATGATAAGCCATTGGCAGTGAATTTTCGTGTATAAAATATTCTTTCATTTAAACCACCTTGGAATAGTAAATTCATAACCTAACCACATTATCAATATCACATCACGACATACATAAAATCTAGGAATTAATTTCCTCATTGCAACCTCCTTATCTTATCTAACAATCCTGTAAGATAGGTATGTTTGATAAACGCTGCCTGATATCTGTCGTGCCACATCCAATATTTACTACCGAACGTTTCGGAACTATCCATTTCTTTTCTATATTCATCAACTTCATCACGTAACCTTTCTATCTCACAGGTGATTAGTTCTAGTATGTTTTCAACAACCATAAGCAAAATCACCACCTTTTATTTAATTATTTATTACTAAATAATAATATCAAAAAGTAGTGATTTTGTCAACTTAATTATTTACTTCTCTCAGAAAATATCGGGAATTTAGAGTTTCGATCATCAGCATGTCCGACTGATCTGAGAAGTATTGAACCGGTGATGTGATCAAACTCTTCAAAAACCCAGGTTTGACACAAGACATGAACAACGGTTTCCCAATAATGATATCGTCCAGATCTAACTCGACGATTCTTTTCATCCCGCTCACAGCCTCCGGCTCTTCCTTGAGATTACCTTCATGGTCTGTGATAGAATAAATTTCGTATTGCAATCTCGCCCTCCTTGTAATCCCTCAATCTCCACCAGCCATTGCTCCTGCCACAACAATTGCCGTGCTTAACCACTGCACATACCCTGGTATCTCTATTTCATATTTTGTAACTGCAAGAGTCATCAAAGAACACCAGAAAAAAAGAGCAAGTCCTCCATACAAAAATCTCATTCCTTCGCTCCTTCCTTGTATGGGTCGGGTAACGGCATCCATGCTATGATCTTGCAATGCATCGGCAGTTCTAGCATCCATTCGCCGTCAATTGTTTGTGATATGTCAACCCATGTATCTTCATCGGAATGATTAACAATAGTAACCATCACATTCTCTGAAAACTGTTTTCCCGAACCACCAAGCCAGTGATCCTCTTCCGGCAACCGCTCACTGCACGGTATCCACCGCCCTATCTTGTATTCTGGCTCTAACGACATCAACCGTGTTTCAGCATCCACCTCTGTATGTCCATCCCAATGTTTTGCCCTCGGTAGATCGATGCAGTCGAACATGTCCCAATACTTGTTTTCATAGTGATATGTATAGCTACCTTCCGGCGTATCAATTCCAACGATAAACCAACCGCCGCCGAAACAATACTCTCCGTCTTCGTGCCTATATGATTTCCACGACTTGTCTTTATATGCTTTGACCAATGCAGCAAATAGGATCATCCTTTGTTCGTATAAAGAATTGAAAGTATGAAATCCATCAGATAAATCACCAATATTATCAACTCCGGCAACCTCACAGATTGCTTCTCTTCTTTTCAGTTCGGTATCTGTCATTCCTGTTCACCTCTCATATCTGCGCCACAGTGATAACAGAAAAAACTTCTAAATTTATCTTCTTTCTTTATCAATGCGCCACATTCAGAACATTTAAACATTGTTTCAAACCAATCACTATCGTCTTCAATCCACTCACCTTTTCTCCGTTCTGGCTGTGCGGATGGCAGATTGCCTATAATACTTTCCGCTCTATCCAGAGCATCCTGCCACGCCTCGTTATACTGGCTATATGTTTCCCGTTTCCCCGGAATTCTGTATCTGTGTTCCTGACACAACACGTCAAGCGCATCTATCGCCGCCTGTCTGCTGATTAAATCTCCCATCCCGTCACTCTCCTTATATCGCCGATATGTATAACTTCGTGCTGCAATCCTTCCTGATCGGTGATGTAGCATTTACACTGATATAGTTTTTCTGCGACATCCGGCAGTGCGGATGGCAACGCTTCAAATTCCTCAATCAGTTCCGCCTGTTCACCGCACCGACATTCATCACGGACAATATCAATCGCCGCCTGTCTGCTGATTAGATCATCCATTTGTTTTCTCCTCTCCCGACCAATACATTTCCAGATACCCTTGCATCTCATTTGGGTTGATTACGTTCCACAGAAATTTAAGGAAGTCATCTGGCTGTACGGATGGCAAATCCTGAATGATATGTAAAGCACTCGTCAGTCCCACGTTTTTCCACACGGCACATTTATCCTCACCGCCTTCCGTGTCTGCATATTCTTTTTGAATTGCAGTGATTGCCGCATGTCTGTTTATCATGTCTCCGACATTTACGTCGGTACCATCCTGCGCTTTGAGGGCTTCGATTGCCGTGTTAACCGCTTCTTCAATCGCTTGATATTTTGTCTTGGTTGACAAGAAAGCTGCGTTTTTCAAAATGCTGATCGCTTCTTCATTCGTCATTTTCGATCATCCTCCATACATGCACATCAACCCAGCAGTGCCACTGACCACAGGGTAACCTATCCTGCCATGCGTCCATACCTTTGTTTTCCGGGCAGGACTGGCAGTTGTGGGAGTTGTCGGGGTTTGTCATGAAGTCCATGTATTCGTCATCGGTCATCATATTTATTCGCCTCTGATTCTCTTCTTTTAATCTTCTCTAATTTCTTCTTTTTGTTGTTGATTCTTGCCGGTTTGGATCCGGGTTTCTTTTTATATTGCGGACATGTCTGGCATAATCCATACATCTCAGCATCCTTTCCCAGATCACAATTCCCCTTGCTAATATAATGAATACAAACTATTTCTTTAGTTTTAGCCATAATCCATCAAACCTTTCCGTTTTGTAATCTTGATTATAGTTTATATAATACAATTGGCCCCTTGTCACCAGCATAGGGTAATGCCCTAATTGTATTATAATCTATCCATTCTATTGCTTCTGTCTCAGTAAATTGTTCATTGTCCGTAAGCCATTTAATCATAAGCTCATAATCATAAACAGCTCTGTTATCGTCTGATACACCAATCAAAGCATCATCATAACTATCATTAGAGAAGATAACAACATCTTCATATCCGGCATCTAGTATTTTTTCTTCAGCAGTCATGTAATATCTCCATTTTATATGTATTATTTAATTATTCCTCTTAGATAATAATAAAAATATCCCTTAATAAACATGCCCGTAAAACTTTTGTTTGGAATAAACATAATTGGCAAATCAAATTCATGCCAGAACGAATGATAACTTGCCCAAAAACTTTTAGAATTATAATCCGTATCGTAATGCCCTAACAACATGTCGGCATAAGAAGCATTTTCAATAATCATCACCTTATGTTTTGGAGCAAAAACAAATTCTTTTTTTAATCTTTCCCTGGACTCCGTAAAACATTTGGAAATTTCTTCAAGACTATTTTTCCGCTCTATTACACATTCTTTGTCAAACCAAAGATCCCGTGGTATCCCAAGTTCTTCATTCTTAGGCAAGAAAAATGAATAATCGCAAGCATCAAGCTTCTTTTTTATCCATGGAACATTTTGTTTATCAAAAGATCTTATAATGTGATCATTCTTTTGTTCTCTTGTATCACATACAATGGTCATGCTCTTGAGCAAAGTCTCCTGTTCACTCTATGTAAATTTCATTCGTTCAAGCATGTTTAATCCTCCGTACACTCTATGGCTGCAATAGCATCTATATTGTAAATGCCAACCCATTTCTTTTTCTTGATTACTGCGAACACTTTTCTGTCGTAGTAATAATCTGTGTACTGTTTTTCTTTGTACTTTCTTATATTACCATCTTTGAATACAATTTTCAACATTTAATTATTCCTTTCTTATTATAAATTGCAAATAGAATAATCATTTAACCACCAGTCGAATTGTCCAGGAATATCCTCCCATTCTCCATCGGAATTCTTTTTTCGTTTTGGTTCTTTATTGCAGTCTTTCATAAAAATAATGTCTCCATTTTCTAATGGCAGATCCAGCCATGCTGTCTTAACCTTCTTATTCTTAGGATTTCTTTTTTTATGAATTTTTAATTCAGCCACTTGTCGATTATTTAAACAAAATGCTTCAAACTTGGGTGAATAGTTTGTATTTAATTTTGTAACAACAACTACTCTTTTATTAATGGACGGATCTGAAAATTCAATATATCCTAATACATCCTGTTGAAATTTTATAATATCTTTCAATGAATATTCCTCATCTGGAATATGAGAACAAATCTCCTTAATCAATCCAGTCCAATCAATTATCCTATATTGTTTATCACTTATTTTACCAGTTTTTTCTGATATATCTGTACAATATTTCTTCAAATTAATATTACTTAATCCTAGTTCATCAATGGAATTTTTAGATATTGTTTTTTTATATGACACTCCTGTTTTCCAGAAGTCAATAACATCCACTATTTTAAGTAATTTTTTTATGGTTCCAAATTGTTTGAAATATCCGATCTTTATCAGATTTCGAAATACCGTTCCATTTATTTTTGTACCCTTGATTGATAAATAAATATCTATAAAATCTTTATTGGAACTCTTATATATTTCATATATGTCAGCTACAGCTTTTTCACCTATTCCTTTAACGGATGATAAACTAGGATAGATGATTTTGTTTTTGTCATCCACCGTAAATTTCGTATTATCCTGTCCATATTGAAACGAACCAATTTTATAACCATAAAATTTCATTGCTTCATGTTCGAGTTCAGCAACTTTATTTTTATCGCCTTTATCTTGATAATGATTTAAAGTTACTTCATAAAATTTCGATGGATAGTGAGCTTTCATCCATGCTTCGTACAGAGAATCATTTGCCATAGCTAAAGCATGCGGTGAATTAAAAGCATATCTTTGTGAATCTTTGATGACCTTATATACTGGATCAAAATTATCTAGATTCCCAATATTCTTCAACCAATGGTCCTTTAGGTTATCCTCTACATGTTTTAAAGCTTCTCCAACCAACTTCTTTTTTGAAATCTTTTTTATCGTATCATAGGACTCCTTCATAGGAATTCCAAGATAAGAATAAACCAACATTACAGACTCTTGATATAACATAAACTTAAATGAGTCTTGCAGTAAGTTATCAATTGCTTCTTCTCCACTACTATATGGTTCTCTGGCTAAGAATTGATTAATGTGTGATTTAAACCCTGGACGAATACCGGCGATAAATGCAGCTAACTCTTTGATGTTTTGTGGTTTATACTGCATTGCTTTTTTTGTTGTACCAAGTTTTTCACATTGATTTAAACAACAAGTAATTCCATTTGCGTATAAATCCCAGGTTTTCTTATCACCAGAAACCATCTTTCTTAATTCAGTCACAGTCGGCACAGATTTGTTAAGACTTCTATATAACTTATTAATTATAGATACAACATCTACAATCAAAGCGTCATCTTTAACGTATCCGTATGAATCCAGTAAATTTCCTTCGACATTTGCAACTATAGTAGATTTCCCTGTACTTTCTGAATGACATCGTATTAGTCCAATTTCATAGCGAATATCTCCATATCCAATTACATCCGGTTGACGAATATTTCCATTAAATAAGCAGAAACCGCAAGCATGAACTTTAGCCTGTTCAATAATACCCTGATAAGGTTTACTTTCATTAAATATACGGAGATGATTATCATCTGTTATATAATCTTCAATATGGATGTTTTTCTTATCTTCGTCGTCTTCTACATTCTTTAATGCTTCATTATACTCGTCAATTGAACTTGTTATTTCATTTGCTACACTTGGTTCAATACCTTGAATATCTGCATATAATTTAAACCCTGATTTTTCTCCTAGTTTCCCAACTGCCAACAATGGATAACACCCATGTTCACCGAAAAGTTCTCTGGCAGCTTTAACAAATGGTTCTTGTGACGAACAGTTCAAATCCAAATCGGGCATCTGATGTGATGCTAAGATTCTATCTTTAGTAATAAACCTTTCTGGGAAAATAGGAACTTCGGCTTCAAACCGATCCATAGTAGTAAATCCTAGTAACTTATTAGTATAATACGATGCCGCACTTCCTCTGGATGTGGTGGTTAATTCCCAATTATACTTATCTATTGCCAATCTTACCAATTTATAGTTATCCAATGGGTAATCAGCACAACCACTATCTCTATATTCCCCAAATTCATATTCAATCGCTTTTTCTCGTTCTGAAGATTTATGATCAGCATCTTCCTCGGAGTATTTTTCGTCAAGGATTTTCTTTAATTCCAAACATCTTTCTTCATATGAATAATCTTTATACTCAGGCAGAATGGGGATTTTAAATTCCGTATCATAATTCAGATCTTCACATCCATCTACAAATACATGAGTGTTCATCATCGCATAAAGAACTTCACCCTCTGGAAGCACTTTTTGCTCCATCATTCTCTTGAATACTTCAATCCCATTTGGAAAATCCATGTACCAATCGTCTTCGTCATCATAATGAAGACCTTTGCGTTTGAGCAAATCATTTCGTTTTCTACAATCTTCATCATTTATATAATGGGTATCAAGACCAATGATAGTTTGAATACCATATTTCTGTGACATCTCATATATCTTTGAATTTATTTTTTTCTGGATATCGGTATTGTGAGTTTGGTATTCTAAGAAAAAACTATCACCGAAATGTCTCCATATCTTTAGCCAAATTTCTTCAGCATCAGGATATTTCCATCCAGCAACACATGCGCTAGTCACATATACATCTTCCGGCGTTAAGGTAAATAATAAATCAAGATCAATTCGTGGTTTAAAATAAAAGCCATCATCATGAGCGCAGGAAATAATATAATTCAATTTTCTCATTGCAATATAATTTCTGGCTACTAATACCATGTGGCAATTTGTGTTGTCACGAACAGTTCTTATCTTATTCTCCCCATTTTTAGTGGTGTATTCCTCAGTATGTTCAGAAATTCTATCTTTAACCCAATAAACTTCTGCGCTATAACGAAATTTTAATGGGTTATGAATACCTATTTTATTTCTATATTTTTCAGTCTCGGTTTGTTTACATAAATCATAGCAATGCAACCATTCTCCTGGATATCCATGCTCTCCAGAAAAATATAATTTACATCCGTAGTTATCAGATATCTTGAAGAACTCAGGGATGCTAGTAGCACTATCAATCTGTACAAGATCAGACCATGTTGTATGTTTATGGTAATTTTCCATCATCATATTCATATCATTAACCCAAGTATGAATATCATATGGAAATCTAAATTTTATCCGTTCTTTAACTGCTTTAGAAATATTTATCAAGACATCATTCATTGTTTGTACTCACATCCTTGGCAAGAGCATAAATAATTGCAATAAAAGAAGTCGTTTTTAGGTGGCCATTCGGTTTCATTTTCAATTTTATGAATGGTGTCTAATGCCCATGATTGAGCTTCTAAATATTCATCATTATTGAACGGAATTTTAATGTAATCTTTTTGGCGAAACATATTCCACCACAATTCCTTAATCGATCCCTCACCAAATTCTTCCAATACCGCTTTCGAATATAAATATTGTTGCCTTTGAAAAGCTAAAAAATGTTCACTGTCACTCTTGCTTATACGCCCAGATTTAACTCTTTTAATTATGCTGCTTTTATGATCACAAAGTATCAACTTACCATCCTCTGGATCTTGTAATAACAAATCAATAAACCCAATAAATGGATATTCCTCTATATTAAAATCGACTCGTTTCTCAACACCTATTACTTTATATTTGTCAAGTGGCAAGTCGATGTTATTAAAATAATCAATTACTGTATCAAACCAATCCTGTCTGAGATCCTTATATTTATTTGGGGGTGCATCATAAGGAACTTCTTCGGCGAAATGTTCTTCAAAATATGATGGTAAATCCCATAATCCAAGTTCTCCCTTTTCATATTTCTCTAAACAAGAATGAGCAAAACCTCCGGCGGCACCATAAAATCCATTCTTTGTTGGTTCGCAATCAATATAATGTCGTTTCCATTCGTATGGACAGCCATAGAAGCTATTCAATCTGGAAAAGCTCCACTTCATTGAAGCTATGATGAAATCTTCTCCATTGTATTCATTCAAATGCGCTGCCTCCTTTCGTATAAAGTCCGCCAGACAGCTTCCCCCCTATCTGGCGGTGAATCCTTATTCTGTAATAAATTCCATCTATCATAAACAACGTAAACGTTGGTGAATCTTTTCAATAACCGTGTGCATTCTTGGATCTTTTGTAGCTTCACATCTTTATCAAATGCTATGACTACATCTCTGACTTGCATTCTGATTAATAGCTCAACCTGGTATTCACTTAGTGTAGATGTTTCGGCAGATACTGCGTTATGAAACCCAAATTCATCCAGTTTCATAACAGATTTAAGACCCTCCACGATTATTATTTCTTTTGTTTCTTTTATATAATCAGACGCTTGCATTGCGCCTGTAAAATAATTAAGAATTCCAATACGATTGTAGTTCATATATTTCATGATCTTAAGATCTTTATAATTTTGAAACCTTGTTCTTCCCTTAACTCCAATCATATTGAATTCTGCATCTCTTACTGGATAGACTATTCTATTGCTCATCGGATCAACTCGGATTTCGTATTTTTTCATTTCTTCTGCGGAAATTCCCTCGTCTATCCATTCTTGCGGAACTTCGTCTATAAATTTCTGCTTGTAATCTGTATTTGGATCCAGAATAATTCGATTACACACTTCTTTTTTGTGCGGTTCATTTAGTCTTTTTAATAATTTATAAAAAGACATCGTCTCGGATTCAATATATCCATATGAATCTGTATTAGTAATATCAGCAACTTTTTTAACCGCCTGGTCAAAATTTAGTTTTTCCGTCCACATAATCCACTTATAAATGTTTCCGGATTTTCCGCACGAAAAGCAGTGAAAAAAGTTTTCATCTGTATTTATAGCAAGGGACGGAGTTTTTTCGTTATGAAATGGACAAAGGCAGTAATAAGTATTCCCAGAATGTTTTGTGAAATCAACTGTTTTACTAGCATATTCCAGTAAATCAACTTTATTCGCCATATCTTCAAGAGCATCCTGAGAATATTTCATTACTTACCTCACCTCCATCACTTTATATTAATCAAATGGCGTATTAGATATGTCTTTTTTTTGTTTCTTAGCTTCTGTTATTCGTTGTCTGTCGCCATCGAAATTGAAATAAATAGCATCCTCTTCATCACCCTGTGGCCCGTTTCGGTTAATATTTACATATGCCATTACATTACCGGCATCTAAGCCACCATCATTCTGTATTTCTTCAGAAGTTTTAAATCTCCAGTAAACACCGGTACTAATTGCTTTTGCAATATTATCTGAATTAGCGATCATATCATTTCTGTTCAGCTGTGCCGCACTCAAGACTGCCAGATCCAGTTCACCGGCAATTTTGTTTTTTAAGAAATCTGCCATCTGTCCAAGAATTGCCGAGTTTGTATAGGCTTCGCTATTATAGCTTTTTATATAATCATAGATAACGAAACTAAGATTCATTTTGTATTTTAAGATTTTACAGATGGAATAGATTTCGTCCATATTGCTGTCAGGCAAATACATGTGAACCAGTGGAAGACCATGTATCCATTCAATACACTTGTTAATCAATTCGCCCTGTTCTTTATTATACGTTTTATTCTGAATTGTCTTGAACGGAATGCCAGTTACGTTACAAACCAATCTCTTCGTAAATGTCTCGGTTGACAATTCAGTATCTACATATAATGTTGGTACATTTGCCTTGAGCATATTAACGCATTCATTAAGGCAGAATACCGATTTTCCTGTTTTATATCTCGCCGTTAACAAAACCAATTCACCGGGTTCATAATAAAAGTAATCATTAAACGACTTAAACTTTGACGGTAATCTTCTGGTTAGATCTTGGTTCTCAATTTTGTCCCAGATACTATCAATCTGTTCACCAAGAGTTTTGATCTCATCCCCAGTAATATACCTTTCAGTAAGCTCCGTCATCTTATTATTAACAACCTGGTTGAGCTTTGATAAGCCCATGTCGGAATTAAAACAATCAGCCTGGATTTCTGCCGCAACCTTTGCCAATTCCCTTTTAAAACTGGTTTCAACTACAATATTGACAAGAAGCTTATACTCTTCAAGCGTATGTCTAGCAGCATACTGAGCCATGCCTATAAACTGTTGCATATCTTGAAGGTTGTACTGTATTATCCTCTGTTTTACAGCATTATTACTGTTAAACATACTTGTAATATTAAAAGCGTCTATAGTATCAATACCGTGTTTGTACAACTCTTGAATAGCCCAATAAATACATCCGTTTTCAACGTTGTAAAAGTAACCCGCTTTCAAATAATCGCTATGTAAAATAAAATCGGGATGATATACCAACGTGGCAATAACACCAGCTTCAGCCTGAGTATCTGCAATTGCACTAATATCCATACATCATCCCTCCATTTATCTTAATATATCTTCGAAACTTCTTGGTTTTTGTGGTTTAAATGTAAACGAACTTTCTGGCGAATCTAATATGAATTCGTCAGTTATTAATATGTTTTTCCTTTGCTCCTTTATTTCTTCACGGATCTTTTGCTTTCTCAGCCTCTCCCACGCTGCGGAAGCATCACGATCCTGAATAATATAATGAAGCCCGGCTGGATGTTTTAAAGCACCCGGTTTGTTATGAATGAAATACTTGATAGCAAATTCAAGGTAGTCAACATCAACCTTTTTTTCGAAAATAATGTTGTGAATCGTCGAAACAAGCATTCCAATTTGACTTTTTGTGAGCGTTGGATCAATTTTTTCTAAGAATAAATCCCTAATTTTATTGACCGTCTGCATAGTATGGTAACAATCCGGGTGGTAGTAAGAATTACCCTTGCTACCACCCTTAACAGCGTCTATTTTGGCCAATTCATTAGTCGGATGCAATTTTAAGCACTTCGGATATCTGCAATGTACTATGGCCTTATCTGACATAATTAATTACCCCAGGCGAAAGGAAGCGGTTCGTCATCTGCACCATCGGGAATATTCATAAAGTTTGTATCGCTATCGCCGCCACTTGCTGCCTTTTTGCTTTCCGCAAATTCCTGGTCATCCACAACAACATCCGTGGTATATACCTTCTGGCCATCTTTATTCGTATAGCTTCCAGTCTGAATACGTCCAGTCACAACAATTTTTGTTCCCTTGTGAAGATAATTCTGAGCAAATTCTCCACTCTTACCGAATGCTACACAATTGATAAAATCAGCTGTCTGTCCACCATCATCATTTTTTCTTGAAAATCTACGATCAACAGCAAGTGTATATCTCGCAATTGCCATGGCATTGTCGCCAGTTGTAAAATGCATATCAGGTTCTCTCGTCAGTCTTCCCATCAAAATAACTTTATTCATATTGTTCTCCTTTTAATTATTTATTTTTAGATACCTTGTTAAACTCTTCAAGCAATGCCTTCGCTTTGTCAATTTCTTTTATTGCATTTGGATTGCCGCTGGGTTCGTATTTATTAATAATCGCCATGACATTTTTATCTTTTGGTCCACCAAGTGATGTCGCAACATTAATAATTTCCTTTTTAATAGCTTTAAGATCATCGGCAATATCTGCCGCAGAAACATTTTTCTGAATCACTGGCTTTGGATCCGGCACAACTCCATTTTCACACCATCTATAAATAGCTTCACCGTCTTTTGCAGTAATAACTGAATATCTAGTCTCTGGCCATAATTTTGTGTTATCTTTATCTGCGTGTGCCAGATGGGTATCCTGCTCTATCTGAAGAGAAAGCATTACCTCATAACTGATATCCTTGTCCGTCTGGCTTCCCATACCGACTTTTTTTGGAACAGATTTTCCATTTCTATCTTCCAAAAGCCATTCATCTTTACCTCTAGCGCAACAGATAATGTGCATAGGAGCGGTAAGGATTTTATCAATCATAGCTCTGTGTTTAGGCTTGAGTTTTCCCCAGTTCGTAAACGAATTGCCTGGCATTTTATCATGTGTGTCATTAAGCCATTTCCATTCGGCACTCAAACCATCAATAATACAAACCTTGTATCCATTTTCGACCGCTTCATCAATAGCTGCAATATATTTGTCGGTAGTAAACGGATCATCCAACTGACACAAATCATATTCAAAGCTATAATCGCCGTGTTCCGACTTCATTTGAGCATATAAAAGATCTCTGTCTCCCTCAGTACCAATATATGCTATTCCAGAACCACCACAACCTCTTAAAATTCCAGTGGCAAGTTCACATGCGCTCTGACTCTTCCCGGCACCGCTGGGTCCAGACAGTAATATTTTTGCATGGACTTTTTGCCTTGTTGCTTTTTTAAACGCCATATACATCATCCTTTCTGTCTTTGTTTAATTATTTACTTTTACATTATATCACATCTTCATTTGATGTCAATATCATAAACGTATTTATTTTAAATCGTCTTCCATTCGGTTGCATGCATCTACATCTTCTTTTCTAACAATGACCAGTCCGACCTTTTCAAGATCAGCAACAATTTTTTCGCAATCTTTAGAAAACCATTTTGTAATCTCATATAAACCGTGTTTGTCCAGCACCCTCAATTAACATCACCCCTTATACTATCAATCAGAAATTCCACATCAACCATCGCAATGTTATTATCCATTAGAACATCTCCCACCATAAATCATATACCCTTCTGTATCCGCCATGGTTAGAAACATAGCCTTTAAATCTGCGAAGTTTTTTGTTAGACATCTTTTTTAAATATTTACTTCTACTTCCACGGTACAGACGCTTAACTCTACACATTTCTTCGATATTGTCTGTCCAATCACCATTTTCATTTACTGGGAATGCCGGTGGAAACCAGTGGCCAATATTTTTTCTGGCAAGATTTATTAATTTCCTTTTATACTTTTTATTCCTGTCATACCTGTTTAACTTCCGGGGATTGCTATAAGTTTTGCCCACATCTATCGCCTCCTCGGTTTCACACGAACCGTATAAATCTACGTTTCCGTCTATCTTTCTACAATATCTAGAATTATTAAGATAAGAACATCCGTCACATACGCTGCTTATTATGTTTTTCATACCATTCTGTCATATATTTAATTTGTTCTTCGTAATCCAACTCATCTTCATGTTGTATTGCGCAAAGCGACCATACAAAAACCAATACAGTTAAAAGCGCAATTATTGCTAAAAACACAAGTAATCTCATAAATCCCCCTTCTATTTTTTAAAAAACAATAGTGTAGAATTTAAATCTGTTTCAGTTAATCCTCACACCTAGACACTGTTAGTTGGTCTGCGGAGCCGCACCATTTGATCCTTTGATCGTTTCGTCCACACCTTACTAAAACATCATTAAACCCTACACTCTTGTTTCCGTATTAGATCGTCACCATATTAAGACTAGCCACTATCTCCCGTTGTCGCCCAGGATTGGTAACTGATCTAACCGATTCCAGTTAGCATGGCTACTATATTAGTAATTAGTATTCAGGCGACACTGTCTCCGGAAGGATGGTAGATATATCGTTTCACTATCCATCTGTGCATAGGAAGGTGATAGCACGTTCTCTTCCGTTGATGGCTTCCGATAGGACTTGAACCTACAACAAATTGATTACAGATCAATTGCACTACCATTGTGCTACGGAAGCGGATGGCGGTTTATACGAACTCCGCCAAACGTATGTCACAATTACAAATAAGACTTATTATGAAGGAGAATTAGATGAAAACTTAATTCATCTAAACAGGGCTAACCGGGCATGATCCGATATCGAGAGAGTCAAAGTCTCTTGTGCTAGCCAATTACACCATAGCCCTATAAATATTCACGGGAGCAGAAGGATTCGAACCTTCGTTTTCTGGTTGATGGTTACCAGACTGTTGCCATTTGACATACTCTAACAAGCGCATCACTCTTGTACCCTTTGTCTACGCTTACACTCCCAAAAATCGGAACGACACGATTCGAACGTGCAACCACCCCGGCTTTCCCATTAAGCTATGGAATCTATTTAATTCCAGTCGGATTCGAACCGACAACTAGGGCTGTTTTCCCATTTAAACTACGTTCCGATGACTGGCGGCAGTCTTGGCCTTCAACCGCACTTTAATGCTCATTAACAAACCAGTCTTTTTTTACAAGCTACCGCAGAAGCCGCCTCGCATTTGCTCCTGACTTTAATTAAAGATACAGCCCAAAGGTCTTATGTACCCGTAGCGGCTATTTCACTTGTAATTATGTGGGTAAGGATTTGCACCTTACAATTATTTTCTTGGACTGCGTTGCCCCTCTGCTACTATTTCATCTCTCGCCTATTTCACTTGCAGATGCCAAGACTATTTAAAGGACGTATTGCGTCTACCTATTCCGCCACCACATAACGTAGTCTTTCCAACTGTCAGACAACTTCCCCATTCTTGCTAAAGAATGGAATATCCGCAGGACGATTCGAACATCCCCCTCCCGTGCCAACGGGCGTTGCGTACCTCTACACCATACGGATAACCGTTACACATGTGTCTTCACCATTTCGTATAAGCCTGCGCAGAACTATACTACTTTGGCTAATCGGGAATACTGGACTTGAACCAGTGACCGCCTCGTTATGAGCGAGATGCTCTAGACCAACTGAGCTAATTCCCGTTGGGCGAGTTAAAGTCCTCGCAACTGCGCATCCTACATGGTTGGCCTGACTTTCTCAATTTGATTTCTGTAAACCGTGTACTTAAGTTCACCTACTTTACAAATTATCTGGTACTCATCACTGGGCTTGTAGTATTTGCTAATCAGCCCCGCATGCATCAGAAGGGAGTCGAACCCTTAATCCTTACGGCACATGGGCTTAAACCATGTGTGTATACCAATTCCACCACTGATGCAAAATTTGCTGCCTATCACAGCTATGCAATCGCATAGGTTGAATTTCACTTATATAATATATTATTTAATTTACCAAATTAAAATTGGGACATAAAACCGAACCTCTGCCCCGTGGTGTAAATACCAAGGTTTTTCTGGCGACTTGTAATTTTATTTACTTGTTCATCATAGAAATGCCGTAAAACATTAAAACATTAGCAAATAACAAAATAAATAACCATCAATAACAAAATTCAGAAACAATGAACAATAAAACCTGTAATACCTTATATATTTGACCAAGTCAACCAGCGGAAAGCAATCAAATTTCAAAAGTTACCGAGTGATTAATACTATCTAAAGCCAACTGAAGTTCCGTTTTCTCATCAACGAGTTTTGCGTATTCATCAGTGGCATCGTCCGGATCATAAGCAGTATATCTGTAATCAATAGTGTTGCCTACAGAGCCAAATCTCTCTTTTTTACTCCTGTTTCTCATGTTATCAAGAGTCATGATCCTATGAGTTAAAATCGGCATTTTAATGAGTACCATATCAATGGTCATCCCAGGAACAACTTCCGTTGTCGTATTAAAAACATTAATAGCATGTTTAATACGAATGATTTCGTCATTGATCTTTTCTAATGCAGCCTTTGTATCCTCAAATGAGTAATCCGGCTTGTTATCATCGGGATTTTCCCCAACTGCTGCATTATAAACACAGTTTCTTCTCTCATCGGAAAGAATTTTCTCTTTATTATCATTGAGTTTTGCAAGCATCTTACTTGCTTCTGCGCTTGTTACTTTCATGGTCTTTACCCTCCCCAACATAGTTGACAGATTCATTCTTGACCCAGCACCCATATTCAACGGGTGACTTGCCAATCGGATAATCTTCAAGCCACACCTCATCACCGTTGCGGTGAGTTACCGTTACTTCCTTTCCTTTGTAATAACCTTTCCTAGCAAAGAAAACTCTGGCCTCATTTTCAACTCCGTACATGTTGATCTCCTTTTCTTTAATTATTTATTACTATAAATGATTATACGCTCCCAGACCAATCTTGTCAACACTATCTTTAATTATTTTTTTCATCCATTGATAACAGATCGTTTACATTAACAATACTTGAACCACCCGAAATAGTGGGTAATCTCCCATCCCATTTATCAATTTTCTCTTTCTCTATTAATTCCGGTGTCAATGATTCTGCGATCTTTTTATTGGCTTCGGCCTCAGCTTCAGCTTGAATACGAAGAGCCTCTGCATCTGCTTCCGCTCTGATTTTCTTTGCTTCTGCATCCGCTTCTGCCTGGATCTTTTTCTGTTTTGCCTCAGCTTCGACTTGCTTAGTTACCTGTTGATTGGCATATTCGGAGGTCTCGGCAGCAAGTTTAGTCTGTGCTTTCTTCTCGATTGCTTCATTATACGCATCTGAGAAATTAATATTACCAATGGTTACAGATACAATATTAACAATCTGATTTCCGTATTTAGTATTCAAAGAATTCTGGATCGCATCCTTAACGGCTCCCTCAATTTTCGCTCTGTCAGTCACATCAATGTCATTAAATAGCTTAGTTGCCGCCTTAACCCCAGATTCTACAGATGTTTGCTTTACCAGATTGGCATCCCATTCCTCTACATTCTGCCAGATCCATGCAGCATACTCAGCATTAATCTGATAGTCAACAACCACATTCTCGCAATAGACTTCGGTTCGCTCAGATGTCTCAGACCATATCTGTAAGTTGCCAAAATCCTTTTCAAGCTGTTTGCAGTTGACATTATATATTTTTTCCATAATAGGTAGATGCCAGTTAAGACCATTCTTAGTACTCTTATCAGCAATCTGACCACAGTATGTTCTGATCCCGACATAGCCGGTCGGCACGAACGAAAATGAGCAGGAAAACAACGCCACTACAACGCCAACCAACGTTAGAATTAACCACCACAATTTTTCCGTTTGAAAAATCATAGCAGCACTAATGGCAATGATTGCCAAACCACCAATAAGAAACAAAACATTAACTAATCCCATAAATATCATTCCTTTCTCTACTATTAATTAAGCAACTGCTTCTCGTTTAATAACAGCAAACATATCACGCACATCATCCATTATTGGATGCATCTGATCTTCAGTACAAAGTGATGACATGCCAAATTTTCCGTTTGTCAAATCTACAAACATGCTGCAAGTTCCCTCATCACCCATAAAAAACTGATCCCACTCTTCTGGTGAAAGAATTCGCTTTACATCTAGCTGATCAATAGCCAGGTTATCAAATGACACTGCCTTAAAGTGATTGGGCAAGGTATCCAGCACATCATACAAGTATCTCTGACGAGCCTTTACAGTAAGGTTTTCGCTGTTTTTGTAATCAATACCACGACCTTTGTCCTTGTATCCAAGAATAAGGATCTTTAAGTCATTATCCCTCAATGCTTCAATATCAGACGGTCGCAGAATTCCGTTGATAGTATGGATAACAGCATTCGGATATTTCTTTACCTTGCTAATAAACTCTGATGTCGGATTTCTCAACGAGATGCCTAATCCTTTAATTAATTCCCTATTAACCAGATCGGTAATCACATCTTCCTTGCGTTCAAAATGGATCTGGTTTACGGTCATGTTGGCAAAGATTTTGCGCCTCTTCAATTTCTCAAGGAAAGGAATCAGCTGCGGGTGGAGCAGTGAATTTCCATTGATAGCAATTTCCGTGTACGGATGCAGTGAATCTATGAATTTGACATTTGACAAATCTGCTTCTGGACCATCTGGTGTTGCGTTATCATAACAATATTTGCAGCCACCATCACACCGTTTACCAATGGAAATATCAATGTTCTCCGGAAATTCCAGATCGAACTCATCATCCATTGTCATTCGTTCTTTTGTGCCATCATTAGAATCAATAATAACTACAGAATTTCCGTTCTTATATACATATTTAGGCATCTCGTTATCCTTTCTTTTTAGCCATCGTATCCATACTGACACATCACCACAATATTTTCACCACTGGGAGTGGTATAATAATTATCATCCATCTCAAGATCGCTGTCCTTAAACCAATCATATTTAATGAAATCATACATTTCTTTTATAAATGCTTCTTCGGGATCGTCTTCGTCATTATAATTTTCATCAGGTTCATATCCCTTGAGTTTATAGAAGTGAAGAACTTCTTCTTTTGTATATAGCTGACCCTGTTTAGGTTTTTCGCTTTCGGGGAAATCTTTGAATGCATCATACCATCCGGTTTTATAATAGTACAGATTTTCATTTTCCCATTTCTCGGCCTGTTCCTCAGTCATAATCACAATATTGTGAGTGGTGCTTGAGTTAGTTTCCCACACATTACGTCTAATTACTCTTCTCATACTTATCTCCTTTAATCATGGCTCATGTTTATGCCAGCGTATTTGTTAAAAATAAAATTGATAATACTATCATCGTCATAACAAGAACAGAATTTCGGCTCATACTCTGGAATAACCTGATGGTTAAGACTTGGCTCTACTTTCTTCATGATCCGAATTCCCTTTGCTCCAGTATATGCGCAGAGACATTCTTCCAAACATTGATACTGATAAAAATCGCTTAGATCCACATCCCAATGATTTAAATAATATAACTCGGTTAACAGATATGATAGCTTTACTCTTTGATCGAAGGTTTCTATTCCAACATTATAGTCGCCAAAATCTCCGAAATCAGTAACAATGTAACCATCTTTATCAATTGGCAGATAGCTCTTTTCCAAACCTTCCTTAGCAATTACTAGCGAATGGACAGCGGAACTATTCGTTTCCCAAATATTACTTCTAATTACTCTTTTCATTCTTATTTACCTTCCTTTCGCATTTCAAGATGGTCTTTTAACATTCCATTTATATGCATAATCCTCAAATGGACATTTTCCAATATATTCTATAAATTTAATTATATCTTCTTTGGCTCCTATTCGAATTGCATATCCAGTATCATCCATTTTTTCTTTATTCATTTTTTGCAATACAGCATTAAAATGTTTTAATTGTGGTAAAATAATATCTTCTAATTCTTTTTTATTAAAACCATTTGTATATAGCATCAGTCTTTGACTATTACAGTTTTTGTAATTTATTAAAGACCCATCACCCAAATACCAAACCTTACACATTAATGGTGTTAATTTTAAATCCGTTGGTATATGTTTTATTCCATCAAAATACCATTTATTATATTCTACTGTGAAAGTAGGAGAAGCAATACTATTATATTCATATACTTCATAGAATTTATCAGTTCTTTTATCGTATCTTTTTCTATATTTAATATATTCATTAGAAGCATAATTTATAAAATGTTTACAAACATAATCAACATGCTGAAATGATTTTGACGAATATGAAAAATTAGCATTTACTGCTGGTTTTCTCATATAACCATCGCCCAATAATGCTCCTCTTAATACTTCATACATCTCATCCGTCATCTATATATATGTTTTTGATGTTATATGCCATCCTTGTTGTCTCGGAGAGATTTGATATTCTTTCATCTTCATAGAAATCAATTCTTGAGAACATCCTAGTATTTCACCACATTCACGCTATGAATATCCACGATTAATATACAAATCAATAAGTGTTTCTTTTTCAATTTCAATTTTTCTCATTTTTTCCTCCTTTTATATTCTAATAATTAATTATATTCTTCGATGATAAAATCTGTGTTAATAATGCCAGATGCTTTATATTTTTCCCAATCGCATATTTCATCACCGTCAACAACAATAATGTATTTTTTATCAACGAGGAAATCCTTCAGTGTAATTCCCTTATCCTTAATAAAGTTTTTCAACATTCCGGCACTCTGGTGATCAATGGTACCGATGTTCGGCATTTCCATATATTCTTCTTCATTGAAAATTGCCGGATGTTCTTTACCATTTTTATCTATATAACAATATTCCGCTCTATTATTTTTTCTATCCCAACCACTATAGATCAGATCCTTATGCATAATATCATTTCCATCCTGGTCAAGATAAAGGTCTTCTTCTTTTGTATCAATATCAAATCCTTTAAACCCAGGTATCATTTCATAAGCTATGGATTCGAATTCCTTATACCACTTATCCCACTCCGGATCGTCTTCATATAAATAGCCAAGATATTCACACATGGCATATTTAAGTTTATCTTCGAATGACATTAGTAATCTAAATGGATATCTGCCATAACCCTCATAGATATCACACAACCTCAGCTTCCCTTTGTTGCTCAAATATACGCAATCCATTCTGTCGCAATCATCATTTGTATTCCAAACCAGCTTATCTGGATCTACTTTCCGTTTATCCTTAGTAACAACTATCGAATGAGCAGAACTCGAATTACTTTCCCAGATACCATTTCTAACAACATATTTCATGCAATCACCCCATGCTTTCGCTTTAATTATTTAATCTTTGATCTATTGTTTTAATTAGTCTATCTTGGAAATCCGATTCCCTTTTTATGTCGCGTAATGTGCCAACCAAAAACCATCCGCCAACAACAATAACAAATAGTACGCCAACCATTATTTCCACCTCTCTGAAATCCAGTTTTTAAAGTACATAACTGAATATATAAGTGTTACTGAAAACAAAATGAATTTAAAGCCGGCACTATCGGCGATCAGATAGATAACTGATACGAGAATAATCATTGCCAATACGATCATTTCTATTAATTCGTCTTTTCTCTTCCAGAAATTCAAACGGATCCCTCCAATTTACATAATCATAGCTGCCACATTCCGGGCATTTAAACAACACATGCCAATTAAACTTTCCATTTGTCCAACCACACCTGGCACATTTACAGAATCCTATAACCAAAGATTTCATTTGATATACCGCCTTAATTTATTTTTAGATATAATATAAATCAAGTTTTCGCTTATGTCAAGTTTAATTATTTATTTTTTAAATAGCCGATACTCAATTGTATCGGTAAAACATCATGCCGTTAATTCTATGAGATAGTTTTCGTTTTCTATTATATACATTTCGCTGTCGTCATCATATGTAATTAATCCATCCAAGCTAATTTCGAAGATATCATTTCCGCTACATATAACGATTTCATCGGCACCATCTTCGCAATGATCCGGTATCACAGTAACGCTTATACCGTTCTTCATTTCGCTACCAAATGAGAAATCCATAATAATTGCCGTACCATTTTCCGCTGCCATAAACACATCTTTGATAAGTTTTTCTCTCATTATGCAATCTCCTTTTGACAAATAATTGCCGAATTAAGTGATTGCAAATAATCAATGCTATTGTTATAATGCAATTACAGAATTCGACTTTTTGGTTTGGTTTGAATTTTGTAATCAGGCTAGGTGTTGCTGCGCCTAGCCTTTATTCATGCAACGACCAGAACATTTGTTCGACCGTTATTACTGTACCATATTAATAACAAAATTACAACAGAAGATATTCACTAGTTATCAACATCATTATTCACATCCATACATATCTCTTATTAATACACCATAAGTATTAAGATAGGTAATTGCATTTTGAATTTTGCCATATCTTTTTTCGTGTTTGCTTCTGTGTTTTATTATTGCATCCTCAACCGTAATGGATTTATTATTAGCAATTTCACTTATATACCACATCCTTCCCGATTCGGACAACGCCTTAAATGTAAGTGAAGGCATGCCCAAGTAATCACCGCAAGTATGAAGTCTTTTACCTATGATCACCGTGTTATTTGCCCTGGTACAATTTCTTTTTATATTTCTAATAACACGATCACCATCAGTATATTCGTATTCATATGCCTTTTGATTTGCTGTTAAAGAATACCGGCTCGTTTCCTCAACAGCAACATTTATAATATGTTTCAGATCGTTAGAAATTATAATGCTGCTACCGTTGCACAATATCAATCTGTTTCCGTCTTGTATGTCACTTAATTTTACATTGTACATACAGTTATCTTTAATTGGTATTCCCTCGAATGCCCCAAGCATTAAAAACCTGTCAGCATAATTTGGGATTTCGCTTATAGAAGACATTAATTCCTCTTTTGTAAATAAGTTCTTGCGCAGCGCATTTAAATTTACGCACTTACATAGCATTAAGGAATTGATTTCTTCGTAATGGTTTTGGTTGTCAGATACCATTCCGTTAGAAATACACCAGTTTGTGTACATGGATAAATAATTATGGATTATTATCAGAGTCTGTATGTTTGGTGTACTGTAATACTTATAGAAGGTTATTATCTCGTCAGAATTCCATTCGCATAGATCTCGCCCATAATCTTTTTCAAACGGTTCGGCCAATGTAAACATATCATTTATGTTGTTTGATATTGTGGCTCTTTCCATTTTCTCTTTCAAAAACTGAGCTTTCCGTTCTCTATTAAACATCATCCCACCTCCTTTATCTTATTCATTATTACATTTACGCCCTTCTTGCGTATCATGCCGGAACTCTGCACCCTCAACAAGCTTGACTCTTCTTTTGAAAGATTGTTGAATATATTAATAATAGTATTACAATACTTTTCTCTTGGAATATCAGAAGCAAACGTGCATATTGTTATAAACAATAATTCTTCGCTGTATTTGCCAAGGAACAATTCATTCTGCTCTGTAATTAAATTAAAATCACCAACGAGCTTATTTTTAATTTTGATTACATGGGCCATTTCCTCTTCTTTCTTCACTTTACGATCAACAAAGAAATAAGAAATCAGTTTACCCAATACTGCATCATTAATCTTGGCATCGTTTCTTCCAATCATGCCCTGGATATTACACCCGGGATCATTATTGATTCTTTGTATAATTTTGTTTGGGATAGAGTTTGTATTATACGAATCCGAAACAACTTTTTTCATTGGCGTTTTTTGATCTTGCTGGAATATAAAACTGTTTGCCTTTGAATTGCTGAAATTAACCACTCTCAGTTCCATTGGGTAATCGAACTGTGGATCAAAATCATATATTTGAGACATTGCTATATATCTGTGATAACCATCATCCAGGTTAAACATATTTTTAGGAAGTGAAGTAATAGTAAGAATGTTATTGTCGAAATAGAATTCGGAACCGTCGGGCATATTCAGTGTAATTGGATCTGGAATATATGTTCCGTTTTCCATTGCATTTTTAATTTCTTTTACATTTTTCTTGCTTATGAATGGCTTGTAGATTTCAATATCACCGGATTTCATTTTCCGAAATGCTCTCTGTTCGCCTTCTTCATAGTTGATCAATCTAGCTTTCTTGAATTTCATTAATTCCTTTACGGATGTTTTGCCTATCCATTGATCAGAAGAGATTTGCACCATATCCTTTAATACTATCGGAAAATCAATCTTTTCTTCTACAAACTTTTCGTTTGATAAATATTCGATTTCGCTATCAGTAAAGTACTTTTTTAAACATTTTGGATCTATACAATAGACAACACAGAATACTTCAAATGTAGTAAATTCGCTTACGTCCTTTTTAAAAGATATCATTTCCTCGGCAACATTAATAGGAAGATTAAACTTCTTATACACACTATCATAGACCGATCTACAATCAGAGCGTTTTGTCATCCTCTTGAATAATGTTTCCGCATAGGAATTAAGCTGCTCTCTGCTTTTTTCACCGTATAACATAGCTATTAAACCTCCTTTCCTTTAATTTAGCACATAAAACTTTATATTGCAAATAATACATCAGATAATCATCTTACCGATAATATCCGCAGCCTTTTTAGATGCCTTTTCTTTTTGACCTCTAATATATAACCCAGTAGTTTTCGGGTCTGCGTGACCGGCACATTCCTGAGCCAAATAAAGATCCCCGGTGTCCTCGTACAAGTTTGTAATAAATGTTCCACGCATTTTATGCGGCGTAATGTTTTTTTCTTTAATTACGACTCCGTAAGATTTAACAATGTTATAAATAGTTCGCGTTGTCATTCTCCTTTTTCTATCCGAAACAAACAATGCAGTCTCGTTGTCACCGACTATTTCTTTTCTTACAGACAGCCAGTCTTTAATGTAATTCAATGTTTGCTCTGATACATACACCGACCTGGAAAGATCTCCCTTTTCCAAAACGGTTATTGAACGAGATTTCATATTAATGTTATTAATATCAAGCTTATATAAGGCTGAACATCTTATTCCAGTATTTAAAAATATTGTTATAATGGCGAGATCTCTTATTTTCCACTTGTTCTCTTTATTACTTGATTTGACATTATTAATAAACGTAACGATCTCATCTTTTGTCATGTAACCCTTTTCTCGCTTATCTCTCGTGGTCTGCCTTTCTTTAAATTTTGGTCTCTTAACCGATTGCATATAATCTTCATTACAAACTCCATCTGCCTTTAAAAACGACGAGAATTTTTTAAGGGCAGAATACACATCTATTCTATACGACGAAGATTTCTGTTTTAAAGTTGACATATATTTTGTATAATTGCCAAGTTTAATTTTTGAAATATCGTCAAGCTGAACATTGTTTAAAAAATTGATAACACATCCGAGATAATTATAAGACGCAGAATAAGACGTATCAGATAACATGAAATAATAAAAATCTTCAAGGTATGGCTTGTCATTATTATCAGCAATTCTCTTCTTGGCCGATTTTTCAAAATCGTTATTATAAACTTCAATACCTGTCATTGTAACACCTCCGTTCATTATATTCCTCTTATATTTTCTATGATCTCATCAAGGCTGTCAATTGCATCCTGTAACATATCTATCGCTTCTTCTGATTGTTCTGCCATTTCTGAGGCTAAAAGGTTTTCTGGTATATTATCATAATAATCTTGTTCTTCGAATAATATGTCTTCGATTTTTGATTTAATTTCTTCCGTTAAAACTGTGACATCCGATATGGCTTTTCTTCTCTGCTTATTCATAATAATCCTCCATGGTATTAAGGCATATAATGTTTAGCTTCCTCGTCTGTTAAATATCTGCCATCTGTTATTGAAAGAAATGGACTTATTTTACTTTCCATATTATAATATGCAAGATGATGTTTTCCGTTTATCCACATTAATTTGAATGGCTTTCCCGTTTCATTTTCAACCGGAAGCTTACATATTTTGCCATACATTTTCCACTGTGGAAAGTATTCGTAATGAAAATATTTGTCGTTATTTTTTAATTCAAGATTATCTTTTTTAGTTTTATCGGCAGTGATATTCTCATATACGCGACCAGTTTTTACACCCTGAATTTTCAACATACCGCAATCATTGGCCATGATACATATCTCATCAGTTAATGTTGATCGCATCTTGCCATTTGCGTCATAATAATAGTTCTTGCATTCTGACTGTGCAGCCTGTTTGCTTTCCATTGTTGTATTACTTTTCTTGATTTCATCAACACCAACAACACCACCTAACAAAAGTGTAATCAAAGTGCCAAACAAGTGAGCTTTCCTCCTTTACATGTAAATGACTTCGCCGTTCTCTTTTACAAAGTGATCTCGTTTACTTATTTCCTCAAATTTCCGGTCTGCCTTGCAATATGGACACCAGATATCTTTTATGTGTCCCCTCTCCCTGTGGCTCCCATGATTTCTCATGATCGGAAAAGTACCACCGCATTCGGGGCAAATCAACATTGATAAATCCATGAACCGCTGCTTCCTCATTATATCACACCTCCGTCTTGTTTAATATACGTATCATAGAATTCATTATTTGTCAAGTACTTAATTATTTATTTATGATAATTTCCATGTTATTTCTTCCCACCCAAAACTGTCACAATAATACCAATACCAATAATCTTTACCATCATCCTTTAAGGCAATAACATCTGAAACAGAAAGCGAATGTCCACGGAAATCATTCGGATGATTAATATTGAATTCTTCCCAGAGATTAGCGAGAATGTATTTCTTTTCTCTTTCGCCGGAATACACTTCTTTATAATCGTCAATCGAGAATCCATACTTCTCAGCCTCATCCCACCCTCTGAATGCGTAAGCAGTTTTTCTTATGTCTTTCAGCTGATAAATTTTGAATTTCATCGTATCTCCTCCTTAATTATTTAATTCTCTCAAGATCTCCGTGACATATACTACAACGCCAATTATCGGGATGTTTAACCACTTGACACATCCTGAACTTGCCAGTCTCCACGCCGCATTTTTTGCAGCGAAGAATGTACTTGGGAACAACATAATCCGCTGCAACAGAATTGCTTACTCCTTTGTCTTCCCTACTATCAATTCTTTTAATATTATACCCAAGTTCTCTTTTTACCTTTTCAGCCCGAAGCTGCCATCCATTGCCATGGTTAAAACAACCTGGACAAGTATGAAGGATCTCATGGATTATAGTATTCTGCAATGCTTCAAGTGGGACCCTTTCATCCAGAAGAACCTCGGATATATTAATAGAATAGGTAGTGGGAATAGCATACCCCCTTCTCTCAATGTGGCACTGACCCCAGCGCCGTTTCGCTCTGGTATTCACCGTAACCTTAATAATTTTTCCATAGTCAATACCAATTTCATCCATCATAACAATACAATTCTGAAAAACTTTCTGAAGATCTCTCATTTAATCAACCCCCTTATTTAGATTTAAATGCCAGTGACATCAATTTCTTATGCGCTCTCTCATACAACACTTCTTCGCTTTCGTTGCCAATCATGCTATCATTAACACTTCTGATAATAATCTGCGGATCAACAAGAAAATCTCTAGCCAGGGAACTAATTTCCTTTTTCCATTTAACGCTCTTCTTTCTTGTACTCATTTAATTATCCCCCTTAATTTCATCAAGTTCATAATCATGCAACTCTTTGTTTGTAAGTTTCCTTGAATAAACAATAACATCATAATACTTGCCAGTCATATCATCTTCTCTTCTAACGAGTCCGTTCTTTGGCTGGCATCCTGGCGAAAATCCCCGGAGACGCATTCCATATTTGTATTCATTCATACGTTTTCCTCCTTATCAGATATTTCTAATCACAATTCCATTTGCATCTACTTCAACCGGTTCGCATCGTTCGGGGTTTCTTAATATATAACCCCACTTAACGAAACCCCTCATATCATATTTACTATATGGTCTGACTCGATGGCGCAGATAATCAAAAGTAAACTGCGTGTATGTACTATACATAATCTCCGCTACTATATCTACATAGCCAACGAGTTTTGCCTTTCCACAACCAGTACGAATAATTCCGACTCTCTGACCAACAAGCGATCTAAGTGTTGGCTTTTCTCTTGTTTCCACGGTTTTCATTCCATCAAGAATCAAATTCGTAAATGGTGTTTCATTGTCATTAATATTAATTGCTTTCATTCAAACTTCTCCCAGTAATCATCTTTCATACGGTTTCTGATCTTAGCCTTTGCAGCCTTTTCCGTTTTGCAACCGGCTACCGAAAAATCACAAGTTCCAATGATTTGTTTATTGCCTCTCCACAGACCATAACCCTCATCATCTGTGTGATAGTTTTTCCATTTTGTATATCTATAGGTCACATTTACCGGTGTCTTTTCTTTTGTGAAGAAATTCTCATAATACGTCAAGTATTTTTCTCCGTATTTCATTTGCGCTCTCCTCTCATAAAGCTTCTTTTATTAGTTACTAAATGCTATTGTCGCACCATAAGTTCCAAGACAATCCGTTCTTTTGAAAATTTCACTTAATAACGCAAAGTCAACATCTTCAACTGTATATGTAGTAAGATCATGAATATCTTCTTCAATCTCTTCATCATAATCACCAAGCTGAAGATTTGCTTCTACTGCTTTACGAATTGCTTCTAAATTCGTGTCAGCCTCAACAAGAAACTGTGTGAGATCGTCTTCCCATGTTACTAATTTAAGTGTCATCATATCACTTCCTCTCATAAAGCTTGATTTTTATTTGTTGACCACTGACCATGTATTCCCGCCGTGATCCATGTACAAGCATCTTCCAGATTCCGTTTTGTTAATCACTGCATCAGGATCTTTATGACTGAGATCAAGCGTGTACTTCAGTTTCATCATTGCTTCATAAGCAGTTTTTGCTCCAAATCCCCAAGTTGCTCCCGTGTCAAGGTTTGTTACATAAATCATATTTTTATCTCCCTTCATCAAACGTGATTCTTATTCTTCAATTTCAAGGACAATTTGTGGATATTCTCTGCCGTATCTTCTTACTGTATCAATAAAAATTGTTTCAACTCGCCGATTCCCATATTTCTCTACCAGCTCATCTTCAGTTTCTGTTATCACGTCATCTTTCGCCGTATCGAATACAACAACTATGTCTGCATTTTCTGAAGTGTAATACTGTACTTTCCATTCTTCATCAATACCAATATTTTCAAGAAATTCTTTAAGCATCATAGACGACATCTCCCTTCACAAAACGTGTATTTTATTCATCTTCATCTGTTTCTTCAACATCGACCTCATCATAATGAGTATCAGCGACTGGGTATCTAGCGTCTCGGCAAAAAAGTTTATAAGCTTTATCTTCCGCTTCGTTCTCGTCTTCTGCGTTTACACAATATTCCATATACTTTGTAAATGTAACAATATAATTTGCCATTTGTTCTCCCTTCATCAAGCGTGATTTTCATTTAATCCCATTTCTAATTATATTCAATATTTCTTTTCTATATCTTTCATAATACATATCCAGATAATATTCCATTTCTTCATCATTTTTAACTAACTCAGTCAGCTTGTACATTTTGTCATGGTTTATAAAATGACATGAACTTACATACCATTCATTATCATCAACATTGAATCCATAACAAAATTCCATGAATATATCTTCTTTTGGTATTCTGAAATAATCATTTACAGATACACAACCACCCATATCCAGTTCCGCAATAACATCAATTTTAGTGAGCAATTCAGATTCCGTCTTGATGTTGAATAACTCAATACCAAGTGATTCTAAATGTGAATCACAATGATGATATCCATATTTAACCATCCCATCTTTAATAATTCCCACATAAGATCTTGTTGACATATAATCCTCTCCCTTCATCAAACGTGTCTTTTATCAAAAGTCTCTCAGCTGATACTTGTCTTTCACGATATATTCCTCAATATTAATATCAACAATTGATTTAACTCTTGCTTTCTTAATTGCCTGTTCAACTGTTTCCGCTTTTATCTTTTTTGTTTTATATGTGTTACCAACAACGTAATCAATAATGTATGTTTTCATGTCATCATCTCCTTTCATAAGGTTAACTTATTGCTTCAGCTTTTAACTTACAATCAATCAACGTGTTCTCGTGATATAAACCTCTATAGTAATCATCAACATTCCTATCATGCAGTCGCCAATGATCACCATAAACCCTGTCCCATGTTTTTAATATATAAAATCTGCCATCTTCGCTTTCATATTCGCCGGGTTCTATCCGTTTCCATTTGATCATTTAATCATCTCCTTTTCCCACAACTTTGGCCAATTCTCATACAGGTCAGAATCTACTCTATGCCTATCATCTGCATAAGCCCAAAGGCTTGCAACTGTTCTGCCAGTTTCCTTTTCCCATCCTTCCGTATACCAGCCACTATATATAAAATCACCATATTTCTCAATAACCTCTTCAATGTTCATATACGGGAGTCTGACCTGTGTTCTGCATGTAGTTCCTTTTTCTTTCCATACATCAAAAATCAACATTACTTTATATTTATTACTGCCAGAAAATTTTTCTTTGAGACTTTCCATTGCATCGTCTCCCTTCATAAAAGCTGTTTTTCATCTGTTCGGGACATATCCGTTTCGTCTGCATTCTGCTTCACACTCTTTTCTTGTTTTCCCGCTTGCTACATAATTGTCCCAACAATCTTTTGCGATCCATCTGTAGGTGTACTCAAGTCCGAAATAACCGGTTCTGTACTTCTCAAGGTATGCTCTCGGTTTCCGTCTTTTCATGTTATCACCTCCTTGCTCCATCAAGAATTTCAGTTACCTTACGCTGGCATTCCTGATAAGTTCCAGTGAATGTGTATCCATTAGTGCATCTAAGTGTATACGTTCCGTCTTTGTTGGGTTCAATTACCATGTTTTATCTCCCTTCTTTAAAACTCATCCATATGTATCTCATCAATACATACCGGATCATCACCATCATCAATGACCGCAATGTATGCCTCTGGATCACCAAGATTCAAAGCCATTTTCTTTGCCTTATCCAGATCGTGGCTGCCGTAACCCCAATCATTGTCATCCCTGTTTCGCATTACTGCGTACCAAAGTTTCATTTACATTTTCTCCCTTCTTTAATTAATCAACATATTATACAGTGCATCTCTGCACTCTTCATCGGTGAGTTCCCTTATCTGATCCCGACCGTACACAAAATCACCAGATTTATTATGGACGGTGTAATCATACGTGCCGTTATCATAGCAGTATATTTCACTTATTACACCGATTTCACCGTAAACATTGGTGTCGTAGCAACCGTCCGGCATGTCAACAATTACCTTTACTAATGAGCCAAGTAACATAAGCTATTCTCCTCTCATCAAACCTATCTTTCATTAGTCTTCTCTTGCACAGATTGTGTAAATTTCTGCATCAAGAATTACTTCACCAGTGTCCATATCCTCAAGTGCAATATTTGCGGGATTATCAACATCTCCGTAAATAGCAATCTCAACCTTATGGCCGAAATGTTCTTTCAGAATATTCCACAGCAGTTCGTTCATTTTCTTATCCATATCTTGTGTTTCCTTTCTTGTTTAATCACAACATGTTGTGCTTATACCACTCATGAAATAACCGTTTTATATTAAATCCATTCGTCCATTTCAAAAACGTTATCTGCGAGATAGTCATCTTCCGAGACTTCCGAAGCATTGACTTCTCTTACCATCGTCTCCAGGTCATCTTTTGTCCACATATCTGCCGGAACAAAAATCAACTCGTGGATCGAAGACGGCAGGATGTAATATGTTCCAATTTTCTGTTCCATTGCTTTCAGAAATTCTTCACAGTACAGAAGTCCACCGCCATACATCTTGCAATCAAGAGTTGCGACGTTCATTGGATCGCCGCTGAATTTGAAATTTTCAAGAGTCTCACCTTCAGAGAATAACAAGGACATCATAGAACCAAGCCTTACTCTGCGCATCATATTAGCCTTCGCTTTATAGATCTGTTCTGGCGTTACGTTCCCAAGGAAAGCAATCTTTCCATCCAGATCGTAGGCAACATAGAAATAGATTCCGTTCTTGACGGCAATCGGTTTTATTCTGCTGTCCTTGCGGTTCTTATAGCTTCTAGCAACAATGACAAGCACGTCATCAGTTGCGTTGTTCACTTCATTTACCAGTTCATTGTACATTGGATCTTTCTCTGTAAGGTTCATGATTTTGTTTACCATATCTTGTATCTCCTTTCATTATAAACCACAATATCTTGTGTTATATTTCCCTATGAAATCGTTGTTTTATTTTATATATAGTTTTACGAATCTTTCAAATGCTCTCTCCGCTTTTGTATAGTCAAGAGTTAAATGCGACATATGTGTAACATGATCTTTTCCGCATACTTCTTCGTATACTAATGCCCTAAATCCCCTTCCGTTTTCATAACCAACCACAGCATATCTTCCGTTTTTACCCTCGCAAACTCTTTTATACATAAGACTCGTCATGTTATCACCTCATTAAACTGCATATCCCTGTTTCCTCGCTTCCTCGAGCATTGCTTCTTCACGATCATCTTCTGTCATATCTTCGTAGGCAATGTTGTGTTTTTCACAATATCCCTCAAAACGTATCTTGTTATAAATCTCTTTCATTTCTTCAATGGTTAATGATCCAACATATCTGTTTAATTCTGAATACGGTAATCTCAGCAAATCATCAAAAACAGCAAACACAACTCTCTTTTCTCTTTCTGTGAGTTTCATATAATGCCTCCTTCTATTAATTAGCTATGATAATCAAGTGTCGCCCCAATATAAAACTTATCCCCGTTTTTTACTCTTCTCATGAAGTCATCAAACGTTTCCGTACCGGCATACTCCCCGTTGTCATCTACATAAAACCCGAATCTATCTCTGTATGCTGTTTCAAGACGGTACATCTTAAGGCTGAAATCGTTTGCATCAGTGCAAAAATCTTCGAATGTTGACAACAGAATATCCTTTGCCGCTTTGGTAAAATTAGAGAAGCGTTTTTCAAAATATTTTCTCTGATCTTTGATTGTAAAGCAATCTCCGTTGAAATCGGCAACACCATCCAGGCTCTTTTTGAGCCATTCAATATCATCATCTCTGTCGGTTTCGTCGCTTACATAATCGGCGATTTCCCCAATAAAGCCGGTGTCGTAGTAATCAGCTTCGCTGATGTAATCATCCTCGTTAATCGGATTGCTGCTAATCTGAAAAATTCTGCTATGCATATTGTTCTCCCTTTCTCTATCATTCAGACTCTATAGTATTCTTTAAGAACCTCGTCAATGGTTGCCTTGCTTTGCCTACGAAAACCGCCACGAGGTGTCCCGACTGGATTAATAACTCCGTTATCCCACACCATACGCTGTCGCCACATATAGTGACGATCAGCGGTGTGTTTGACATCAATGTACTTATGCTCGTTTCTTTTGTTACGATAGGTTCTGATCACTTTTTACCTCTTTCTTTAATTTTGTAATCGCCAAGTATAAGCGACATTTTATTTACGCCCATCCTATATGGCGATGACATACGCAGTGACAAATTTCCGTTTACGTGTGGCTGAACTTCTACGAGCAACCATCTTGGATATTCCTTTATGATCTTGATCGGCAACCACACATTTTCCCAGACTGCATGCGGCGGATCGCTCCACTTGAGCAGCATCTCTTTGCCTTCGTAGCCATAATTCTTATATTGTAATGTTTTAAATTTACTGAGCCACTTCTGTGTTTCTGTCATACGCATTTACCTTTCTATTAATCTACAATTATATATGGCGGGGTCGCCGAGGGCTTTTTACTGTCCTCGGCCTCCGCATATTCAAGGAACTCTTCCCAGAGTCCCTTTGATTTAATGAATTCTTCGCCGTAGTTTACCGCCAAACGATGATGACGTTTTGTCTTACGCTCTTCTTCAAGATAATCTGAAATATTCATCATATTATTATCCCCTCTTAAGCGGCCTTGGCCAGCTTATAACCAAGGTCGATCAGCTTTGCCTTACCAATGTTGTTATCATTGGCGACCGACATGAACAGCTTCTGATTATAGTTCTTCGTTTTCCTGTGCAGATCAGTATGAGTAGCATAATCACTGATTGCATTCCAAAGACGGAACTGATTGTGATCGAGGTGCTGAAGATCCGGTGCGTCAAAATACCTTGCGGTCAGATCGTTCCTTACCGCAATGATATCACGCTGGAGCGTTTCGATCTTTTCGAGATTCTTAAACTTCTCGCTTGTGTTGATCGGCACGATCTTCTTAAGCGTCTCGATCTTGGCCAGCTTCGGTGCTGTTTCCTGCACCACGATCTGGTCGAGGATCTGGATTGCTCTCTCCTCGGTGATCTTTGCCCTCTTCATGGTGTCAATTTCCTTTCCGAGAGCTTCCATATAAGCCTGTCCGTTGCGAAGCGTCTGGATTGCTTCGTCTACGTGAGACTTAACATTTGTGGTGTGACGGTAAGACCAGCTTCTCTTTGCACCGGACAGAGAAGCATTCAGCGTATTCTGGCATACAACACGGATCGGGGAAATAGCCGCACGAATTGCTCCACCGCCACCGTGGGTGTTTGTCAGGATGTAATAATCCTGAATGAATTCCTCAGCGAATGTAGTTCCCTCGGTCATGGCACACAGCCATGTCACTCTGCCTTTGTCCAGAGAACCGGCAGTTTCGATCTTTGCACCAAGGCCGATCATTTCCTTACTAAGATCGAACAGTTCCTGATTCTGGAAAGGCACGTATGTTTCCTTTACAAAGCCGTAATGCTGACCATCTGTTACACGACGAATCTCATATTCGTCATCAAGATTACGCACAGTTCCGTCTGCCAGAAGCTGCACGGCCTGGACCTTTTCCACATCCCATTCAAGACCGGCTGCCTTGATAGCTGCGTCATATGTGGGATAATCCTCAAGGATGATGCCCTGTCCATGCCACGGGATTTCTCTTACACTGAACATGTTTTCTACATTTGCTGCCATAGTATTATCTCCTTTTCTTTTATGATTGATTTAATTATGTTGTTCACTATTAATAGCGCACTCAAGATTCGTGGAACATTTCTATATCGGTTTCATCTCTTGCCTTCTGCCACCGGGCAACGGCCCCCGCAGATAGGCGGCGGGCCTTGCCGGGTAATCGAAGGCAAGCGTAAATTGAAATCCCTTGTGCGATTTCGCTGTTCTGCGATTTAATTATTAACGATAGATCTCGTTCATTCTCTTGTTGAAATCAAAGTCGTTGTCGTCAATGACTTCTTTCATGAATGCGAACAGCTTGTATCCCTCGCCGATGTACTCCTTTCTCTTCTCCTCCAGATATTCCTCAGAGTCGGCAAGAGACAGGCGAATCTTTGTACCCATGAAATTGAAAACAATGCGCACACCGTGGAACCGGATCAGGTTCTGGAGTGTGTAGTAAGCACCAGCGCCTTTGAATGCGTTGTTCCAAGCGCCGCTCTTTGCAGTATCACGAGGCAGCCTGATCATTTCGCTCATGAAACTTCTCATGATCGTTTCGAGAACTCTATAGTTCTTCGCATGCTGCGCTTCAACAGCATACTCGTAGAACTTCGGGGTAAGCTTCCCTTTGATCTCGTTGAGCCAATAGCACCTACCGGCCACCTTGACGTATGCCCTTTTATTCTTGATCTGGAACGGGCGAGAATAAGCATACTTCTCAAGCTTCTGAGCATAATCATAAATTGTCTGAGCCACAGTAAGCGGCGTGAAGAAAGACTTCCTGATCTCAAAATCCTCGCCGCCATCCTTTTCCATTTTGGCAAGTGCGTGGATCTCATTCAACATCATCTTGAACTGGTAATCATATCCGTACCAATCATTCAATGCCGCATTGAAACCTTCCCGGCCATCATGAGCCTTATAGTTAAGCATTTTAAACATCTGAGCCATTACCCACCGGCGGAAGAGACGGTTATTGTTAACATAGCCATCTTCCGTGATCTTCTTTTCCATTTCATCCATGAAAACCGGTGTGCCGTCCTCGCTGATCGACAGCGTGATCTTGGAGCCGGGCTTGAGACCCTCCGGAAGAGACAGGCTGAAATACTTTGTGGTGTTGATGTTATTGTTGTTGAGAGTTTCTTTTCTGTTATTGTATTTACGCATAACGATTTCTCCTTTTCTATTAATCAATTTCTATTAATCAATCCAGTCTCTGAGAATAACGAGGTCGGGATCATTACCCTTCCAGAACCATTTACCTTTCATCACTTTGGTGTCCCATTTAAGGATACCGGAAACAATCATGCTGAGGACATATAACTCCAACTCCTTTCTCGCCTCATATCTGTTTGCACCGCATACAAGCTGTGCATCGGTTAATTTGTCTGCCGGTAACGCATAGAAGTATGTCTTGCGGTCATCATTTTCCGTTGGTATGGAATACTTGTATATAGCATACAAGCGTTCGATTTCCGCTAAACATTCCTCAAGTGTCACCCTTTGAACATTACATTCAAATGGAATTCCATTTACCGTCCTTTCTTTAAAGTTAATTTTCATTTTATCCTCCATTTATGGTACTCAAATATCACGATGTGTTTCTATAATAGTCTCATATTTACAGTTGTGATCCTGAATCCTGGAGGCGCAGGTAACCCGTCAAGTTTCCGACAGAAAATTTACGGGTTAGCAGCGCCTCCTGGATTCAGGAGAACCTGTAAATTAAAATTGATACCCTTGTACCAATCTGCGTCACATTCCGCTTGAAGAAATACTCATTTGCCTTTATGCATTTCTTTATTTTTTTCATGTATGAGCTTATAAGTGCCGGATGAGGACGACCGACGCGGTTATTGATAGATTAGCGCGCCGGTCGTCGGAAATCCGATGCACCTTGGAAGCCCAACTAAAGCGTGGCAACATTGTATTTCTATGGTTGCATTCCCTTGTATACTCAAACCATCGGCATGTCTCTGTAATTGCTACATATCATGCAGCAGGAAGGATCCAGCAGCAGTCCTGGAGAATTGGGATACTGATTATCCAGGACGGAAGCTGGATCCTCGTATGCTGCATCATTAAATGGATATGGTTCTTGTATATCATTTCCCGTCATGCTCCGGGTTTACCTTATAACATCCGAACTAACGTGTTGTACACCGCTCGGTCTGTCACCAATGCATTTCTCGCCTCCGTCAATGACATATAACCTTTGATTTCTTTCGGCGTTTTCTGCCGGTTTGCCTTGACATTCTTCCCGGTTCCTCGCAGAACCGTTTTGTTTGGAAGATTATTAGCACTACCAAGGCCACCGATTTCCTTTTTGCCGGTCATCATTGCCCGAAGAGCATCCATCACGAAGTTGTTTAACTCATTGATGTCCTCTTCTACATTGATCACGCCGAGAATGTTGGTTGCCCAACTGTATTCACCATCGCCGACATACAAGAAATTGTTAACAGAATTAAGAGCAGATCTAAAGGATCTTTTTCCCTTGATCGTTCTATCTTCAATTTCCTTCTGGAATTTTTTGACCCTAGACTTCGACAGCGTGATCATATCTCCCTTGATATTGTAACCAAGAAATTTGAACCACCTGTCTGCATACAGATCCTCAACCTTTTTCGGATTGAGTTTCATCTGCATTTTTGCCAGATCTGCCTTTAATATTTCCATTGCTTTGTCAGCGTCTTCGCCGATGAAGATCATATCATCTGAGTAGCGGACATAATATCCGTTTAACTTACTCAGCTTGTCATCGGTCTCGTACAGCATGACATCTGCCAGAAAAGCGGCAACTGCGCAGCCCTGTTTGAGTGATGCGTAATGATTAATCAGATTTCCGTCTATGTCGAAGCACAGATCAGAGTGATAATATTTACGCAACACATCGATCACAGGGTCATCGCCGAGACGATCAAACACAGCGTCGATGAATCTAATTGGTACACTGTCGAAGTATTTGCTCAGATCTGCTTTCCATCCGAGTTTACCTTCGACGCTTTTTGCTTCTTCTACCAATCTATTCACTACCTTGCCGGTTCCAATTCCTTTCTGGTATGAAGTACACGTCCGGTGTATCATCTCCGGATACATATCAAAAAGGATATCATTGACAACGCTGAGGAAGATCCGGTCGAATGGTTCATTTACATAAACCGTTCGAAAATCCCCGTTTTCCTTTGGGATCCTAGCTTCATGCGGCGGTGCGATCTCGAATTCACCGGCACGAATTGCTTTGTAAATAGCAAGCCGGGTTTCCGGCGAACACATCTGGCGCAACTGTGTTTTGCTTATCCCTTTGACCACGCCGGAAGAAATCGCTCTCTCCCAACGTTCCGGATTGAATAGCTGATAAAGAATACTATCAATTATAACCATATTCTTTTTTCACCTCGTTTAATTTGTTAACAGCATCGAAATAGTTCTCAAAGAACCATACTTTGTAGCCGTAATATACATACCACTGTTCGAGAAGATCTACGTATTTGATTCCCATCAGATCACCTCCGGTAGCCGAGGATTTTCTCGGCTTCATCTCTCACTGCCATACGCTCCCTTAAAGGAAGCTTGTAGTAATCCGGGTTGATCTCAAGGCATTTCTGCCGGAAGATCTCCGTTGTGCGGTCATATTCCTTCATGTTGTTCCGGGTTACGTCTTCCCTTACGTTGTATACCCATTTCGGATACCATTTAGTAGCCATACTCGTCATCCTCCTCTTCTTCGTCAATCCCGAAGTATCTCATCTCTCTTTCGTCGAGATCAATGTCTTGATCTTCGAGGAATTCCTCAAGTTCGCCATTGTCGTACATCCATGCGATTGCCTTTTCAGCGATCTCTTTCAGTTTTTCTGCGCTCATTTTTACTACCTCGCTTTCCTTTAATTATTTATTAGCATAATCTAAAGTTGTTGTCAATAGATTATACTCACAAATAGACACACGACCGAAGTCGCATGCCTAATCTGAGTACAATCACCGTCAAGCAGTAGCACCGGCAGCGAATTTCGCCTCGTCGCCGATTACCGGGAGCAGACGCTTTTCTGTATAGGAGATCATCTGGATTTCCCTATTCAAAATGCCCCGGTAATTATCATCCAGTGCAGCAAGAACCTTCACTGTTGTCTGATCATACTTGCCGAGGAACTTTTTCAGTTCCCTTTTGACAGTATCGTTGTTTCCGTGCAGGATCAGCATATGGGCAACCAGTTCCATGCGGAACCGAGTAATTCCATAACCTTTGCACCATGCCGGGCAAGCAAGGAGAACCTCAAGGACACTCCGGAAAGTATCTCCGTTGTCATTCGTTGTATAGATAATATACTTGGCAAAATCGACATTAGTGATTGCAAGGTTTTTGGCCTTGCCGTCACCCCACTTTGACACATTCACATTCATTTCCTTTGTGACTGTGTCAAATACTTTGGATACCCATTCCGGGAAAACCGGCTTTTTGCCGACATGACCGGCAATAGAATACTCATAGGGCGAGATCAGGTTGTCCCATTTAGCTTCCATGATTCTCACTTTGTTATCGGCCTCTTTGACTGCCGCGATCACATCATCAAGACCATAAAGCTTAACCATTTCCATCATTGCCTTCATATTGTTATTGTTCATCATAATAACTACCACCTTTCTTTTATTTGTTTTAATTTAGTCTTTGAGAATTAATAGCAGAGAAATATGTTATGCAACCTCTCTTCGCTGAGGAATTACGCCATGCCGGAGGCAGATCTCGTCTACCTCATTGTCTGCAAGAATCCGGTTTACCTTAAGCTCCTTGGAGATAATCCAAGGGTCTTTCTGTTTCGAATTCGTGCGGAAGTAGTACCAACCGTCGAGCAGTTCCCTTGAACCACGCCGGTCTGTGACCGTAAGCTGATCGCCACGGACTTCGCATTCACACCATACAGTGTCCTTGCGCTGAACCAGGGTGCCATCGGCTTCCCTTTTGCCAATCCAGTCGGTGACCGGAATTTCGGTACTATGGAAACCGGGACGCAATGCCAGTTTGCCGCCACACCCGGAAGCCTTGACGTGGGTTTCGTCTACCTTTTCTCCGACAGCGGCAGTCAGCCATTCACCAAGAGGGATTTCCCTCTTGGCTTCTACATACAGCGGATATAACTTTCCGTTTTTTACACGGAATAGTTTGTATGTGAGCAAATCATGTCCTCCTTTAATTAATGCTCGTCAGCATAGCTGCTCTCACCGTATGGGCAACCTCTTCCGGTTTCCTTGCAGATGTCGCAGTTTCCGGGACACTTGTGCATCTTGGGAGCTTCCTCTCCCTTGAACCTCACGGCGAACACCGGGAAGTTATACGGATTCGGGAACGGTACTACTATATAACTGCCATCTTCAAGCTGCACTTTCCACTCCGAGAACATAATGGAGAGATTCGACGGGAGATTTTCCTTTCCGTTCTTGTCACACCAAGCATTTACGATCTCGTACATCTTGGTATACGTCCAGAACCGGAACTTCGGGAATTCCCGGGCAATATGTACCATCTCCTCGAAGTATTCCGCATCGAGGATTTCCCCGGCAACATGCCACCGGAAAAACAGGTTTTTCTTCCGGTGTTTACATGCCTTGCGGATCTCCGCAAAGTACCTTTCCCTGTCGTGCCGAGCAAGGATCGTGTTGCGGACACGGGCATCAATCACGTTCTTGTACTGAATGCAAGCCTTGATGTCGTAGCAAATTTCCTTGCAGTGCTTGCAGTTGCCGCAAGTCATCACCGGCATAAGGGACACGTTAAGGACACGTCCGATCTTCCGGTTTCCTTTGGAAATGGAGATCTTTACAGCGCCGAGTCCTTTCTCACGGTACATAGCCGTGAGTTTTACTGCGTTATCAATAACCTTTTTAATTGTTTCCGGTTTGTACATAATATACTCCTTTAATTATTTAATTCTCAAATAATTCTCTCCACATCTCGGCATATTCCTTTTCCGTTGCAAAAAGGAAGTATACGCCACCGATGTTTCCCATATACCCGGATGCAACCGGGTATCCTTTCATTTCCATTTTTTACTACCTACCTTTCCAACCGGATGATCACCACACCGTCTTCCGGGCTAAACACGGTGGACGTAGTTGTAGTAATCGAATAGTACCGGTTTCCTTTGACTTCCTTTGTGCGGCACTCTGCCTTGCGGATGTAGTGCAGAATATCGTGCAATACTTCCGGATCATCCGGCACATCATATCCGGCATTAATCAGCCCTTTGACAATATCCCGGGCGAGCGACTCCGTTTTCCTCTGCCTTTCTGTAGCAAAGAACACGTCTTTGCCTTTGAAAAAGAACGTAAATCCTTTCATTTCTTTTCCTCCTTTTGTTAAATTCATGGTTACAATAATGCCCACAAAAGACTCAATTTCCCTTGTGGACACAATCTAATCATGAATTATTTATTGTTCTTCCATTCTTCAATGGCAGCATAAATATCGCTTGTCCATACTTCCATTTAATCATCTCCTTTCATTACAAATTTATTGACTTCCGGGCTTCCGACCAAACATAGTTCACAGTATATGCCGGAATTCCCCTCACGACTTCCGCCGGGAGATTTTCCTTGTTATCACCGTACACAGACAGTAATTCGCATGCGGTGACAAACAATTTTCGTAATATGGGATCGTATTCAAATGCCTTTGGCCAGGCTCTCATAATTTCACCCCCTTTTTTCCCTCATCACAAACTGGATGAAGTCTTCGACCTGCCCTGTCTGCCGGAGAAACTTTGCGGCATAATCCGCAATCATATTCTCAATCTCGGAAAGATTTAATCCCGCCCACGGGTCTTCTGGTTCCTCATTGTAGAAGAGAATAATCTCTTCTACATAGTCATCCGGCTCCGGCATGACAACTTCCTCTTCCGGACGCAGGTTTTTTCCGGCACGGCGGTTCTTCCGGGTGTACGCCTTAGCGCCTTTGCTATACTCACGGAACCCGGTATCATGCACGTTGCCGTGCTTATCGATGAAATCAAAGGAATACTCAGCCTTCTCCTGCATCCGTCTCTTTGCACGTCGAGTCGCCTTGCGGCGGTCTGCACGGTTGCCTGATCGCCGAGTTCCTCTGTATTCCAGTTCATCCGCCGGATCCTCAAACATTTCTCCAACCGTCTTGATTTTAAACATAGTTTTCCTCCTGTTTAATTATTTTCTTCGATGATAGTATCGTTGTCGATGACATAGTATTCGATCCATTCTATATCATCATAACTGCCCGGCACGTACAGTGCATATGTACACACTATTTCTCCGGGATTGATAAACTCCGGATAGTGAATATAATCATACTCACTATCTGTGTTTATAATTTGCCCATTCCCATCAGCATCCAAGCACACGCCTATGATGCGCTCGGCAATTCGGGCGTTGCCAACAAGTTGCGCCATTGTAAGATCATCGGTATCTACAAAGGTGATACCGTCAATTCCACAGCGTTCGGCAAAGTCCTCCTCCAGTTCAAGACCGGAGGAATAATCTTCGTACCAGTCACCGGATAACTCAGCTGCCGGGATCGGCGACACGAAACAAAGTGCCGCCATTGCTACCGCTCCGGTGAGAACGGTAGCGGCAAAAATCTTGTCGTTACTCTTCATACTCATCCTCCTCCCAGTCTTCGTCTATAGAAAGTAATTCTACATCCTGCCCGAATTTGGTCCAGACAGTACCGGCATTATACGCCAGACCGTCTTCTGTGAATTCCTGACGGACAATGTACGCATCGCCGCCGGTATTCTCCGCAAGGAAAGCTTCTGCAATCCTTCTGAGAATATCCTCGTTGTTGGCAATCTCTGTACGACTCACGCCGCAATAATTGCCATCTGACAGGCCCTCCCTGTCATAGGTGCCGCCGGAAGCATGCTGACGGCGTTGATAAACTCTGAGATATTGCCAGTGCCAGCCTTAAACATGTCAAACGCCATGCCAACTTCGCCGAGAACCTGTACCCGACGATGATGGATCCTGGCGTGAGAGTCGGCGATTGCCATGTTTACGGAGTCTGGCAGAATGCCAGCTATCCCGTTGGAAATAGCTTCGATGTTGGCAAGCTCCACACGGTTCTTGCCATCAATTTTGCGTGCTTTAGCCGTCTTGATTTGGACGGGCGTTCTTGTCAGGCTCATGATATCCTCCAGTACCCACTATCAGCCGGAACTTTCCCGTTGTCCGCCACCCACGACGTGGACGTTGTGGTTTTCGGGTGGCATGGGGGAAGGCTTACGCCTTCTTATTCCCCTTTTTCGCCTTGGGAGCATATTTCTCAGCCATGATGGGCGGGACCTGCTGCTTTTTGATAGTTCCGGCGTTGACCATAGCTTCATAGGTCTTCATGAAGACCATCTTGTAGCAGTTATTGCCGTTGAAACTAGTCACGCAGGAACCCTCGGTGCGGACGAACTTCTTAACATCACCACGCTCACCGGCGGCATTCAGAATCTCCGGCACAAGGTAGCTACCGTCAACGTCGAGATTATAGGCGTTGAACCAGTCGATGATTGCATCCTCAGCAGTTTTGCCAGCCTTGCCCTTTGCAAAGTCCGCAAGAGCTTTTTTTAGGGTCTTGTCAGCTTCGGTCGGCGCATAGGTGGCTTCAGCTTTGATCTGATCCTTGCGCTCTTTGTCGAGCTGGGCAATCCGAGCTTCAAACGTGGTGCGCATCATGGGAATATTGTCCTCAAGACAGGAACCCCTCAGTTTTTCGAGTGCGGCAATGCCCGTTTCAATCTCTTCCTGCTCAGCCTTGAACTTGAGATTGATTTCAGAACGCCACACAAAGCATCTCATAAAGTCAACAACCGCAACCGCAAGTTTCTTGTCACCCTTGAACCAGTCAATCCTCTTCATAAGTAACCTCTTTCTCCCCTAGTAACACCCATGGGGGCCGGGCATTTAATTATTTGCTTGCGCTACTCTCATTTTCTCAGCCGGGCTTGTAACCGTCCTAGGCATGATTATCGCTTTAGCTGTGGGCTCACCGGGCGCTTCGGTCACCCGGTACTAGAGCGCTACCTCTAGTCTTTCCGGTTTTTTTAAGAGACCGAAAACTCCCTCCCACCAGTAGACACCCCTCTTGCTAGTGGGTAAGTGGTCGATTAATCCTCCGGCTGGTTCGGTTTATTCCCTACGTTCTTCCGGGTTGCGCTCCCCCTGCCCCTGCGGCATTATCCGCTCGTTATCTAGGGCAAGGCGCTATATAGACACCACCTTTATGTATAATCCGGCTTCACTTTTTGCCGTACTTTTTCCGGGGACATGGCTTCTACCCGGTTACTGTCGTATTTTTAGCCCATTTCGCCCATTTTTCCCATAATTACAGAATGAGCTAAACTGTGTGCGTCACCACCTTTGAAATAATACCAGTCGATAAGTTTCATAGCCCCCCTGAGAGGGTCGCCCCAATCGGTAGCCCCTGAGAGCCGTTCCGTTTGGAACTGTCACCATTAAAGCACATAAAAACTGAATGTCAAATTGCCAAACAAGTGTTCTTCAAAATGTCGTTTTTCCCCGTACTTTCGGCACTTTTCCACAAATTATAGTTTATAGAAAAGTCACATAATGAGCATGTGACCCGGGTATTTATAGCGAAAACGCGCCAGAAAAAAACGTTTTCGCCTAGAGCTACTCCATCCCCACACCACTAAAAATTTTTGCACATCCTCGCTCACCAATTCCCCAACTAAACCCCGCCCCACCACACAAAATCCGGCAATCGAGGAAAGCATCGCAGCAAAATCCCATCCACAAATACAAAATATATTTAACATCCCAGATACCCTCCCGGGGTATTTCCAGCCAAACACTACTTCGCCATATATAAACCCCCTTTACAAAACGAAATACACGCCATCCAAAGTGGCCGCCAAAAATCTTGGCGCGTACATAAACGTAAATCGGCCACGCTATCAAAATGTAGTAGCGTATAATTCCGCCCAATAACCTTCCATGCCCATAAATTTTCCGCTACCCAATTCACCACACTTTTCCTCGCTATTAATAAAAATCATAGCCTAGATTATTTCATAACATATATTTTGAGTTATCCTTCATTTAATTAATAGATTTAGTATTATATTTTGTTAATTGGATGGGATGCGAAGCGTCGCAGACAATTAACTCGCAAGCCCCAAGAGTGGGGCGCTCCTGAAGCGAAGCGAAAGGATGCGAAAGGGGTTGATCTCTTTATGTTGACATTCTCTAAAATGTTTGATATCTTCTCAATTAAATAATTAATCATTAATAGCAGAGAAAGGGGTACGCTTATGGCAATCCTGCAAAATCCTATGTCATTAGTAAATACTGATACCGGAGAGATCCTGGATGAATTTCATATTGGTGATAAACTATCAATACAAAGATCTGAGCAGATGGATTATGTTAAAACACATATACAGAATTTCAATTCCGACAAATCATTTATTAAAATATATGATGACGTTGTTCCACTGCTTGAAAAATACCTGACAAATCCAGAATTCAAATTTGCAATCATTCTCAGTCCGCATGTTTCATATGAAGACTGTGTAATCAGGGAAACTACTAACCGCAAAAGTAAAATATTAACTATAGCTGATATTGCCGAAATACATGGTTATAAATATGATTATGCTAAAAAAATAATGGCCTCATTAAAACATAAGGGTGTAATTGGTAAACATGACACCGGCAGCATCATCCCAGATGTCAATGACAACAAAATAGCTTATACAGTAAATCCCTATATTTATTTCCGTGGCAATAATATAAACAAGACAATATATTCATTTTATGAAAGCAGCGGATGGCGAGAATTACTCTCTGGCAAAAATAATTGAAAATTTCCTCCCACTACGTTCATAAGAATAAGAGGGAATCCCCTCCGAAAAAATGCCATTTCACCATTAATTTTTCAGCGTTATATTGAGGTCACTGGGGGGGACTATTTGTCCCTTTTTTTGCCAAAAAGGGGGTCATATAGTAACTGCACTACTTTAACGTGTTAAAGTGTTAAGGGAATTAATAGTCCCTAAAGGGAATTTTTTGGCAACCTCTTGACAAACTTTCCCGCTGATGATAGTATGATAATGTACCTTTAATTATTTAATTTAGAAAGGAGATTTACAATGCAAGTCCCACAGAAGACGCAGGAACAGGTTGCACGGGAAGTTGTCCCATTTTATGGTGACCAGCTTATTGCAATTAAAGACAATGACGGTGAAATTTGGGCGGTTATGAACGACATCCTTCGCAACATAGGATTTGCCGACCAGAAAGTTAATGATCAGCGCCGCAGTTTGGTAAATGATATTGTAATCAGTAAGTGGGTGAAAATTTTCACCCTCCCCTACCAGGGTACTTTTCGGGAAACAAACTGTATTAATAGAAGGGCCATTCCACTTGCCCTCGCCAAAATTTCAATTACGCCAACCATGCGGCGTGACCAGCCAGAACTGGTTTCTAAGCTGATCAGGTACCAGGAAGAATGTGCCGATGTCTTATACAATCATTTTATGAATAAAAACAATCAGGATATGCCGATTACCAGAGAAGAACTCTCCCTCTTCTTAATGGAAACGACAAGACTACTGCATCAGCATATTGACTGGATTGAAAAAAGAGACAAAGAGCGTGATGCTTCTATTAATAATATGGTAGATGTCATTAAAATGTTGGCATCAAACAGAACCGAGCCTTCAACAACTCAGATTCCAAAATTGAGCGCTTTGGACAGAATCAAGTTGGGTTCTGAAGAAGATAAAATTGATCAGCGTAAATGGCTGCAAGATGTTTGGGCAAACGTTCGCAAGGTCGCCGAAAGAACCGGTTGGAGTACTACAAATGTTTTCAAGAAGGTATATGCAATAATGGACGAGAATGGCGCGGATACACTCGGCAAATACAAAGTTTATCATTCCAAAACCGGGAAGTCTAAGATTAACATGTGTGCAGAAAACGCATTCCTCCGCAATGATTTTAAGAAAAGTCTTCTTAAATTAATTAAGGATATTTTCCCGGAAATATATGGAGAAAAGCCGACATCAAAAACTTCAGCAACGAAAAAAATTTCGCCCTCAAGAAAAATGCTTATGGTCCCGGCGAATGTAAAAGAATTAATTAAAGAATATTCTACTGCTAATAATATCTCTTATACTAAGGCTCAGTTTGAGATTTATGGCAAGATTGAAAAAGCGAAAAAAGTAAAGATTAATAATCTCGCCATGGCATACGCAAAATCCAACGGATATTCCAACTGCTCAATTGGGTATTATGTTTCTATTAATAATGAAATGATGAAACTTTTGAAAAATATAGTTAGGGGTAAATAATATGAGCAAATACTATATTTCTAATAATATTCGATTTATACAGGGTCTTGGCAACTTAATGGATAATCCTACATCTGCCACTCATATGCAGCACAATGACGCGCAAAGGTATATTAGCATGCATCCGGATCATATGATGGTTAGAGTTGGAAAGAAACGTAGATATATTATTTCTACAAATCAGAAGTATGTCGGCAAAAATGGCGAAATAGTCAACAATATGTCTTCTGCTATTAATTTCGGCTCCCAGGATGAGGCATTTTCTTATATTGATAATAATAGCGAAATCTGTGCTAAACTTGGCGATGCGTTTGTAATAGACGAAAATTTCAAAAAGATTCATAGAGAAAAAACAGTCAAACCGCAGCAGCCAAAGAAAAGCGCTAACGAGAATTCTGCGCAAAGAATTATATTTTCAAAGCAAACACGGCAGACAGTCTTGACTAACTATAATTACACATGCCCAATTTGCGGCAAAACACTTTCTGCCGGAGACGTAACAATTGATCATATAGTTCCGCTTTCCAGAGGTGGCACAAATAGCTTGGATAATTTAAGGCCAGTTCACTCTATGTGTAACCATATGAAAAACAATTGTACAGATGATGAATTCTACGGCGGAGTTGCTGACATTGCATGTAATTATTTGTATAATTCGCCGCAATCAGAAATGGCAATGCGTATTATACGCAGTATGGTCAGGGGGACAATTCAAAATAAACCCGACTATTTTGGCGCTAATAATATTAGAGGGGTGTGATGTGTATTGGGTCAGTATGGCTGGAAAATAAAAAACTTTAAAGCTGCGACAGTATATGGCAAAAATATAGGCATACGTGACAGGTATGACTATACAGATGCCATGCTGCATCATTCGTTATTTACGGCGTGGCTTAAAAAAAATGGAATGACTACTGATAAGAATGATGAGTCTACCAGAGATATAATCTGTATGGATTTTCAATTTGGTCTGCGCAGTTATAGGGAAGAGGTAAACCATTTAAAGCAGATGAGAAAAGATGCTGATGGTAATCCGGAAAAACTGGCCGTAATTGATATGCTTGATAAAAAGGTAGAGGCTAATAAGAGTCTGTACAAAAAATTAAGCAAAGATGATATACGGAAGATTTTTTATGAGAATGGTGTTCCTATTACATATTCTTATACTAATAAAAAAACAAATGAGACGGTTAGCGAAACCATCCATTATAAAATGCTTTACCGTAATCCTTCCAAAGCTAAACAGGGAAGTTGTATGTTTATAAGGGAAGAGTTATATGATAAAGCATATGATTGGTTAACAATGGGGATAGGTGAACGTTTGCCGGATCATAATGCAAAAATTGTGGAAATATCTGCATATGCACCACTCTCCACTTCTGCTATTGAGGGAACTGTACATATTCCGGTAAAAGATGTGCTTATTCTTAATGACCAAGATAGTTTCTTTAGAACAATTGCAGATATTGTTCGTGCTGAAGATTACCAAATTATGTTTCGCGGAAAAACTAAAACAAGGAAGCGTTGCACTGTACACAGAGAAGAAACTGATGTAAAAAATACTTTATGGGATGGTATGGCTTTAATCGAAACCTCAATAATGCCCGACTGGTGCAACGGAATGGCCTTGTTAAGAAATCATTTTTTCAAGGCTTGTGCATTTCGGAGTAAAATACAAAAATTCTTATCAGATTATTGTTATGAACATAATATAGATTATGATACATATACAATTAGAGATATGTTTGGAAAAAAACATCTAGCCAAAGATATCAAAATGATTACCACGGATAATGCTATTAAATGGAAAAAGTTTACCGATTTAATAGGAGGCACTCTTCCGAAGGCGTATAAATATTGGTGTAAAAGAGTTAAAGAAGATGGATCAATTTGGGGCATAGTAAAAACCGATCACCAATCAAAGCTTGGCAATGTACAGCAGATGTCTTATCAGATGATTAATACTCTCCCATGTTCCAAAGAAGACATTGCCGAGATAGCTAAAACAAGTGTTGATTATGTCACTTTACTCCGCAATAATGATGATGAGTTCGAAAAATATTTGCGCAAAAACGCAAACATTATAAATCACTATGATATGTTAGCCGACATGAGAGACTGGAACAGCGATTTTAATAAAAGTCATATGTGGAAAGTTGATAAGTCAGATATTATTAATGCGTATGTGGCAAAATTGCGCAAGGGAAAAATTACCGTCAACGGTGATAATCTAACTGTTTGCGGTAATCCATACGCATTGTTGCTATATACTGTTGGGCAACCGTGGGAAGAAGATCCAACATTAAAGCCTGATGACGGTGTTATACAAATATATACTAAAAGGTTTGATGACGGCGAGTATTTGTGTGGTATACGAAATCCGCATAATAGTGCTAATAATATAGGTTATTTTAAGAACGTTAAACATCCATTAATGGAAAAATATTTCGATTTTAGCAATAATATTATGGCTGTTAATTGTATTCATACTGATGTTCAGGCTAGAATGAATGGAGAGGATTTTGATTCCGATTTTAATTTTGTTACTAATCAGCCACAAATGGTTGAAGCTGCCCGTATAGCATATAGAGACTATCCAACGGTTGTCAATGAAATTGGTGAAAGCGGAATGTCTTATGATAATACGATGGCCGAATATGCCCGTATGGATTCTGCAATGCAAAGTGCGCAGAAAGCTATTGGCGGCTCCAGTGATACTGCCCAGCTTGCGCAGACTTATTATTGGACTAAAGTTAATAAAAAGGAGTTTGACGATGACTGCAAACAGTATTACGAAAATACGGTTATACTTGCCGTCTGTGCGCAATTGGCCATTGATGGATGCAAACGTGTGTTCGAGGTAAATGTTAACAATGATATTGCCAGGATACGTTCGCAGCCATGCATGAAAATGAAAAAAGATTACCCCGCTTTTATGAAATGGACCAAGGAAATTCCGGTAACAAAGAATGGCAAAGATAGGTCTTATGCGGAAATTAAAAAGGACAAAGATAAACTAAAGGAAAGAATAAACGAGAATCTTCAATGTCCTATGAATTGGTTACAAGATTGTTTTGATAAGCTGCAAGGAATTGATAAAAAAAGTGGCATTAAAACGATGTCATTTTTCATTAAGATTGAAGAAAAAAAACCGAATAATCGTCAAATGTCAAGAATTCGTAAATTAGTCGAGGAATATGACTATTTTATTAAAAGCCATTTAGACTATTTTGATACTTCAGATGGTTTTGAATTGTTGGTTAATTATCATAATAACCTTATGGAAAATATAAAGTTGAGACCGATTGGTCATCAAACAATGAATAGATTAATTGAGGCTTCACTTGGTTTACTTGGCAGAGGTATAAGATATAAGAAAGCTACAAAATTTACAAGAAAAATGCTAAACGTGCTATATCAATATGATCATGAAAAATTTCTAAAAAATTTTGTCAAAAAATCGCAAATATTTAATTAAAACTACTGACTTTTTTTAAAATCAATGTGCTTCAAAGAACTAAAATCTAGTGTTTAAATAGCGATTAATTCCTAAAGTCTTATATGAGGGAATTACATGTTCTCTCTACCGCTATTGCCGAGTGCGGTATATATAAATATGGATTCATGAATGCTTTGTACCTTCTGGGTGTTATATAGGTTAAACATCCATTTTTCTACAAAAACATTTTAAGGATATAAAAGGAGATTATTATTATGACGAAAAAGGATTTTATTGTAAAAGTTACAGCCGATGCTAATAAAATTATGCAAGAGGACGATACTAAAGCTAAAGTTACGCAGAAGATTGCTGCTGCTGTAATTGATAGTGCATTTGAAGCCATTATTGATGGTATGAAGAATGGACAAAGGGTTATTCCGCATAGCGGCTTCATTTTTAGCTCCGTATGGAAAGAAGCGCATGTGGCAAAAAATAATTTATTTGGCGGTGGCGAGGTCGAAGTTCCCGGCAAATACATTCCCAAGATTAAGTTTGGTCCACACGTTAAAGAAGGTATTAACTCCGAAGATTGATTCATATACTTTTTTATTATTCTAAATTCTTATTTCCTCCTCTCCCATTTCAAAATAGAATTTAGTTTTATGCCGGTAGCTATAATGCTACCGGTTTTTATTTATAGAGTATGTGGTGTAACAGTAACACGCCGATTTTGGGAGTCGGAGTATCCCGGGCGGCACGGGCATATTCTACTTGTGAATAATTTAATATTATTTTCAAAATATACTTATTAAAGGGGTTGAAATTATTGATTGCAATTTCTAGAGAAGAAGCTCGTATGATCAGAGAAGCTGGCAGAGGCGAAGATGTTCATATGAGTTCAAGAAGTAAAAAATCTCGTGGAAAGAGATATTTTCTTACAGAGTCATATAAAAGTATGAAGCTGCTAAATGATTATAGAAATGAAAGAACTTCTGAAGTACACGAGAGGAGTTGATATTAATTGGGTCATGAATTCTATAAAGGTTATAAAGAAATAACCGGAAATACTTATGAAATAAATGAGTACATGGAGAACATCAATACGTCCATTTGGTATCCAAATGAGTATTTGATTATTAACAATATTGATGATGGAAGTACAAAAGAAATGCGCTGGGATGGAAACAGTTTTGTTCCATTAAGACTTCCAAATTCTAAATTTATAAAAGGAAAGAATGCTCTGCAAAGATGCGCTCTTGATATGCTTAATAATAAGGATATTACTATTTGTGTAATACTTGGTACTTATGGCAGCGGAAAATCTTACCTTCTTACTAGAATGGCCGATTACTGTGTTAGGGAAAAAGGATGGCAATCCAAGATTTGTTTTATTCGTGAACCTTGGGGTGAAGGTCGTGAAGAGGGTTATTTAAAGGGGGATTTTTCGCAGAAGAATGAAATATGGACTCTTCCGATTAAACAGCAATTTGATGGTCAAGAGTATGAGGTTGACCGAATGCAGGATCAGGGTCTCATTGAATTTAATATTCCTACTTATATGAAAGGGACCACCTATCCATATACCGTCATGGTCATCGATGAAGCGGAAGATCTGACGGAAAAACAGATAAGACTTATTGGCACTAGAATAGGCGAGGGAGGAAGAACGTTCTGGGATGGCGATTATAGACAATCGCTGTTGGATGATTCTTATGATAATCCTCTCTTAAAAATGTGTAATGAATTTAAAGGTTCAAAGCTATTTGGAGTTATCACTCTTGAAGAAGATGTTAGAAGCGAAACCAGTAGGTTATTCGCTAATTTATTTAATGATTAAAAGGAGAAAAGATATGGAGATTCGCACATTAAAAAATGAAAACAAAGTAACAAATGCAGCCAATGTAAAGGGCAAGGTTATTCGTAAAGCACAAATTGCCCGGCAGTTAGTACAGCGTGGTCAGAGAATTATTGATATTAAGGCTGATAGAAATGATCCGGATGGCAAAAGATCAGTTTATGTATTTGAAGATAATGATGAATTTCAGAATGTGTTTTCATCTATTATTGAGGAAAACAAAAGAAACAGAGAGAATTCGGACATTGCCACGTTGAAAAGACAGGCTGAGGAAATGAGAAAGCAGATTGATGCACTTACAAAAAATGTAGACGAAAAGGAGTGATAGCTTATGCAATTACTTGAACTACCCGTTATTGAGAATATAAAATCCGATGGCTATCTTACGCCAGAGGAATATACATATTGGAAAGCAAGAGAAAGTAGAACTTTTATGATTGATTATGAAATTGACGAAGACTACTCTCTCATCGAATTAAGTAAAATTATCATTCAAATGAATATGGATGAAATGAATATACCAAAGGAAGAATTAAAGCCGATTTACATTTGGGTTCATAGCTTTGGCGGTGATATGCAGCAGCAAAGATTTTTTTCTGATCTATTAATTTCAAGCCGCATCCCTATTGTCACAATTGCTATGGGCGCAGCCATGTCTGCTGGATTTTTAATTTTCCTGGCTGGTCATAAACGCTATGCTTTTCCACATTCCAAGTTATTGGTTCATGATGGATATGCCGGATTTGAGGGAACTGCATCTGAGATGGAGGAATTTCAGAAAAATTACAAGAAAATGATTTCTGAAATGAAGGAATATGTACTTTCCAGAACCACGATAGATGAAAAGACATTTAAAAAATATCAAAATAAAGATTGGTATTTAACCTCCGAAGAATTATTGAAGTTTCATGTTGTTGATAAACTAATTGATAATATTGAGGATATTTTTAGTGGGGAATAATTTTCCCCACATTTTAATTATATAAAAAACATCTCGTGCATTTGTAAGAGTTAAATGGTTAATAAAAGGAGAAAATAATATGGCTAAAAATTATACATACAATAGAGTTTTGACTGATAAGTTTAATATTAAAGGTGTTCTTTCCGAGGACTGCAAAACTATTACCTATGTAAATGGTGATAAGGAAGAACTGCAAATTGATGTAGCTAAATGTTTCGAACCGTTTAAGGGCGAGGAAATTACTCTTGTTATTACTGTTAAGCAGGATCAGGATCTTTCGGATGAATTTGAGGAGGAATGATATGGCCTCTGTAAATCTTAACAAAAGACCCGATGAATCTGAGCTTGGTTATATTAATAGGATAGGTAACTATAAGGTTTCCGGTATTATTGATATGACCTGGACGGAATTGGCGGACTTATTTAATAAAAATTTACGTGAACCCGGCGAATGGTGGACTGAGTCTGCATATAGAAAGAAGTTCGCAAACATGCGACGCTTCAAAGAGGAATTTGCCGGTGACACTACTGATATTAATGAAATTGATGAGCTTAAAGAACTTAAACGTGAGTTAGAAAAAGAGAAAGTCAAAGTTCGTGACGAGCGCAATGAATACCGCAAGCTGATCCGTGACGAGGCTAGGAAGGAGTCTTATCAGGATCAGTTTATTCGTTCCATTGAAGAAACAGCAGGAAAATACGCTCTTGATAATACTGTTAAATATCACATTCATACTGTTTCGGATAATGATATGATTATTTGTTTAACGGATATACATGCCGGTATAGAGGTCCATAATTTCTGGAATAATTATGATAAAGATATACTTAAAGAACGTTTACAGCATTATCTTTCTAGAATACATGAAATTAGAGAAAGACATAAAGCTCAGAATGCTTACCTTGTTATCTCTGAACTTTTGTCTGGTATAATTCATCCAACTCTTCGTATTCAAAATAACCAGGATCTTATAGATCAATTTTTAATGATCACAGATTATCTTTGCGATTTCATTAAAGATCTGAGTACAGAATTTAATAATGTAAACGTGTATGTTGCTCCCGGAAATCATAGCAGAATAAATCCAAAGAAGGATCAAGATCTTGCTCACGAAAATATGGATAATTTGGTTATTCCTTTTTTAAAAGCGAGATTGCAAAATTATTCCAATGTAAAATGCTGGGATAATCTTATAGAACAATCTATGGCTGTTTTTAACGTTAGGAAATTGACGGTTGTTGCTGTACATGGTGACAGGGATTCTTTTTCTTCCGTAGCTGATAATGTAAGTAAGATGTTGGGTGCGAAGGTTGATTTGGTGATTACTGGTCATAAGCATACCAACAGAATGATGACAGATTCTGACGTGAAGGTTGTTCAAAGTGGGTGCTTATCTGGAAGTGATGAGTTTGCTATTAATAATAGGCTTAGGAACAGGCCGGAACAGGTTGTTTGCATTATATCTGAAGCAGAGGGACTTGATTGTATTTATGATATTAAGTTTTAAAGGAGAAAAAGGATGAATAAAATTATTATTAATGATGGCAATGATCTTGCCCGTGAGATTTTAGGATATTTATCCGATCATGAATGTATTGATGATTTTGGTGTTGTTGCTGATTATTATACTATTTGTGATTTATTAAATGGACTTATTAAGGATGATAATAATTGTTATAATGCAGTTTCTGTCGATCTTCATGATCCAGAATATGATAATTATGATGACGCATATTATCTTGAGGGTAATGTGAATACACAAGAGATATACGTTGGAAAGATGATTTGTGAGGGTCATGATGATTTTTTAATTATAATGGGCGATGTTATATTCATCGATCATATATATCTGGATCAGTATATGGAGTCGAAAAATTCTTCAAAGAATTTAAAAGTATTTGCTTATGCTGATGATGAATATGATCACGCTGATTATGCACCATGTTTTTGTTGGAAAGACGAAGATCACAAGGGGTTTTCATTTTGTGTTGATAATGATCATGATCATGTAAGAATTAAATATGAAGGTACTAAGACGCTTACTACTGATGAAGCTTATAAGATTATTGATAGTTATTTTGATTAAGCGTTCGGGATGGGTACTTGTCCCCTGTTTTTTATAAATGTAGATTATAATGTCTACAGTCGATGTGGCTAATGGAGTCGTGTTTTATACATGTGGTTCGAATCCGCACATCGGCTTTATGCGTCAATCGCAAAAATGATTAAAAGGATGGTGAAATTATGATTAGGTTAAAACCCGCTTTATCCGAGGAAGAGATTAGAAAAACTGGCGTTGCAGAAGTGCGTAAAGCCTATAACAATCTCGCAAAAGATTATAATCGTATACTTGATGGTAAGCTTTGCTATTGTCATAAATGCAATGAGTTTCGAAACGCCGATGCTTTTTATTCGAATAAGAATTATGCAAGCGGAGCCTTTCCAATATGCAAAAAATGTTTAATGGAAATGGCTTGCGACTATGATAAAAAAACAAATCAGTATACGGATAATCGTGAAAAAACTATGGAAGTGTTAAAAATGATGGATCTTCCATATATAGATTCATTATATCAATCCGCTCTTACTTCTACTAATGAGGACATTCAGGACAAGCACAGAAGTACTGCGTGGAGTCAGTATATAGTAATGATAAAAAGTTTGTTTCAATATAAAGATAAGAAATGGAAAGACTCAGAACTTCCGGTGGATTATTTGGATAAAGATGAAGAAGAAATAAATGAAAATTCCAGAATGCTTAAACAAGCAAAGAAGCGTTTTGGTGATGGTTATACTAATTCCGATCTTTTGTTTCTAGAAACCGAATATAGAGATTGGATAAAACGTTATGCCTGTGAAAATAAAGCGCAGGAAATATTGTTCAAGAGGATTTGTTTTAAGGAGCTTGAGATAGATAAGGCGCAAAAATCAGGCAGAGACACAAAGGAATTGGATAAAACCTTGCAGGATTTGATGGGCAGTATGTCTTTGAAGCCAAATCAAAATAATTCAAATGCTCTTACAGAGGCAAAGACATTTGGCCAGTTAATTCAAAAATGGGAAAACGAAAAACCTATTCCTGAGCCAGAAGGCGATTTTAAGGACGTTGATAAAATCGGCGTTTATCTTGATGTATTTTTTAAAGGTCATCTATCTAAGATGATGGGATTAAAAAATGCTTTCACGCCTTTATATGATAGGTTTATGAAAAAGTATACGGTCAATAAGCCGCAGTATGATGAGGATTCCGATTCTGAAGCGTTATTTGACCAGATTTTTGGTACGAATTTGGATGACGCATAATGGCTGAAATAAAAAAAACTGTTCGTGAAATTGCTCAGGATAAAGAACAGAAAATAATGGAAACCGTTGCCTGGAGAGCTTCTTATTATAGAGCTAATCCACAAAGATATGTTGAAGAGGTTCTTGGTATTCACTTGAAGTTATTTCAGAAAATCCTTATATGGGCAATGATGTAGTATCACTATTTTATGTTTATTGCTGCTCGAGGAATGTCAAAAACATGGTTAACAGCATTGTTTTGTGTTGTAAGATGCATATTATATCCCGGTAGCAAAATAGTTGTATGCGCCGGTACATTAAAATAGGCCAATGGTGTTCTATTAAAAATACAAGATGAATTTATGAAACAATCGTCCATTTTGTGTAGTGAAATTGAGAGGTGTAATATTTCATAGAATGAGGCGATTATCATGTTTAAAAATGGCTCTTGGATAACTACGAGGACAAGTACAGATAATGCTCGTGGTGCCAGGGCAAATATAATAGTTGTCGATGAATTCCGGATGGTTGATGAGACAATTTTGAATATGGTTATAAGAAAATTCTTAACAAGTCCCAGACAGCCGAATTACTTAAATAAGCCTCAATATGCTCATTTACAAGAAAGAAATAAAGAAATATATATGTCTAGTGCATATTTTAAGTCTTCTTGGGCATGGAAAAAATTACAGGCTTATGTATTAAATTTCTTTGATGATACAAAAAAATATTTTGTCTGTGGATTGCCGTATCAATTAAGCATTAAAGAGGGACTACTATCTCGTGAGCAAATTAGAGATGAAATGAGCGAGTCAGACTTTAATGAACTTGCTTTTATTATGGAAATGGAAGCAATTTGGTTTGGTGATACGGGTGACAATTTATTCAGGTTTGAAGAAATAAATAAATGCAGAAAGATAAAGAATGCTTTATTACCTCTAAAGTTTTACAATGACAAAATAAAGGTTCCAGATTCGCTGCAAACCGAAAAGCGCATATTATCTGTTGACGTTGCTTTAATGGGATCGTCAAAGAAGAAAAAAAATGATGCTTCTGCACTATATATTAATAGTGCGATTTAGTCAGATAATGTAACATATCATTCTAACATTATATATGGGGAAACTTTTGAGGGGTTAACAACTGATGAACTTGGAATTATTGTTATGAGATATTTTTATAAATACAAATGTACAGACTTGGTACTTGATAGTAACGGACTGGGCCTTGGTGTCGCCGATTTCATTTGTAAGGACCAATATGACTCAGAGACCGGTGAAACATACAAAGCCATATGTTGTTGTAATGATGATGATATGGCGGCAAGGTGTAAAGTTAAAGATGCTGTAAAAGCAATGTGGTCAGTCAAGGCAACAAGCAACTTTAATAATGAAGTTTGTGTATTATTAAGGACTGGAATACAAAATGGAAAAATTAGCTTTTTGGTTTCAGAGGAAGATTGCGATGAAAGTATATCCAAGATTTATAAATAGTATTCTAAATTAAGTCCAACAGATCGAACTTATATCAAAATGCCGTATTTGCAAACAACAATGGCTGAGTATGAATTAATTAAGTTAGATCATGAGGTTAGAAATGGTAATATTAAAGTTAAAGAACAATCCGGTATGAGAAAAGACCGCTACTCTTCTATTGCTTATAATTATTGGTGTGCTTGTCAACTTGAGTTGAAACTGCGGCCAAAACAGAATGATAATAATTTGGTGAACTATTTGCCAATTCGTCCGGCAAAAAGGTTCAGATCTATTTGAGGGGGTGTTTGCCAATGGCAAATTCAAAAACGGTGTCTGCGGCTACACCGAGTGGTGACGAAAAAAGAAAAATATTAAAGAAATATTCTGATGAGTATTTAATGAAACGTTTTGCAGATTCCGAGGAAGCATTTAAGCGTCTGAGGGATTTTACTAAAAATTCAACTAGAAATGTTGGTACGTTTGATAAAGAAGTATTACGTGGTTATTTTCAAAATATAATTAGTAATGAGGCAAGGTTGAGAAATCTTTCCTGGTATTTATTTTACAGGTCTCAGGTATATGCAAGGCTTGTATTATTCTTTAGTAACATGTTTGTTTTATATGCAAGATCTATTATTCCAAATTATGATTTAACTAAAGAAAATAACCCAAAAAAGGTTTTAAAATCTTTTCAGGAAACAGTCGATGAAGTTGATAAGATGAGACTACAGCATGAATTCTATCCAATATTTGTAACTAATTTCATTCAAGATGTTAGTTATAATGTATGGATTGAAGATGATGACGGCGTTTTTTGTTTTCCGTGGCCAGCAGATTCCGCCAGGATAACGGGGAAATATAGTGAAACGGGTGAATTTGCATATGCTGTTGATGCTACATATCTTAGAAGTCATCAAGAGTTAATAGAATATTTCCCCGAACCTTTTGAGGAAATATATAGACAGTATGAATCAACTGGTGAAAAATGGCAGCCTATGCCAGAGGAATTTAGTTTATGTACTAAATATAGAAGCGAGGATATTGAAACTTGTCTTGGGCCATTAATGCCTATGGCTAATAGTCTTATTAACTTACTGGATCTTGAAGATATTCAGGCGGTTGCTGCCGAGCAGGAAATATATAAATTGATTTGGTATGAACTGGAGACACTTGACGGTACTGATACGCCAGATGATTGGAAGATAGACCCCTCTCTTGCGGTTGATTATTTTAATAAAATGGTAGATGAGGCAATTCCGCCGAATATGTCTGCTGCAATTGTTCCCGGAAAATTGAATGAAATATCTTTCCCCGACAGTGCTGCTTCTGACACAACAAAAGTTGCAAAAGCAACTGAAACCGTATTGAATACCGCCGGTGGTGCTGAAGTATTGAATGGTTCTACTATTAATAATACATATGCCTTTAAGCTTGCAACGCAAGTTAATACGGAATATGCTATCTCTTCTCTTCTGCCACAGGTACAAAGCTGGGTTAATCACAGGCTAAAGCTGTTATTGAGCGATCCTTGTAAGGTTAAGTTCTTCCCGGTAAGTGTGTACACTCTTCCCGATTATAAGGAGCAACTACTTACTGCTGCTCAAAACGGGTTCCCGTCAATATTGGCTTATGGCGCTTGCAATGGATATTCGGAGAAAGATACTCTTGCCTTAAATAATCTTGAGGCCAATATACTTGGATTAACCAATATTTTCAAACCACTTTCCACATCATATACTCAATCTACAAATGACGTTGGAAGACCCAAAACGCCCGATGATGAATTAACTGATTCTGGTGATAGAACCAGGGATACAGCCGCCCCGGAATGATAGAGGTGAGAAAGTGAAGAATAAATTTATTAAAACAACAGATAAGGATACCGCAGATATTCTCCGAGAAGCTGGCTTTATTGAAGTTGGTAAAGAGGGGAATAAATGGGTTTTTATTAATAATGATAAAATACAATTTTCAATGGATGAAATGAAGGATGTTCATATTACTGACATCCTTCATTTTTAATTAGTCTCCTCTCGGAGAAATTTTGAAGAAAGGAGGAATATAAAGAAAAATGCATAAAAAGTTATTGACGATTGATGATCTTGTAAAATTCTGCGACTAGAACAATTTTGCAAAATTTAGTTCTAAGGAATCTGGTTATCAAATTTGCATATAGACACCGGCAAAATTTGAAATGAGTAGCTCTGATGATCCAACTATGTTTTATGGAAATGTCTTAGTAATGCATTCTGGTAATAACAGGAATGGATCCTCTTTGACTGAAGATGCGGCGAAGAAGGCAATCAAAAATCTTGCTTATAAACCGGTATTGGCTAATTTTTGCGAAATTGATGGTGTAAAGGATTTTACTAGTCATGATTTTGATATAGACGAGAATGGCGAATATGTTTATTACGAAAAGCAAATTGGCTGTTTTACTGCTGATAAGGCTTATATGGAACAGGATAGTAATCATAGCGACCGTATGAATGTATTTGCAAAGGTTGCCATTCCCCGTGAATATACAGATGCAGCCGAAATAATTGAGAGAAAAAACGGCACAAAGGTATCTGTTGAGCTTGCCGTTAATGAACTATCTTATTCTGCTAAAGATCACGTTCTTTTACTTGAAGACGTTGATGTAATGGGTCTTACTTGTCTTGGAGTTAATCCAGACACCGGGGATCCCGTAAACGAGGGAATGGAGGGCGCTCATATCCAGATTGAGGATTTTAGTGCCGAAAATAATTCTCTTGTTTTTAATGCAGAGATTATTAATTCGATTGCTGATGCTGTTGCAAAACGGCTTAGTGATAAAAACGATAACCAAAGAAAGGAGGACGAAACAGTGGATTTCGAAGAAAAAAACGAAGAAGTTGTTGAAGAAACAGAGGTAATGTCTGAAGAAGTTGAAACCACTGAAGAGGAAGTTCGTGAGGTTGATACCGAGACATCTGAAGAGGTTGTTGATGATACTACTGAAGAAGTCGCTGATGAAACTCCTGAAGTGGTTGATAGTTTTGCCGATGATGATCCGGTCGATAATACGGATGATAATACGGATGAAAACACGGATGATAATACGGATGACGAAGAAGTTGTAATTGATGATGACACTTTACCGCCAACATATAAAAAGGTTGTTAATGGTATGGAGTTTGAATTATCTCTTTCCGACATTCAGAATGCTATGTATGATCTTGTCAATTCTACATATGCTGAATCTGATAACGATTATTATGTGTGTGAAATTTATCAGGATTCTAAAAGCGTTGTAATGATTGGAATGTGGTCTGGTAAGGCATTCAAACAAAACTACAAAGTCCGCAATGATGTTTATAGTCTTGTTGGTGACAGGGTTCCTGTAAGGGCTTCCTGGCTAACTGCCGACGAAGAGGCAGAACTTGACAGAATGAGAAGCAACTACTCTTCTGTCGTTGATAAGCTGGCTAAGTATGAATCCGAACCACAGAAAATGGACATTTTAAATTCCGATGACTATTCTCAGGTTGCAAACAGTAATGAGTTTATTGCACTTAAAGATGTTGATAAACATTTTGATATGACAATTGATGAGGTGCGTAGTGCAGCCGACAGTATTCTTCTTTCATATGCAAAAGGCAATAAGATTGATTTTGCTGAAAATGAAAAGAAACGTGATGGCGGCCTGAAACTGTTTGCTTCTAAGGATAAAAAGAAACCCGGTAGATACGGCAATTTATTTAAATGATATTAATTGACGCTTGAGATTTGTGTTATAAATCAATAATTACAAGAAAGGAGAATAAGTATTATGGCTTATGGAAAAATTAATATGACAAAGCATGCCATTTGTTTCCCGTCTAAAGTTCTTGCTGGAAACATGGGCGCTCATATTTTTAACGTAACACTTTCCACGGCTGCTGATAATGGCAACATTATTGGTCGTGGTGCATGGAATTCTTTTGACAATTATGCAGAGGCTGCTTGCCCGAACGGATTTGCCGCAAAGATTGTTGATAAAGCTGCGAACGGACATTGGTATGTAGAGGTTACCGCTGTTCCTAGCACTGGCGAAGCTTTACTTGTTTACAATTCGCCGATTATCCCTTACGAATCTCCTCGTGAGCTTGCTGATCTTTCCAACTTCTGGAATGACAAAGATGAGGTAGTAAAGGCTTATACTCTTACTGTCGGTGATATCTTTGAAGTATCCGATGAAGCGTTTACTGGTACGCCAGTAAAAGGTAAAGCTCTTACTGTTGCTAGTAAAAAGCTTGTTGTTGGTGCTTAATTTTTGAAGAAAGGAGGGAAATGATATGAAGAAATTTAATTTTTCTACGCATGTTAATAATGTGTTTTCTGAAATGGAAACCAATTATGATGAAGTAAGAAATCTGATGTTTGATCTTGCCATGGGAAATGAGATTTTTGATGGTGATCGTGTAGTGCCGAAGGCAGAGGCCGAAGCAAAGCTGCGTACTGTTTGCTAGAAAATCTTTGGGGTAACCGCCGATTCTTCTAAGCGTGAGCTTAAGAGAGCGTATAGAGAGCATGGCCGCGAATTCTTCGACATCATTGAAGAGGTTGTTGATGTGGTTATTAATAACGGCCTTAAGGACAATGAGTTCTTCAATCAATTTGTGGACTATAGAAATCTTGCCCTTGGTGATGCTTATGAGTTTTATAGTGAAGACGACGTAATTCTGTCTATTGCTGAAGTTGGTGTATCTCATCATGATTACATCCTTCAGAGACTTGGTAAGGGTCAGACAACGACCATTCCGTACAAGAGATATGGTGCTGCTGTTGGTGCTGATATCAACATGTACATGATCGGTCGTGAGGATTGGACGACACTTTGTAATGCGATTGCTAAGGCTTTTGCAATTCAGATTCAGCAGGAAATCTATGGCGAAATGCTTTCTGCCGCCAATGCAATTCCGGCTGCTATTAGAAATGGTTTTGTTGGCAGTGGCGCTCTGAGTTCTACAACCAAGGACGATTTCGACAAGATTATTGAAAATGTTGAGACGGCTAATGAGTCTTCTGTTGTTATTCTTGGAACAAAGACTGCCCTTAAGAAACTGAATGCACTGTCTGATGTCAACTGGAGAGCGCAGTCTCTTAAAGAGGATGTTTCTCACAGTGGACGTATGGGAGATTATGAGGGTACTGTTCTTATGGAGCTTCCTCAGAGATTCACCAGCAAGACTGATCTTACACCGCTCATTGATAACACTAAACTGTGGATTCTTCCTGCCAGCCAGACTGATAAGTTCATTAAGATGGTAGATGTCGGGGAAACCGAAATCGATGAAATCACCGAGAAGGGTGAGGAGCATGGTCGTTGGGATGATATCATGAAGTACGAAGTACAGCGTTCTTATGGTATTGCTACAATGCTTGGACGTTACTTCGGACAGTGGACTCTGCCCACAGCGTAATTGTTAATTATATAAGGAATAAAAGGAGAAATAATAATGGCTACAACAACTACTAGAAAAAAGACAACTACAAAAACGGCTGCTCCGAAAACCGAGACACAGAAAACTGTGCCTAGTCAGGACAGTGTAGATAAAGTTGTCAAAGAAGAGCCGAAGAAAGAAAAGAGGGTTTTTAGTCCAGACGATGGCGTTGTTTGTCGTTCTGTCACCCAGGGTGGACTTTATATGGAGGGACCAAAGACTAAAATGCACTATGAATGGGTTCAGTATGGTGATGTGACCGAGGTCGAATATGCAGACCTTGCCGCTCTTGTACGTGTAAAATCCCAATATGTATTTGGTCCATGGTTTATGATAGATGATGATGATTTTGTTGAAGAATTTCAGCAGTTAAAGAAGTTCTATACTGATAATTATTCTTTGAGTGATCTTGAAAAGATTTTAACATATCCGGTTGATGATATGATGAATGAAATTAGATCTCTTCCAAAGACGGCCATTGAATCTATTAAAGTATTAGCCGCTTCTTCTATAACGGATGGCGACCTTGACAGTGTGGCAAAAATTAAAGCTCTCGACGATTTCTTTGGCACGAAACTTAGTATTCTTGCTGAATTTAAGTAATTACACGGAGGTGATTAAATGACCTCTGAATATGAAGATATCTATTCTCGTTTTTATGAACGAGTTGAAGATTATAATATTGTTGGATTGAAAGAAAGATTAGTTAAATAGATGATGAATGGATGGATAAGATCAACGTTATCAAAGCCGTATATTAGGCGGCTTTTTGATACGTTGACTATAGATGAAGATTTGGAAGAATTAGATTATGAAATGAAATTACCGACTACGGATGATGCTGATCAAGATTTTGTAGAGGAAATGATTGCGTTGGGTATGGTCGTAGAATGGGTAAAACCAAAATATTTTACGACGCTAAATACTTCTCAGCTATTTACAAATAGTGAACAGAAGTTTTATAGCCAAGCTAATCATATGTCTGAGCTAAAGGACATGTATCACAGAGCAAAGAATGATCTTCGTAAACACATCCGTGATCGTGGATACATTAATAATACCTATCTGGTCACAACATGAAAACCAGGTATGGCTATTATTCTTCCAATTAGATTAAATCAATTAAGTATCTCATTCGTAAATCCATATTTTTCTTACTTCTTTATGTTGATCCACAAACGAAAGACGAATATCCAAATATTAATGTTGGAGATGCCTTTCGTAGCTTATAGTACAGGCTTTCTGGTTTAAACAGTATATTAAACGAGCCTGTGGAAATTGTTGAAACAATGATTTTGTTAGAATCTGCACTTGCAGAATACGAGAGTGAATGTTTTGATTGGTTGAAATACAGAAAGCTCATCCTCGACGCTGGGGCAAAGATAATGCAGATAAAGGAGTGTGATTAATATGGCACTTTCTTTTAGAGATTTTAAAAATATGCATGGTATTAGTACTCCCGGAAGAGCAAGAAAAATGTAGAGTGATGTGATTATGTTGAATACATGGTGGCAAGATATATAGGCGTAGAATGCTTATATTTATGATTATTACCATGATCAGCTATCTGACGAAGCCCGTCAGTTAAATGATCTTCATCCATAGGATGATCCTTATAAAACAGTATTGCCAATTAAGTTTATTCGACATGCTAAATAGACATATGATAAAGACCAGGTAACTTTTTGGTTACAAATGTAGCCGGGGCAAGAATGTAATTTAGATTATTATAATGAAATGTTTCGTGATCGTTATGATGCATTATTCCCTATTGGCCTTTTCGTGGATATAATGCATGAAGATGGAACATATAATAAATGGCTTATTGTTGATAAGGCTAATTATAATGGGAATCAGTTTCCCACTTTTGAAATATTAAGATGTGATTTTGTAGCACAGTGGATTTATAACGGACACAAATATTAGTGTCCCGCCGTTTTAAGAAGTCAGAATTCGTAGATTGTGCGCTTCATAAAGGAAACTTTATGTCGAAAGTTCTCTAATTGCGGGAAACCCCTTAGAGCCAACATGCTAAAGCGGAAGAATGAAATAGGTCTAAACGTAAAAGCTATAAAAAGTTGTTGGATTGGGCAACCAACGCAGCGAAGTCCTGAACAGGGATGTGTTCAACGAGCAAAGTAAGACAAGTGTCTGAAAACGGGAACCACCTAAATCTATAAAGACATGGTGTTGATATGCTCTAACCTTATATGAAAATATAAGAAAATTATTTTATATGTTTGATAAGTGTTGCGATTATTATAATATATATAATTTTTCTACTGATTAACGACCAGTAGATCATTTCCTGATAATTCTGGCCTCTGGTTGGACTTTAAAATTTAGAGCGTAGAGGATAAAAGCTTGTCCCTTATATCAGTAATGATATAAGAAAACTCCTTGAATTGCTGGAAATCCCTTAGAGCCGATATACCACAACATGACGTTGCGATTACGTGAGTGTGATGGTTAAAAAACATATTGGATTGGGTAATCAGCAGCCAAGCCCTGATGAGGGGAAGGTTCAACGACTATGTGACGCAAGTGCGTTCTGCGAGGAGGATCTCTTGGAGATTATGATATAGTCTGAACTTTATGCGAAAGCATAAGAAAAATTGTTTATGTCGATTTGATAAAAGGATAGGACAGCGGGTTGCAAACCGTTTTATATTACCATAATAGTATAATTACTATCTTTTTATATATATATATTACTTTTATGGAGGTAATTTATGGGTAAAAAATTGGTATTATCTACAGAAGAAAAAGAACTTATTGTATCAATGTATAAAAATGGAAGTAAGTTATCTGATATAGAAAATGCGATAGGTCATTGCGACAAATACATTTATGAAACATTAAATGAGTATGGCATTGAAAAAAATAGAAAAACAAAACCAATTTCTTCGGAACAGCTTCAATTAATAATTGATTGTCATAGAGATGGTTTATCATATGAACAAATATCAGAGAAATTAGATAATTATATCTCATCTACTAGGGTATATGAGATATTAAAAGAAAATGGGGAAACTAACTCATTCTCAATTGATAAAGTTAATTCCATTATAGATTTTCAAAGTAAAGATAATCATAGAAAATATTATTTTGATGAACATCTGCTTGATGTTGTTAACACTCCGGATAAGGCGTATTGTATTGGTTTGTTTATGGCAGACGGGTGCAATCAGTTAGATAAAAGTTATTTTTCTATTGTGTTACAAGCAAGAGATAGAGATATTCTCGACAAAATTAGCATAATGTTCTAGTCTGATTACCCGTTACATTTTCGTGATTCATCTAAATATGATTATATGGCGCAAGATGTATATACTATTCGTTGGAATTCAAAATATTTTTGTAAGAAATTAAATGAACTGGGAATTGTACCGAATAAGAGTCTTATATTAGAGTTTCCATACTGGTTGGATAGACATTTGATTCCATATTTGATTAAAGGCTACATAGATGGGGATGGATGGATAAATACAAATCAAATTGGATTTATGAGTACAGAAAAGTTTTGTATTGGTGTACAAGAATATTTAAATTCAATAGGTATATCTTCGTATATAATGGATATGAAAAGACATTATAGCAACCAGACAAAAGAGTTGCTTATAAGTGGCAGAAACAATATATGGCCATTAGCCAGAATAATGTTTTCACATGGAAATCTATACTTAAACCGAAAATATCAAAAATATATTGATTATAAGTTTATTGATATAAACAATTCTTTATTGAATTAACGACTCAATAGAGTAACATATTTGTAGCAGAAATTTGCTGTCCCGATGAACCGTGATACAGAAACACTATTTTATAATATTCGTATGATCATAGATTCTAAAGTAGAGACCGAGAAACGTGCATGGCTCATTTCAAAGGTAAATCGTATATCACCGAATGGTATATGTCGTGTCACATTAACTCAGGATACATATGATCAACATACTGATTATATAGAAAAAGATGAAGACGGTAATATTATTGGAATGTGGGCAAATTACTTTAAGAGTAATGTAGAACCAACGCCGGTGGAAATTCAGGATGATACAGTACCACACTACTCTTCCATCACATCTAAAATTACTTGCTCTGGCAAACCGCAATTTAAAATTGGTGGCTCAGCTAAAACATTCACAGTTACCTATTACGATTCTAATAATGAAGAACTATATGACCATAGCGTTGGCAATTGGTCGTTAACTATTGATAACGAATTGGTTGCGTCAGATGTCGTTTCTATTGAAGAAGTTGCTGATTCTTCAAATAAGATTAAGATTAAATTTCTTGGTGACGATTCGTATATAGGCAAAGTATTAACTATAACTAATACTTCGGATGATGTAGTTTCATCTCTTGAAGTTGAAATTATTGCACTTTGATTGGGGGTATGAATTATGGAACTAACTTAGGATCAGATTCAAACCCTCCGTGATTTAAAAAAAAGGGTGGATTCTGATGACATCCATTATAAAGAAATTATCAAACGTAATCTCATAAATAACGATTTAATCATTTATTTGTTAAATAATAAAGATCTTGAGAATATCGGGGCAGATCCGAGCGACTATCTCGGTGTTAATATATTACCTTATTATTTAATCCATCCGACGCAACATAACGTTTAGAATTTTATATGTTATGATGTTGGATTTCGTGAGCTTGAACGCTATAATTCTAAAATTAAGTTTTTACAAATAACTTTTAACATTTTGTGTGAGGAAAAAAATAATATTGAGAAAAAAACTGGTATAGCGAGACATGATTTAATTGGTGCTTTGATATTGGATATATTCAATTGGAGTAACTTATTTGGTGAGCAAATTCATTGTGTGTCTGATGTGCCTGGAGTTACAGATAATGATTATTCTACTCGCACTATTATATTTGAACAACGTACAGATAATAATTTAGCAAAAACTCGAAATGGTACGCCAATAATTATACCGAGGACTATTGATGCCTCGTAATCCTAAAATTGAGTTTGATTTGTTACAAATGTATTTTGGGGAGCCGTATGTAATTGATTTGCCAGATGCACTTGGAAAGGTTACTGTATACTCCCCCACTATTGGTGACATTATCGAGATTGGTGAGAAAAATTTTTATAAAACGTTAAATATTTTTATTTGTAATACTACTCAGTACCGTGTTGTTTTATGGGATCTTGGAATTGATTGGAATACATATAGTGATTTCGAACTGTTCATAAATTTATTACCGGAGGCTGATCCAACTGCTTCCAAATTATTATTTGGCGATTTAGATTTTAGTAAGTTTGTTCCGATTTGGCGGAAGAAAACTATAGACGATGATCCTGAACTTGTACTTTGGGATGAAGAAGATGAAGTAGAAATTAATTATAATGTCTACAATCATTTTGCTTAGTATATAAGAACTATGTTTAATACTTTTCCAGAAGAAAAGATTACATAGGATAACACCTTAAAAAGCTGGTATATTACGAAAGATAAACGGGCTATAGAAAATAAGAAAAAGCTTGCCGAAAAGGGCAAAGATGAATCATATAGTATTCAAACTCTTATTTCTTCATGTATTAATCATCCAGGTTTTAAGTATGGACTGAAAGATTTAAAAAAGGTTGGTGTTGCTGAATTTTATGATTCTGTTAAGCGCCTTCAGGTTTATGAACAAAGTACGGCATTGATGAAAGGTATGTATTCTGGTTTTATTGACGGTTCTAAAATTAAGCCAACGGATTATAATTTTATGAGAGAAATTTGATAATAATTATTGTTGTATATTCATATTTTTAGTATAAAAAATTGAGTCGGCGAATTCCTGCTCTTTTATTTTATAAATTTTCAAGAAAGGAGATTATTACTATGGCTTTTAAACTTGGTAATCATTATATTGACGAAATTCTTTATGGCGTAGCTGAGAAAAATGGCAACATTGAGTACGCTCTTGACTAGCTGAGTTCTGCTTCTATCGAGATCAGTGCCGAATCTACGGATATCACTGATAAGAAGGGGAATATCATCCGTACAACATATCGTTCGAAGACTGGTACATTTACTGCGACGAACGCTCTGCTTCATCCTGCGGCTATTAATGCTCAGTCTGGTAGCCCGATTAAATACGCATCTGCTGGTGAGGGCGGCGCTATTGTAATGCCTAAGATCATGGTTGCTGCTGCTGGCGAGGAAGTCACCATTGGTGAATATACTCAGGGTAGCGTTCGTGTAATTGGTCTGTTTGGTAATGGCGCTAATGATGTTGCGCTTGATGCTGAGGCCGTTGCTGCTGCTATTACTGGTACTGGTGCAAACACCAAACTTCAGCTTCCGAAGACCGATGGTGGCCCCACTCAGTATCTTGTTAAGTTCGAAAGAAGCGTCACCTCTGGTGCTATGCTTCAGAATACTACTGCTGTAAGCTCCGATCTGGTTAAGCTTACCCTGTTCTGTGCAATGGGCGATCCTTGTGAAGATTCTCTTCGTCCTTGCTATGTAGTAATTCCGAGATTTGCTGCCGATCCTTCCATGACCATCTCTCTTGATGCTGAGACTCAGGAAGTTGACTTCAGCGGTAACCTCAACGTGGATTATTGCGCAGGAACTTCCAGTTTATATTACATTTATCAATATATTTGCATTTTTAATCGTTGTTTTCAGACAATTGATTAACAATACGGATGGTAAGCATATAGGGAAACTTGTATGTAATAGTGATTTTCACTGAATTAAGAAACTGAATTGCTGGGACATCCTAAAGACAATAGAACTACAACATAATGATGAAATATGCATAAGTGTGAATGTTGCGAAAGCGGAAAAAATCTATTGTATGACATATGGTTAAATCCTAAGTGTTGTTAAAAATGGATAATCAGCAGCCAAGCTTTGAATAGAAGAAGGTTCAACGACTATCCCTCTTGAGGGGAGTAGGTCATAAGCGTTTGATGACCGAAGTGGTTTCGCCTAACCCGCAGCAATGCGGTATGGATAAGATATAGTCTGTGCTTACATGAAAATGTAAGAAGTTCTTTGGAGAACTGTATGAAGAGTAGCGTCTTCGTATGAACATATATTTAAAATAAGAAATTATTTTAAATTATAAGTATCCCGATGAAGATCTTGTTATTAGTGGCACCTCTGTTGCCTAATTTAACAAAACGATTTTTAGAAGATAATTTTAGCGCTCCACAACATTTAAATTGTGGGGCGCATTTCAAAATAAATAGGTTGGTGTCATGAGCCAACTGACAAGAGAGGGAACACCTACCCTCTCTTTTATTTTGTCGAATTTAGGTGATTCATTAAGAGGTGAAATGAATATGAAAAAAAGTTTTGAGCAATTTTGCAAAGATACGAACAATTATGATTTATTAAATTTGTGGGATAGCGAATTAAACAAAACAGATCCTAAATCTGTAAGTTATAGCACAACTAAAAAATATTGGTTTATGTGTCCAAATGGCTTACATGAATCGAGACAGATTTGTGTTGGTAATGTTACAAATGGATATAAAACAAGAGGTTGTTATTGCATATGCCATGCGTGTAACTCTATAGGCCAATATATTATAAATAAATATGGTAAGAAGTACTTAGATGCAATTTGGTCTAATAAAAATCAGAAATCATATTATGACATAGATAAATCAAGTGCAACCAAGATATGGCTTAAGTGCATAAATGATGATACTCACGATGATTATGATGTGACCGCCAATAATTATTCTAGTGGTCATCAGAAATGTCCGTATTGCACCGGTCAGCGAACGTGTTTAACTAATTCGTTTGGTTATAAACATCCAGAATATGTTGGCGTATGGTCTGATAAAAATTCGTTTAGCCCTTTTGAGCGTTCATATGGCAGTAAGGATTATGCGTGGTTCAAATGTGAGAATGGTATACATAATGAATACAAAAAACGCATTAGAGATATAAATTATACAAAGTATATCTGTCCGGAATGTGCAAAGGAAAAGGCTATTAGTAATATACCAAGGGGCGAGGACTCTCCGCAATGGAGAGGCGGCATTTTAAAGGATAGTCAAAGAATTAGGAATTCTAAAGAATATTCTGAATGGAGGATAAATGTATTTAAAAAGGATTGGTTTACTTGTCAATGCTGTGGTGTCGGAAATAATATACAGGCACATCATATAAAACCATTTTCGCAGTATGAAGAATCACGATTAGAAATAAGGAACGGTATGTGTCTGTGTGAATTGTGTCATCAAAGTAAGAAAGCTAATTCTTTCCATAATATTTATGGTACTCATAATAATACTCCATCTCAGCTTGAGGAATATATTAATAACAGGCGCAAACAGCTTGGTATTAATATACCGTTTTCTTTAGATTCTTATTTATCTGGTAACATATTAAAACCGGGTGATGTAACTATCAATGAAGAAATTCCCTGGATTTTTGATACAATAAGTATCAACGATCTTAAATTTGAAAATAACAGTGATATAGCTGTTTGATATAGATATGGCAAATATTGTTTTAAAATATTAAAGGAGGCCCATTATGCAAAAATCAAAAGAAAGAACATGTCTTATGTGTGGAACCAAGTATCAATGGTGTATTCATTGTAAAGATACCAGGCCGGATGAGGGCTGGCGTTTTCTTTATCATGACGAGAAGTGCAGAGACATGAGTGAAATATGGTATGCATATAGAGGTAAAGAGATTTCAAAGGCTGAAGCCAAAGAAAAAATGAGTGCGTTGAAGCCGAATATTGATGATGTATTGAAATATACTTCTATTGCGGCTAAAGAAATTAGAGAAATTTTCGATGTTCCAGAAGAGCAGGAAGTAGTTGAAAATGAAATTACTAATCATGAAGAAAGCAATGATGTTGTCGAAGACGCTGAGGTTGCAAAAGAAGATAATTTTGCGCAACATACAGTAAAACATTTTGATAATAAGCATGATTATAGAAAGAAAAAATAATTGTGAATTTGATTAAAAAATACTTAGCGATTGAAAATATCGTAATACGGGGTAGCCAATTCACAATTTGGTTACCCCATTTTTTACGTTTTATAGCCCCTTAGCATAATTTGGTAATGCACCGGTCTCTTAGCTTAATTTGGACACCTAGATACGAAAGGTCTAGTGTGAATTGTGCCTAATTCGACGAAACTCTCATATGAGACAACGACGAGCTAAATCAAAATATATTTTTGTAAATGTGTAGAGACTATATAGCACACATCTAAGTCCTATCGGATATGATGAAGAAATAGTCCAGACCACAACGCATATGCGGCTATGGTGACATAGAGTGGTAAGAAAACCGTGATATCCCTCTGAAGGAGGTTATCTGGGTTCAAATCCCAGGGGGGCTGCTATGAATACAAGATAATAAAAATGGAGCGATTGTTTTTATTCTTGTAAAAAAAAATAAAAGGAGATAAAAGGTATGAAAGATTATTATAAAAATACTCGCAAGTGTATTGACGAATATAACTATGTTTAGGAAAAAATGGCAAATAGTCCACATGTTACCGACGAGGTAGAGGATGAATTCGTCCAAAATTTTTGCATCCATTTTGCACATGCACTCATTAAGGATACCGGATTTGGTCAAACATCTCGCGATGAATTGGAAAGAATTGCCGACATTATTAATGATGTAATTAGATAAGGAGAAAATGTATGGCTGATGAATTCTGGAAAAGAAGTCCGGTAACTGGACGAAAATATAATTATTTTAGCAAGGATATTGTTCACTTGGTTAATTTGGCCTAGTGCGATTATTATATGAATGAATGTGGCGTTATGCCATTGGATATTATGCTTACGGACGATAGAAAGAATCCCGGCAAGAAAATAGTACTCTTCTGTTTTTCTAAGGAAGAGACACGGGATGCTTATTAGTCCTGGTGTGAAAGAGAACATGACAGATAAGGGGGTAAATATGAAAGAAATTACTATTATTCCTAATTTAAATCATTTTCTTAATGATGGCATTACAGAAGTTCCAACATTTTATACTTTTAATAAGATTAATGAAGATCATATTTAGAACGTTAAAAATTTAATGTCAATTATTTCTGGCGATTTAAGTGCCAGATCACAATATCACGATTATACAAAAGTTAGAGAACCGCATAAAACCGATTTTTACAATGCTGTTTATGAGAAAATTAAAAATGGTATTCCAATAGATGAAAGTGATTGGGCGAAGGATCATTATGAACTTGAGCGCCATCATTTAAACAAACATGTTCCATCGGATGTTGATTTAATTGATGTGTTGGAATATGTTATTGATTCTATTGTTTCTAATGTTGAACAACTCGGTATAAAAGGTAATGTTACAATTAGCAATCAGGATCTAATGAATGCATTGCGCAATACGGTTAGTAAAATCAGTGATATGATAAAAATACCGGAAGAAAACGATGAAAACAAAGGTGATTAATATGGGTAGAAAAACAGTCTATAACAACATTACATCGCCCCAGTTAATATCTTAGGTATTACCAGAGAACAAACAACTTGGCGAGGATTTTATTGAATATTTGCAGTCAATTGATCGTTCTCCGAGTACTATCAATCAGTATAAATCAGATCTCTCTATTTTCTGGGTATGGAATCTACAAAACAATAATAATAAACCGTTTATCAAAATTACGAAACGTGAGTTTGCCAGGTTCCAAAATTATTGTTTAAATACCTGGGGTTGGAGTTCTAATAGAATTCGTAGAGTAAAATCTGTAATATCTTCCATGAGTAACTTTATAGAAAACATATTGGATGAGGAAGAAGAATTTGAGGGGTATCGTGCGGTAATTCGAAAGATAGAATCGCCGGTTAAAGAAGAAGTTCGTGAGAAAACAATTTTTGAACCGGAAGAACTTCAAAGGCTTTTGGATCATTTAGTTGATCAAAAGAAATACATGCAAGCGTGTATACTCGCTCTAGCAATGTATTCCGGTAGACGTAAAGCGGAGTTGCCGAGATTTAAAGTCTCTTATTTTGACGATGAGAATGTCTTTCTTGGATCCTTATATAAAACGCCAGAAAAGGTAAAGACAAAGGGTCGTGGTTCCAGGGGTAAAATGTTAAACTTATATGTATTAAAGAAAGAATTTGATCCGTACCTCAAGCTCTGGTTAGATTACAGGAAAGAAAATGGAATTGAAAGTGAGTGGCTATTTCCAGCTGCCGATGATCCAGCTAATCATATTAAGTCAGAAAATCTTGATAATTGGGTTAATACCTATACGAAATTTTTAGGTAAGCCATTTTACTGGCATAGTCTTCGTCATATGTTTTGCACCCAATGTTTAAAGAAGAACCTTCCTTCTTCCGTTGTCCAGGAAATTATTGGTTGGGAATCTGCCGATATGGTTAATCTTTATAATGATACAACTACAGAAGAAACGCTTGCCCAGTATTTTGATGAAAATGGTATAAAGGATGTTAAATCAACAAATCTTTCAGAAATTTAATTATTAATGATGTGTTTTAGAAAAAGCCGTTAAGAGAAATCTTGACGGCATTTTTTTAGTCTTAGTTTAAGGAGAAAAAGGAATGGAATATAAATTGGTTATGGATAAATAGGTTATTGATGAATACTGTGACTACTATTTTAGCATTCATACTCGCGCTTGGAAAAAACCAATAGAACGCCCTTTACATCCGAGTTTAAATACGTGGATGATTTTGCCAAGAGTTCAAATGAACACATTAAAACAGAAATGGAAAGACTTTGGTGTTTGGTGGATTAAAAAACTTGGATATGATGGGCTAATGTTGGATAAGTTTGCTGCTGAAGTAACCGTATATATGCCGTCCAGAAGAAGATTTGATTTAGATAATCATTGTAATGAAAAGTTTTTATGGGATGCTTTTATTGAAGCGGGTTTCATAGTTGATGACGATTGTGATCATCTTACTTCTCTCTTGCTTAAAGGTGGATATGACAAGGAGAATCCGAGAACAGAAATTATAATAAGGACGGTGGATAATTAAAACATAATGAAGATAGTAATAAAAACGTGTTGAAAATTGTTTGTAGTTAATAGTACATGAATTGGGGATGATTTAATTGGGATATGTTTATTATAACCCCAATCCCATGGGGCGTTTGTCGAGTGGTGATTGCACTGTAAGAGCATTGAGTGTTGCTTTGGGGTTCTATGGTGATTGGATGAAAACATATGCTTTGCTTTGTGCCGAGGGCGCATAGCATTGTGAAATGCCATCGGCCAATGAAGTATGGGGAAGTTTATTATTAAAGAACGGATATGAAGAACACAGTTTGTTACAGAGATGCAAAGACTGCTATACGCTTGCCGATTTTTGCAAGGATCATAAAGATGGTGAGTACGTTGTTGGTACTGGTTAGCATACTGTGTATTGTAGAAATGGTGACTATATGGATTCGTGGGATTCTGGCGATGTAATCCCAACATATTATTTCAAAAAGGTAAATAAGGAGGAAATTAAAGATGAATAATTTCAATGATTATACGACAACTTATCAACCAATGGGGCAATCCAATATGTATATTCCACCAACTCAGGCGGCCACACCGGTTTATCCCAAAAACTGGCAACAATATTATCAACAGCCTATGACTAATAATATGATTTATCAGTCTTAGATGTAGCCGATGAATAATCCAATGGTATGGGTTCAGGGTGAAGCTGGTGCGAAATCTTATCAGCTTCCTAATAATACTACTCTTCCGCTTTGGGATAGTGAGCAGCAAACCATCTACATTAAGACGGTTGATTAGAACGGCAAACCGACTATGACAATATTAGATTATGTGGATAGGAATGCGCCAGCTGCCAGCAATGATACTGATAAGGTTGCACAGGTTGAGTATGCTACCAAGGAACAAGTTGATGGTTTGAGTAACCAGTTTTCCGCTATTAGTGAGAAACTTAATATGATGAGTGAATATGTTACGAGAGACCAATTCGACGATTTGAACGATCATATTAAAGATCTCGGTGGCCAGATAAATGATATTGAAGATAGAATTACTAGTTTTGGCAAACCTCAGTCTGGTAACAACTATAATAATAAGAGGGGGAATAAATAATGCCAAATTCTTTATTTAATAAATTTGGGCCAGCTAATTATTAGCGCCAGAATTCTGGTAATAATATTTTGCAACAGTTGGCATAGATTAAAAATAATCCGGGCGCAATATTGGAGATTATGTTGCAAAACGGAAAAATAAATCGTTAGCAGTATAATGATTTATAGCAGTACAGGAATAATCCTGAAATGATTTGTAAGTATTTGATCAACAATGGTAAGGCTAACGAAATTAATCAAGCCGAACATATTGTTGGTCAGATGGGTAATTTTAACGGTTGATATAAAATAAAACGTTGTTGATGTCTAATTATAAATTCTATTTTGTGATATTAACAAATTAATTATGATTTATTTGTTTTTTTACAAAGGAGGTTTTTAATTATGGCACTTACAGAAAACTTAAGCGCTGCTGATCTTGCGGCTGTACTCGGAAATAACAATGGTGATTTTGGTGGTAATGGTGCATGGTGGTTACTCATTCTTCTTATTTTTGCTAATAATGGATGGGGTAATGGCAATGGCTTTGGTGGTAATGGTGGATATATGCCGCCGTATGCGACCGCCAACGATGTATAGAGTGGCTTTGATCAGGCTGCGCTTATTTCTGGGATTAACGGTATCACTACTGCTCTCTCTAATGGCTTTGCCAATTCTGAGATTTCCCGTACAAATATGCTTTCTAATTTAACAAATCAACTGAATAATTCTGCCATGGCGTAGCAGCAATGCTGCTGCAATACTCAGGCGGCTATCAAGGACGTTCAGTATACTGTGGCTACAGAGGCTTGCGCCGACCGTGCTGCCGTTACTGACGCTCTGAGGGATGTTATTGCCGCTAATAATGCAAGTACTCAGCGTATTCTCGATCAGATGTGTTCTGATAAGATCGATGCTAAGAACGAACAGATTGCCGCTCTTCAGCAGCAGTTAACTATGGCGCAGCTTGCTGCTTCTCAAAATGCTCAGACTGCTGCAATTCTTGCCAATAATGATGCCCAGACTGCCGCTCTTGAACAGTATTTATCTCCTGTTCCCCGCCCGGCATATGTTGTTCAGAATCCTAATTGCTGTGGTAATTATTTTACAAGCTCTTGCGGATGTGGAATGAATGCTTGATTGGAGGTGGCATAAATGGCTGAATATAGTGCAAACGCTGTTCAGACAGTAAATCCTGGCGAGACCATTGTTTTCACAGAAACGCCTGTGCCTTGTACTCGTGGATTTGTTCGTCACCGTGAAGATACCGGGAACTTTCTTCTTTCTGGTTATGTACCAGGCGTAAATCGTGGATGTTGTTGTAATCGTGTAAATTCTGCGAATTATCTTGTTGACTTTGGTGCAAATATTGCCATTCCAACTGGTGGAACAGCCGGGGCAATATCTGTCGCCATACAAATTGATGGTTCTACCATCTCCTCTTCCACTATGACGGTTACACCGGCTGCTGCGGAAGAGTTTTTTAATGTTTCCAGAGCTGTTAATGCGCAAATTTGGCGAGGTTGTTGCGAAACGATTTCTGTGAAGAATGTTAGTGATCAGCCTATATTGGTGTAGAATGCTAACATAATAATTACTCGTCCAGATTTGTTTGTGAGTCGATAAGAAAAGGAGGAGTATTAAAATGCGAGAATTTGATAACATCAAAGATATGGTGTATTGTGAAATTGATGAAATATCTCATCAGGGGAAACTCGACATGAATACTGTTAAGGTTCTTGGAGAGTTGGTTGATATTCTTAAGGATATTGGCTCCGTTGAGATGTTTGAAGAGGGTGTTCAGATACAAGATGAGGGATATTCATTGTCTAATGGATATAGCCGTAATGGAGGTTATTCTCAAAGAAGTATGCCCATTTATTACAACGATGGTAGTAATAGCTATCGTGGTGGTAGGGGAATGAATAATGGCGGATATTCACGCAGAGGTCGTGGGTATAGCTATGATGATGGAAAAGGTTACATGATTGAAAAGCTTAATGGTTTAATGATGGAAGCAACTGATCAACATGATAAAGATGCCATACAGCGTCTTATTGACCAGTTTGCGTCTAAGTAATTTTTGTTGAGAGTTTATGATTTAGATATGAACTACGTTTTATTTATATATACTGGGGATCGGGAAACTGATCCCCATTTTTTTGTAAAGGAGAATAAGGTATGTCTAAGAAAATTTCTGCTTTTTTAGCTGAATATAAAACAAAGAAAACTATTGAAGAAAAAGATGAATGTGTAAAAAAATATATGAATAATAACTATGTTCCATATGATAAGAAAGCTGATGTCGCGAATGCGATTGCAGACACTGCTTATCATCGGGTTGAGATAGATAAAGATGGCAACGAACGTAAAGTGCTTCATGTCGATTCTATTGCAAGATATATGTTGACATGTATGTCCGTTGTTGATTTATATACGAATATAGAACGTCAGAGAATTGGCGGTAATATGCTTGATGATTTTAATGCATTGATGAGTGTTGGTGCATTGGATTTGATTATTAAAAATTTGGACCCGTCTGAGCTTAAAGAATTTAAAATGGTTGTTCAGATGGCATGTGATGATCTTATGACAAATGAATATGAAAATCATGCGTTTATTTCTAAACAGGTTGAGAGATTTGGCAAATTAGTTGGAAACTTTATTTCCCCACTCCTCTCCCAGTTAGATATGAGTAAGGTTGAAGAAATACTTGGTAAATTCAATTCTTAATCTCTTATTATGATTAAGTATTGTTAGCATCTCAAGTATTTAAATCATATCATGTTGCAGTATGGGTGTTAATAATATTTTTTTGTAAAAAGGGGATGAATAATTATGGACGCTTCTAATATAGATGAAATGGTTAATTAGGCTGTAAAAGAGGTTAAAGCCAGAGTTCTTGGTGTTGCCGATAAGATAGGTTATGATTTGGTCGAGGCAATCTAGATTAAGTATGATCATTGTGTTGATGCATTTTATAAGAGTTTTACGCCTGCGTATTATGATAGAACATATAATACATACTCCGCTTCAGATGGTGAGCATGGCGTAAGTTCTCTTTTTGATGTCCAAGATAGCGGTGATACAATATATATAACTGCTGGTATAACATTGGATTCAAATAGACTCTAGCCATGGTATGATGATCCGACGGATTATGTATTTAGTCGTACCTGGGAAAGAGGTATACATGGCACAATTGAAACTGGTGGTCAAATGGGTGAACCACCAAAAGCAATGATGGATAAATGGTTTAAAGACTTTCAAAGTTCTGGACATAGAATAATTGTAAATAAGCATTTAGCTTCTATAGGTCTTGGTTCAAGGCGTAGATAATTAAAGGTGGTGAAAATAGTGGGTTTAGTAAATGAATTTAAGATAACTGTACCAATAGAGGTTGATACAAAACGAATGCGTTCCGATCTCAAAAGTCAGTTTACGCATATTAAAGAAGAATATGAGGGAGAGTTCATAAAAATAAGAATTACCGGTGATGAAAAGGATCTGGAGAAAATCAAACAGCAAATATCTCAAATGAATTCTAAAGATATTCCAAAAATAAAATTGGATATAGATCGTGCAAATTTTGATAAACACTTAAAAGATCTGGAAAATTCGGCGGGTAAATCTTCTAAGTAGATAGCGGATACTTTTAAAAGGAATATTGCGACGGGTTTTGAACCTTTAAGCATAGGCGATTTAATTAAGAAACAATTTGGTAATTCGAAAAGGTATTCTGGTACGGCAGCAAAAGAAACAATTGCAGCAATGGCACAACCGCTTTCTACGCCGCTTCCTGATGATGCAAGTTACATGGACATTGTAAGGAGGGCTGAGGCGTATGAACAGCTGGCAGCTGCCATAAAAGACGTACAATAGAATCACCCTAAAGATTTTAAGAAGCTTGGTATTGATCAAAATGAAGTCCAGGCTTCAATAGACCAGTTTTATCAATAGATTGGCGCTAGAATTTCAAATGAGGCAAATCGCACTGATTTTATATCTCAAATATAGGCATCATTTGTTACATTGAGTTAGAACCTTGCCACGATGATGCAATCTATTATTGATGATGTTAAAGCAAAAATAGGTGGTGGAACTGGAACCGGTACAGGAAGTGGAACCGGTTCTGGTGATGGATCTGGGACTGGTTCCGGTACGGGTGGTGGAACTGGTGCTGGTTCTGTAGAAATTCCCGGGGGATTTTAGTCGGACGAAATAAATGAATTGGATAATTAGATCGATAAATTGGCGCAAGATATAGAAAATGCAAAACAAAGATTGTAGGAATTACAAAATACGGGAAAGGATGCCAAAGCTTACGATATTAGGCAAATGATGAATGGTCTGTACAAAGAAATTGACACTATATTGCAAGACCCCAATACAGATCCAGATGAAGCAGATAGAAAAGCTGAAGAATTAAAAAAGAGAATGCTAGATTTGTATGCTACATATCAAAAGGTTGGTGGAAGCGATGGCGATTTAAATGAGACCATGTGGGAAGAAATGTATGACTGGATTGATGAGTATGGTGACGGCAAAGCAATCAAAGGGTTAAAAGTTGTAGATGAGGCTGCAATTGCTAATCAATAGTCCCTAATTCAAGGTCTTATTTCTACCCTCGATGCACTAAAAGCGAAACGGGAAGAGTTATTAAAGCAGCCATAGCCGTCGTCAACATAGCAAACCGGTTAGACTGGTTCTTCACCATCAAGTTCCGGTGATTAGTCTGGCACTCAATAGACTGGCGAAACAACGAAAATTCCCGTTGAGCCAGATGCAACTAATTTTATTGAAAAAATACAAGAATAGATTAGCGGACAAGCGGTTGATGTTGAGGTTAATCCCATCGCCAACGATTTGAAGGAAAAAATTGAATCCTAGATACCAGAAATAGATATAAAATTGGGGAATATTTCTGGGGGAACCGTTAAGGGCAGTGATGCCTATAATATAATAGAATCTTGGACTAAAAATAATAGAAAAGATATTTTTCAATCAAAGCCAGAACAAGGCATGGTAATGAATGATTCTACTGGTTATGCTTCTGAAATAGCCAATAGCACAGTTGCTGGATTAAGTACGGCCTTAATTAACTAGGCGATATAGAATGCGGAGGAAACAGTTAATAGCGTCGTGCATTCGCATCCAAATGAGTCTACTGCTGCTTTTAGTTTTGATGATATTCTTGCTGCTATTAATCAAAAGATTGAGGGCGTTGTTCATTAGTATGTTGTTTCCATTAATGATGTTGCAGCTCTTGATGTTTCCAGTTTTTCACCTGTTGAATTAAAATAGATTTCTGACATCCTTAAATCTAAAATGGTCACTGTTGAGGGAAGTAATTTGCCCGTATGGGATGAAGAACAAGTATTTAGCGAAGTAATAAATAACAGCATTTAGGAATACATAAATAAAATATTAGTGTCGTTATAGAATTAGATGTTATCAGACGGATAGAATATTAATATTGTTCAAGATTTGATTGCCAGGGTTAATGAAAGCCTATCCAAAGTTCCATTATCTACAATGAATAACTGGGATAATTTTTATGATATAATACAACAGCATATAGATGAAGCGGCTAAATCGATGGATATTCCATAGTTTGATGCAAGTAGCATCGATGATCATATTTAGAGCGCGATGGCTCATGCAATATAGGTGTTTGCGGAAAACGCTCTTATGTCTGCGGTTAAACAAGTTAGACCGGATATCAATATTGGTGACGTTTACAAAAAAACTTCATTAGATAATTATTTTAGAGGAGAGAGTCTATTGCCGGGTGGTAAGGCAACCACTACTGTTTCTACTGAACCAACTTCTTCGGAACATACAGTCAAGGTTAAGACCGATGTAAATTTTGACGATGTTCCCAGTAAACTTCAAGCCGCTATTGATTCAGGTAGTCCATATAAAGTTACTGTATCTACGGATGCATCTTCTATGAAAGAAATTATCTAGGGCGGCATTGACGCTGGGTCTCCGTATCAATTAACATCTATCCAACTTGGGCCAGATATGTAGATTGGTGAGCAAATACAACAGAACATAGAATCTTTCGATTATCTTGTTAAACCAGATTTGGACCCATCTTCTGATTTGGCTGGTAAGGTAAGACAAGCGTTGGCTAGTGGCGAACCGTATAAGGTTATTTTGGAGGCCGATACTGGGAAGAATGGTTCTGGTGGTAAAACTGGTGAAAGTCCGATTTCATCGGGTAATGCACTTGGTGATTAGGTGGCCGAAAGCATGGATCGTGCTGCCAATTCAGCGGAAAACGCATCTAAGAAAATTGAAGAAGCAAATCAACGCATGAATTCCTATCGTGATGCATGGTAGAGAGAATCTATTTCCAGGACTTTGTCTGGTAATTATGAAGGGTATGGCGAGGGATATTCTAATAGAACTACTCTCTCACAACTTAAAAATGCGCATGAGGCTTATGACACTGCTGTTGCAAATGAATGGAATTGGGAAGATCAATATCAATGGGGAATAAAGTTTGTAAACCTATTTGAGCAATATCGCGACAATGGTGGAACACAAAAAAGCCTTGCTGCTCATGTTGAATTATATGAAAGGTTAAAACCACTTGCTGAGGGATATGCCGCCGAATTATAGAAAGTATTAAACTTTACGCCTGGCTCTACTACTGATCAAACTCAAAAACCGACACAACCATCGCAACAAACACAGCAAAGTCAATAGGGTACACCACGCCAACCAAATACTGCCGCATATAGGCAAGAACAGGAAGAAGTTAGTCATGTCGTAGAGGCGGAAGCTGCCGCATTCGATAGACTTAAGGAGAAGCTTACGTCTGAAATTCCCGCTGCTGTTGACACAAAGACATAGGCGTTTAGATCTGAACAGGTTGAGGTTGAAAATTTGATAGACCTAGAAATATCTAAACTGTCTGAATTATCAACTGCTCTTCAAAACGTGTTCAAGAATAATGGTTCTAATCCAGATTTTGGCCAATTAAAAGAACTGTTTGAAACAATAAAAACGCTCGGCGAGGGCGAAATAAAACTGCCAAATTTTGATCAACTCTTTGAATCTGTTGGCAAACTTGCTTAGGTTTTTGAACAATTAAAAGGCGTTCAGCCTGGTTAGGATTTTGCAGATACTTTAAATTCTTTAAAAGTAACAAAGACCAATATTGATAATCTCGTTAATTTAGCTGCCGCCATTGAAATGCTTGGCGAGGCTTTTAAGAAATTGAATACGGATTCTATGTCGAATGAGGGTCTTTCTTCTATTTAGACTTTATTAGATCAGGCCGATGCTCTTAAAGATCTTGCTACTATCCTAACTAGTGATCAAGAAAAAATTAAGAAGGCAATGGACGCAACGAGCGGATCTGGTGGCGGAAATAAACAATCAGAGTTGAAAGAGCTTCGCGATTATAATAAGGCTGTCATAGATTATTATAATGCACAACAGAGATTACAGACAGGAAAAACGGAAACAAAATCTAGAGACGAGCTTATTTCTGCAAAAGCCTTCGATGTCATGACAGCATACGAAGAAAAAATGGCGGAATTGCAAAAGAAAGGTGTTCAATTGTCTGACGAACAAACATAGGCTTTGGAAAAAAGAAAACAAAAGCAAGAAGAGCTTAATAAATTGGTTGAAGATTATAACCGCACAAGAAGCGAAAAGCAATCCAAGAGGATTAAGGACGAAGTAGATAAGGAAATGAAGGCTCTTGGTAATTAGATAGACAATGCCGCAAGGAATACATAGGGCAAAAACGATGCCTACAAATAGCAAATAGGTGACATGAAAGATCAGTATGCCGATCTCGAGAAATTTATTTAGGGCATAGATTGGAATGGGAAAAGCGAACAGGAAGTAAACACATTAAATCAATAGCTGCAAGAAGTTATCACCCGAATTAATAAAATTAAAGACGGACTGGCACTTGCATCAAATAGTGGCGATTTTAAATCAGCTAACGCAAATATGGTTTCTAGATTGAATTCTCAAATGGCTGCATGGATGGATAAAAATACCGCCGCCTCTTCTTATTTTCCAGCAATAAAACAACTTCAAGAGCAGTTGAAAAGTGTTGGCAGTTCCGAGTAGTTCAATGGTATTGTTTAGGGATTTGAACGCATCAAGGCAGAAGCAATTTAGGCTGGTTTGGCCGGTAAAAGTTTTGCCGATACTTTAAAAGGTAGTTTCGGTAACCTTGCTAGGTATCTTATGTCTTTTGCCAGTTTCTATAGAATAATCGGCACAATAAAACAAGCCGTCTCTGTTGTTAGAGAACTTGATACTGCTTTAACTGAAATGAGAAAAGTATCAGATGAGTCCTTAACGTCTTTGAAGAATTATCAAAAAGAGACTTTTAATATGGCGAACCAGGTTGGTACTACTTCTGCTCAGATTCAGAGGTCTACTGCTGACTGGTTGCGACTTGGTCGTTCTTTCGACAATGCAAAGGAAATGGCTACATTATCTACGAAATTGTTGAATGTGTCCGAATTTGAAAATATTCAAGATGCCACTGATTCTCTTGTTTCTGCTACGCAAGCATTTACTGAGGTTCAAGCACCCGCAATTGTTGATAAGCTTAATTTGATTGGTAATAACTTCGCTATTTCTACTGATGATCTTGCAAAAGGTCTTCAAAACGCTGGTGCTGTTCTTAAAACGCAAGGTAATGATCTTGATCAAACTCTCGCACTGTTGACTGCTGGTAACTTGATCGGTCAGGACATTTCTAAGGCAAGTGCTGGTGTTCGTACTATTGCATTAAGGATTGCTGGTACTGAGGAAGCTAAGGATGAAATAAAAGATCTTGGTGAGGATGTAGACGATTTTGTTGTGAGAACAAAGTCTAAGACTGATTCAATTATTAAGAATTATACAGCTGTTGCTTCCAATAACTATTAGGGCGTTTCGGTACTTGATGACAATGGCAATCTTCGTGATACATATGATATCTTGCTTGATATTTCGGAGATATATAAAGAGATACAGGAAGAAGATAAAAAAGTTGGTACAAATAGAGCTTAGGCTCTTGTAGAAACCTTAGCTGGTAAAAATAGATCAAATATTGTTGCAAGTATCTTGTAGAATGGCGATATATTAAAACAGGTTAGGGAGTCGTCTGCCAATGATTACTTTGGATCGTCCGATCAAGAATTAAGTAAATACCTTGATTCTATTGATGGTAAAATGGCTAAGTTAAAAAATAAACTGCAAGAATTAGCTTATTATACAATAAACTCTGATGGATTTAAAATATTACTTGATTTGGTTAATGGATTGATTACGGCAGTAAATACGCTTGCTAAATCATTGGGTGGATTAAATCTTGCTATAGGTGGTGTTGCCGGATTTTTCTTGAAAAAGAAAGGTTTTGCCGTTTTAGATTATGATAAACAAACAAGACAGTGGACTAATATTTTTCAGAAGATTGGCGGTCGTTCCGGTAAAACGTTTAGCATGGCTTATACTGATGAAGTAAAAGAGCAATTCAGCAAGTTTGACCCGAATGACACTTTGAAAAGTGCAATTGAAGTTAACGGTAATGTTGAGGGTCAACCAAAAGAATTACAGAATTATTATAATCAACTAAGTGAAACGCAAAAACAAACCATGTTGGTTAGTCAAGCTTAGGCTGAAATGCAAAAGCGTAGTACTCTTCTGGGAAATGCACTTGGCACTGCTTCTTCTTTCGGTAAGCAGTTTGTGTCTGTATTGAGCAGTATGGCAATTGCCACCATTGTATCCGCCGGAATTAGTTTGCTTATAAAAACCATTTATAACCTCATCACTTATGAACAAAGAATGATAGATAAGGGTAAGGAAGCTCAGAATGTTATAAAAGGTATTAATGATAGCTATAATTCAAAGAAAACGTTTGTTGATGATAATTTATCCAGGTATTCCGAATTGAGGAAGGGTGTTTCTGTCACTGAAGATGATGGCGTACAAAATAAATCTTTATCCAATGAAGAATTTAGCGAGTTCTTATCTTTGAATAAAGAAATGCAGGAGATGTTCCCGAGCTTAGTCACCGGTTTTGATGCTCAAGGAAACGCTATGTTGGATCTTTCCGCAGATGCCGACGATGCCAGTAAAAGTATGCAAACTCTTCTTGAACAAGAAAGGCAAATGGCCGATTTTAAAGTTGGCGAATAGCTTGGTGATGCGGTTAAAGGTTTTGCAATTAGGTATAAATAGTTATCAGATGATATTGATGAATAGGACCAAACAATAGAAGCTGCTCAATCAATACAAGACATAATAAACGGGAAAACATAGGAGGGAATAGATCTTTCTAAATTTGGCTTTGACGATTATGGCAACTTACATTATGAATTTGACGTTAATGATGAAGCGGCCAAAGGTGTTGCACACATGATTGCTGATGCTTATAATGCTGCTGCCGGTGATCTTGGTGGAATAATAAATGACGATTCTGAAATCACTGGTGTTTTATCTGGCGGGTTGTCTTACTTTGACGAGTCACAACTTGCAGATTTTAAAGATAACTTTCTTTCTAAGATAGCTGAGATGAAACTTGGCGATGTGCCAGAAGCTGTTCTTGATGCTATGTCTATTAAAAACATAGATTTGGCGGAATAGAAAGCAGACTGGAACGCTCTTGTTCCGTCGATTTTGTCTCAACTTAATTTTTACGAAGATTATCAAAAGCTTGGCGATTCAAAAATTGGCGAATAGTTGCAATAGATAATTGCGGACGATGTTTCTAATCTTGACCTTGATCATTTAGAAGAAATATATGGCAAGGGAGCATGGACTAAGTTTTAGGATAATACAAGAGGTTTTATAAGAGAGAATTTCCTCGATCCAATTACCAAAACCTTAATTGAAGATGGTAAAATTTCTGATGAAAAGGTAAATTTATTAGATTAGCTTATAAACTTTGATGGTTCAGACTTAACAAATGAAGAATATAGAAGTCAGATAAATGATATCGTAAATCAATTTTCAAAAGATGCTGAAGTTAGAGAAGATATAAAGGTTCTTCTCGGATTTAAGTATTATGACGAAGACGGAAATACTCATTGGGATATAACAAAACAAAGAGACAAACTGTATGAGGCTCTTGGCGGTTTTGTCGGCGATGATGCAACTACCGGAAAGAAAACGCATCATGTAAGAACCGGTATGAATATAAGCTGGGATAATTTCAAGAAATTGGATTAGTCTGAATTGAGCGCTATTAGTTATGCCGAATCAAATATGGGTGTTGATCTTGAAACGATTGACGAATGGGATAAACTAAAAGAGGTTATTGCAGAAGCAAAAGAACAAATGGAGGAAGTGTCGGAAATTACCTCTGATGGTACTCTTGCCGATATATTTAAGGATGAAACATACCAAGAATAGGCGGAGCAGTATAAAAAACAGTTAACCACCATTAATGACGCTTTGGAGAAATATAAAACTAATACAATGCTTACCAATGACGAACAAGCTCAATTAATGGAAGAATTGTAGATATCTGATATTTCACCCGAAAATCTTTAGAATATGGGAGCAGAAACAATAAGTGGTTGGGTTGATCAGTTACATAAATTAGCCGATGAAATTGGTCTCACAAAAGATGAAATGCAAGGTCTTGAGGAGTATATTAAAAATATATATCTTTCATATGATTAGTTAGATATAGCTAATGATTAGGCTACTGGTATTAATTATATATCAAATAGAATTGCTAGTAAGAGTGGTTCAATCCCAACACGGGTTGTAAGTGAAAAAACTTCAAACATTTATAATCAATTATCTAGTGAATTTGGTTAGGTTGATAATGAGATTGTTTATTATCTGTCGTTAAATCCGGAATCGGCCACTTGGACTGCCGAGCAATGGATTTCACATTATAAAGATACAAAAATAGATTTTTAGCTTACAGCAAACGACAAGGATTTGCAAAGAGTAAATAAGCTTGTTGAAAACAACCAAAAAGATATTGCTTAGGCAGAGGCTAATAATTCATTAAAAGAAGCGAATGGCGGCGTATTAAACCCCGAAGATTATAATGTAATTGTTGGTAAGCAGCAAGATAGCGCAAATGCATTGAGAAATCGTGCAACTGGTTTATATGAATAGTGGTAGAAATATAATCTAGAAAATCCATAGTATGACGCTTCATACAGTCAGAAATTGTGGGATGATTATGTTGTTGCCGACACAGAAGCTGCCAAAGCAGAGGCTGATCTGGCTGAAAAGCAAAAACAACAACGCGAAAGTTCTGTGAACGAAATCAATAAGCGAATAGAGGATGCCCAGGCTTCCGCTTCAGTATTTTAGGCAAACATTAAAAAGGCGGATGCGAATGGTAGACATGCATCTGATGAAACGTACAGTATTCTTTCTGGGTATTTAAAAAAACAAGCCGACGATCAAAGAGAGCTTTATAATGAATATAAGGGATTGGTTACAACCAATCCAGAATTTGCAACTTATTGGAATCAAAAAGCTTCTGATGCTTTGAATGCGTCTGTTGACTTAGATGAAGAGAGTTATAATACAAGGATTGCGCCAATAACAAATTATATTGATGATTTAATAAATAAAGGTGTCGATGGCCACGAGGCATTATCCGATCTTTAGCGTGAGGCGACAGATTTGGAAAATGATCTTAACGAGGCTGATTCAAAGCATTTAAAAATCAGTGATAAGCTTTATAAAAATCTTATTAGCAATGGTGATAAACAGATACGTAATCTTGAGGAATAGAGAAAAAAACAGAGAGAGCTTCAATCTGAATTTGAGCATGGAACTTCCGATTGGCAAAAATATCAGCAGGAAATCGACAACATCAACTCTTCTATCGATTCTATGAGGCAGAATCAAATGGGTTGGACTGAAACTATGAATTCCTTAGTTTCTACCAATGCACAGCAACTTGCTTCTACCATCTCTTCTGCTTTTAGTGAAATGTCATCCGGCACTGGATTGACAATTGACACAATGAATGAGTTAGAGCGTCAGTTTAGTGATCTTGCTGGTCATGATGTGTCTGATATCTTCTATCAGTCTGCCGATGGCATGAAGTTTAATGCGGATGCTGCCGAGGCATTGGTTGATGCTGAGTATGAACTGTAGTCTACTAATCTTTCCAAAACTCTTACGGAGCAAAAGGACATTATTAAACAATGCGGCGACGCTCAGGATGAAACTACCCAGAAAACCATTGCTGCCGCAAACGAACGTATTGTAGCCACTCAAAGAGAAATGGCAATGCTCCAGGCATGGTATGATCAGCAAAAAGAGGCGTTTAGCGGTTTACAGAAATTCCAAACTGCGCAAAGCACTGCTAATGAGGGTGCCGACTATGAAACTATGCAAGGATATCTCAAAACTCAGCAGGAAAATAGAACGAAAGGCTTGACTGGCACCGATGAGTTTAGGGCGTATACGGAATACTTTGATCGTTGGGGTCTTGATACTGTTGCTGCATGGGATAGAAACAAGGAAAAAGTTCAAAGATATTTAACAGAAGACTTTTCTGGTATGAGACATTTCTTTGATGATCTTGTGACAAATGGGCTTGCTGAAAAAAATGGTGATGCTTACAACTTAGACATTGAAAATGTAAAAGATGCCGCTGAATAGATGGGTATGACCGTAGAATGGTTTATGGATATGCTCGGTCGCGCTGAGGATTATGGTCTCAGAAATGACTGGATTGAATCTGAAATTGATGGAAGAGAAAAAATACAGGAAGCCATTCATCAACAAATAGAAGCACAAAAGGAACTTACAAAAGCTCAACAAGAGGGTGCGCCAGAAGAGGTAATACAGGATGCTCAGAATGTATACGAAGATAGAACCGCTCACTTAAACAATCTCAGAGATGAAGTTGAAACGATAACCTCTCGCCCAACAGAAATGACAAAAGATGAATTTTTAACTAATGTTGCCACATTTAAAGCTATTAGAAATGACTGGAAACATGCCAAGACCGATGAGGAACGAGAAGCGTATGAACAGGAGCTTAATCGTCTTGCTGAGGAAACAGGTCTCGAGGTTGATTTGAAATTTAAGATTGATAAGGATTCTTATAACGAATAGCTTGAAAAATACGGTGTAATGACAAATGATTAGATACCACAGGCTAGTGATTTAGGAATTGGTATAGAACGTGCGCCAGAATATGAACAACTCTCTCAATCTTTGTATGATCTGAATCAAAATGCAGACAGTGATATTTAGGCCGCAATTAATACACTTGGTAATTATACTGCTGAACAATTGAAATCTCTCGATCTTATTAGTGGCGGATATGACGATACGTTTGAGGGTTCCATTGAAGCTGAAAAGGCAATGGATGCATTAAATTAGGCACTTGGTAATACAGGTGAAAATGCAGATTTGCTGGCTTATGCGTTGGAAGCGCTTGGATTAACATAGCAGAAAGTTACAGAGGAAACCACAACTGAAGTTAGGAAGCCAAAGAAAATTGAGCCGGAAGAAAAATTGGACTTACCTACCAATTTAATTGATCTTGCTTTTAATAACGTCAAAGAAAAGGTAACAGAAAAGGGTTAGGGACTTTTTGAGACTGCGAAGACCTGGGCGCAAGAAGCAAACACAAAAATCTAGGAACGAGCTGTTGCACAAAGAGAGATCGACCAGAAACCAACCGTAGATAGTATTAATAATATGGCTGATACCGTTGGTAATGCGATTGAGTCTGGATTAGAAAATCTCGGAACAACATTTGAGTCTGTTGGTGAATCTATTGTCGGCGCAATTGAAGTCATAACAAATCCGGATTCTACGAACGGTAAAACGACTAAAACATCATAGTCTTAGATTTAGAAACCCGGGATTTCCGCTGCGTAGACTCAGCAAAATAAACTTGCTAATGATGAAAATGCTAGTTTCAGTTCTGGAAATACTGGTGTTACCGTTACTGCTACTGTTGTTCCCGAAGATACTTCACAGCTTCAAGGTTTGGAAGCGACGGCAAATGCAACCGTAGAAAATGCAAGTGTCCAAGATGGTGTTAAGGTTGAAGTTGAGGGTACAGCAAATGTTACAGAAGCGGAAAATAATATTGTTAAACCGATGCAAATACAAGCGACCGCCAATGCCAATGTGGAAGTCGCCGATGGTGGGATGAAACAATCTGTTTCTGTTGACACAAATCAGGTAAGCGAAGCAAGCAGTGCCGTATCTGATCTTAGCTCTTAGGTAAGTAATATACCAGAGGGAAAAGCTCATGTAGACGCTGAAACATCTTCTGCAATGAGTGCGTTGCAATCTGTTGAAGATAAATTGTATGAAGTTGGTAATACGCCATCCAATCCGAGTGTAAATATCACAGTAAATGGTAAAACGGAATTAGATAGTGTAAAAAATACGATTGATAACTTAAAAGATAAAACCATAACGATTACCACTAAGCATGTAAGCACCGGTAGTTCTGGTAGTGGCAGCGGTCTTGGTGGTATTAACAACGAAGGGTTTGCATTTGCTGGTGGCACAGAGAAAGATCGTGTTATCCCAACGACGCATGCTGGTGAAACTCTTGTTGGTGAAGAGGGCTATGAGATCCATGTGGATCGTGATGGTCGTCAATGGAATATTGTTGGCGAGAATGGTCCAGAGTTCCGCACTGATATCGCTCCTGGTGATATTGTATTTAATCATGAATAGAGCAAAAAGCTTCTAAAGAATGGTTATACAACAAGTCGTGGTAAAGCACTTGCTAGTGGCAATGTAGAATGGCATGGTCCAGCATATGCGGACGGAGATGGCAAAAATGATGCACCCGTTGTAAAAGCAAGTTTTGCGCCCACACAGCCATACGTTGCTCCCAAAACATTAACAAAAACTATAAGTGAAGGCACTAGCTCTATTAAAGACCAGACCAAATCAAGCGATGATAACACAAAAGCCGTTCAGGACAACACTTCCAAACTCGACAAATTCCAACAATGGCTCGACTCTCTTAAGGATTGGATTGAAGTACGAATTGCCCGTCTCACATATAAGATGGAAATGGCAATTACTAAATCGGAAAATCTTGGTGGTAAAGGAAACAAAACAGAAACTGTTAATGGCGTGAAAAAGAAAAGGACGCAGAATTATGCCGATAGAAATGATTATATAAATGAGGCAATGTCTATTAATGATTAGCTTCGTAAAGATAATAAGAGTGGAGCAAAGGAATACGGTAAATATGCTGCCAAAGTTGCAAGAAAGGCGCAAAAGGCTGGTTTAATTACAAAGGCTGAGAGAAAAGATTTGGTGCCAAAGATTCAAGATGGAGCGATAAGTATCGAAGATTTTAGCCGTGCTATAAGCAAAAAGAAAAATAAAAATGGTAGCGATTCTAAAAAGACTGAAAATACAATTAAAACATTTATTGATGCATATACTGAGTGGTATGAGAAAATGCTCGATTGTAAAAAAGCACAAGAAGAATGTATTGCCAAGCAGAAAGAATTGCAGCAAACAAAGCTTGACAATATCACTGAACAATTTGAGGGATTAATAGAGGTGGCCACTTCATATCAAAATGTTTCTGATTCTATGATCCACATGCTTACCGCACAAGGCAGGACTGCTGTTAATGATGAAAAATTCCAGAAGCAATATGATAATTAGATTACTGAAGAACAAAACATATCTTCTTATTTAAAAATGGAACTCGACGCATATGACGCAGAGTTGGTAAATGCGAAGAAAGTTTTTGGTGAGAACAGTAATGAATATCGTGCTGCCATGGCACAAAGAAACGAAATAGAACAATCTTATAATGAAAGCATTGCAAAGATTGCCGAACTTCGTAAAGCAAAAGAAGAAATGGTATTTAAATCTATTAGTAATACTATTGAACGAATTAAGGGGATATCTTCACTTATTTCTGCCAGAATGTCTTTGAGCCAGAAACGTGGTAATAAGAATAATGAATATGACAAAGACAGTGAGGATCCGAATAGATACATCAAGATGAACGAGGGTCTTATGGCTCGTAATAATGATATGATCCTGATGTGGAATAAGCAACGTGAAGAAGCGGCGAGATGGATAGGTAAAAACAAACATCTGGAAGGTAGCGAAGAATATCAGGATTATTATAATCGTTATATCGAAGCCGAAGAGGAAATCCTCGGCCTTATGGAAAACCAAGAAGATATCAAAAAGAATATCCGCGATTATCGTTGGAAATCCTTCAATGATCTTCAATAGGAAGTAAAGAATACCATTACAGAAATAGATAATCTGCGTAGCACTATGAATGAAGCTGAATTCTTTGATGCAGAGTTTGGCATTAATATTACTGATAAAGGCTATGCAAATATTGCTCTTCTGCGTGATGGTATGATTGAAGCCGAGAAACAGGTAGCTGATTATCAAAAGGCGTTGGAAAAACTCGAAGAAGATTATGATAATGGTAATATAAGTGCCGACGAGTATAGGCAAGGTGTGGAAGAATATAGTAGTGCTATAAAAGAGGGTTCTGATGATATCAGGCAATATGAAGACGCTCTTGTTTCTATGTATAAGACGCAAATTCAAAATGAAAATGATTTACTTCAAAAAAATATCACAGCCAGAAAAAATGCTTTGACGGCTAAAAAAGCGTGTTTTTAAGAATGCGCTTATTCATTAAATTGCTGAAATACCCTTAGAGATTTATATACCACAGCAAAATCATGAAACATGGATAATTGCGATGGTTTTAAAAATATAGATATTGGACAATCAGCAGCCAAGCGGCGAATAGCCGAAGGTTCAGAGACTATGGGCTTTGTCGCCCAGTAGGACTGCAAGCGATTGGCAGTTCGAAAAAGTGAACTACTTTATTTGAAAAAGAAAGGTATTGTAAATATGTATGATAAAGATGAAATTGTAAAAATAAAATGGTCAAAGAAAAATAAAAAGTATTATGAAAATATTGGTTATAATTATACTAAGATTGGAGATAGTCTTGATGTTAGAGCTTGTGATTTACCATGGAATTCTCATGAAAAAATAACTGCCACCTGTGATTGTGATGGGTGTAGTAATACAACAAAAGTTCCTTACAGAAATTATAATAAAGCCCTTGAAAAGTATGGACACTATAGATGTAAATCTTGCGCTATTAAAGATTATGTAAGACAGAGAACAAAAAAGTCTCATGAAAGATTATATGAATTATTTTTGGAAAAATGCAGAGAACATAATTGCATCCCAATAACAACGCTTGATACTTTTCATGGCGCGGATTCATTTGTTGAATATATATGCCCAGTTCATGGCATAATGAAAACTTATATGAGCAATATTAGAGGATCTAATGCCTGGTGTTATAAATGCGGAAAGGCATCTATGGCAAGTCAATGTAAATTAACTCCAGATGAAGTGAAACGACGAGTTGAGAGTAAAAATAATAATATACTATTAAATCTCGAAGACTATATTAATACAAAAACAAAGAATCTTAGAGTAATATGTGGAACTTGTCACGAAGAATTCATCACATCTCTTTCGTCCATGGATAATAGCGAAGGTCGTTGCTCAAAATGTGGATTAGAAAAATCATTTGAATATCATGATAACAGGAAAATTATTTATTATAATAAGTTTGCTGAAATGTGTGATGAATCCGGATATACTCTCCTCTCTTCGTTTGAAGAATATAAAAATTGTTTTTCTAAACTTAGATTTGTATGTCCAAAACATGGTGAGCAATCGGTGAACTATGTAAAATTTTATAGTGGTCAGAGGTGTCCATAGTGTGGTATAGAAAGTTCCCATTTATCATCAATGTTGACTTAGGATGAAGTTGAAACAAGAATTAATTCCATAAATGACAATGTATTGTTAAATAAAGAAGATTATTGTGGCAATAGTATTGTTAATTTAAGGATACAATGCTCTTGCGGAAATGTTTATGTAACGAGTCTTGCTAATTATGAAAATCAAAGTGTAAATCGTTGTCCTCAATGTATAAAATCCATAAGCAAGGGCGAATTTAAAATCGCATCGGTATTAGATAAATACAAAATTCCCTATATACGTGAGTATAGATTTTTGGATTGTAAAGATAAAAGGCCATTACCATTTGATTTTTATATAGAAGATTTTAATTGCATTATTGAATTCGATGGAATTTAGCATTTTGAACCCGTTTATGGACAAGAGCAGTTTGATTATATTCTACGACATGATAATATTAAGAATAATTATTGTCATCAGAATAATATTAGAATTATTCGTATACCTTATTGGGATTATGATGCCATCGAAGATATAATAACGCATGAGTTTAATATTAATAAAATAAAATATATTACTTATCCAATTAAATAATATAACTTTTCAAATAAAGTAGAAGATATAGTCCCCTCTCATGCGAAAGCATGAGCAGTGTGTAAAACACGGCATAGTGTAGCGAACTATGTGAAGATTTAGGATTACGATTATGACAAATCGATAAAAGATTCCAACAAAGACATTACCAGTATCCAAGCACAGATTAATTCTCTGTAGAATGCAACTGACCAAGCATCTCGTGCTAAGTTGGTAAAACTTCAGCAACAGCTTAAAGATGCTCAGGATCAACAAGCAGATACTATGTACAATCATCAGATTGATGTCAGATAGGAAGGTTACGACAAATTAGCTGAGGATTCTACAAATGTACTGAATGATACACTTAAGAAAATTGATGCTGACGAAGAAACCAGAAACGGTATAATTAAGTATCAACTTCAACAACTTGACGGCAATGAATAGAAAGCTCTGGAGGCGTTGAAATAGCAACAGCTTTCGTCTGGATTGGCGGTTCAAGGTGAGGTTTCTAAGTTTATTACCGATTACGACACCAAAGATGCGCAAAATAAAAATTGGCAAGAACAAGTATCTGATGAGGCTAAAAATTTAAATACGTCAACTATCGAAACGCTTACACAAGAGGGTAAGAAAATTCAGGATGCAATTGATACGGATATAAATACTAGCTTAAAGGATATTGCTGGATCTGGCGACACTGGCATAGCTGGTATAAATACGAAGCTTGCCGGTATTTAGGCTGAGTTAGAAAAAAAGGATGGTAAATCTGGTTCTGATTCTAACAAGAAGACAGAATTAACTCCAGAACAATAGAAGGAACAGAATTGGGAGAACCTAAAGGGTCAATTAATAGCTCTTGGTAATAAAAACGGTATAAGATATGAATTCGACGATAAAAATAAAACATACAGGGAATTCAAAAAAGAAAAAATTGGTACCCGTATGGAAAATGGCAAAATGGTCGATGTCTATGATTATGTAGATATGGGCAAAGGTGATATTGGCACAGCCGAAAAAAAGACAGTAAAAGCATCTGATAAGGCAGAAACTAAAAAAGAGGTTAAAAAAGTAAATAAGGATGTAAAGAAATAGAAAAATGATTAGGCAACAATAGCTAAAATCGCCACCTATTTGGCCAACAAAAATCTTAAGTCGAAAAATGGTAAGGTCACAGATAAATCCAAAAAGGAAGTATCCGATTCCATATATACTGCAATAGCAAAGATTCTTGATGTCAAAAACAAGAAGAAAACGATAAAAGCAGAATTAAAGAGGCTTGGATACCGCAAAGGTTCTCATTCTACCGATGACGAAATGAACTGGCTGCATGACTCCGAGGTAATTATTCGCAAATCTGATGGTGCGATCCTTCAACCGTTTAATTCCGGTGATATGGTATTCAATTCTAAGATGAGCGAAAATCTCTGGAAGATGGCGCAGATTCCAACAGAAACGGTTAAAGCAATGGTAGCGAACCCAGACATGAGTAAGTTCAACATGCCTGGTATTACTGATAGAATTAATAAGACAGAAAATAACAATCAGCAGATTCATATTGATTCTCTCATCACTATCAATGGCAATGCTGATCAGCAGACGGTTGCTGACATTAAACAGATTGCAAGAGAACTTACTAACAGCAGAGACTTTCAAAAGAATATGACAAATATGGTAACTAAAGAGATGACTCGTGAGGCTGTTAAAGCTGGATATCGAGGTAAATAATATTTTTTTAGAGGGGTGCGTGTAACAGCGCACTCTTCTATTTTGTAAAGAAAGGAGGTGTTGGAGAATGAGTGTCCATTACTTCGTATATGACGGAATATCTTCCGAAGACTTAAGTATTAATCCATACGAAAAAATGGAACTTGCATTCGGATATTTCAATGCATCGGAAGTACCTCTCAATATGGAGAGAACTCAAATTGCTGGTTAGATAAATAGACACAGGCTGAGAAATCGTGCAATGGGCGCACAGTGGTCGAATGTATTAGTGTTTGATATCAGTATTATTAAATCGCCGTGTTATCATGCCAACGAGGATCTTATATTTACTGAGGACGAGGTGGATTACATTAACAAATGGTTAACTTCACCGGAGTATCCCACTCTGCTTCATATTTACGAAGCCGATGAAGATTTTTATCTGGATGATCCTATTACATATTCTAACTTGTTATATATGAAATATGATTATCACGGAATATTCACTAATGTAACGCCAATGTATGTTTCTGGGTAGATTGTCGGTCTTACTGCCACGTTTACGACAAATTCGCCGTTTGCGTGGACTGATGAAATTACCCATTCGTTTTCATGTCGTGGAACTACAGATATTTCTATTGATGTCAATAGTTCAGAAAAATACGGGGATATATATCCTCTGATTAAGGTAACTGGAATTAATGTCGATGCGGAATCTTCTTCCAGAGAAAGAATTAAAATAACAAATCAAAAGGATCTTGCGGTAGATATTTATTACGATCAATCAAATGGATATGAAACTACTTCTACCCCTCGTTCTCTTACATTGCAAGTACCACATACAGATATTTATATAGATTGTGATAAGGCACGAATTTATGACATTATCAGTATACAGGCGCAAGGTTATCATCGCATTCTTGACTGGGACGATCTTGGTCTTACGGATGTGTCATATATTTATTGGCCAAGACTATTTAATGGTGAAAACCAGTGGACTGTTGAGGGCGATTGTGATCTGGAAATTACATACCGTGAACCGAGGAAGGTGGGTGCATATTAATGGCAATCTACAAAGCCTTGGATAAGATGAAATTTGATTATACGAATATTCCGGCAAGTGTTCCATATCAGCGCATTAATGCTACTGAAATTTATCTGGCAAAGCCGGGAAAACGTATTATTGGTAATTTAAATGGTATTGATGAGGAGTCTTGCCATCTTGAGATAAATTTTTAGAACACATCTGTTCTGGAATTTACCGTTAATAGAATTATTGATGGCGAAATTTCGAACCATTATGATCTCATCTCTCAGCACTATGAACTTTATGTGAAGGGATTTGGCTGGTTCAAGATAAATGAAGAGCCTCAAGTTGATAATGATGGAACGAGTGAGACCAAGAGCGTCCGAGCCGAATCATTAGAAATCGAACTTCAGCAGTATGATCTGGTGTTGTTTGATATTAACACAGGTGAAAACTGGTCTAAGGAAATGATGGCTCCGGATAATACCTATACATATGTCGATGATTATAAACTTCAGTATGATAATGTCAAGTTCTACCGAGATCTGACGGATTGGGATAACCTTATAGCGCAATTCCCAGATGATGGTACTGAAGCAGATCTGATGAATTATGTTAGGGATGGTCAGCATAATTTCCTGCTTGACTCGTGGCGTTTCAAGCTTGATCTTGATGAATTTGAAAATGGGGTCAATAAAGCAGCTGAGGAATACACGAAAGGTGGACTCAAGGATGCTGCCAAGAGCATTATCACTCGTTGGGAAATGAGTAAGACGCAAGGAAACGCATTCAATATGTTGATCGCATATCCTCAGATTAAACAATATGTAAATTACATTGGTGTTGACACTACTTACACTGATGAAAATGGAGACGAACAGACTGTTACTATCAAGGAGATCTTGATTAGGGAAAGGAACAGATTCCACGCTCTCTCATTCCTCGATCTCGTACTTGAGGGTACTGGTTGGAAACCCGGTTATATTGATCCTAATTATAATGCTCAGTCCGAAGATCCCGCCGAAAAAGAAAAACTTGCCGACAGGGTTGGTTATTTCCAAGTGGATTCTTAGGACGTTTATAGTTTTCTGACGCAGGAAGCTGCACCCTACTACCGCTGTATCTTTGATTTTGATACAGAGACATGTACTGTCAATGCTTACAAGATGGAAACGGTTGGTAAGGACACGAATATCTTCCTGAGTTTTCATAATATATAGAATTCGGTAACTAAAAGTTCTGATCGCCAATTCCACACGGTATACCATGTTGCCAATGGTACGGGTGATGACAGTATTGACATTCGACAAGCTAACTTTGGTTGGGATTCAATTGAGGATCTTTCTTTCTTTATGAATCGGAAACATTTCCCGCAGTCTTTCATTGATCATTACAATGAATGGCTAGAATATAAGGAAGGTCACCGCCAGGAATACATGGATCTTGCTGTTGAATGGCGTGACGCTAATGATGTGATGAGTGAGATTTATAACCGTGTTCCGGTTGATAGTGCGAAAGGTACACAGTACTCCTCTTTCACTGTTACTGAACTTGAAGCTGAAAGGGCAAACTGTCTCGCACAGCTTCGTGGCTATCAGGCTATGCACGTTGACGATGAGAATAAGTTTGATCTAAATGATCTGATGAATTCCCGGGACTGGGGACCATATCATACAATTGATACAGTTGTCCTCAGTACTCCTCATGATACTATCAATGTGGATGACGACAGCCAGCCAAAGACAGAGAATGCTCTCTGGGTAATGAACAATGATGCTACTGTTGGTAAGCTAATCAACGATCTGTATGATTTGAAAACCCAGATTGATAAAGAGAATGAGGAACTGGAACAGTTGTTGTTTGAGATTGATGTACTGGAACATGATACTATCCCATTCCTTCAGTAGAAGTTCAATGAGGCGAAAGCGGCTTCAGATGCAGATCCTGATAATCAAGATAAAAAGGCTGCTATGACTACTGCACAGAACGATCTTAAATCTGCGCAAGACAGACTGGCATCCAAGCGTACACAGGTAAGTCCGAAGCAAAACAGTATTTCCTCTAAGGAATCTGAAATAAGATCTAAGGAACCTACCATTGAAACGCATTATAAGAATAATAAATATGAAGGTATTATTGACGAAGACACCATCAAAACTGTTTTGATGTACTGCCTGTATGATAATAAGCTGGGAACGATTGATACTGAATTATTCAACCGTTGGTTAGTTAACATAAAGTCTATAGGTGATACCATAATAAAACGTGAATTTGATGATGACTATTTGTACGACTTCGCTGTTTATGGCCCCGCATACGGCCTTAAAGAACTTGAGACGCAACTTAAATCGCTTGAGGATAAAGTTTAGACGGAAAAGTAGTATGCGTCCAAATCTGGGCAATCTGACGAGTACCATAAAAAGCACAAGGATCTGTATGAAAAATATCTGGATGCTTATAATGAGTGTAAAACCGTATATGATACCAGAAAGGCTGAATATGAGGCTGCCGAGGCTGAGGTTAAGAGAATATCTGACGAGATGACGGCTTTGGCCAAGTCTGTTCAGTTGGAGAACTTCGTCGATAGTAAAGGTGTTAAATTTACCGAGAAGGAGTTAGAACTTCTTAAGAAATATTATATTCACACAGATTATGTAAATGACAACATTGTCATTACAGAAATGTTTACAAATAAATAGATCGTGGATGCTGAGTATGATTTGATTAAGGATGCTTATGAGGAATTATACGCAGACTCTCATCCACAGTGGAGCTTTCAGACAACGCAGGATAATCTCCTGCTGATGCCCGAACTCCAGGATTGGCATGGTGAACTTGAGGTTGGTAATTTCATCCGTGTTGGATTTCGTGATGATGATCCGTATTACATTTTTAGTAGCAATGAAGATAATCAGGTGAAACTCAGACTGATTACAATTGGATTCAATCCATTTATGATTGAGCCGACCATTGATCTCACGTTTTCAAATATGATTCAGTATAAATCTAAGAGGAACGACTTTGTTGAGATTATTGGCAGTGCTTCTGGAAGTAGCGGCAAGAATTAGATTACTGCAACTTATAATAGTTAGAGTAATGCTACTACTAATGTGACCACAGATTTCATCATGCAGTTATTAAACAGCACAACATTCAATAATGGAATGGCAAACAATATTGCAGCCGGAATTGTTGGTGGTGGTGTTATTACTGATGCTCTCAACAGCATGGATCTGTCGGTTGATCAGATTTCGGATTTGACAACCAGGCTGAGTGATCTTGCTGATGGATATCTGGATGCCAATCTGATTGTTACTAAAATACTGAATGCTGAAGAAGCAAATATTCAGAGACTTATTACTAAGACGGTCAATGCTCAGTCTGTAATTGCCGGATTAGTAGATGCAGACTACGGTGATTTTGATAATCTCCATGCCGACTCTGCATTTATTGAAAAGTTCAAAAGTGATTATATCAATACTGCCTATATCGAGAGTGAGGTTGCTGATCTTGATGTTGTTCATTCTCAGATAATTACTGCTGATAGTGCGTTCGTAAAAAGTCTTGAGGCACTTTCAACAAATGTGATTAATTCTACTGTTAACTCAGAATTTGTTGTCAATTTAGTTGCCAATCATCTCACCGCAAATCAGCTTGCTGCCGGTGATTTGGTTCTTACTGATGGCATGAGGATTGTATCTAATAATGAGAACGGAGGCAATGTATTATTCAATGGCTCCACTCTCCAGTTTTTAGATAGTGAGGGAAATGTTGGCATTCAAATTGGATACAATACAGAGTAGGATGCTACTCATCCGCATATTGTTATTACGGATGATAATGGTTCGACTATTCTGACAAGTTCTGGTATTACTACTAATGCTGTTGCCGATTAGTTATTGGTCAACCGGATGTTTAAAGATAGTACAATTGAGAAGACAAAAATAAACTTCCCGATTTTTTAGCCCAATGATTATGGTGGCACTGATATTTATATACCACATGATCCAGAATCCGGTCAGGCTGGTCATGAGTATGTCAGCTTTATTAATGATTATCTTGGGGTTTCTCCGTATGTTGAATTAGACTAGCACAATATTGTTGTAACAGATCCGAATAATATTGTTCTTACTGCTACTACACATTTTGGCGCAGTCATTGATAGATGGGAAATAGATGCTCTTGGATATCATAACTCTGTGGAGACAACTTCTACTACATATACAGTAGATCCGGAAATTATTAATGATTATATGTATGTTAGGGTTAGGGTTGTGTGCAAAAATGGATTAAGTGCTGATATAAGTGATACTGCTTTTATTACGCTGAATACTAGCGATAATTCTGTACGACAATATACGGAATACTGTCTGTATGATTCAAGTACTACAATTGATACATCTCAGGTAACTTGGTCAAAAGAAAGACCAGACCCAGACAGAAGCAATATAGATTCAATCGAAGATATTAATAATAACTTTATCTGGCAAAGGGATGTAATTGAGGAATACGAAGAAGTTTCCTCTAATGATAACGAGCAAACTACAGAGAGAATAATTTATCGCATTGAATTTGATCCGGTATGTTTTGTCGAGATTACAACAATGCAGTTTATTATGGATAAAGCAAAAAGGTCCATTCTTAGCAGATTAGCTGATCAAACTACTGCTACTATAAATGATTCAATTACCAGATTGACAACACGAGAAAGTGTTATGGAATAGACACTGGATGGTGTTAAGAGTGCTGTATCTCGTAGTGATGTTGATTATATTACTCTCCCAGATGGGACTCAAATTCAGACAGTTGCTAAGTCCGTCAACACTGTTGCAGAACAGACTGCGGATACGTTTAGTTGGATAATCCAAAGAGAAAGAGACGACGAAGTGATGAGCAAAACGAATTTTGTTCTTACTCCAGACATGGCAAGTTTAGTCTCTAATCAATTGGTTATCACTGATCCAGATAATGATACATCCACTGTTATCTCAGGTGGTAAAATAAATGCAAATTCCATCACTACTAATATGTTAACGTCAGACATTATTAAATCTTATGATTTTCTAAAGAGATCATCTTTGCAGGAAAATTAGCAATTTTCTCTCATCGGTTCTTTCTTAGACTTAGAAAATGGTAATTTTATAACTCCGTTTTTCGGTGTTATTAATGAAGCACCGGAGGGTTCGGGATTGACAGTCGGTGCTTATTTTGACGGTAACATTCACAGTATAACTGGTGAAATTGGTGGTTGGAATATTGTAAAAAATGCAATTTACAGCAATCAAGATAATAATTATATTTCTTTGCGTAACCCATTTATTCCGGTAGTTAGAAAAGATTTTTCTGGCTATATTGCATCAACTTCTGGATGTGCTACTCGTATTACCAATCAAGGACTTGTAGTGACTATTACTGATAATACAAATCCAAGTTTGAGACTTGTGTTTAATAGCACTAACATAGATGGTTTTTCAGATACGTCTGGACTTAAATTTAAAATAAGTGGAGTTAAGGATCTTAATGCTGCATCAGATTATAACTATTATAAAGATGGAACAAATGTCCATGTTTCTGTTAACCCTCTAAATGAGGATAATGAGAATACGGCCATTTGCGGTTCTCCTAATCGTATTACTTTTGTTGAATATGATTCTGTAGAAACTGGAATAAGTATATTTTTCAAAACTCATTATCATACGCCTTTATTAAATGATGAATATATATTAAACGTTGTAGTATATGATGCTCATGGCGAAGAAATGCTTAATTTTAAGAATGATGTTTACATTGAAGATGAACTTACTATAGGTACTAATCATGTATTAACTGTTACAACTCAAGTTGATGATGAAGCTACTACTCCATTCTATCTTACTAGCGATGGTTATCTCTATGCTCAGAATGCCAATATTAAAGGAAGCATTATAGCCGACACTGGATATATTGGTGGAACAAATGGATGGGTAATCGAAGAAAGTAAAATTAAGAGCAACGTTGCTGCCAATCAGCCCGGGTTTGCTATGTTGTCAACGAGTGATTTTACTCATGCTATTAATGGTGTTCAACGTACTGGATTAAGGTTTGCCATAGGTTAGAAATTTGGTGTTGCTAATGATGGCACCGTATATGCTTCTGGCTCAATAAACGCAAGTGAATTGAATATATATAATGGCAGTAACACATATAATTTGTTAAATTATATTAAAGTAGATTCTGATGGATTAAAGATTATACATGATAATAATGTTGTTGCCACATATGGCTCAAATACCATTCTTGGTTCTGCTACTAATAATATAACGTTAACAGATAATTTTATAAATTTGAAGACTGATGGAATTGAAGTTGGCTACATTGCTCGTGGATATTTTTCCAAAGCGCCAAGTTAGTATGGTGTTACACTCAATTTGAATTACGGAGCGGAAGATGGCAAGATACCCGCATACGTTGGCCTTGTTGCCAGAACTGCCGATGATACAAACGAGATGCGATGGGTTTATGTATAGCCGAATGCTTCAATACCAGATTATACTTCAGGTGCATTAAATGCCGGTGCAAATGTAGATATGAATAATTTTGATATTTCAGATGTTGGAAGTATATATGCGACTAATATATATGCGACTAATATTTATCCTGGGCAAAACACTCAAAAATATATAGGTTATAATGAAAATGGATCTATTATATGTACTGGTCCATTAATGGCAAATACAAGCGTACATTAGGAAAACGTTGCATTTTATGCTGGTGGGAATATGGCTTGTAGTGGTTATCTATTTGTTGGCAATGTAAATCATGCAAGTAGCGGACATTATAAGCTTGATGTGAACGGCAATAGTTATATATCTGGTATTCTCGAAGTATCTGAAAGCATTTCATTACATGGAGATATAATTATTAATAGAGGCAATGGTAGATTAAGTCTCAATAATAATGACATTACGATAACTTCATTTACAGCATCCATGAAGCTTCATGCTATAGCTAGTGCTAATGATGATCCATCATTAACTCCAGGGGCAAATGGAACATATTTATTGGGTGTAAATAGTGCTAAATGGAAAGCGGTTTATGCTACTAATGGAACAATTAATACATCCGACGAGAAAGAAAAGGATATTTATGGTGGAATAGAATACGCTAATGACCTCATTATGCAACTAGAACCTATTGAATATATGTGGAAATCCGGTCATCACAGAAGATATAGAATGGGATTTAGCGCACAAAAAACGGCCAAGCTATGCCAAGACTTAGGGAAAAATCTTGCCTTGGTAACTGCATCATATAAACCGGAAAATAATGAAATTGAAAATAAAAAAGAATACTTCGGTGAGGATGTAGACGATGAACTTTTGTCGTGGGGTATGTCTCGTGATGAATTAATAGCACCAATGGTAAAAGTTCTTCAATTATAGGACAAACGTATTACTCAACTTGAAAATGAAATTTAGGATTTAAAGGAGAAATTAAATTATGAAATTACAAAACATTAATCTTATTAACTATAACACAACTCTTTCAAAATATGCTGACAAGCGACTTCCGCAGAAAATCAGCTACGCCATTACTAAAAATATGATCGTGATTAGTAATGAACTTGAAACATATCAACAGGCACTGAAAAAGATTCTTTCTAACTATGAGGAATATCAGGTTAAGAACGAAAAGGGTGAGGTTGAAAATCTCCCGATTGGTATTCCAAAAGTGGACGAAGAACACCTCCAGGATTATCTGGGCGAGATCAACGATCTGCTCAATGTTGAGACTGAGGTGAATCTGCACACTATCCCAGAGGAAGCTTTTGATTATCCGGATAACGACAGATATGATGCTATGACTGCTACGGATATCTTGACACTTCAGCAAATCCTGTGTGCATAATAACTCGATGACGGCGGTATCACTTCGGTGATACTGCTCTTTTATTCGAAAGGAAAATAAGGTATGAATATAGTTGTTAAAGTTGTCGGTCAGAGACTTGAGATGGCAACTAATCTAAAAAACTTGGTCGCTGGGACTTAGCAGTTTATACGATTCATATTCAAGCTTCCCAGCGATTGGAATGGACTCACTGTTCATGCGTAGTTCATTTAGAATGATGAGGTTGTCAATGCTTATCAAGACACTCTTGACTCAGAAAATGCGATTTATTTACCGTCGGAAATTAAACCTGGGAATTGTATAATCGTATTATATGGCGAAGATAGTGGTGATGTACGTGCCGTAACAGACTATCTCAATATCTATCTGAGTAGCAATATGATTGTTGCTGATGCTCGTGAGATCCGCATGACTGATACTGTTTATAATATGATTATTAAGGCGGTTACTGGTCAGGAACTCACTTCCGATCAGGTAGAAGCAATTATTAGCACTGATGTAGCTAATATCATGCAGAGGTATCTGGATGAAGGTGTCTTTGCGGATATTATCATTGAAGATGGTTCTATTGCTAGGAAAAAGGTAGACGCAAATTTTGAAAATACTCTGAGGAAAGCTGATTCTGCTATTCAGGCTGGAGATTCTGGTGTGATTACTCGCCCCATGGTTGATAGCGAAATTGAGGGGATTTTTAATAGAGTAGAAAATTGGGAAGTTAATATTGAGGACGGCTCAATTACAAGGGCAAAGTTAGATGCAGATCTTGAGGCAACACTGGCTCATGCTGATAGTGCTATTACTCCATATGATGGAAGAGTTATCACTCTCAATATGTTAAATCAAACTGTTGAGAACATGATTAGAAAAGCAGACAATGCTTTAATGGATACTGACGAAAGTGTTGCAAAGTCTAATCTTGCTCAAGATGTACAGGCTAGTTTGGCAAAAGCTGATAGTGCTATGCAAGGCATTGGTCCAAAGGCAGTCTCACGAGGAATGCTTGATGACTCTCTTAATGCCATTGCTACTAAAGCGGAAAACGCCAGTCAGACGATTGTCACTAATACTCTCCCATCATCTCCGGTTGAGGGTGCTGATTACATCCTTAATGAAGATGGTGTTTATATATATTATAAATACATTGATGGTGCTTGGAAATTAATAGCAGGATCGCAGACGGTTATTGATACTCAGCTGCCGGATGAAGATGGTAATGCCAATACGGATTATTATATCCTTAATGAAATGGGTACATATACTCATTACCGTTGGATTGACGGTGAATACAAACAGGTTGGCGGTGCTTCCACTACTATGGTAATTACCGAATTCCCAGAAACACCGATTGAGAGCGTTGACTATATCTATGTACACAACGGTGAGTATGCTTACTATAAATACATTGATGGCGATTGGCGCAAAATTTCTGGTGCAAGCGGTGAAATTGTTGAACATGATGACGGTATTGACTATTACATGAATGGTACACCGCAGTCTCACAGTTTAGCACCGGAAGACTATATGGGCAAATACTATCTGGATCTGGATACGCTGATGGTTTACACGCCCGAAGAAGTTGAGGGTGAAGAAATTACCGAACCAATTGTCTGGTCTGGTTCGCAGCTGATTGCAGAACCGAGCGACACCAAGGATTATTATATTCCATTTGAGAACGGTTTCCTGCATTACAGATATCATAATAATGCATTCCATCAGGTTGGTAGTGTTTCTTATACTAGGGAACAGATTGATGGATTTGTTAATGGTATTGGTAATCGAATCTCCGGCGTTGCGTCAGATGTATCAGAATTGGAAAGTAAGGTTAATAATCTGTCCAACATGGTTAAGGATGTCACCATCAGCCAGGATAAGAAAACGCTGACGGTTACTTATGCTAATGATGCTACTTCCACGATTGAACTGGACACTGGCATTGACATTGATACTACCAGATATAACGTGGATGACGATCATAAGCTGCACTTCTATGATTCCAATGGAAATGAACTTGAGGGTCTTGCCGTTGAAATCACAGGTGCCGGTGGCGGTGGCGTAATCTCCGGTAGTGTTACTATTGGTCGTGTTTCACCGGCGAATATCCAGAACATTTTCGGCAATGAGTGCTTCATTGATTATACGGTTATGGCGGTGGATGCAAGTGGCGAACGTGTTGGTGATGGTACTGGTACGTTGTATGTTAATAATGTTGCCGTGGCATCTGGATTCACTGTCTATACATCCGAGGAAGGTGCTGATAACAGAATTGATATCAGTAACTATCTGTCAGTTGGCACTAATACCGTCAAGATCAGTGTAAGCGTGGATACTGGCGGTGAATCTAATACCGTTGCCACAAAGACATGGTCTGTTAATGCTATTAATATGTATCTGAATTGGGATTACACTGACAGTCAGATCAATACTTCTGCTGTTACTGATTACTACACACCTTATGGTGCGCTCAATAAGACTATTTACACGTTTATTGATGTAGAACCTGTTGGTTTCAATCCTAAGATCGTGGACGAATTACCTAGCACTACTGACCAAGAATTTAATCCAGATGATGTTGTTGGTATTAACTATTTCGTAAGAAATGGTTCTAGCTACAGTCATTATGTGTATAGTACAGATGAATCAGCTTTTGTGGCTGGCGTTGGCAGAGTTATTGATGTTAATTCCACTACTCGTTCTGGCGTTATGCAATCTCTCAGTATCCCGATGCAGAGCCATGGATCTCACGCTGTTGTTAGATTTATGACTGGTGACGTTAATGGTGAGACTATCTCTACAGCGACACAGGTACATGATATGGTATTTGTGGTTGCTGGCGAAACTGCCCCCATTGTTGCTACGTCATTCAATACTGCTTCGACCATTCAATATAATACTGTACAGATCCCGATTGTTGTCTATGATCCTAATCGTACTACTACAACAGTTATTCTGTCGGAAAATGATCAGGTTGTATCTACGTGGAATGATGTTGATAGGACTGTACATTATTGGAACTATGCACCTACTACTGCCGGAACTAAGACGCTGACGATTAGATGCGGTTCTACCACAAAGACAATTGTGATTGATGTAACTGAACTGGACATCACAGAGGAAGAAGTTCCCGGCTATGATTTCAGATTCAAGGCATCTGAGATGGCTACTAATTCCGCTGTCCAGGCATGGAGTAATTCTTACACTCCTGTTGGTCAGACGGATGCCAAGACGGTATCCATGCAGTTCTCCAGAAATTTCGACTGGGTAAATGGTGGTCTCCATACGGAATATGATGAGAACAATCATCTGCGCCAGTATTTCTGTGTACGTGCTGGTACGAGTGTAACCATTAATTATAACCTGTTTGGTAGAGATTATGACCCGAAGCAGTATGGTAAGAACTTCAAGTTTATTTTCAAGGCCGTAAACTGCCGTACATATGATGCCAATGTTCTTACATGTATGGATAGTGCTGATAATAATAACGGTGTTGGTCTTGTGATGACAGCCAATGAAGCTACTCTCACTACTGCTAATAACTCTCTGAAGACTTATTATTATAAGGATTCCTATATTGAATTTGAGACAAATATTTATCCGAATACGAAGTATCCATATCTTCAGTTCTGGATGGATGGTTCTCATGATACTACAAAACTTTATGACTCCAGTGATAGCATTCAGCAAGTAACTCCTACCGGAATTACTATTGGTTCGCCTAACTGTGATGTTTACATCTACATGATTAAGGCATACCCGATTTATATGTCTAATGATAATGAGATTTCCAACTTTATCATGGACTCTTCGAATGCTTATGACATGGTTGATAGATATAATAGAAATAATATTCTTAACGCCAATGGCGAAATTGATTACCAGACATTGGCAACTCTTAATCCGAAACTTCATGTATTGTGTCTAGACATCAATCGAATGAGTACTGGTAAAAAGGATAACATTGTAGCATATTCTGTGCGACATATTTATAACCAGGGTGGATTAAGTCATTGTTTTACTGTTAATAATGCATGTGTGACGATTCAGGGTACATCGTCTGTCGGTTATCTTGAATCTGCCGGTAACGTGGATATTAACTTCAAATATAATCGTAGCTTTACAAGTGATAACGTTTCCTATACAACTGGACAGGTTGAGTTTGATGATGGGACAACCTCGCAAAAGGGTTACTCTATGACCGACAATTCTATTCCGGTTGACTATATGAACGTTAAGGTAAACGTTGCTTCTTCTGAGAACGCTAACAATGCCAATAATGCTGATTGGTACAATACTTATCAGCCATGGCATTCACCGGCTCGTAGGAAGAACCCGAAAGCTCGTGACACTATGGAATTTGTTCCAGGCGTTATCTTTATCAGAGATCGCTCTGGTGACCTGTTCTATACCGAACAGCAAGATCCTCAGACTGGTCAGACCGTAAAGATTCCGGATACGCAGAATTATCACATGTACGGTATTTGTGACATTGGTAACTCCAAGAAGAATACCAAAGTATTCCATGACACTAGCAATCCGATTGCTTGCTGTATGGAAGTATCCAACAATACTTCTCTCCCGTGTCTGATGTCTTCTAAGGAATATGAGTGGAATGCTGATGATGACGCTACAGTTATGGAACGTGATCCGGAAACCGGGGAACTTAAGGAACAGAAGGTATTTGAATTCAGATATATTGACGATGATAATTCAGATACCGTAAAACTTGCGGAAAAGGCTTGGGACAGATTTGTGTCGTTCATGGTTGACTACAACCCGAACCTTGCCACAAATAAACCTCTTGCCCAACCTGTAACATTTGGCACTTATACATTTAAGGGTAGCGGTGAGTATGATACTAGCGCATTTGATAGTGAAGAATATAATGTTGTATATCTGTATGGATATGGTGATCCGGCAGAATTTGGTTATGCTGCTAGTAAATATGTGACTGATACGAGTGCTGGTGCTACTTGTTATTATTACATTAACTATTCAAATGATCAGATCTATTCTAGTAATGGTACTGCATGGACTTCCGCTGGAAGCCTTGTATGGACTAGAGATCAGGATAGCGTACTTGGTGGTTTGAATATTAACACTTATGCCAAGACATATGATACTGACAGCGCAGAGTATCGTCTTGCCTATATGCTTAATCACTGCGAAGAATATATGATAATGGATCCCGTTGTGTATCATTTCGTATTTATCGAATCATTCCTGATGACTGATAGTGTAGCTAAGAATACATTCTGGTCTAGTGATGATCTTGTTCATTGGGAACTTTCGAAGAATTATGATGACGACACTAGTCTGGGCAACGATGAATAACATTGTCGTTGTAAAACTCTTTCTAATATACGGCGAACACCCAGAGATGGACAACGCCTTCCAACCGAATTTCGGGGGAACAACGACTGAATGAAAGAGGCGCAGTTTATCTGCGTATGCAACAGTCTGAACTGCAACTATAATCTAAAAATGAAATTGCAGAGGGATGGTCAAGTGTAAAGACACTTTTGGAAGCACCACCCCCGCCTGTTGAAAAACAGGTCATAAAAGTAACAGATTGAATGTTGGTGGCCTTTCGTTCACATACGGCTTGGAAACTGACGATACTGTTGGTTCAAGTTATGTATTTAATGCTCATGATGCATCCTGGATTACTTTCTGCCGTGGCATATTTGTCGCATGTCAGACAATGTACCGCAATAGAGAAAGCGCAGGATGTTTCAACTCGGCTAATTATCTTAAAAAGGTAAAGGCTTGGCAGGATGCCAGACCAGAGCGTGTATGGGTAGCAGACGCACAGCGGAAATATCTGCGCCCATTTGAGGACAATGGAACCAGAACGTATCTTCCGATGCTTGCCGGACGAAAGACTCATCAGAGAGAACAGGTTAAAACCTATAATGAGTATTACTATGCATCAAAATATGTGAGTGATCTTTGTACCGCTCAGAATATCATGGTACGTGGTAATACGCCAACTGAATGGCAAGGTGTTGCACCGGCAAATACCGCAACGTTGTCAATGTACATTAACTGCTATATTGTTGTTGCTTCTACTAGCTATAACGTTGTTGCTAAGACAAGGGCTGTTCGTGGACAGTCTTATGTCATGGACTTCTCCACTATTGGTTCAATGGGTGAAACAGAATTGTACTTCTGCTCTGCTCCGATGATTACCGAACTTAGTGGATTAGCGCATCTGTATTTCAAGCAGAACAACTTTGCAATGGGTACGAATTTGCAGCGTCTTGAGGTTGGTTCGAATGTGGAAGGTTATTCAAACCAGAACCTTGAGAGCTTAACAATTGGTAACAATAAGATGCTTGAATACTTAGATGTTAGAAATTGCCCGAATGCAACTGGCGCACTTGATCTGTCTGGATGCTTATCTCTGAGAGAATTATATCTTGATAATACCGCATTTACTGGTATTACATTCGCAACTGGTGGACTTCTTGAAGTTGCCCATCTTCCACATCCGACAGTAATAACAATGCGTGAACTTATTTATCTCCAGAAACTTCTGCTTGAAGGTTCTGATAACATAACAACTCTGAGGATTGAGGATTGTGATTTTGATGATGCTACCGAGTTAACAATCGGTGACACTACTACTCCGCAATCCACAATGGATATCACGTTAAATCTTGTCAATTCCTCGCCATTACTTAACAGAGTAAGGTTAATAGGTCTTGACTGGATTGTACCAGAAACAAAAGTACTAAACAGGTTGATTGGATTTGCCGGTATTGGAGATAACGGATATGATTCTGCTCAATCAATATTAACTGGTAAAACTTACGTCAACGGTTCTATCCGTGTAAGAGAGATCAATGCATACCATGATACATGGCCATATTTGACTGTAACTTATGATCCTAATAATGTAGTTGAACAGTATCCGATCACGTTTGCTAACTATGATGGCTCTGAATTATATGTAGAATATGTTGACCGTGGTTCTGCGCCCGTTGATCCGGTATCCGAGGGTTATATTGATACGCCGACCAAACCGAGTGATGCACAGTATACTTATACATATAGTGGTTGGGATGATCTGTCTACGATTGCTCTTGGACCAAGGACTGTCACCGCTCAATACACGGAAACAATCAGAACATATACTATCACATGGTATTCTCGTGCCGGTGTTCCGCTTTATAGCACCCAGGCTGAATATGGTTCTGAAGCTGTCTATGGTGGAAATTGGCCCACAAGAACAGATGGTGAAGCTAGTTATCATTACTATCTGTTTAATGGATGGGATAAGTCAACTGGGTTTATTACAGGTGATACTGATGTATATGCAATCTGGGAAGAGGCTTATTCCGTTGATAGTACTAAAGCCTTGAATGATATGAGTTGGGCAGAACTGTATGCACTTAGCCGTTCTACTTCTACTGCTATTAATTTCGTAGAAAAGGACGATAAGGAAATACAATTCGGTAGAGATTTCACATTTAGCAATGTAGAGTCAGAGACATTATTAGAGAATGAATGGTTTGATGGTTCAAGGTATGTTGGCACTGATATTACATTATTTGATGCCAATGCAAGAACATTTACTCTTGCTATTGATTTTGAATACTATAATACTGAAGCTAATGCATCTCTTGCTTCTTGTTTTGTTGAACAAGGTAATGAAGGTTTCAGATTGAGATGTTCTAATGGACAACCTCAAATTCAGTGGGGCGATCAATATGGTCGTGTTGCTACGGGAAGTGATCGTGGAATTATAGTTATGAGACATATTAAAGGCTCAGATACTTTATGGTTGTACGCATTTAATCCAAATAGCTCAACTGACTACGCCGATGAAATCACCAGATATCAACTCACGAGAACAAGATCTACAAATACTGATGCCACTCTTGGATTTGGTGCTGTTAAATTCTCAGACGGTGGCTATGATTTCTATGCTCAAGGTTGGATTTATTGGGCAAAGATTTGGTATGACGATCTGGGCGATACTAATGCCAGAGAACTTGCATGTTGGCCACATGAAATTTATCATGCAGAATTCTTAGATTCTTAGGCTCGTTATAGAGTTCCCGGTGGTGGTAGCCAGACTGCTAGATTGAACTTTATGTTTAACGAAACACTGAGGTGTGGTCATGTAATTAATGCCAGCGAAGAAAATGCGGGTGGATGGCCAGTAACAGATATGAGAAATTTCTTAAATACTCGCGTATTGAGAGCTTTACCAATTGATTGTAGGTCTGCATTACGCTTAGTAACCATTAAGTCTAGTGCCGGTTCTGGGTCATCTGAAATTGTATATTCGCAGGATTATCTGTTTGCGCCATCTTATACAGAAATGGGTGGAACAACGTCTATACCATATACTGAAGAGGGTGCGCATTTTGGATGGTATAATAGTAATGAGTTTCGTGTAAAATATAGAGGAATTCTTGTACCGGATTACAAACATGTGTATACAACTAGTTCGGATCCGTCTGGAACCTCTTCTAATAACGTTCAAGCCGGTGACTTGTGGCGTAATAACAGTTATGGTATCTATTATATGTATATTCCAAAAGAAATTCATAATAAGCATAATTACAATAATGCAGATGGGTATTATGAATATACAGTCGCTGCCGCTGATGGAAATGGGTTGTGGATAGCTTCGGCTACTTATGCTACACGTTCACCAGATATACAGTTCAACACGAATTATCATATTATTTCTCAATATGGCTATATTAGTTCTTAGCAACTCAATTACCCAGTTTCTATCTGTCCTTGCTTTGCTATCTGATTGGAGGTGGAATAAATGTTGTACTTTAAGATTTATAACGGTCAGAATGTAATTGCTGTTTGTACTGACCTGAATTTTGTTCGTTATCAAAAGAAACATAATATCCTCCTCTCATGTGATAAGGATCATGTCTAGTACATATTATTAGATGATAAACTTTATCGTGATAGTTGGATGAAGCCAGAAGTAGATAATCCTCTGGAATACACATATACTACTATCGTTGCTATTAATGAGGATGAATACGAGGTTCTTCGCAAAGCACTTGAAACTGATGAGGTAGTGCCAGAACCGATTGTCCAGGAACATGTCGAAAAACCGGACATTGAATCAGCAGAACCGGACATTGAGTATGTTCGTGATATGAAGATTAAGGAACTTAGTCTTGCATGTCGAAATGCTATACTCTCCGGTTTTGATTATAATGACAAGCACTACTCTCTCGCTATTGAGGATCAGCTTGAATTGCAATCCTGCTATCTGAGAGCTATCAATGGTGAGAATTGTCTCTATCATGCTGATGGCGAAATGTATCAGACATATTCAGCCGAGGATATTATTGCTATGTATAATAAGGCCGAAGATTTGAAAACGCATCATCGAATCTACTTCAATACACTGAAGCAGAAAGTGCTTGGTTTGAAGACCATGAAAGAGATTGATGCCGTAAAATACTGATTAACATGAGGGTGGAAATTTCCACCCTCTATTTAAATAGGAGGTGGTGTGACATGCTTACTATTAATAAAACAAATATTGACCTCACTCGTGGGGATTCTGCCTATATCACCATTGAAGTTACTGACGCACAGGGTGTTCCGCTTGAGTTGACATCCAGAGACATTATTCGTGTACAGGTCAGGTATGAGACTGATGGTGGAAGGGTCTTGTTTGATGGGCAGATTCACAGGAGCGATGAAGGGATCTTATGGCATATCCGCCCCGAAGACACGGATGGCGTTGAGCCAATGGATTATGTATGGGATGCACAGGTAGAATTTGCTGACGGAGATATATTCACGTTTATTCCTGTTAGCAGATTTCGTGTGTTGTCCGAAGTTACGGAGGTGGATTGATCTATGCCAAGGATAAGTGATTTAACCGGATCAATTTCGGCTCAGAAAATTATTAGAGGTAGTATCAATCTAACGTTATACCATGGACTTTCGGCTTATGAATTGGCCGTGGAAAATGGGTTCGTTGGTACAGAGGAAGAATGGTTAGACTCATTAAAAGCTCCCGGTGTAGCTTTTCGAATCAATGGTACTATCCTGCAATATAAATATGATAATCAAGACACATGGATTGACTTGATTGATATTAGTACTATAGAAAATTATGAACTCTTGGGTAATTTGCCAACCATTGAGGGCAACGAATTCAAGGGTGAAATGGGTGATTATGTTATGACCCCAGGTGACGAATTAAGCAATCTTGAGATTGCGGAAATATTAAAGCAGTGAAAGGGGGATATTTATTATGGCTAAACCAAGCTTTTTGAGTGAAAATGGTCTGACTTATTTTTGGAGTTAGATAAAAAATCTTTTAGCTGGCAAGGTAGATAAAGAAACTGGTAAAGGTCTGAGTACAAATGATTATTCCACAACAGAAAAAGATAAATTAAATAATATTCAGGCTAACGCTCAAGTTAATGCTATTGAAGCTATTAAAGTAAACGGTACTGTATAGGCGATTGAGAATAAAACGGTAGACATCACTGTTAGCACATTTGATCTTTCGGATCGTATGGCCAAAGGTGCGGGACAAAATAGCGTCATTGTTGGAACAATTTCTGGGAATTCGTCAAATGTAGCAACTGGTGAGGATTCTTATGCTTAGGGTAGACGCAATACTGCTTCTGGATTATGTAGCCACGCAGAGGGTTATTATTCTAAGGCTACCGGTGATGAGGCTCACGCAGAGGGTTACAACACGACAGCATCTGGGAATTATTCACACGCCGAGGGCTATTTTAGTGAAGCGTCTAATGGCTTTGCTCATGCTGAGGGATCAAGTACTGTAGCTTCTGGTCCAGAGGCCCACGCTGAGGGTGCAACCACGGTTTCGAGCGGTGCTGCATCACATTCAGAGGGCTGGTATACTATCGCTAATCATAAATCATAGCACGTATTTGGTGAATTTAATATTGAGGATGATTCGACAAATGAGAATATTGCCAGGGGTAACTATGTTGAAATTGTTGGTAATGGTTAGACTAAACAAAACAGATCGAATGCTAGAACACTGGACTGGAATGGTAATGAAGTTCTTTCTGGGAAATTAACAGTTGGTATTGCTCCGGCTAATGATATGGATGTTACTACCAAAAAATATGTTGATGATGCTGTAGATTCGTTAACTCAATCTATTGAGGGAATTACCGGAATTGATTTTGTAGTGGTTCAAGAACTTCCCGAAACTGGGGAAAATGGTATTATCTATCTTGTGCCTCATTCTCATGATGTTAATGATGGATATGATGAATACATTTGGATTAATAGCGGATTTGAAAAGTTGGGTTGCGCAAATATTGATTTATCCGGTTATGTTGAGGTGACTGATACCATTACTAACGCACAAATTGATTCTATATTAGCTACTTGATCGGAGGTGATCATATGGCTTTTTTAGATTATGAGGGATTACAAAGGTATCACAATGGTATTCGACAAATAATTTCTTCCGACATATCAACTGCTATTTAGAACCTAATAAAAACCAGATTTCATGTTTGTCAATCAGATGAGTATGACGCACAAACTCTTGTCCCAACGTTACAGGGTGAGCTTGGCATTATCTATCTTGTCCCGAAATCATCTGGTGGTTCATCTGATGACTCACCTAGTGGTACTGCAATCGTTGGAACAGCTACGGTTGGAACCGCCATAGTTGGTGATGGTGGCTCTGGAAGTAATAGCGGAAGTTCTGGAAATAGCAATGCTATTGTTGGCACTGCAACTGTTGGTACTGCTACGGTAGGCAATGGAAGTTCTGGTAGCAATCTGCCGATTGTTGGACAGGCAATAGTCGGTTCTGCTGTGATTGGCGGTACAGATGATAGTTCTAGTGATGATGATACTGGCGATGATAACAACATTTACTATGAATACATTTATGTTAATGATAAATTTGAAAAAATTGGAAGTACCGACGTTGATCTTAGTGGATACCTGAAAGAATCAGATATAGCGTCTGATTCGTCTGTGGACACTATGTTAGCTTAGGTGTTTAGGCACAAATAAGGAGGTGCTTTATGGCAGATCTGTGGAAAGATGGAGATGTTATTACGGCGGATAAATTAAATAGGATCGTGTTCTGTGGAATGACTGAGCATGATAATGAAGACGACGATGGCTATACGATCACACTTGATATTACGCCAGATGATATATTGGATGAAAACGGCTATAAACCACGTATGATTATTGGGTCGATGGTTGATGGCCTGGTTTAGATGAGTATGATTTTTCTTGACAGCGCTGTTAGTGCTAGTGAGAATTATAAATTGAAAGGTTTTACAGTTCAAAGCGGTGCTGTTGAGTCGCTTGATTTTATAGCATCAACTAGATCTGATTTCTATACGTATACATATGTTGATTCGTAGAATACATAAACACTTATGTATGAAATTAAATTAATATGAAAGGAGAAAATAAATATGGCAATGGTTGTTAATCCAGAAATTCAAAAAGCTGATTTATGGAAAGACGGTGATGTAATCACCGCAGAAAAGTTGAATAGGATTGTGTTTGCTGGCTCTATAGAGGTTGGTGATGTTGCTGGTACGATCAAGTTGAATATTACTCCCGATGATGTATTTGATGAAAATGGTGCTGCAAAGAGTTTAGTGATTATCATCGATGGTGAATAGCTATCAAATGGGTATTCTACGGGTTTTATAATCGCAAATGAATTGTTTTCTAATACCAATGACAACACATATTCGGTTGTTTATGATACAAAAACATTTATGGCATCCTCAAGAACTGATTATTTCACCTTGTAGAATGAGAATCCTGACGAATAATGAAAGGAGTGAATAATATGGCAGATTTATGGAAAGATGGAGATGTAATTACTGCGGAGAAATTAAATAGAATTGTGTTTGCTAATGTCACGGCGACTGATAGTGGAAATATCTTATAGTTGGATATTACTCCATAGGATGTATTTAACGAAAATAATATCCCGACAAATTTCGTAGTTATTCGTTATCTTAATGGTACTGCTTGTATGTATTCTTTTGCATATGGACTTGGCTTTGTTGAAGATAAGTATATGATTGCCATTAATATTGATGGTAACGATTCGTCATTCACGGCATCCTCAAGAACCGATTATTTTACTACGGCTGATGAGAGTGGTGGTAATACCCCGGAATGATATCCGCAAACACAATTTATCTTTAATATGAAATGAGGTGATAATTTGTTAATCACATTAGAACAACTTAAAACATCTCTTTAGAAAACGAAAGAATATATAAATGATGAAATAGACAGCCTTGAGGATTATGTTGATAGTAATTTTATTACTAATGCTAACGTTGTTACTGTCGGCGGCACATCTCCTGAAATTACTGCCGAAGAAAATGCCCGGTATATCTGCGGTGAAGTAACATCTCTGTCGTTTACGCCGTGTGCATCCGGTATCTGTGATGTACAATTCACGTCCGGTTCAACGGTTGCAGTACTAACTCTGCCAAGTACGGTAAAATTCCCGGACTGGTTTGATCCGACGAGTTTGGAAACAAATACCGTCTATGAGATCAATATTCTCGACGGTGTATATGGGGTGGTGATGTCGTGGGTAGCTTAATGGAATTGAGAAGAAGAATGATAATGAATTCTACGCCAAGTTATCTGATATTGCCATCTGAGTACGAAAAATTACCATATATCACGGCAAATGGCAACCAGGCAATTAGAACAATAACTTATGTTCCTATGTAGTACGATGAATTCCATATAAGGCTTAATAGGGCTAGTGGTACAATTTTATCTGCCGGAGCAGGAACATATCAGTTGGCGTTAATCGGCGGGTTCAATCAGACCGGATGGTATTACAGATATTTTAGTTCAGGTACAGTAGAGGTACAAGCAAATTATACGGTTGGTAACTGGTATGATATAGATATCGATAGCAATGGTGTGCTATCCACAAATGGACAACAATTTACTGGCACATATGTCGCACCGCTTGATGGAACGGCAACTAACCTGTTCTTATTTGAAAGAAGAAATTGGGCGTAGCAATATAGTGGTAGTGTTTCAGAATTTTGGATTAAGAACAATGGTAAGTATAAAATGTATATGATCCCATGTAGAAGAATATCAGACCAGAAGGTTGGTATGTATGATACTATTGGTAAAACATTCCATACATCTTCAAGAAGTGACTTTATTGCAGGAACCTAAAGGAGGAAATCATTATGACACAGTATTATATTATCGAAGTGAAGAAACTTGCTTCGGGTGAATTTGAGCATACAGTTCACTGGGCATTTGATGCGGATGCTACTACTGCTCGTTTGAAAGCGGAAAGTAAGTATCATGAAATTTTGTCCGCTGCCGCTGTTAGCACATATGAATAGCACTCTGCCACTCTTCTGACCTCTGATGGTCGTGCTGTTATGAATCAGTGCTACAGACACGAAGTTGCTGAACCCGAAGTAGAACCAACTGAGTAATGAATTGAGGCTACCCATTGCGGTAGCCTTATTTTAAAAGGAGGTGAAAAACTATGTCGGTAACAATTAGAGAAAATAAAAATACAATTTTGATGACGAAACAAGATACCCTCTTAACGACCATTAATATTACGGATGCAGATGGCAATCCATACATCCCAGCGGAAACAGATAGGTTACAATTTGCGCTTAAAAGAGACTATGATGATCGGAAAGTTCTTATACATAAGGATATTCCAATTGACACTATGGAATTGCGAGTTGATTCCGAGGATACTAAGAATTTATAGCAATCAGAGACTTATTGTTATGATATCCAGTTAACATACGGTGACGGAATTGTAGACACGATAATAAGTGGGAAACTGAGGTTGCTCCCAGAGGTATGTGACACATAACTATTATTAGTATTAACTAATCAATAATTAAGGAGGGATGATATATGCCTTTAGTTGGGTCTTTGTCAAAACCAAGTTCCTTGGTAGGATCACTATCCTCTCCTAGAAAATTATCCGGAAGCGTTTCGAAGGTTCCCGGATTTTCTGGCAAACTGTCAAATGTTACTCTCCGAGGATATTCGGCATATGATTTAGCCGTTCTTGCGGGATTTGAAGGCACCGAAGAGGAATGGCTGGCAAGCCTTCGTGCCGAAAGAATCGAGATGAGAAACAATGATGGAGTGCTAGAATACAAATATGAAAATGAGGACACTTGGACTGAGTTGATAGACTTAAGAGTCACAATGGGTGACTATGAAAATTTAATTAATCGACCGAGCATTGACGGCACATTATTATCCGGTGACAGAGATCTGAGCGAGGATTATTTGCGCAATGATCGGGCATTAACTAATTTGGAAATTGAAGAATTATTACAGTAAAGGAGGTTTGAAATATGGCACAGAAACGTTATGTTGATGATAATGGTTTACTGTATGTATGGAATAAAATCAAATCATACGTTGCGTCAGTAGTTCCAACGAAGTAGTCTGACTTGACCAATGATGATTACACTGTTAAAGATCCTCAGTACGGAACTTACAAAAATAAAGTAGATACTATTGAGGGTAAGATTGATGATATTGTCAGCACAGGTGGTGAACCAAACGTCATCGAATCTGTTCAAGTAAATGGTGCGGCTCTTCCAGTCGCAAACAAAGCAGTAAACCTTACTACTGCTACTGGATCAACCAATGGTTCTATTGCTATTAATGGGACAGACGTAGCTGTCAAAGGATTAGGTACGGCAGCTTATGCCAACACCAATGCGTTTGATGTGAATGGTGCGGCCAATATGGTGCTTGGCACAGACACTGATACTGCCGGAACTGCTACGGTGCATGGTGCTTTGGCATCTGCCGCCGCTGCCCAAGCCGATGTTGATCGAGTGAAGAATGCTGGTTACCAGACTGCCGCCCAGGTTTCCGCTGCTATTAATGATGCAATCGGTGATATTACCGGAATTTCTTATCAGGTAGTTACAGAACTTCCGGCTACTGGTGAATCCGGTGTAATTTATCTGAAAGCAAATGGCGGTACTAATCCGAATATTTATGACGAGTATATTTGGTACAACAACACATATGAGAAAATTGGCACAACAGATGTTGACCTGAGTGATTACATGCTTACCTCTGATCTGGTAGCATTAACTAACTCTGAAATTGACGCTATTATTGCAAGATCTACACCGTCCTCGAATCCATAATGAAGCGAGGTGGTATGTATGATGCAAGTTTTAGATAAAGCGGGTATACAATATCTAGTTAGTCAATTAGGAATAATGATTAATCAGAGGACTCCTTTTATTGCTAAAACTACCGCAGAATGGAATGCAGATGTAACCGTTGAATCACAGCCGGGATACATCTATATTTACACAGATTATAAAACATCTACTAAGAATGGGACTACCATATCTATTCCTGGCATTAAGTTCGGGACAGGTAACGCATTTGTCGTCGATTTGCCATTCTTAGGTATAGATGATGAGGCAATTTGGAGTCATATTAACAATGGCAACATCCATGTTACTTCAGAAGAGAAAGCATTCTGGAATAATAAGGTCACTGTTGTCGATGATATTACCAATGAAACATTGGTTTTATCAAGATAGTAAAAATGACGAAAGGAGATAAAGACTATGGCAAATGAATTGTCTAAAATTAAAATGCCAACTGGCACTGAGTATGCAATTAAAGATGCCACCGCCAGAAATGAGATTGAATAGCTTAAAACCGCTATGACCGGAAAAGTTACTCCTATTGGTACTACTACTACCGCATTAACTGATCAGGCAACGACAAATCCTATCAAGATTAATAATGCTGATGTAACTGCTGTTGCCGGTAATCTGGTTTATTATAATAAGAAAGAATTTATTTTTGATGGAACTAAGTGGATCGAACTTGGCGACCTTAGTTCTCTCGGTTCTTTAGCATATAAGAATTCTGCAACTGGTAAATTTACACCGGCTGGTAGCGTATCTCAGCCAACATTTAATGGTACGGAATCTAGTGTAACCGTTACAGCTACAGAAAATACGAGCGGTGCTTTTCAGCCTGGTGGTACGGTTTCTAAGCCATCATTTACTGGTGCGTCCATGACTAGTACTGGTAAGTTTACACCAGCTGGTAATATAACTATTTCTCAAGCAACTAGCGGTACCACGAACTTTACACCGGCTGGCACTGTGGCTGCACCAACAATTACGATTACCGAAAGCGAATCAGCTACCACTACTATCAAGAATCCCACGAGCAAGACAGTTGCTACCGCAATTGCTACCGCTGCCCCTGGGTCAACCGCACCGGCGAACGCTGTTACATTATTTAGCGTCAGTGGTGAAACGCTCACTTTAAATCAGATCGGTTATACAACTGGCGCATCAATTAGTACGTCTGACGTAAGTGTTAAAAAAGGAGCAGCTTCCTACACTGCTACTGCTACTGCCCCGAAATTTACTGGAACTGCAACTGTTATTTCGGCATCATTCGCCGGTACTCAGGGTAATGTATCTGTTAGTGGTACAACCACTGGCGATGTATCTCAGCCGACGTTTACCGGCAAGAAATATAACCTGTCTGGTAAGACAACGGCATCTGGTACTGTAACTAAGCCGACGTTTACTGGTACAGAGGGTAATGTCACAGTGAGCTAATGACTATGAATAGACATAAACACAAGGAGGTGAAAACATGTCAGATTTGAGTTCAATTAAACTTCCAAACAATACGACTTATAACCTCAAAGATTCGAACGCCTTAGCTTCACTGGAATTTGCCGATCATTCGATTATCGCACATAAACGTAATGGTGGAACTGCTGAAATAGATATTGGAAATTTTGATGCTCTTTAGGTAACAGATCTGACAGCCGGTAATCTCGTGGTTACCGGTGCCGCCAGATTCACAAATGGAATTTATGGTAATTTAACTGGGGGTGTAACTGGAGATGTTAGTGGTACTTCTTCCGGTGTTAGAGATAATAAAAATGGAAATACTATAACAATAGAATATTCAAGCAGTGGTTTAGCAAGTGCTACTTGGTTCCCGGCATTTTCGGGATATGGGATCTATCCAATTAGCGTAGCCAACATGAAGAAATCTCTTGGACTAGATTAGGTTAATAATACTGCTGATGCGAATAAGGCAGTTGGAAGTGCAACAAACGCCACGTACTTAACTCACAAGACATTAGATAGCACTACAATCAATAATACCGCCGGGACATTCGCATTCTCCGGGTCTGGCGATCCGTGGGCTGGTTGCGATTGGGTCGGATTGCAAGTTGGAGATAACGTCGATAAGTTCCAGATTACGAGATACAATACCGATATGATATTTAGATATAATGATAGTGGCGGGACTGATGCCAGTGGTTGGTCGAGTTGGAAGGTGCTACTCGATCAAGGAAATTATTCCAATTATGCCCTTCCATTAACTGGCGGTACTATAACAGGTACGCTTGTATTATCAAAGACAAACGATGTATCTGGTACAGCTAATAATTCTCCGGCGTTGATTGTTGGGGGAACTGCTACTCAAAGCCATATAGAAGTTGATGCTAATGAGATCTAGGCTAAGGCAAGCGGTACTACTACTATGTAGCTTAATCTTAATATTGATGGCGGTGTTGTCGCATTGGGCAATGGTGCAAAAGTAACAGTGAACGATGGTGTAGTAACGGCAACTGGTTTAAAAGCTACTAGTTATATATCAGCAAACTCTGGTAATAGCGGAACTGCTGGCGGAATTGCTCTTTATAATATTACACCAGATGCTTATGGTATAGCAATGAGATAGACCACCAATAGTGGTAATCATGGATTTGTTTCTGGAGACTGGGCAATATATTCATATATGAGTGGTGCTAATTCTACAAATCATGCTACTAGAGGATGGATTTTGAAAAATGCTACATCTAAAACCTGCGTAGCGTCTGTATCTGGTTTGGGCAACGCAGTATTTAATGGTTCTGTTACCGTTGGGGGAAATGATGAGAATACATCTGGATGCAGAATGGAGTTCAATGCTACGACAAATTCACTTGATTTTATTTTTAGTTGATGGGGGTGAAATTAATGAGTTTATTAGTTTGGTTACCCCTAAATGGTGATATACATAACTAGGGCATAGAAGATGTGGAAATGGCAAAAGGCACATATGTGTCATTTACTAATAATGGTATACTCGGTAGTTGTGCAACGTCATCTGTGAGTAACAATACAATATAGATAACTATGCCGAATCTCCCCAAAAATTTTGCAAATGGTAAAAAATACACTCTCACTTGTTGGGTTAAAGCTACTGGAAATGCAAGTAATGGTTGGGTTGTTCATATAGGTAGTAATAGTTGTGGATTATGGTGGGCAAAATCAACGGCTAGATGGGTATGGAATGAAAATGATAATGGAAAAACATTCGTTAATCCAACAATAAGTAGTGATTATGATAATTGGCATCATCTCGCAGTTACTGTTGATAAAACGGTAAGCGGATAGATTACTACTCATGCTTATGTAGACGGATCGCCATCGAGTGGATACGAAACATTTACATGGGACTCTTCTTCGCAAGAATAGCCAACCGGTGATAAGATATAGATTTATCCATATTATGCTTATATGAATGATGTACGAATTTATGACGAGGAATTATCTCCCCGGCAAATTGCCGAGATTGCCAAGGGGTTGGTGCTTCATTATAAATTGAGTAGCTATGGAAACGAAAACATACTGCCTAATTCGTATACTAGAAATAACATAGACTGGGGAAATGGTAATAGATCTGCCATAGATTAGGATGAAACTGGTGATGGGATGACCGTTGTTAAACTTACCGGATCAAATGCTGACTGGCAATCACGGACGTTTACAAGTTAGTCTGCCCAGAATTACATTCCATACTCTTCGATACGTAACAAAACAGTGACTTTTTCGTGTTGGGTTAAAGCAAACAAGGTGGTAACTTTGGGGGTGACGTTTTCGCTAAGAACAAATTCTTCATCTTCGCGTACAAAATATTTTACTGGGGGAAACATTTCGCCAACAACAGAATGGCAGAGGCAATCTTTTACCATTGATATAACAGATGCAAAATTTGCTGCTGGTAGTGGAACAGTAGCAACGACAGATAGGTTTTTTATTGAATTATATAATCATACAAATGATTTAATTATTTGGACAAAAGGTTGGAAGCTAGAATATGGCGACAAAATGACACCATGGATGCCAAACGGTGTTGATCCAGAATATGTGAATGGTGGATTTAATAATGATGTCGAGCCAGATGTTAGTGGTTATGGACATGATGGATCTCGTGGCGGCGAAGAAATTACATATTTGACAGATACACCAAGATACAGCAGTTGTTATAATTTTGCTCTTAATGCAAAATCAAGGATAATACTTCCGAATATTCTATATGAAAATATGCCATATGGAACTGTATCTCTTTGGTTGAAGCCCAATATGTTTAAGTATTGGACTCATTTTTTATGTATTATGAATAGCTACAATTGGAATGCAACGACAAACGATTTTATTATTATAGCAACAGCAAGTAATCAAAATGACTCATCAGCTACGTCTGCTACTGTCAATATTGATTGTTGCTCATTTAAAAAAGCATTAACAATGACTGCGGGAACTTGGTATCACATAGCCGTCGTATGGGATGCAGTTAATTATAAAATTTATATGTATGTGGACGGGGTTTTATCTGCCACGCATAACGATGCTAGTACAAAAAGGCTTGATACTTATCGTGCTTGTCATAATAACCATTTCATTGGTAATGGTTTTGCTTCAGATACTTACCGTGGCGATTTTGATATATCAGATTTTCGAATCTACTCAACTGCCCTATCCGCCGATCAAGTCAAGGAACTTTATGACACACCCATATCATTGGATAGTAATGGCACACTGTTTGCCAATGAATTTGTGGAAGAATAAGGGGGTGGCTGAGATGAGTTTAAGAGTTTGGTTACCTCTAAATGGTGATGCTAGGAATTAGGGGCTAATAAATAGTGTTCCCGTTGTGAATGGTGGCACTTGGGATAATGGCAAAATTGGCAAATGTTATAATAGCGGTGGCACTGGATGGATTAATTTAAATAGCACCATCACATTAAATTCCGCTTTTACAATAGCTCTGTGGCTAAAAGTTAATTCATTTAATGCTGCTTGGGCAAGAGTTTTTGGATTTTATAAAAATGGAAATGAATATTGTGGTATGTGCTATTCAAACACTAATAGTGTTGGATTTCATATATATGACGATGTTAACGGAACAAAAACAAAAGTATATGATGCTTATAGATACCATCCAGTTATTGGTGAATGGGCGCATATAGCTATTGTATTTAATGGGTCTAGCACTATTCAATGGTTTAAAGATGGTGATTTGATATATACAGAAAATAATATAACTCTTCCAGTTAACAATAGTTATTCAATAAACGGACTATGTACTATTGGTAATGGTGGCAATAAATCCGATTGCTCAATAAATGATTTCCGCCTCTACGACACTGCTCTCTCCGAGAACGAAATAAGGAGATTGTCCAGAGGTTTGGTCATGCACTATTCATTGTCGGGGTCTGGTGGGGAGAATTTGATAGTAACCAATTCAATGACTCCCTTATCTGGAACAGCAGGATGGAGTCATGCGGGAACTGGTTGGGCAATTTCTAATGTTGTGAGTGCTGAAGCTTCAAACGGTCGTGCAATCCGCTGTACTTATTCGGGAACTACTTAGACATAGGGCGGTATACATCATCCAACAGGCGTAGATAAAACAACTTTAACAAATGGTGGCACTTATACAGTCTCTGCTCGGATTAGGGCAAGCAAGAATTGTATCGCAACCTTTGATAATGAACTAATGGGCATAAATAATTTGATAAATTTAACGCCCGAATGGTAGACGTATTCATTTAGTCATACGATAGATACAAGTAGAAATTATCAAAGTAATGTCATCTATGTTCGTGCGCAAGATGTCGAAAAAAATATGTGGATAGAATGCGATTGGTTCAAACTTGAAGAAGGTGCGAAAGCTACTCCTTGGGTACCAAATTCTGCATCCTCGTTATTTACCATAATGGGATTTAATAACAATATTGAATATGATCTGAGCGGAAATGGATATAATGGAATGAAGAATAATGTAGTTGGCTACGGTGATGGACCAAAGAATAATGGGTGCTATTAGTTTAATGGATCAAACTCATATATAAAATGTGAAAGTACACAGTGGATGGTTCAAGGGAGCGAGGCTATGACTGTCAATTGGTGGGCATATTCAAGTGACTGGTCTGCTGTTACTAATGGTGGGCGTATGATCTCATGTACCGAGGGTGGTGGCTGGAATATTGAGGGCGGATCAAGTGGATATTTAAAATTCCCGATTAATGTATATACGAATGCGGATAAGACATCGCACGGTTATTAGTCCAATGCCAACGCAGTAAAACTCTCAAGTCTTACACCTGGGTGGCATATGTTCACGCTAGTTCGTACAACTACGCAGGAAAAGGTATATATTGATGGGGAACTTCATAGCTAGGCAAGTTATACATCTTATGGACTTTACTATAATACTAGTGCGAGATTCTTTATTGGTTGTGAAGCAAACGCTGCCAATGCTTATACTCCATACTTCAATGGACGAATGTCAGATTTCAGATTATACTACACTGCCCTCTCCGCTGACGATATTCTAGAGCTGTATAAAACGCCAGAGTCATTAATTGGGGGTGATTGAGATGGTTAGATTTGAGAAGACGGGGGTTGTTGATACAAGCCGGGAAACACTAAATGCAAATTTGTGCGTAGATACTGGAAAGAATTTTGGCACATCATATACGTCATATGGTATTGGCGATTTTAATTTAACAGAAAGTCTTGTGGCAAACCAGGAGTATACAATATCAGCAAAGATAAATACTTCTTCAGAGAAAAAGAGTGTGGCGTTTTATTTATCTGGGGCATCTATGTAGTTATCGTCATGGATGTCAACGACAAATGATGGATACTATGAATCAACATTTACTGCTACTTCTACTCATGCATCTAATACTGCTGGTGCTGGTCATGGCTATATAAGGGTTTATGTATCTAATAATTCCGGTATGCAAGGATCAACAGCATTATCGGGTACGGCGAATGTTGATTGGCTAAAAATTGAAAAAGGCGAAGTGGCAACACCATGGATATTAAATGAAGCTGATGAGGGATACTCTTCTACCCATGGATTAGCAGAGAAAGGTTCGGGAATGAGTGTTTACGAGAACTATATACAGACAACAGAATTTATAGAATGGTAATTATGAGGGCGGTAACAATCCGCTCTCTTTATTTTTGAAAGGAGATGATTGTTATGGCCATATTAAATGATCTATTGGTAAACGGCGTGAGTAGGTTTATTGGGAAGATCTATGGGAATTTACATGGGAATGTGACTGTGCCAATTTGTGAATGTACAACGGCTGCTGGTACTGCCGCAAAAACAGCGGATTGTGATGGGTTTGTACTGGAAAAAGGTGCAAAGGTATTGGTGCATTTTACGAATGCGAACACGGTGGCTGGTCCAACGTTAAACATTAATGGCACTGGACACAAGGCAATTTTTCGTTATGGTGCAACTGCGGTGTCAAACAGTGTGGCAACCTCGTGGCCAGCTGGTGCCATGATTTCATTAACGTATAATGGAAGTTATTGGTTTATGGATAACTGGACTAATACTGATACGAATACGCATTACACTACTCATTTGTATGCGGGAACAGGTACAGCGGCGAATGCGGCGACTGGTTCACCAAAAATAACGGTTACAGACGATTCTACCGTCAGGAATAGTGTTTCAATTAAGGCAGAAGGTGATTATCTAGCTACAACATCAGACGCATCGGGTAATATTACTATTAGACAATTATACAAAGATCCTCCGCTAATTGATGGTGTTTATTGTGGCACGTTGGAGGGTGATGAAACGCTCGATGGTATAGCTGTTCCACGAAAGGGCTATGAGGTAAACAGGTATGCCGTATGTTCTACCGCTGCTGGAACAGCGGCAAAAACAGCAACTATGCAAAATGGGGAATTACTAATTGCAAGTGATAATCCGGGTACTAGAGTTACTGTAAAATTTACTAACAAGAATACCGCAAATTCTCCAACGTTAAAGATTGGAGATGATTCTGCCAAAAATATCTACCATAACGGCGCATAGATAACCTCCGGTTCTAATAAGGGTATGCTATATGGTGTATGTGACTTTGTGTATGACGGAACTGGTTGGTGCTTAGTTGGTAACTATGTTGATAGCAATACGACATATACTAATGAGAGTCTGGGACAAGGGTACGGAACGTGTGATACCGCTGCCGCTACTGCCGCCAAGGTCGTGACGTTATCAAATTATGCGCTTGTAAAGGGTGGAATCGTAAGTGTTAGATTCACGTATGATGTTCCCGCTAGTGCTACTATGAATATCAATTCTAAGGGCGCAAAAAACATTCGCTATAACAATGCAAATATTGTTGCCGGAATTGTTGAAGCCGGAGATACCGCAACGTTCATTTATGATGGAACTTACTATCATTTAATAGCTATAGATAAGTGTGCGGTTCTATCTAATAGCACTTGCACTAAAAACGTTTCTGGTGGAACCCAAGGGGCAAATGAAGTTTACAAGAAAGGCAACATAGCATCTTTAACCATGGTGATTACCGGATTAAACGTAGTCGCCAACGCCACAAAATTATTTACCATTCCAAGCGGATATCATCCGGCTTATGCTTTTTCTGCATATGTTGATGGGGTTTTATCATCAGATGCAACAAGGATTCAGCCCGTTATGTGTAGTTTTGCTACTGATGGATCTGTAACTGTCACACAGAGTAATTCGGTAAACCTTACACAAATACATATTAGGAATTTTGTTTATATAATTTAATTTATGAGTAATACTATGATTAAAAGGAGTGATACCGTTGAATTAAGTTTTATGAAAGGAAGAAAATGAAATGAGTGATTTATCAACGTTACTAGAATTTGATTGGCGGAATGGCATTCTATTTCTTGCAGCTATCGTGATAGTTGCCGTTTTCGCAATCCAGAAATTCGATTGGATAGTAGAAAGATTTGGTTTTAAGTCAAGACGATAGTTGGCTGAAGAGAAATAGAATCGGGATATTGATGAGTTAAGAAATCACGCAAAGAAAACGGATGATAATATTGATAAGATACTTTCTCATGTTGAAAAGATGGGTGAACAGGTTAATGAAATTTCTGAACAGGTGAAACGTCTGAGAGAAAGAATGGACGAAAGTGACCGATCAACTTTAGGGGATAGACTCACACAGGCTTATAATTTCTACCGGAAATCTGGACAATGGACTCAGATACAGAAATGGGCATTTGACGGAATGGTTAAGAGTTATAAACAATCTGGTGGTGACTCATGGATAGATGAAGTTGTAGTACCCACAAGTAGAACTTGGGAGATTATTGATGAGTAAGAGGTGAAACTAATGAAGAAGACGAAAAAGACAATGAATCTTATACTTCTTGTTATTGCGATTGTTTTAATTGTTTTTACGGTAACTATGATAGCTGTTTTTCTGAGGGTTGGAAGTTGCCCAGATATTCTGATCACGAGCGTGTTTGGAGCTTGTTTGGGCGAATTCGGTTTTATGGCCTGGATAAAAAACACAAAGGAACGTAATGTTCAGTATGACAACAATGGTAATATTATTAGCGAATAGGAGGAATGATTTATTTATGCCGAATGATTATTCTGTATATATGCACATTACTCCAAATAATAAATATTATATTGGTATTACTAGGCAATACCCAGTTGAAAAACGATGGAAAAATGGATTAGGTTATAAGTCACAATACTTTTATAGGGCCATACAAAAATATGGTTGGGATAATATAAAACATATTATCGTCGCAAATAAATTAACCTGTGATGAAGCTAAACAAATGGAATAGCAATTAATTGTTAAACATAAATCTAATTTTAGAGAATATGGTTATAATTTAACTAGTGGCGGTGATAATCATGACTGTCCAGTAACTGAAGAAACTAGATTAAAAATAAAACTTGGCAATTCTACACCAATATACCAATTTGACATGGATTATAATTTTATAAAAGAATATTCTGGAATTAGAGAGGCCCAAAAAGAATTAGGGTTATCATCAAAAAGTGGGATTATATAGAGTTGTTCATTACAGCTTGTATCGTCTTACGGATATATATGGAGATATAAAAAAGATGTAATTGATCCAATGGACAAATCGTGTATACCCAAAAGATTAGAAAAAAGAATACAAAAACCTATTTATCAAATCAATATATAGACAAGAGAATATATTATATGGGAAAACATTTCGTCTGCCGTGGAAAAAACTGGATTTAATTATCAAGATATATATTCTTGTTGTAAGAATAGAATCAAATCTTATCATGGATATAAATGGAAATTTTGTGATGACATCATTAATATCGAAAAATATATTTTAGATGATAATAATTTCAAAAATACAAACGGAAAATCGGTATATTAGTACGACTTAAACAATAACTTAATTTAGTTTTTTACATCTATATCAGAAGCATCACGGATATTGCATTTGAATAGAAAATCGATTGCTCGTGCATGCAATGATGATATTGGATATTATGGTGGTTTTATATGGAAATATGCATAAAATATGGAGGTAAAACAAATGAAAGGTGTTCAGAATTTTCTTACGTTTATTTACAATAACTACGTATCCATTTTAGTATGTATTGGTTTAATAATCGGGATCATCAAGAGGGTCATGGACTTCCTTGGAAAGACAGACGAGGAAAAGATTGCTGTTGCTAAGAAACAGGTTCAGGAGGCAATGCTGAAGATGATTACATCTGCCGAGAAGGATTTTTCCGATTGGGAGAAAGCGGGATCTATTAAGAGATCTCAGGTAATCAAACAGGTGTATGCTGATTATCCTATCCTCTCCAAGGTTGTTGACCAGGAGGATCTGATTAAATGGATTGATGTACAGATTGATAGTTCTTTGAAGACTCTTAGAGAAGTTATTAAAGAGAACGAAGATAAGGATGCCCAGTAATGGGTGTCCTTATTATTTAAAGTGAGGTGATCTTATGGCTGTAGCTATAAATAGCCTGTCAAAGAAAGCTTGGGACAGATTCATTAAGGAAGGCATGACTAAGGCGGGGGCTGCTTCGATGCTTGGCAATATCGCCGCAGAAAGCGGAATGAAAACGGCTATCTGTGAGTATCTCTGCTTACAACGCTTAATGGAAAACGGCAAAGAATATACTCAAGAATCTTATACGAAAGCTGTTGATAGTGGAAAGATCAGTAGAGCAGAATTTTTAAACCCATTACCTGGTCGTCAGTATGGTTATGGTTTGTGTTAGTGGACTACCCCCTCTCCAAGGAAATCAGAATTGTATGATCGTACAGTTGGTAAGGGGTTATCTATTAGCGACGAGGATGCCCAGATTGAATACTTGGTTTATGAACTTAAAACAAGATATCCGTCTGTATGGAAAGTTCTCACCACTACTAATTCGATCCAAGAGGGATCTGATAAAGTATTAAAAGATTTTGAATCTCCTAGTAATTGGAGACAGCATAGTTCATTACGTGCTTAGTATAGCCAGAAGTATTATGATGCTTATGCTTCAAACACTACAACTCCCGCAAAATCAACTACATCTACTACTTCTACTACCGCTGCCATCAATGCGTTAATCGCAGTCGCCAAAGCAGAGGTTGGTTATCTGGAAAAAAGATCCAACTCAAATCTGGATGATAAGACGACTAATGCGGGAAGCAGTAATTACACTAAGTACTGGAGAGATGTATACCCAGCCTATCAAGCACAAGCATGGTGCGCTGCGTTCGTGAGTTGGTGCATGATGAAGGCATTTGGTCTGGAAACAGCTAAAAAGCTTCTCAAACATTGGCCTTATGTGTACTGCCCAACTATGGCTAATTTATTTACGCTTAACTCTAACCCAAAGGTAGGAGATGTTGTCATCTTCTACCGCAATGGAGAGTTTGCTCACACAGGGCTTGTAATCGCCGTAAATGGCGATCAATTTACCACCATAGAGGGAAATACCTCTGGTGGCTCAACAATCGTTCCTAACGGCGGTGGAGTGTGTCAGAAGACGTATTATAACTCTAATCTGCCTGGAACGAAATTCTGTACTCCAGATTATTCTCTGGTGAAGAATATTCAAACTACTTCCACAACTTCTTCAAGTAATATTACATAGACAAGTTCTACAAATTCTTCCGCTGTTAATAATAAAACAGCTTCAGATAAATGGATTGGTATTGTTAATAAGAATAATGCCAAAGCAAGGAAATGGGCAGGAAAGAAATATGATCAGGTATCATTCTCTCCGCTTAAGAAAGGGACCAAGATTGAAATCCAATACTCTCTCAAATCCGAAGCCGGAAATGATTGGTATTACTTCAAACTTGGTGATAAGTTCGCATTCATTGTTGCTTCAAGTGTTGATAGAGAAAGCATTATCTATGTGTCTGGTGGGACATTCAACATCAAATCCAACGCAGAGTATCGTGCCATGGAACTGAAAAATCTCGGCTACAATACTGCCGAAGTTATTGAACGTGGTGGTCAGTACATTGTTAGAGTAAAGATTTGTAACACATTGGCTGAGGCTAATAATCTTGCCAATGAACTTGAAGGCAAAGGAATGGAGGCGGCGGTAATTAAGGTATGAAGACGTTAAGAAATATGATTATGCTAGTCATGCTCGTGTTGTCTATGGGTTGTATGTGTTAGGCATCCGAGCTTTCCAACGGTGAAGTTATTACTAAAACCGTTAAAGATACAAAGAGTTACATGAAGTCTCATGGGTTGAAGATTTACAAAAAGTGGAATGCCCATCGTGGTTGCTCCGCTTTTGCCCCTGAGAATACCATGCCAGCGTTTCGGATAGCTGCCAAACTTGGCGCATACTAGATCGAGACGGATGTGCGCATGACTAAAGATGGTGTACTCGTCTGTTTTCACGACTCGTCCATCGTGAGGACATTGTGGGGAACCGGAACTATTGGGACGTTAACATATGAGGATCTTCAAGCACTAGAGATCCGGCAGCCGACCCCGTTCAAGGGTTTGCTGTATTCAGCCACTAAAATTCATGTGCCGAAATTTTCGTCGTACTTAGACCTTTTTGATAGCTATAAACATCCAATTGCACGTATTGAATTAAAACGTGTGCCTAAAAGCCAGGATGTTGATGTCTACACTAAGGCTATCTACGACGAAATTGTGGCGCATGATATGCAGGACAGATGCTTCGTATTCTCACACTACTACAAAGAACTTGAGTCTTTTGGCAAGTGGAGTAAGAAGTACGCCAAGAAGAATGGGATCATTAAGATCTGGATGTATGGTGATGACGAGGATGAGATAAAGATGTTACATAAGAAATATAACACTTCTATTTATCCTAAGAATATTCCTTACACAGGAGTGTTCTCGGATTCGCCTGTGGTTGTTAAAAACAATAAAAAGTACAATCTCCTGATTAAACCATCTGGGAGTAAGTATAAATTCTATCTTGAGCAAAGGTGACTCGGCAAAGTTTATATACACCTTTGTGATCAAGAACTTTCGGACTGCTAATGCAGTTATGGGGATGCCATTACGGTATCCCCATTTTTTACGCTTTAAATACTCTTATCAAATTATAAATGTATCATTTTATAAATTCATAACAATAGTTAAAATGCAGTGTATACTAGGATTTCTCCTTTCAATTTTTTGGTCTCACACCGGCGAAATTGCGTCTCACAGAAAAGGCTACGGGAATTCATACACACGTAAAATGCACACAAAATGGGGTTTTGCACACGACTTTTTCTAGGTTTTATGCGGGTTTGTCGGGGCGGACACCTCCGATCACCCCCCATAAATACTGGGTTTGTCGTGCCATACACACAATTTATGCACACGCTCAAGATGCATTAAACCAGAGGTGTGGATATCATCCTCATCTCTGCTTCTGACATGTATTTCATTTTCGTATCAAGGCTCTGGATATCGTAAGTATAATGCTCGTCATTAACCCTCGGTGTATTCCCAATAAGGTCTCCTGCTTCGGTCGCTGATGCGCCATTATATCTTAAATAGGAATTAAAAGTACGTCTGATTGCGTGTATACTTTTATGACTGTCAAACTGCAACTGGTCACATTTGTGGTTCATGTACGCCGTCAGATTTTTGCATCTGAGTTTGTTGTCTTTGAAGGATAAGACGAAATCTTCGACAGAACCAAATCTTCCCTGGAGATGCTGCATCTTCCGCAGGAATTCCCGAATATGATCGGTAATGGGAACATTGCGAATTTTGCCGGTCTTGGTCTTGTGCTGATAATACTTTTTGTCTATGACATCGTATTTCTCAGATTCGCATATCCTTATGTAATTGTCATGTACATGTCGCCATCTTAGTCCAGCAATTTCGCCAACCCGCATTCCGGTAAGGATAGCAAGTTGAACGCCATATGGATAGATGTACTTCTCGTTCCTGTCAATATCCAGCTTGATTTGTGTGATGAGTCTGGCGAGATCTTCCTGCGAAAGCGTTCTTTCCTCCGGTGTTTTTTCATCGGTGTTATAGAACTTCACGAATTTCTTCTTATCTACATACAAACATGGATTTTGAGATGCTTCCATCTTGCGATCCATGACAGCGTTGTAAAATACTCCGCTGATGCATGCATATAGAGAATCAGAACTTCGCCGCTTAAGGTTGAACTTCTTAATAGAGCTAATCATGAACACTTCAATATCACGGGATGTGATCTCGAACATGTCACGATCCTTAAATGGATTATCACCAAAGAACCTTGTCCAATCTGTCTCGTAACGGCGAATACTATTATTAGTCTTGCCATACTCCTTTTGCGCTTCCATCCATCGGTCATGCGCTTTAGAGAATGTAAAGACATCCGGCGGCTTTTGTTCGAAGCCAACCGTGTAGTATTCTACGATCAGATCCTCAATTTCCTGTCTGGTCTTCCGGCTCCTTTGGATTAGTTTTCCAGTTTCCTCATCTAAAAATCTTGTATACCACCTTCCATTCTTTTCATTACAGGTAGGTTTATAGGGATGATCTTTTAAGATCTTTGCTCTTCTATTCATCTCTATTTGTTCCTGTATACACTGCAAGGCAAGTATACCATCTTCGCCAAATTTATTCAATATTTCTGCTTGAAATTCTGGGGTTACCACAGCGGTGACCCCATTTTTTACGTCATTCGTCATTTAATTAATTAGCCGATCATGAACTTCAGCAGACGGGTGACATCATCCTGGTTGTATGCAATCAGTTCCATCTCAGGGATGTCGTGATCACCGCTGAAGATCTTGGCAAGTGCTACATACTGGGTCAGCTTACTCTTGAGATTAAGGCGAAAGTCATCACATACGAGTTCGACCTTCCCGGTACAGCTATCAATTACATTAAACAGTCCATCAATATCACTAATATTATTAATTTTCATATTTACAATCCTCTTCTTTCCTATATAATTATATTGTCACAATAAATAGCTCCCCTATGAATTGCGACAAATCTTACTCCTTTGGGTGTCAAACTGATGACACCCATTTTTCATCAATATCTTTATCTGGGTCTTCGAAATCAAAACCATCACCATAATATTCTTCGCTACACCATCCGCAGTCAAAACATTCATAGTACCAACGCCGACCTTGAACATTGTCTAGACATATTAGGTGCAACTTGTTTGCACAATATGGACAAACATCCATCACTTTCCTCCTGTGCTACCGAATCCACCGGCACCACGGCTCGTCGTATTTAATCTATCAACTTCATTGAATTCAATTTCTAGATAAGGAATTACAACAAGCTGGGCAATTCTCTCATTTGGAGTAATAAAACGAACGTTGTCACTATCATTATGTAATGCAACAATGATCTCGCCACGATAGTCCTGATCGACCACGCCGCAACAATTCGCCGGTCTAAGTCCTTCTTTTGTGGCTAAACCACTTCTGGCAAATATTGCACCGAAATATCCATTGGGGATTTCCATGGCAATGCCAGTGCCAATTTTTGCGGTTTCGTGCGGTTTAATCTCTACAAAATCTTCACTGATGTTAGCGTACAGATCATATCCGGCAGCTTCATTGCTTCCTCTGAGCGGAATCTTTGCATCATTATTAAGTCTAGTAAAATTAACTTTCATAATATTCCTCCAACATTTAATTATCTAATTCTTCATTATTAATTTTCACCTTATCTTCACACGGGATACACTGTCCGTAGTAATATTGTTTATCCCTAGCGTCACAGTGTACCCTAACTCTGGCCTTATCTGTATCATCAATCATTGCGTATTGACAGTTACTGCAATCTTGTCCTGCTATTATCATTCCCATTCTTCGTCCTCATTGTCTTCATTATCATCACCATAACATCCGTATTCTTCATTCTCGCTCATCGTAGAACCAGTTATCCTCCACATATGCTATAAATTGAACAATAAATACAATGAAGCTTAATGGAAGCATTGCTACCACCGCAAAACCGGAATGACCAGTAACGTCATACAAAGCCATAAATACGCAAATGACTAGCCAGAAAAATAGCAGAAAAAATAAATACATCATCTCATAATGTCACCTCTATAAATCCCAGGGGAATTATTACATCCCCCGGGAGTAAATAATCCGTTCACATGCTACTTCATTCACACTTGCTCCATCCACAGTCGGGGCATTGCTGACACTGACCGGTGAAGATGATTTCACCTCCACATTCTGGACAACGTGCTTTATTTTTAATCTTTGGAAGTTTGATTGTGGAGTTTTCGTGTTTAACCTCAACTACAATCTCTGGCGAGGTTACATACTCTTCATCTTCGTCAAACAACTCTTCCTGCATCTCTTTATACATATCAAGCAATGCATTACCGATTGCTGACGGACAGCTTGATCCTTTGGAACAATCATGTGTCCTAGCATTTCTAGCTGCATAAGAGGGGCAAACATACACGCTCTTTAACTGATCGACAATTGAATAGATATCAATGCCACCACGAGCGCAGAGAGATGTAAGTCTTGAGATACCCTGATAATTAACACTGCAACCACCCTGGCTGCCCTTATCAAGCCACATATGGATCAGATCGCCAGTGTCCGGATCAAAATCCGCTCTTACCCAGAGCGTCCCGCATCCGGTTGTCAGCTTTCTAGTTTTGCCAACGACATTTTCATCAGCTACAATAATCATTCCACGTTCAAGCTTTTCGGGAACTTCTTTGGTTTCGTTCTTATCATTAAGCGTTAAGACTCCGGCTCGTTTACAACCATCTCTAAAAATGGTTACACCTTTCAGACCAGCTTCCCACGCTTTCATGTACAGATCTTCTACTTGTTCGACCGTAAAATCATTAGGGACGTTTACGGTAGAACTGATGCTTGCGTCAATATGTTTCTGCCAGATTGCTTGCATTTTAATTCTTTCTTTGTAATCAAGCGTTTGTGCTGTTACAAAGAATGACGGAAGGTCTTTATCATCTGAGATATTATTTTCTTCCATGTATTTCTTAACAATCGGAGTGTAAACTTTGTAGTATTCATCGTGGCCATGTAAGGACTCTGTCTTTCTGGTATAGTAATTAGCAAAGATAGGCTCAATGCCACCAGACACTCCAATCATTGTTGACAATGTTCCGGTTGGTGCAATTGTAAGCAACTGTGAATTGGCTAATCCACATGACACATCAGTATCGCCAACATGCTCACTGAAATATGCGGATTGCATGACCGCTTCTGGATGATACTTGGGATAATGACCGATCACTTTTGCAAGTTCAGCCGATGTTTTAATAGCTTGATAAGCCATTTTCTGTCCAATCATATCACACAGATGAATAGACTCTTCGCTACCATAACGGATATTCATCTTAATTAGCATGTCGGCAAGACCCAAAATTCCGCAGCCAACCTGTCGCCAATCACGAACAGATTCTCTCTGTTCTTTAAGAGGATGAAGCGGTAATCCCTCATCTAATACTTCGTTTAATGCTTTGATTGCAATGTCTACGGTGTTCGCAAAATCATCGAAATCAAATGTCTTGTCTTTAGTTACAAATTCTGAAAGATTGATGGAGCCGAGTAAACACGACCCACCTGGCGGAAGTGGTTCTTCGGCCATTAATGGACTATATCTTCATCTTCAGCATTACCTGTTAAGAGGTTCGCACTTCGAAGTGTAACCACATCACTCCTACTCTACTTAGTATTATTAACCTTTCGATAGTCTCTTGACCTTCCGATATACGGCTTGGCACAGGATTCTTGGCATCCCCTGTTAGCACATCTTTTAGCTACCATTTCCTGTAGTTACTATTCGTAAGATGTACACCCACTGGTTAGGTGGTTCACGAACGATTATTTCATAATATTTCTATTATGCCCTGCACCGAATTCGACAGGGATTCACACCGCCATATTCAAACTCTGGATCGCAACTAAGTAAATTCCAGTTATTAATTCTGTCCCACATGAGCATTCCTGGTTCCGCATAGTCCCAATTGGATACGCAAATCTTGTGGAATAGATCATAAGCATCAATCGTTTTTCTAATTGTTTCACCGGTTTCGACTCTGGTAAAATTCAATTCAAATGGCTCTCTATTTTTAACAGCAGCCATAAATCTGTCAGTAATACGGATGCTGATGTTAGCTTTAGTAACACGATCCGTGTTCTGCTTAATCCCAATAAAGTCTTCAATATCTGGATGATCACATGGAATTGAGATCATCAATGCGCCCCGGCGGCCGTTCTGCCCGATCAATCCAGTTACCATTGAATACAAATCCATGAAGCTTACAGACCCAGATGTTTCCTTGGCAGCGTTATGAATTTTTGCACCCTTGGGAGCAAGCTTTCCAATGTCAATTCCACAGCCACCACCATAGCTGTATGTTCTAGCTAATTTCTTAGCACAATCAAAGATTTCTTCGATGGAATCGTTGGGAGCGGATATGACATAGCAATTGGATAGACTTATCTTTCTACCATCCTTTTCTGTACCCCTATTGGCGAGAATTCTTCCGCCAAACAAGAACTTCTTATCTAAGATTTGTTTCTTTAATATTTCGTTTTTATTTGATACTCTATCCAACCACTCATCAAACGTTTCATTATTATACTGGTATTTTCTGTGCCATATGTCTGCACCCAACTGATTATCTTTCCCCAGCCATTCTTCAACAGTCATATCATGGTCTCCTTCCGTATGTTCTCACCATATCATCTTCAATAGCATTAGCCTTTCTCACATGCTCCTTGCAAAGATCATAAACAATATTAGAAATCTCCTGAAGTACTTTGTATGTTTTATCATATGCCTTTGCCATCTTCATATGATTTTTATACTCCAGTTTTGCGGAGCATACCTGGATGCCGACATTCTCATCAAATTTGTCGTTATCATCACAGTATGCAGTTGCACTGATCTTATTGGAATTCATACCAAATATATACTGTATTTCACTAATTTTATTAACACCATAAACACATGCTTCGATCAAGGTTTTATACATGGGTTTAATCCCACGCTTCATATCCTTCTTAACCCATTTCAGCGGCATAGAACCTTCAACACGCTTCGCCTCCGGAATAACCTTGAAACTTTTGTTTTTAATATTTACTTTCTTCATCCGTAAAATCCCTCCGTTTTATAAGCACCAACTTCTTTAACTCTCTCATAAAAATAATCGTACTCTTCATCATTAATAGTAACAGGAGCAAGCACAACTGTCCTGCCACACATCTCCATAACTCCAAGTACGGAACAACCATCCACACAAACACGCCCACAAATGACATTTACATCAAATTTCAAACTCTCGCAAATTGCGCAAAGTTTGTTAACCTTATCCAATGTTAAATCAAGTCTGATCTCCATCGGTTTCATCATCCTTTCTACTAATTACAAATGCGCTGCAAAATGAACTAGGATCGAAATTAAGAGAATTCTCAATGATCATCTGGATCTTTTTCACAGCGTCTTTTTTACTATCACCGGCAATGCTAACTCTGCCGGTAAACCCAATATCATAAAACATACATCATTCCACCTTTTCTAGCACATAGATGCTATTAACAGTTTCAATATGATAGCGATTATCACGATCTATCCATATAGACAGAACCTCACTGGTGTCAAGATATTCATACGGCGATTCAGTTTCAATGAAATCGCAATGAACCATGTCAAACTGTTTAATATCTTCAATCTTTTTCATTGTGACTATTGATCCGGTGATACCTAAATATTTTGAAGCTGTCACATCTGTGCCACGAACACCTTTACGACCACTATGAGTAATACTAACAATCTTGTATTTCATTTCTCATCCCTCGCATACTCTTTCATATACTCAAGCATCTTATCTTCTTCCGGGAAAAACCCATCAATGCCTTTTTTGGCCATTAACCATCCGAAGAAGTTCATCGTAAATTGCCCGTATCTCCAGTCAGGGAAAGTCTCCATATGAATTTTTCTGACCTCATCATAAAATTTATATAACCTCATCGGATCTCTCATTTGTTATACCTCTCACTCTCAATAACACTTGCCATTCGGCAATTGTTTACATCATCCCAAAAGATATCATTCATCTTGCACTTATATGCAAACCTACCGCCGAAAAATACATAGGCAATATCCATACCATGCGGAATAAATACATATGTCCTTTCAGTAGTCAATGCAGATCCTCCGATCCCACCAAACCCCAGGGCGGTACTTGCCCAGGTCTGGTCGAAATCATACAGGATGCCATTATCGTAAACCGGTACATGGTAAAATTCCCGCTCCAGATATTCAGTGATATCCAACAACTGCCTAGCAATCTTAACTAATCTCATTTAATTAGTCCTTTCTTTGTAATCAATACACTGTCCGCATTTTGGACAATATTCAAAATCATAGATCAACGGTGTGAAACAATAAGGGCATTTTTTATATTCCTCACCCCATGCTTGAGGCACCGGCTTTTTCCCAATAATCTTACTCAAATCATCAGCATCAAAATAGACACCCTCGCCATTGGGATTATATAATTCCGCATATGTGAAATTGCCGTCTGTATTAAACTCCATATATATTTGCGCCTTATCCTTAAGATTCAGACGCATAAATTTATCCTCATAGAGTTTATCCAACTGTTCTTTCGTTAATTCAATTTTCACGATTAACTCCTTATCCAATGTGAACTTCGCCCGGTTTCATGTCATAGTCAACGAGTACCCTGGCACCATTCCAAACATAGGAATTATTATTAGTCGTCTTTCTGGAATATTCCTTGCCATCAACCGTTATTTTTAGTGGCATAATATCAGCAGAAATAGTCATGCTGGCATTAGAAATAGTAAGGTTGGAATTCGTAAATCCATCCTTCTTTAATCTATCAAAGACATCATCACTGGCGATGATGTATGGATATTCGCCATGCTGATCATGATAGGCAAGCACACATCTTTTCAATTTATCAAAATCAAGTTTATACGCATTCATAGCTTTCACCTCATTTCTTTACTATCAATTCCTCTCACCAGAGAATACTATATCACAAATCAATAATTAAGTCTAGTGCTTTAATTATTTTTTTCTTATCCTAAAAATGCGGTAGTCGCTTCATCCTCAGCCAAACTGTAGGAGCCAACCCTGACCCACCGCTTAGATGGTTGGTTTAGTTATGGCACTCGCAGGAAAAACGCCTTTCTCATGTCTCCGCAAAGACCGAGCTTTCACCGTCAGTCCGCAGACTTCGGATGGCATTACATCTTTAAATGTATTTAACCTTAACTTTCCTCATCCTATTTTTCTTCTCACAAATCTCAATGGCCTTGTTGAGTTCTTCGGTACTATATCTGAACACGGTCTTATCAAGTTTATCACTACTAAACGCCCAGCCGTTATCCATGCGCCATCCCCAGATATTAGTAAACCAGACCTCAACAACTTCACATTGCCTGATCTTATATTTACCAAATAGACCTTGATAGATCACATAACAATATCTGTCAAGTCCACCACCAGGGAACGGAACAAATGGAGAATCGAAGTCTTTATTAAATTCTTTTATTTCAGTACCGTCATAATCAACGGCTGCATCTTTGTGTGCTGTAAATAACATATTATTAATTCCTTTTATGTTTTATTTTTCATATCCATGATCAGTAAGCATATCATCAATACTATTCAGTAAAATGTCATATTCTCCTGGGGATAACTTATTCAATGCATCATCCAATAACTCATCAAAAATGTTTTCAAAATCAAACCGTGTATTGACAAAACTTGTATCAATCATAATGCCCCTCCTATGAAATTATTTCGGAAGTCTTCCATCGTAGCTATATCCATTGTTTCTACGCAATAAAGCTATTGCCGCTGCGGTGTCCCAGTTACAGAATCGTAGAGCTTTAATTATCTCCATCACACTATATCCTGTATTTTGTCTTATTCGTTTTACAATCTCTTCTTGCTCATTAATAGATAACATCGCATACCTCCAAATAAATGTGTGTTTTAAGTTAATCTCATTGGAAAAATGATGTGATAAAGAAAATTACTTTTGTCTGCGTACAATCTTACCAGATACCAGTTCCCGAAAAGATGTTTTACAACAAAACCGTGTTCAATTAGCCACTTAACCATATTGCCATTTCCTCAAATAAAATCAGTTTTCTATTTGTTTATCCAGTAGCTGAAAATATTCTTCTTCATGAATACATTTTTTCTCATCGCAACAATACTCATTCCAAATATCTTCAATGTAGCTTTTCTCACAACTGAGACAAGGTTCCTCTGGGAAATAGTCTTCGTCATATATTATTCTCATACTTCTCCTCTTCAAATACTTATTTCATCGGTTCTTATCTTCAAAGAAACTTTTTGTATCAAACCATTTATCTTCAACAATGTTTCCTATAATTTTAATGGTATCGCCCCAACCTAATGTCGCCACTCTAATATATTTATTAGCCATCTGATTATATTTACTAACGCCGACAGTATCCATAATTCGCATTATATATTCTGTACCAGGCTCATAACCTTTAAATTCTTTGGCTCCAAGATAACCACTTCCGATTTTAAAGCCACCATATACACAGCCCCATCCATCACCTTCAAGAACTATTTCTGCACATAGACATCCATGATCGGCCATCGAAAGATCTACTCCAGTGATTTTGGCATTCTCAATTTTATAACCAGCTTGTTCAAGTAATTCTTTATTCCATTTTTTCATTGTTTATTCCTATCAACTAATTTCTTCCAAATAATTTGTTATCATTTCATTGTCACAGTATCCGCCTGGATCAAACCAGTAGGCAAATTCTTTTAGGAACTCTACTAAATCATCATAAGAACTTTCCGCAATCGCCTTTATTAATTTTTCTAAATTAGTCATATCAAACCTCAATTTCATTTTTCTGAATTACAAATAATCTCCACAGCCTTATCCGTATAATTCGGTGTTGTTACTGTAGGTGATGCCCACCAATAGTAAGAAGTTGATTTACGTCCGTCATCCCACACTTCGTTTAATAATTTTTCCAACTCATCTTTGGTAAATTCAATTTTGCCATTACTGTTTGTTGTAAATACTTTAATCATATTC
>OCVV012827442.1_pt1 | contig 160535 bp, 129 predicted proteins | sample 1539721 | NCBI WGS metagenome assembly OCVV01 (sample SAMN02144230, study PRJEB22623) | gut metagenome | biome: sheep rumen | host: Ovis aries | place: New Zealand
TATCAATATTTGCAAAAGCGATTCTACGGATTCGCTGAACACTGGGTTGGCAGGTTTCTGTCAACCTTCAGTTTTATATAATTGGCGTACACTTTCTCCATCAAAAATACATACGCTGGATATGGTTGCTCCTTCCAGGAGTTTACTCTGTATTTTACGTATCACGGCCGCGTAATGGAGGAATGCGGCTTCAGCGACACCAGTGAGGTGAACTGGCTATGCAATCTATACAGGGGCGATGAGCGCCCGGTGAAGGTGATGAGGCGTAATCACTCGTTGTGATAGTCGATCTTTGACGAGACTTAAATTGGTGGATGTTTAGTTGAAGACGAAAATAGGAAGAAAACCTAAAAACAAGTAAGCAACGAACATACTCGACAATCTGAATAAAAATTCTTAAATTTGCCAATGCATTCCCGAAGGGAAACGCAACTTTAAATACCGAAAGCGTTTAGCTTTGATTCCGACCAAGTCGAATCGCCAATTCAAAGGGTACCGGAGTTCAAGTGAGACGCTTGCGCTGGCTATATTATGGGCCTCGGCTCACACTATAGCAGTGCGAGCCGTTATTACTTTAACTTGTTCGTACCCGGGGCTTTGGCGAGCCTGACTTGGAGATCAAGACCTAAAGGAGGCTCGCACTTTCGCGTAGTATGGGTATTACCCCGCCAACGAGCCAGGCGGAACGGGAGCAAACAGTCCGTGATAGAAGTCGGCAGCATTGTCAAAAACCTGATACCTGGCGAGTCGGTTGTGATTACCAAAATCCAGCAGCTCGGTTCCAGCATTTCTCTATCATATACCGGAGTCAACACCAAGAAATCCAGTTCCAAGGTCATCAAGACTGCCCAGCTGGACAAGCTGGAGATTCTCACCGAAGAAGGTAAATTCAATTTCAAGGGAGACCCGGAAAAATTCGTCCTGTTTGCCGAAGCGGAGCGCATCAACTCCGCCTATCAGTTCGACCCGCTCTTCGCCATTAACTGCAGTGTCGTAGATCCTCTGCCCCATCAGGTGGAAGCCGTCTATAAATACCTGCTTCCGCAGCCTTCAATTCGCTTCCTGCTGGCCGATGACACCGGCGCAGGTAAGACCATCATGACGGGCCTCCTACTCAAGGAACTCCTTATGCGCAAGCGAGTGGAGCGAGTGCTAATAGTTACACCCGGCGGCCTCACCAAACAATGGCAGGAAGACGAAATGGGTGTCAAGTTCAACATCCCTTTCGTCCTGGCCAACCGTGCAGCATTCAATTCTGAGCCGACCATCTTCCAGGACCACGACAGAATTGTGGCCTCCATCGACTTCATCTGCAAAGAGGATGTAATGAAAGTCCTGGCTTCCACCAGCTGGGATATAATCATCTTCGATGAGGCCCACAAACTCTCCGCCTACGAATACGGCACCAAACGCTATCTGTCACACCGCTATGAGGCTGCTCTAACGCTATCCAAGCAGTGCGAACATATCCTCTTGTTGACAGCAACACCTCACCGTGGCCGTGCCGACACCTTCAAATGCCTAATGCAACTGTTGGACGAAGACATCTTTGCCACACCGGACCTTGCTGCATCCCGCATCCAGGAAATTGGGCAGAGCGGCATCAACAAATACTTCATCCGCCGTCTGAAGGAAGATATGAAAGACTGGCAAGGTCGTCCGCTCTACAAAGAACGATACACCAAAACCGTTGCCTACCAGCTTACCTCGGAAGAGAAAAAACTCTACGATGCAGTAACGGAATACCTCACCGTCCGCAAGGCAGAGGCGTCTGAGAGCAAGAACATACACGTATCCCTGGCCCTGCAGGTGATGCAGCGCCGCCTTGTGAGTTCCATCTACGCCATCCGTAATACCCTCCTCAAGAGATATACAGCCCTGCAGGGACTGGCCGACCTCGTAGCGCAGAATCCCAACATCTGGAAACAGCGCCAGAAGTTGGAAGACTTTGACCTGGACAGCATGGACGACTATGATGAGTTGGAAGACGATGAGCGCGATGCCCTGGACAATATCATGGCCGACCCGAAGAAACTCAAACTCTTCACGACAGCCAAAACCGCTGTTGAAATCCAGCAGGAAGCCAAGCAGGTGAAGGCCTTATACAACATGGCCGACACCCTTTATATCCAGAACCAGGAAGAGAAGAAATTCCAGGAACTCAAACAGCTCCTCAACTCCGAAGGTGTCATCAACGGCGAGAAACTGGTCATCTTCACCGAGCACAAAGACACGCTCATCTACCTGACAGAGCGCCTCAGCAACAGCGGCTACAAAGTGGCTACCATCCACGGCGGAAAGAATGTAGATGAGCGCCGTGAGGCCCAGAATGCCTTTATGCGGGATGAGGCCCAGATCCTGATTGCCACGGATGCGGCAGGAGAAGGCATCAACCTACAGTTCTGCCGCTTGCTTATCAACTGGGACATTCCCTGGAATCCCAACCGTCTGGAGCAGCGCATGGGACGAATTCACCGCTACGGCCAACAAAGCGACGTGATGGTCTTCAATATGGTTGCCGGCAACACCCGGGAAGGTAAGGTCCTTTCCAAGCTGCTGGAAAAGATGGATGTCATCCGCGAGAGCCTGGGTGACGACCGCGTGTATGACGTGATTCAAGATGTCCTGAAAGATGTATCCCTGGACGACATCATCTCATCCGTCTTTGACGGACGAGCCTCAGAACTGGACAGGTTCATCAGCCAGGATGATGACACAATGCGCAATCTCTTCCGAGAGAAAATCAAGGACCAGAAGAATGCCATTGCCCACAGCATCGTGGACTTCGCTGATGCACACCGCTTGAAAGAAGACTCCGACGAAAAGCGCCTCCAGCCCATCTACGTCCGGATGTTCTTCGAACGGGCATTCAAGCATCTTGGCGGCAAATACAAGGAGCTTGGTGACGGCATCTTCCAGATGACTACTGTTCCGGAAATCATCGCCAAAAAGCTGAAAGAGCGCTACAAGATCAACGTCAGCAACGTCTCCCAGCTTCTTCTATGCTTTGACAAGCACAAATTCCTGGACTACCAAAACGCCAACGCCCTCTCAGGCAAAGCCCACTACATCAACCCGGGTAATCCGCTCTTCGATGCCCTTGTTGATGTAGTCCGGGAATCCTTCCGCGAAGAAATGTTGAAGGGGACGGTGTTGGTTTCCCCGGAAGACAGCGAAAGCTACCTGGCCTTCTACATCAAGAACCAGATTACCGACAACAGTCCCTCAAAAGCGGAGGATAATGTTGCCAATGAACTCCTGTCACTGGTCTATCAAACCTCCGACGGAGAATTCCATATCACATCTCCCGCCAAGTTCCTGGACCTTGTGCCGCCCAGCCAGTTTGCCAAAGATGTGGAGACCCCGGCTGTTCAGGATGAGGAGCAAGTTATCCAATGGGCCTTTGAACACATTACAGAGCCGCTTCTGGAGGAAACGGAGACGCGTGTGCAGGATGATAATAACAGACGCCGGGAGTACCTGGAGACCGCTTTTGAGCAAGTCATTCTGGACCTGAGCCTGCAAATCAACGAGCTACAGGGCAAGGCTTTCCTGTCAGATAGCGAGAAAGTTCAGAATCAGCTGGCCAACAAGACCAACCGGATGGAAGAGCTGAAGCTCCGCAAGGTTGCCCGCCTCAACGAATTGGACCAGATGGTGGAGCTATCTCCCAAGAAGCCGGAAGTGCTGGGTTGTGCCTATGTGGTCCCGCTCAGTCAGATGGAATACGAGAAGCATTTCGGTATGCACCGGGACGATGAAGTGGAGGCCATAGCTATGAAGGTGGCGATGGATTACGAGCGTGAGTGTGGCGGTTTCCCTGTGGATGTCTCCAAGGAAAATGTGGGCTATGACATTCGTACTACCGATAAGGAGGGTAATAAGCGCTATGTTGAAGTGAAGGGCCGTGCCGGTACGGATGGCGTGATGCTGTCGGAGAATGAGGTGAACCGGCTGGAACAGTTGGGCGAGAAAGCCTGGCTGTACATTGTGACCAATTGCAAGACAAAGCCGGAACTCCATACGTTCTGGAATCCGATTGCACGGATGAATTTCCAGAAACTCATCAAGGGTGTGCAGTTTTATCTGCCTGAGGAGGAGTGGAAGGCTAAAGTGAAATAAGAAAGAGTAAACTATATGAAAGCGAAAAGACTCATTGAAGTGGCGATGCCTATCAAGGAAATCTCTGCGGAAAGCCAGAGAGATAAGTCCATTCGTCACGGCCATATATCCACTTTGCATTTGTGGTGGGCTAGGCGCCCGCTTCCTGCTTGCCGTGCTGTTATTTTCGGAAGTTTAGTTCCAGATCCGCTCGACGAGAATTGTCCCAAGGCCTTCAAAGATGCTATTGACGCCATTTTGATGAAGGACAGTCGTTATAAACCGTACACAGATATCCCTTACACGGCTTCGCTTGACCCGATGGAAGATAATCGCCGGAACCGCCTCATCATGTTTATAGGTAAGTTCACAGACAAGTGCCAGAACAACATGAGGATTGGAGCAACCACCCCTGCCGGAGATGTCATTTCTGCAGCAAGCCTTATTAAATGCGAGAATAAAGATAATGAGGAAGTTCTCTCTCGCGCCCAAAAGCTTATTTGGGTGGCCTATCATTCAGAAAGAAAAGAATCCTCATACAAGCAGTTGTCAGATGCTTTTGATGCGAAGAAAGAAGCCATAAAGATGGCTGAAGATGAACTCTATAGTGTGGTTGACCGCCATCTTGATTCTGTATCTACTAACACATTGGAGCATAAGCTTAGGGATGCCATTGATTCCTTCCAGAATGACATGCCTGCTGTGTTTGACCCCTTTGCGGGTGGTGGCGCAATCCCGCTGGAGGCAGCACGTTTGGGCTGCCGTAGCTACGGTAATGACATCAATCCTGTTGCTCATATCATTGAGTGTGGATCTGCAGACATTCCGCAAAAATATGGCAAACCCATACGTTACTCAAAAAAGGAGTTCCAAAGTAGATATGGCTCTTTAGGTTACAGTATCCTTAAGGAAAAACATGGAGAGTTATTTGACGCCAATTATATTGATATACCTAACCGTCTTTCTTTTGATGTAGAGTATTATGCAAAATACCTATTGGAACAGACAGAGAAAGAGGTGAAAGAACTCTATCCAAAAGACCGTTTTGGGAGTACTGCGATTGCATATTACTGGGCTAGGACTGCCAAATGTTCAAATCCTTCCTGCGGGGCTCAGGTTCCACTCCTTCGAGGGTTTTATTTAGCAAATTCAAAATCAAATAGCATTTATCTAAAACCAATTATACGGGGGAAGGAAATTGATTTCGAATTAGTACGCGGGAAATATGATTCTAAGCATTTGCCAGAGTTCTGCCGCAGGGGTACTTTAATATGTCCATGTTGTGGAAGCGTTACATCTGTTGATACTGTAAAAGAGGAATCCAGAAAATCAGGGCTTCATACGAGACTGCTCGCGGTTATCGGAGATGCCGAAGATGGTAAATCGTATTCTTTGCCAACAGAAGAGATAAAAAAGAGACTAACAGCACCCATAGATGCCATTTATAAGCCACAAGAATCTCTTGAGGTTGAATATACTCAGGCTCTTCCATGTTGTACATGGGGCATAACAAAGTGGGGAGATTTGTTTTCGGATCGGCAGTTACACACGATAAACACACTTATTAAGTATTTCGATTCGCTTAAGACTCAATTTACGGAAGGCAAGTATAGCAATGCCCTTATTACGTTAATTGCTATTTGGATAGATCGAGTTATTATTGCGAACACTACGTTTGGTACATATCATACTACTGGGGAAAAGGTCGAACACATTTTTGGACGTCAGGCTATTCCTATGGTGCTCGATTTCCCGGAATCTAACCCCTTCTGTGGAAAATCCGGTAGTGCCCTTAATCAACTGGATTGGGTAATTCGTTACCTCGATGCTGAGAGTTCAAGTCCTTTTAGTGCAGTTTTTTCCAATGCATCAAGCGGAGACAAATTACAGTTCGAAAAGAAATCCATTACAGCAGTAGTTACTGATCCGCCCTACTATGATGCTATAGCATATGCTGATTGTTCAGACTTCTTTTATGTTTGGTTAAAGAGAACACTTGGTGATATTTACCCGCTCAATTTTTCCACTCCTCAGACACCTAAAACGGAGGAGTGTACAGCTTTGAAGCATCATCATTCTGGAAGCGAGGATGAAGCAAAGAAACACTTTGAGAAGAAACTAACGCAAATATTTGATGCCATAGAAGCCCAAACTACAGATATTGTTAGTATTATGTTCGCGCACCAAAGCACAGAAGCATGGACTACTCTCTGTAATTCCATCCTTGACGCAAAAATGAACATTACTGGGTCATGGCCTATTGATACTGAGATGACCGGCGCCATGAAAACGGACAAGGCATTTCTGGAGTCCTCTGTAACTGTTGCATGTAGGCCATCAGAACGTAGAGGTTTCGCGGATTTCAAAGAAGTGAAGAAAGCCATTTTCTCAACTGTGGAAAGCGAAGTAAATTCTTTGTATGAATTGGGCTTCCGTGGCGCGGACCTTCTTACTGCATGCTTTGGCCAAGCTGTTAGTGAATTTGGTAAATACAAATTGGTTGAGAAAGCTGACGGAAGCGAGGTGACCGTTATGGAATTGCTTGAAATAGCGAGGACCTCCGCATTCAACGCTTTACTAAAGGGCGTCCAAGGAGATGAATATACTCGTTTTTATATTGGCTGGCTTCAGATGAATGGCATGGGAGAGACTGACTTTGATGATGCAACAAAGTTTACCCGTATTGGAATGTCAGTGAATGTATCAGAGATATTTGCAAAAAAACTACTGATTCGAGATGGAAAAAAGCAGCACCTCGCCACTGCAGCTGAGCACGTTGGAAACACCACCAATCAGGGCACACATCCGGAAGATCCGCTCATCGATCAGGTCCATCGTGCGATGTTGGCCTATGAAAAGGGAGACCGTCATATCCTGTTGACTCTCCTTCATAATGTGGGCGCTGATGACCAGAATGCCCCGTTCTGGAGATTGGTGGCATCGCTGAAAGAACTTCTCCCAGAAGGAAAAGACCTTAAAGCAATCGATGGCCTGATGGGCAACTCCGACAACCTCCGTCAGGAGTCCCGTGAGGTGGACCAGCACAAGCCAGAGCAGATGACTTTCGACTTTGGCAGTGACTTTAACAACGATTTCAAATAGTATTCAATATGAGCACAAGTACAAACACCAGCTTGTTCAACGCCCTGGGCTTCTTCCTGGAGAAAATGAGGCCCTACGTGATTGTCGTCATCGAGAAAACCGCCCCGGGTAAGCCCTGGGAGGGAGAGTTGTTCACCCAGCTCAATTTCGACCAGCAGCGCACCTGGAATATGGCGCAGCGCAGCCTGACCGAATCCGGCGGCAATACGGCCAACCTGATTGACTACGGCATCCTGTTTACCTTTGGCGTCTCCTATAAGGATGCTCTGAAGCAGGAAGTGGGCAATTATGCAGACGTGAACAAACTCATCAACTACTTCAAGGAACTGAAGGAAGTGCGCAACAAGTGCCAGCATTTCCAGGAATTGGAGGAGGATGAGATTACTCGTGCTTACCTGAATATGAAAGGGGCCGCCAAACTGCTGGAGATGCAGGATGTCTATGATGAGATTCAGCGTATCCAGAATGGCGACAAGGTGGAGGTTACACCCGCTCCGGCTCCGCAACCTGCCCAGCGTCAGACTCTGATGCCTTCTGCACCCGCTGCATCGGTTGTAAATAGCGATGAAGTACTGCCTTCCTGGTTCAACAATGCCATCCCGCACTATGACATTCGGAATGCGCAGCTGGATGAATCCATCTTTGCCGCCAATCTGAGCGAGGTTGCTTTGGGCACCGGCCCGGATGTATATACCAATCCCAATCTCTTCTTTGCCAAGACTTACGTGACCGACGGCCTCCGGGACATCTCCACCCGCGTCGTACAAGCCCTCAACGGCGAAGAATCCGAGAACCGCGTCATATCTCTGCAGACCGGCTTTGGTGGTGGTAAGACCCACTCCTTGATTTCCCTCTATCACATCGCCAAGAGCGGTCGCAGCATCGCTACCCTGGGCCGGGATATGAAGATTTTCTCAGACAACGTGACGCCTAAGTTTGACGATGCCAAGGTGACCGTATTCACCAACAACACCACCGATGTTTCGCAAGGGCGTGAATGTGAGGACGGTTTCACCATCTACACCCTTTGGGGCGAAATCGCTTATCAGCTTGGCGGGAAGGCAGTTTACGACAAGATTAAACAGAACGATATTGAAAGGACGGCACCGTCCGCGATGCTCTTCAAACCCATCATCGAGAGTTGTACCCCGTGCCTGATTCTGATAGATGAGCTGGCGGATTACTGTGCCAAGGCTTCTGCCAAGAAGGTCGGTCAGGGGACCCTGTTCAACCAAACCAATAGTTTCATTCAGACACTCACGGAGGTGGTTTCTAGCATCCCACGCTGCGTTCTCATCGTTACGTTGCCGGCCAGTGCCACAGAAGTTGCAGCCGCTGCCATCGGTCAGGAAGTCCTTTCCTCACTTGAGACCCGTGTCGTGCGAGTGGGCACTTCTGTCAAGCCGGTTGATGATGAGGAGATTTTTGAGGTCGTGCGCCGCCGCCTGTTCGAGCAGATTATTGACACATCCGTCATTGATCGGGTTGCACGGAAATATCAGGATATGTACCACAACCGCCGCGGAGACCTTCCACCGCAGTCCGATAACACATCCTATGCGAATCGCATCCGGAAAGCCTATCCCTTCCATCCGGAGCTCATCGATATGTTCCGTCTTCGCTGGGGCAATGACCCGCGTTTCCAGCGCACCCGTGGCGTTCTGCGTCTGCTGGCATCCATCGTTCAGGACCTTTGGCAGCGTCGCGCCTCACTGACCGGCACACAGGCTTTGATTCACACATCAGACCTCAATCTGGAGAATCTCAGCACCCTTACCGGCACCATCAACAACCTGATGGGCGCCAACTGGGAAACCGTAATGCACGCAGATGTGTACGGGACATCCAGTAACGCCTATAAGATTGACAATTTGGAGCCATCCGGCAATGCGTTTACCTACCGCATTACCCAGGGCGTTGCCACTACCTTGTTGCTTGCATCCGTCGGCGGTGACCACCAGCACGGCCTCTCCATGCCGGAACTGAAGCTTTGCATGCTCCGTCCCAATGCCTTCAACCACAATGACATCAATGGCTCTCTGAATAAACTTGAAGACGTTGCCCATTACCTGTATTCCTCCAATACCGGCGGCAAGCGCTACTGGTTCCAGTCCAAAGCCAACATCAATATTCTCCTGAACCAGGCCAAGTCTGAGGTCAGCGTGGATGAGATGAACCTGGAAATCCTCAAGCGTCTCAAGGCCATCAATCAGATGGGAAATCCCTTTAAGATTTTGGTTGACCCGGCAGAGGATATTCCGGAGCAGAAGAGTCTCACACTCATTCTGCTGCATCCAAAGTACTCTGTGGCTATCGACCGCATCAGCAGTTCCGTTGAGCGCGTAATCAACCATATCTCCACCAAACGTGGGCTATCGGAAAGAATCTACCGCAATACTATTCTGTATCTGACCTGTTCGGAAGCTGGTCGCGCTCAACTGAACGTCAAACTTGCAGACTACATAGCCTGCACGAAGATTCTCACCGAGTACGCCACTGCCCTCGAAAGGGACCAGAAAGCAGACATTGAAGCCCGCAAGAGAACTTACGACCACGAGCTGGAAGATGCACTGGCTCAGGCATACAGCGTAGTCCTCAAGCACTCCGCCAAAGAAGGCATCCATCGCTACAACATTCAGGAGCCATCCCGCGACCTTTCTACCCTCATATCCATCAACCTCCCCGCCAAACTCAAAGAGGAAGAATGGTTATTGGATACCGTAGGCCGTAAGACCCTGGCAGACAATAATCTCCTTCCTACTGTCGAGACTCCTATCCCCGTGAAACTTGTCTACGAGGCATTCCTCAAATATGATGACAAGCCTATGATTTCCGGTCCGGACGCCATCGAGAAATCCGTCCGCAAATACTGCGAAGTCGGCGTTTTCAATGTGGCTATGGGCAGCTCCGAGGAGTGGGACAAGATTTACCAGAATACAGACACCATTCCCTTCCTCAATGCCCAGAGCGAAGAATATTGGCTGGTTGACCCGAGCGTCCAGCCCAAACCCGCTGGTACCCCTGAACCTGCTGGCGGCGGTGAACAACCTGGTACTCCTGGCCCCGGCACTCCCGGAGGAGAAGAAACACCTGGTGACCCCATCCCTCCCACACCCGAATCCAAGAAGTTCAAGTCCATCACTATTTCAGGAAATGTTGATATGGCCAGCTGGACACAGCTCATGAGCAGCTTCATCTACCCGCTGAAAAACAACAACCTCAAACTCAGCATCAACTTTAAGGCCAAGTCCACCGAACTGGCCCCTCTCAATGAGAATTCACCTATCTACAGGGCAGTGAAGGAATCTGCTTCGCAATTGGGACTGGATATTGAGACGGAGGAGAAGTAGAATAGTTTTTTATGACTAAGAGTGGACTGACAGAAAAAGAAGCCCGCAAGGTCGCCCAAAAGCTTTTGATTCGGTACGGAAGTGTCGAATCAATCCGGCGTAATAGCCGAATTCTGTCTATTCCTTATGGTCCGGAAGGCTTTGCAATAATCATTGAAGCGGCTGAAAAACTCAAGAATAATAGAGTTCCTCAAACAACTCTTAAAGAACATAGGTCTAGCGGTGGCTGGAATAGCGCGACTGCGCCCAAGCTGTTTTATCAAGATACGCAGATCAACCCCTTTTGGCCCGTCCCCAAAATCGTTGATTATCTTCTTAAAAAATATAGGAATCCAGAGGGCATTAAACGGAATGAATCGCTTTTATTGAAATGCTACGGGAAATTGCGCTATGGCCACATACTCAAAGAGTTGGATGAAAGGGCATACAGAGACTCCAGAACGGTAGTAACAAATAATAGCGTTGATGACACCCTTACACTAGGTCCTATTGAGACTGTGCTTAAAATTGAACGCCGCTGTCATCATAATGGAATTCCTTGTTTTGTGGTGAAGTATTCCCCAGATGGAGGAGAACCATATGACTGGTATGTTCCTGTTGTTAGAGGATTACCAGATGATGTAGAGTATATAAGATGCCGATACGTAAGCCACAGCCTATATATTCCAGATACATGGGTGATTAGAAAACAGTATCCGCAAGGAACGAAGCATAGTTTCGTAGTAGCGGGCAAAAGAAAGACCAAAGAATCTTTCCGCTACTTGTTGCGTGATGATTATGGGATGGTCTTTGAAATCTTGGATTTCGTGGACATGCCCATTGGTTCACTTGCCCATTGCCTTGTTACTGGGCATAATATGAACTCGAATCCATACCATCATCTGAAACTGCGCGTGGTAGAATACACTGAAAAACCAGTATCTGTCAAGAAAGAGCCCAGAACCAAGAGAACGAGTGATTCGGATAAACAAACGGGAGCTAATGCTTTTAGGAAAACACCTCAGCAATGGTTCCGAGAAGTGGATGGGTTTGGGAAACATATTTACGGTAACTCCGGTGTCTGTAGTTGCTGCGGGGGGGAGTTTGGGCCGAGAAAAGGATGGCGTGTAGAATTTAAGAATATCTATTTCTGTCAGTCTTGCAAAAACAAGGTTTACGAACCGACCGGACGAGGGTGGCTAAATATTATATACACGCCAATGGGCAACAAGAAATAACTTCTGAATCTATATAAATAACAAGATTTTAATAAGACGGGACAATCGGTATTTGTTGCGAACTTGCAGTAAATTCCGAAATCCAGTCTCGTCTGCATTATGAAAGAAGCGTATTTTTCGGCTCATGTGCAAACCCCGTGTACTCTGATAATCAGGCCAATTCCGGCTACGACAAAGCTCCGTTAAAGCACACTTTTGAACGTACAGAGCCGAAAACGTGCTTCAGGCGTGGTGGCGGCAGGGAGGTGGAGGCGAATAGGAACGAAGTGAATGCGAGTGCGGAGGAAGGGCTGTGCCGCGCCAGCGGATGCCGACATTCGGGTGGGTGGTATTTCAAAGACGGGACGTGGAGTCCAGACCGGATGGAGCTCAGTCGGAGGAGGGACGAGGCTTTTGGAGGCAAAGCCCTTTCTCCATGCACAAAGCATACGGAGTGACGTCAGCCTCCGCCTCCCTGCTGCCACCACGCCTGAAAACTCAGCACGGGCACCAAATACCCCGTTTCCGTGCCCGAGCAACGTTATTTTGCGCGTTCGGACACCAAATACCCTGTTTCCGTGTCCATACAACAACGGGTCATAATCGTTTCAGCTAAAAAACGGAAGTTTGCAGGTGAGCCCAATTTAACGCAGGGGGTTTTGCACATGCCCCTATTTTTTCATAACTTTGTAAAGCCATGGCGCGGAAGGAATATGTACGATTCCGGGGGCGTCAGATTGGCATGAGCAAACATTGTAATGGAAACGCGTAAGCATATAGCAGCAGAGAAGAAGCGCTGCAACACGCATAACTGCGCACAGAGTGTGGTATGCACTTATTGCGACCTGGTGGGTCTGGATGAGAAGACGGCCCTGGACATTGCAGGGGCATACGGTACAGGCATGGGCAACATGGAAGGCACCTGCGGGGCCATTGTGGGCGCAGGAATGATTGTCGGCCTGGCGACAAAAGACAGGAATCTCTCCCGCGCCCGCATGAAGGACATCATGGAGAAGTTCCAAGAGCGCAACGGCGCAACGCGCTGCTGCCTGCTCAAGGGTATCGGCACCGGGAAGCCGCTGCGTGACTGCCCTGACTGTGTGGCGGATGCATCCGAGTTTTTGGAAGAGTATCTGTAATCAGCCCCGTCCTATGGCAACCCGTAAATTCGGCACATGTTTCTTCGAGCAGTATGCTCAGATATCGCTTTCGGCGCTGCTGGGAAGCGAGTTTGACTGCCTTGTGAACCGTGACCGCCCGGATTTGCAGAGCACGGACGGGCACTCTATCGGCATAGAGGTTACGCGGGCCATGGAGGAGAGCAAGAACGCGCACCTGGAGTTGCTGAAAGATGTGGCCGGGATTACTCCTTCCGGTCATGACGAAGAGATAGACCGGATTCTTGAATACGGATACGGCTATGGCCTGAGCGAAGGTAAGTATATCGGAGTGAAGGAATTGTCATACTGGTCCATGGCACTGCCTCTTCGGAGAATCATCGAAAGCAAGGTGTCCAAGATTGGGAACGGTTTCTACGGTCATTATGACAAGATGGGTCTCTTCATTTTCTCCCGTGAGAATCTTCATGAGGCCGAAGCCCGGAAGGCAATGGACTACACCATGTCCCTGCAGAAGTATCTGGACATACGTTACAACCGGCTTTATCTTGCCGATGTAGATGACCTCTTTGTATGCAATCTGGACGACGGTCTGAAGGAGAGTTCAAGGCTCACGCGGTATCCGGTGACGCAGGAGCAGCGGAAAGAGTTTTATCTGGAGGCAGTTCAAAGAGGATAGGGATAAGCAGTTGACACATGCGTGCAGTAATCCAGAGAGTGACATCGGCATCCGTTACAATAGGCGGAGAGGTTAAGTCTGCCATAGGGACGGGACTTATGATTCTCCTTGGCGTCGGCCATGAGGACACGCCGGAGGACATAGACTGGCTGGTGAAAAAGATTGCCGGGCTCCGCATTTTCAACGACGATGCGGGCGTTATGAACCGCAGCGTAGTGGATGTCGGGGGAGATGCTCTGGTGGTAAGCCAGTTTACCCTGATGGCTTCTACAAAGAAAGGGAACCGGCCGTCATATATTGGTGCTGCAGGACATGAGCTGGCCATCCCGCTTTACGATAAGTTCTGTGCAGCCCTTTCCGCAGCCATCGGACGGCCCGTTGGCACGGGAGAATTCGGGGCCGATATGAAAGTCGCCCTGGTAAATGACGGGCCGGTGACAATATGTATTGATACGAAAAACAAGCAGTGACAAAACAGCATAAATGGAAATAACAGCAATAGTCACATCTATACTGACACTCCTGGCAGGAATCGGAGTATTCCTCATGGCTTGTCAGATGATGAGCTCCAATCTTGAGGCTGCGAGCTCTGAGAAACTTAAAAAACTCTTTTCCAAGGCTTCCGGCAGTAAGCTTCTTGGGGTTGGAATAGGTGCATTGGGTACAGCCGCAATCCAGAGTTCCGGCGCTACCACCGTCATGACCATAGGCTTCGTCAATGCGGGCATTATTTCCCTTACACAGGCCGCAACCATCATTTATGGTGCCAATATCGGAACTACGGTCACCGCCCAGATCGTGGCGCTTGGTATGTCCGGAAGCGGTTCCGTGTCTACCAGTGTCATCTTCTCGGCCTTCGCCGGTCTGGGAGCCTTCCTGAGCATCTTTGCGAAGCGGAATTCGTATAAGACCCTGGGCGGCATTCTGGCCGGTTTCGGTCTTCTTTTCGTCGGCCTGGAACTGATGAGCGGGTCCATGGAGGTTTTTGCCTCATTGGAAGGTGTTAAAACATTTCTCGCTGGAATCAGCAGTCCGCTGCTGCTTGTCCTTTTGGGCGCAGTCTTTACTGCCATAATCCAGAGTTCATCGGTAATGACCTCCATAGCGCTTGCCATGGTGGTGACCGGACTTATCGGCATAGACCAGGGTATTTACCTTACGATGGGTTCCAATATCGGCTCATGTGTGGTCGCTGTCATAGCGGGAGTTACCAGCGGTACCAATGCCAAACGCACCGCGCTTATCCATCTGCTCTTCAACTGTGCCGGCGTATTCATCTTTATGCTGGCGGCATGGGTGCTCGGTTGGTTTGACGTCTCTTACGGAGGCATTTTCGAGCGCCTGTTCCCCGACGCCCCGCAAATCCAGCTGGCAATGTTCCATACCTTCTTCAATACTCTGACCGTTGGAATCATGTTGCCGCTTACCGGAGCATTGGTGACGCTGGTAAAGAGGCTGATCCCCGAAAAGCAGGTTGCTGCCAATACCGAGTTTACCCTGCACTATGTGGATGACAACATGCTCCGTACGCCTCCTGTGGCCGTTTCTCAGGTAAAACGTGAGATCCTCAGGATGGCCGATATAGCCCTTTCAAACATGGACAGGAGTCTCAGAATGGCCGTTTACCTTGACTTCTCGGAGAAGGCGGAATTTGAGTATAATGAACGTCAGCTCAACTTCATCAACAGGGAATTGGTGGTCTTCGTCGCACGCCTGAGCAGGGAAAGGGGCCTCGGCGAGAAGGATATGACCTATCTGTCAAGTACGTACAGAAGTATCAGGGACCTTGAGAGAATCGGCGATTATGCCGAAAATATAGTAGAGTACGCCACAGTCCTTGCCGATACCTCGCAACAGTTCTCCGACGATGCGAAGTATGAAATCAGCCAGTTGAAGGGCTTGCTCCATGAGCTGTACAAGAATATGATAACGGCTTATACCGATGAGGACTTCGCCGCGTTGGAGCGGGCTAATGCCATTGAGGAGGAGATTGACGACTATACCAAGCGAATGGAAGAAGGGCACGTCTCCCGCATGGAAAAAGGAATCTGCACGCCATCTGTTGGCGCACAGTATCTAGAGCTTTCTTCCAACGCAGAGCGTATTGCTGACCATATGATCAACATCGCAAAATCTATCAAATCACTTCAAATCAAGTAATTGTCAATATTGAATACTCACTGAGTACTTGCTGCCGTCACCCTCTTCCTGGGAGGTGATTTCTATGATGCGGCCGTCTGTGTCTTTCTTGTAATCGTAGTTGCGGGTGAAAGATTTGGTCTTGGTGGTGGTAGTGTATGAAGCGGGGAGGTGGGCACTGTGGCTGCCTGTCATTCTGTACATGTAATTGTCTGAAGTGACATCGAAGAGGATAGGATCCATGCCCTTCTTGAACGGATTCTCATCCGGCAGATAAGAGATGGTTATGGTTTCGGAATCGTCCGCGATGCTCACGATGTCACCATTCTCCCATTTGACGGTGTAGGTGGTCTCGTAGGTTGTGCCGCCTTTGACAAAGCTGGTTACGCGGTCTTCCTGGTATGTGTAAGACTCCGTGCTTTTAAGGTCTGCCAGCTCAAAAAATGACGAGGTAAGCTTCCATTTCTCATCAAAAGTAAGGTTTGTGACCGTGGGCGCGCCAAAGAAATCGAGTTCTCCTTCAGAACGGTCTGTTCTGACTGCCGTATGGTCAAACTCGTTATAGGTATATGATGAGGTACTTGACGAGTTTGCTTTCAAAGCATTTTCCTGTGTGGAATATTTGTGGCTCGTGGAAGAGACTGAAGAAATGCGCCCGGCCGGGTCGTAAACGGGTACTATGTCGTGTCTTACGGTTACGGTCCCATTCTGGATGAGGGAGCGGGAGTACGATTTTATTACAGGAGACACGGGCTTTTCTTCTTTGCTGCAGCTGCTGATGATGATGGCAAGGGCTGCTATGCATGCAGGGATGATTCTTTTCATATTATATACATTTTGGCTGCAAAAATAAGAAAAACGGAGGAAAACGCAAAACTTGTCCGCAGTGTTTTCACACTGACATTATGGCACTGAAAAATGCCAAAATGTCCATTTTGCGCAGCTGGCCCAGGCCTTGCAATTACTACAGGCGTTCCGGTTAAGGAACCCGGACGGAAGGTCACGTAAGGGCCGGAAGCCGGAGAAGATTTAAATTGCATTTGTTATGTTACCTATGATTAGAAAAAACGAAAGCTGGTTGCCTGACATTTTCAATGATTTCTTCGACAACAGCTGGATGGAAAGAACGAACTATACCGCTCCGGCCATCAATGTTATAGAAAACGAAAAAGATTACGAAGTGGAACTTGCCGCTCCGGGACTCACCAAAGAAGACTTTCAGGTACATGTCGATGAGGAAAACAACCTTGTCATCAACATGGAAAAGAAGGCGGAGAACCAGGAGAAGAAGCATCACGGCAGGTATCTCCGCAGGGAATTCTCCTACGAAAAGTTCCAGCAGATGCTGATGCTACCTGAAGATGCCGAGGCCGAAAAGATCGAGGCCAAAGTCGAAAACGGCGTTCTGCATGTATCTATCCCCAAGAAGGAAAAGACTGACATCCAGAAAGCAGTCAAGAAGATTGACATCAAGTAAGGTATTTCCCCACTTTGGGAATCTTCCGGATAAGGCCGCAGGCAAAGGCTACCAGTATGTAGCTGATGACTGCGGCCATTATTATCTGTACCGGCGTGGTCCAGATGCCAAGCACGCCGTCTGCCCCAAGCCCCAGAGTCTTTCTGAGCCATGCCGATACGAGCCCGAGAACCAGCATGTGGCTGAGGTACATGCCGTAACCGGCGTTGGAAACAGGGAGGACGACGCCGTGGTAGAAAGCACCGTCTGCCTTGATTCTCCTCAGGACGAGTATCCAGCCGATGGCCATAAGCGTGACGCCGATGGAATCATTGAGCCAGGTGGTCTCCCAGATTGCAGCAAGGCCGGTTGGCCCTTCGATGGGGAAAACGCCTGCAGAATCGGCCAACACCCTGCTGATGAAACCGTAAACGCTGATGGCGAAGCCGGCAGCAAAGGAGGGAACCGCAATTGCCAGTGTCTTCTTCCAGGAAAGTTCTCCCACAAAGCGCCTGAAGTAAAGCCCGAGAAGAAGATAGCCTATGAAGCCGCTGATGTAATAAAACAGGCCGTACGTATTCCAGCTGGCCTCTCCCCAGAGTGGATATTTTGCCGGATTCGGAATGCCGGAAGGCCCGTAAATCACCGGGGCCGATCCTCCGAGCCATACCCTGACAAGCGGAATCAGTGTGGTGAAAAGCCAGATTCCAAGATACACCTGCAGCTCTTTCTTTCCAACTTTTTCTGCCCAGGGGGAGAGCATCGGCATAATCAGATAAAGGCCGATGAGCATGTATACGAACCACAGATGCCCGGCCGCATAGTTGAAATTCCACAGGAGGTCCTTGAAATTCTGCACGGGTTCTCCCCAGACTAAAGCATAGACGGTGGTCCAGAACAAAAACGGCACCAGGATACGTGAGGCGCGTCTTTTGAAAAACTCGCCGGCGGGGTAGTGAAGCGGGAACTGCAGGTAACTGGACGCAATGACAAACAGCACTACGGCCGCCCTTGAAAACACGTCCATGACTGCCGCCCACACCGCATCTGACTGAGTGAGGATCAGCGAGCCTTCACCACCGAGGTAAAAAGGCTCTGTACTATGTGTGAGCATGACAAGGAAACAGGCTGTTACCCGAAGCCAGTCTATCCAGATTTCCCTTTGCGAATTCATTGCGTCTTTGTTTTTCGCAAAGATAGCATTTTTTTACGCGAGATCGTCCAGTGTTGCCGATACGGGAATCTCCAGGGCTGAAAGCTGTCTGAGGAAAGCAAATTCAAAGCTGTCACGGGCAATCTTCCTGGTAAAATGGAAGTACAGTTTCCCGTTGTATCCAAGGCAGGATGCGGCACCGCTGTTGCCCCTCTGGCGTCCGAGCATGAAATCCATGTCCTCTATATATGGCACCATAGACTGCGGAACACTTACGTTTCCCATGTTGGAAAGGGTCTGGGAACAGAATCTGTCTCCGTGAAGCAGGTTAATGATATCTATGATAGGGTGCTTGAATACAAGAGGCAGGCAGCGGACGATAAGCATTTCCTCCAGCTCCACGTTGGCCGCAATCTTGGGCTCCAGTTCGCTGAGCTGCAGATTATGTGCTTTCTGGCTCTTTATGTGGCTTACAATCTGATCAAATGTGAGGTAGCCGTCCTTGACATCCATGCCAAGGTTGACGTAGGAAGAGAAATTCCTCACAGTGCGGCTCTTGTAAATAGGGCGGAGGTTTACTGGAACCGAAACCTTCAGTACAGAACGCTTCTTGCTGTTTTCATCATGCTTGTGCTCTTCCTGAAGCGCCCATAGCATGACGGAAGTCAGAAGGTCCGTGACAGTGCAGCCGTATTTTTTGCAGACGCTGCCTATCCTGTCAAGCGGCATGACAAGCCTTAAATCTTTTACGGCACCGAAGGGGAGTGCGCTGCCATGGATGTGATATGCATCCACATTCTTTTCCAGCGTTCCGTGACGGCCGGTAAAGACTGTTTTGAAGCTGTCTTCCACCTCTGCATAAACAGGACTGTCCTTGGGGTCCAGGGCAATTGCATTGTAATCTATCTGCACTCCATATTTGCGGTGCAGGTATTCGCCCGTAAGAGTGAGAAGGAATGACATGGCGCCGAATCCGTCCGTCAGTGCATGGAATATATCCAGAAATATCTGGTTGCCGCGGGCGCTCACCCTGTAGAGCAGTCCGCCCTGCTCGTGAAAGCAGAAACTTTTGAGCGGTTTCACCTCCATCACCTTGGGAGCTTTCTCCACTCTTTTGAGGTACCACCAAAATGCTCCGGCCTTCAAGGTGCAGCGGAAGGTGGGAATCCGTTCCGATACGGTTCCGAGAGCTGCCTGAAGAACTTCTTTGTCGATATTCTCTTTAAGGCTTACCCTCATCCTGTACAGGGACGAGTAATGCTTGGACATTGAAGCAGGATATATGTTGGCGGCATTGTCAAGCCTTAGTCTGTCGGGAATAGATGCTGTCATTGCTTTCAAGTTTTGATGCAAAAGTACAGCAGTCTTCCAGCCCAGGGAAACAAATGTTACGTGGGACGGACGCAAGTGACAAAATGAATGTTTTAGGGATTAAACATGCGTTTTTGGGACGAAATTGTGGCATAAAACACATTTGTCCCACCAAATTGACGATGAAACTATAATAAAATATCCGGGCTTTTCACTCGAAAAGTCCGGATATTCACCTTTCTGGCTGCAGAACTTATTTCTTGCGGCTCTTGTATCTCTGGTAGAACATATCCACGCGACCGGCAGTATCCACAAGCTTCACCTTTCCGGTATAGAACGGATGGGAAGTGTTGGAAATTTCCAGCTTCACCAGCGGGTACTCAACGCCTTCCACAGTGATGTTCTCCTTGGAAGGGGCGCAGGAACGGGTGATGAAGACAGTGTCGTTTGACATATCCTTGAAAGCTACAAGACGGTAGGTTTCGGGATGGATTCCTTTCTTCATTTTACGTAAAAACTAATTGTTAACAATTTGGGACCGCAAAGATAGGAAAATTCTTTTGTTCCTCCAAATATTATTGAGATTTCTCGACTTGGCTCGAAATGACAAGAGAAGAGGCTATTTCATTCTGTATGGCTGGTCGTCATAAAGAAGGTAGCGCTTGGCTTTCCTTATCCATTTTTGCTCTTCCAGCTTTACGTGTTCCTGAATTACATCGAATGAAATATTCTCCTTCAGGTACTGTTCAAGGACCGGGTCTGCCAGTTTTGCCCAGAATGCCGGCTCAAACTCAAAAGCCGAATAATGCTCCCTGAACCACCTCATGAGATGCAGCGTGTGCAGCAGGCTGTGGTAGTTTTCTCCGGGAAGCAGCATTATCTGGAAGCCGAAACAGCGTTCGCCGGCATATCGGCCTGCGGATGGCGTGAAAGAGCAGGGACGGAGCAAGGCCCCGGGAGCCTGGGGGAGCTCCTGCGGATGAATCGGCTTCACGAAAGGTGCTCCTATATACTCGTACGGGCGGGATGTGCCGATACCGGGCGTAATCGTGGTATTGTTCCAGAGGCCTCCGCCGCTGTAAAGGTATGGGCTGAATAAACCGGGCATGTCCGATGCGGGAGCTATCGTCCATGGCATGAGCTGCCTGACGCTGCTGCTGGCCCTTGCCGATATAACGTGAATCGGGAACTTTGCGCCGATCTCGCTGGCATAGAGGTTTACGAGCTCTCCAAGCGTGAGACCGTGCCTGTTCGCAACTTTCGGGACGTACATTTCTCCTGTCACGGAAGGGATAGTGCCTTCCACGACCCTTCCGGAGGGATTAATGTGGTCCACGATGTACAGGGAAGGAGCTTCCTCTCCAAGGAGGGCCATCATTTCCATGAGCTGCATGACGTCCTTGGTATAGTTGAAATACCTTACTCCTACGTCCTGTATTTCGACCACGATGGCGTCGAGGTCCCTGAGCTGTTCCGCCTCGAAGGCTATGTGATTCGTCCCGGGGGTGAGTTCGGCCTCCCTTGGGTTGAATACCACCTTCAGATTGCCTCTGTCCTTGAATATATCGTACATCCACCTGCCGGATGCGGTATCCCAGCAGTTCTGGGTGCAGAAACAGCCCACCCTGCCATACAGCAAGGCTTTGTCCAGCTGGTCCTCCAGCGGAGTTGTCCTGAATGAAAACACTACTTGCCTATGATTTTATTTGCCACCGCAATGACTTCGTTGCCCAGTGCTTCGGCTTCTTCCATGGTGGCCGCTTCTGAATAGATGCGGATAATGGGCTCAGTATTGGATTTGCGAAGATGTACCCACTGCTTCTTTGCCTCGAAGATAATCTTCACGCCGTCGATATCGTTGATATTCTCCTTGGCATAGACTTTCTTGAGCTCGGAGAGGATTTTCTCGATGAGGGCGGTATCGGCAAGCTGTATTTTATTCTTGGCGATGAAATACTGGGGGTAGGTCTTTTTGAGTTCGCTCACTTTCATCTTCTTGTGGGCGAGGTTGGACAGGAACAGCGCTACTCCTACCATGGCGTCGCGTCCTGCGTGTATTGCGGGATAGATGACGCCTCCGTTGCCTTCTCCGCCGATGAGGGCGTCAACCTTGTGCATGAGTGTGGTGACGTTTACTTCACCTACTGCCGATGCGTAATAAGTGCCTCCGTGGGCCTCCGTAACGTCTCTGAGTGCACGGGTGGATGAGAGGTTGGAAACGGTGGCGATTGGCTTGCCGGCCTTTTCTGCAAGGCTGCAGAGATAATCGGCAACGCTTACCAGTGTGTATTCTTCCACGAAGGGTTCGCCGTTTTCGCAGATGAAAGCGAGGCGGTCAACGTCGGGATCCACGCTTACGCCAAGGTCGGCCTTTTCCTTTACGACGGTGCTGCAGAGGTCTACCAGGTTTGCGGGAAGAGGTTCGGGGTTGTGGGCGAAGTCTCCGGTGGGGTTGCAGTTGAGTTCAATGCATTTTACTCCCAGGCGTTTGAGAAGCCTGGGCATGATGATTCCGCCTACGGAATTGATTGCGTCCACGACAACGGTGAAATGCGCTGCCTTGATAGCGTCGACGTCAACGGCCTCCAGGGCGAGGACCGCATCGAGATGCTTGTCCGTGAAGTCTTCTTCTTCGATGGTGCCCAGTTCGTCTACTTCGGCAAAACTGAAATCCTCCTTCTCTGCAAGGTCAAGGACAGCCTGTCCTTCCAGTGCGGTGAGGAATTCGCCCTTGTCGTTAAGGAGCTTGAGGGCATTCCACTGGCGGGGATTATGGCTGGCTGTGAGGATGATTCCGCCGTCTGCATTGGCGAAGAGAACGGCCATTTCTGTGGTGGGAGTAGACGCGAAACCGCATTTCACGACGTCTATACCGCATCCTACCAGCGTTCCGACCACCAGCTGTTCTACCATGTCTCCGGAAAGGCGAGCATCTTTGCCTACTACAATTTTATATTTGCCGGAATTGGGCTGAGGCTTCCTTTGGGGGAGCGTGGCGGCATAAGCAGCCGTGAATTTTACAACGTCAATGGGAGTAAGGGCGTTGCCGGGAGCGCCACCGATTGTTCCGCGAATACCGGAAATGGATTTTATAAGTGTCATGTTACATGTATATTTTTACAAAAATAAGAAAAATGAGTGCCATCGCCAAATATAAATTTGGAGAATCAAAAATTTTGCTTACCTTTGCAATCCCAAACGCTGGGTTCGTATAACGGTTAGTACTCGAGATTCTCAATCTCGCAATAGGAGTTCGATTCTCCTACCCAGTACAAAAAATAGCAGGCTTCAATGAGCCTGCTATTTTTTGTATATGCCTATGGTAAAAAACGTTTCAGCCGGTTTCGTAACGAAATGCTTAGAAAGAGAGACGGAGGCCGATGCCGGGGGCGATGGAGCCGGAGGCGGGTTCGTAGGCAAAAGCGGGTGAGAGGCTCAGCTCGGGAGCGCTCTCCATGGAGAAGGAACCGTTGTATGCCTTCACAATCTTGTTCATCTTTTTGCAGTTGACGACAATCATCGGAATACCGACAGCCATGGATACGGTACCGATTCCGGTTATGGCAAGGCCGGTATTGATGATGGGGGCAATACCCTCTGCGGCGTTGTTGGCCGCTTCGTTGGCAGCGTCTGAAGATGCCTGTTCATCCCCGCCCGAGGCTGTTCCAGCTACAACTGCAGCTGCTCCGGCGCCTAAGGCAACACCGAAAACCATTGCAATTGCTCCTACAAAGGTGGTCCCAAGGCCGCCTACCACAGCTGCGCCGCCAAGTGAAGTCATCCAGATACCGGTTTTGCGCCAGGTATTGTTCCTTTTCCACTGGGCGGTGAAGTCCTGGCCGTTTATATCAGAGAGGAATACAGCCTCCTGCTCTTGGGTGAGTCTTTCGCCGTCAATCTTGATATGGCCGCCACTGCGTTTTGCAGTACCGTTGGGAACATATTGGGCAGATGCAGCAAAACATGCAGTCATCAGTGCCAGGGCGAGTAAAAGTTTCTTCATGGCTTATAGTTTTAATGTGGGGAAGGCTTTCAGGAGCGCTTCCTCCCTGTTCTCTTTATTAGATTCAAATAAGGTCCCGTTTGTTGCAAAGGTAAGAACTCTGTGGCACACTTCCAAGGAATCATGAAGGTCATGAGAGGTGAAAAGGATGGAGCATCCGGTTTTTTCGGCTACTTCCCTTAATGTTCTCAGAACCATAATCCTGTTGTCTACGTCAAGGAAAGAGGTGGGTTCATCCAGCATCAGAAGGGGACCGCCCATGCACAGGCCCGCGGCAATTGCCGCTTTCTGGAATTCACCGTCGCTGAGACTGGATATGTCGCGGTTCTGCAGATCCTTTATCTGCAGTAGTTCAAGGGCCCATTCCAGTTTTCCTTCGAAGGCTTTGCTGTGGCGTCCCGCCCAGTCGCTTTGCCTGTAACAGGCCGTCCGTACGAATTCCTCTACTGTGAAACCCTTCACTTTGGGAATCCCGGAAGGGATAAGTACGCCCATGTGTGACAGAGCCTTCAGAAGCGTGGTTTTTCCGCAGCCGTTGGGCCCGGCAAGCAGTATGCATTCTCCCGGGGCGATGCTGAAAGATACCTCTTTCACCCTGCCGTATTGCAGCTCCAGTCCCTTGACCTCTATCATATTCTTTTCCTCCACAGTAAAACAAGGACCAGAGGTATGCCGATTAGGGCCATAGTGCTTCCTACGGGGAGGGGATGCCTGCCGATGTGTGCGATGATATCGGCACCCACGCTGAGGCATGCGCCGCACACCGGGGAGACGGGTAAGACTACGCGGTGGACGGATGTCCCTTCAATGCGTCTCACAATATGGGGCGCAACTATGCCTACGAAGCCTACGGGGCCGCAGAAGGCCGTAACCGAACCTGCCAGAAGAGCGCAGCCGAGCATAATCCAAAACCGAAGCCTTTTGAGTTTGAGCCCGGACAGTGAAGCGAACTCATCACCGAACAGGACCAGGTCCAGCCCCTTGCCCGAAAACAGGGCTGTGACAAGGCCGATAAAGAAAGTGACGCCCATGATAGTCAAGCCAGTGCTTCCCACGCTCCCGAAACTACCGGCCATCCAGCTGTAGAACAGTTTCAGACTCTCTTCCGATGCCGAATACTGCAGTACCGAAGACAGGGCGCTGAACACGAAGCCCAGCATGACGCCGGTCAAAAGCAAGGTCCCGGTGGAATGAGTACGCGATGATATCCACACTACCAGCAGTCCGGTAAGGAATGCCCCTGCAAATGCTGCCGATACCAGCGTAACCGTCGATCCCGTAATTGCAAGTGCTGCAATTGAAGCTCCCAGCCCCGCACCTCCGGATACGCCCATGATGTGAGGATCGGCCAGGGGGTTTCTGAAAAGGGCTTGCATCTGTGCTCCGGCAAGGGCGAGCGAGCCTCCGGCCAGGACAGCGGCCATCATTCTTGGGATTCGCAGTTTCCAAAGTATGTCGCCTCCTGCGGGCGAGATACCGTCCGATACCATGACATCCAGCAGACAGAGCAGGACTAGCGCTGCACACCAGAGAAGATAGCGGAACTTCATATTTTTCTTGACGGTATGAGGGCTATAAGGTAGCCCACAACTGCAACGCCTCCTGCAATGAGAAGGACATCGGTGAACTTAAGGACTACAGGATAAGATTCCACCAGGAAGTTGCCCGGCATCGGCACAATCCCGAAACGGGCCTGGACCATAACCAGTACAATGCCGATGACAAGTCCGGCAAGCATGCCCAGAAAAGAGACGAGAAGACCTTCATTGAGGAAAATCTTCCTTAGCATTTCCTCGGGTGCTCCAAGGGCACGAAGCGTTCCGGTGTCTTCCTGCTTCTCGATGACAAGCATCTTGAGGGAACTGTAGATATTGAAGGCGATGATTATCACCACAAAGATGAGTATCAGGTAGATAGCCAGCTTTTCGTAGCTCATCATCTTGAAGACTGATTCGTTCTGATGGAATCTGTCAAGCACCCTGAATCCGTCTCCCAGCTGCTGCTGAACTGCCTTTACAACAGTTTCGGCCTTGCCTGGGGAAGTCCAGATTTCCAGGGATGAAACTTCGGTTTCGTATTCCAGGAGCTCCCTCATCGTGCCGATGGGGACAATCAGCGTATTGGCATCTATTTCTGACCCGGATGAGAATACTCCGGTGCAAAGTACCTTTACTTTACGGAGCGATGCTGCCGGGTTGGCCATGGATACCGCCTCTTTTCTGGAAGGATAAAAGATTTCAACCGGCGTAAGGAACCGGGGATTTGCTCCTATTGAGTGTGCAAGACCTGCGCCGATGACGGCGCCCGGATAACTGCCCTTGCGGAACGACCACGATCCGCTGACCACCTTGTCCTTCAGGTTCCATTCTTCCTGCTCAACCTCGTCGATCCCCTTTACGCGTGCAAGGCTTTGCTGCCCTTCAAGCGCGATGAAAACCTGCTCCTGAATGGCGCTGGAAAGGGTAATTACGTCAGGATTGGCAAGAACCGGTGCGAAGAGCGTACTGTCCGGCGTGAAAACTTTTCCGCCTGCCGGAACAATGACTATGTCGGCCGATGTCTGGTCAAGGCTTTCGCTGACGATTTTGTTGAATCCGTTGAAAACTGACAGTATGATGACAAGAGCCGCCGTCCCTACGGCCATGCCCAGCGCCCCTATCCCAGAAATCCAGTTGATTACGTTGTAGGATTTCCTGGCAAACAAGTATCGCAGCGCAAACCGTAACGGAACATTTGTCATTCTGAGCGAAGCGAAGAATCTATTTTTTCAGCAGTTCTTCTATATGCTCTGCATAGTCCAGAGTAGTATCCAGCAGGAAGGAAAGCTCCGGAACAATGCGGAACTGTTTTGCAACCACGCGGCCGAGTTCTCCGCGGAGGGCGCGTTTTTCCTCTTCGAGAAGCTGCATCACAGGGCCCTGTTTTTCGGAGGGGAAGATGCTTACGAAAACCTTGGCGAGGGAGAGATCAGGGCTCACGCGCACTTCGCTTACGGTGACAAGTGCACCGCCGAATGCGCCCATACCCTTGGCCCTGATTATCTCTGCCAGGTCTTTCTGTATTTCACGTGCAACCTTGAGTTGCCTTGTGCTTGCAGGTTTGTTATCCATTTATCTTGATGATGAAATAGTTCTTCTTGCCCTTCTGCGCAAGTATGTAGTGGCCGTTGACGATATCGGCCTCGGTAACGTCGGCATTGATGTCGGTCACCTTGTCCTTGTTGATTGCGATGCCGCTGCCCTGGACCATCTTGCGGGCCTCGCCCTTGGAGGGCAGAATGTTTGTCCTGACGGCCAGAAGGTCGAGGATGTTCAGGGGAAGGTCAGCCCTGTTGAGCTCGAAGGAGGGTACATCGGCAAAGACAGCGAGGAAGGTGCGCTCGTCCAGTTTCCTGAGGGCTTCCGAGTTGCCGCCGAAGAGCATCTGGGATGCTGCAAGGGCGTTTTCGTATGCTTCTTCGCCGTGGCACATGACGGTCACTTCTTTTGCGAGTACCTTCTGGAGTTTGCGCTGGCCGGGATCCTGACGGTGCTCTTCGATGAGGCTCTCGATGGTTTCGCGGTCGAGGAGGGTGAAGATCTTGATGTAGCGCTCGGCATCGTCATCGGCGACGTTGAGCCAGAACTGGTAGAATTCGTAGGGGGAGGTGCGCTCTGCATCCAGCCAGATGTTGCCCTTTTCGGTCTTGCCGAATTTGGTGCCGTCGGCCTTGCGGATGAGAGGGCAGGTGAGTGCGAAGGCCTCGCCGCCGTCCATGCGGCGGATGAGCTCGCTGCCGGTGGTGATGTTGCCCCACTGGTCGCTGCCGCCCAGCTGGAGTATGCAGCCCTTGTTCTTCCAGAGCCAGTAGAAATCGTAGCCCTGCATGAGCTGATAGCTGAATTCAGTGAAGGACATGCCTTCGCTGGAATCTCTGGACAGGCGCTTTTTCACGCTGTCCTTCGCCATCATGTAGTTTACGGTTATATGCTTTCCGATATCGCGGATGAAGTTGATGAATGTGTAATCCTTCATCCAGTCATAGTTGTTTACGAGTTCTGCCTTGTTGGGGGCGTCGGAATCGAAGTCCAGGAAACGTGCAAGCTGTGCCTTGATGCATGCGACGTTATGACTCAGGGTCTCCTCGTCCAGGAGATTCCTTTCTGCCGATTTCATGGAAGGGTCTCCGATCATTCCCGTGGCGCCGCCGACCAGCGCATACGGCTTATGCCCGCAGCTCTGGAAATGCTTCAGTATCATTACGCTCACAAGGTGGCCGATGTGAAGCGAGTCGGCCGTGGGGTCGATTCCAACGTAAGCCGCCTTAGGGCCTTCCATAAGTTTCTCTTCTGTTCCGGGCATGATATCCTGAATCATGCCTCTCCAGCGCAGTTCTTCTACGAAATTCTTCATATATAATTCCTTTATCATGCAAAGGTAGTCATTTTTTGCATTAATAATAAGGTATAGGGGTCAAAAAAGCAAGGATGGGCAGCGTGTGAGTGAACGGAATTTGGTACAAAAAATAAAGCAGGGTTCCCCCTGCTTTATTTTTTGAGCCACTCATCAGGCTCGAACTGACGACCTGCGCGTTACGAATGCGCTGCTCTACCGACTGAGCTAAAGTGGCAAACCGGCTTCATGTGAACCGGGACTGCAAATATACGATATTTTTTTGTATTTTTGCATATCGTTCGGCAAACAACTAAATAAAAGTATAAATGAAACGATTCTTAATCCTTCTTGCGGCAGCCGCAGCGGTACTTGCAGGCTGCTCAAAGTATGAAACCGTGAAGGGCGATCCCCTGAATGCCAAAATTTACACCCTTTCCAACGGTCTCAAGGTTTACATGACTGTAAACAAGGACGAACCCAGAATTCAGACTTACATTGCCGTGAATGCCGGCGGTAAGGACGACCCGGCCGACAACACCGGCCTGGCCCACTATCTGGAGCACATGATGTTCAAGGGTACGGAAACCTTCGGCACACAGGACTACGAGGCCGAAAAACCTCTCCTTGCACAGATTGACTCCCTTTTCGAAGTATACCGCACGCTTACGGACCCTCAGGAAAGGGCAGACCTTTACGCCAAGATTGACGCCATCAGCTATGAGGCTTCCAAGATTGCCATTCCCAACGAGTATGACAAGCTGATGTCCATAATCGGCTCTGAAGGAACCAACGCCTTCACTTCGAATGACGTTACCTGCTATGTTGAGGAAATTCCTTCAAACCAGATTGAAAACTGGGCCCGCATCGAAGCCGACCGCTTCAAAAACTGCGTCTTCCGCGGTTTCCACACGGAGCTCGAGGCCGTTTACGAGGAAAAGAACATGGGCCTTGCCGATGATTCTGAAAAGTGCATCGACGCCCTTGACTCCATGCTTTTCGTGAACCATCCCTACGGCACCCAGACCGTTATCGGCACACAGGACCACCTGAAGAATCCTTCACTGAAGGCTATCCGCTACCAGAAAGATACCTATTACGTTCCCAACAACATGGCCATCTGCCTTTCCGGAGACTTCGACCCGGACGAGATGGTGAAGATAATCGAGAAGTACTTCGGAGACTGGAAAGCCAATCCCAACCTGCCCAAGAGGAACTTCGGCACGGAAGAGCCCATCACCGCCCCCAAGGTGAAGGACGTCTACGGCTACGAGGCAGAAATGGTCCTCTTCGGCTGGAGGACTCCCGGCACCTCCTGCAAGGAAAGCGAGATCGGCGAGATTGCATCGGCAATACTCTATAACGGCCAGGCCGGCCTTGTGGATACCGACTGCATCCGCACCCAGAATATCCTCGGAGGCGCTTTCTTCAATTACGACCGCACCGACTGGGGCATTATGCTTGCCCAGGGCATGCCCAAGGAAGGACAGAGCCTGGAGGAGGTGAAGGACATCCTCATGGCCGAAGTTGCAAAGCTTCGCAGCGGCGACTTCCCCGAGAGCCTTCTCGAGGCGGCCAAGGCAAACTACAAGCTCGACTATATGCGCGGTCTGGTCTCAAATCAGGCCCGCACGAGGCTCTTCATGAACTCATTCATCGCCGGAACATCCTGGAAGGACGAAGTGGGCAAGATCGGAAGGATAGAGAAGATAAGCAAGGACGATATTGTGGCCTGGGCTCAGAAATACCTTGGAGAAAACAGCTACGCCCTTGTTTACAAGCACTTCGGCGAGGATAAGTCCATCAAGAAAATCGACGCCCCCAAGATCACCCCTATCGTCACCAACCGTGACAAGCAGAGCGCCTTCCTCGCAGAGATCGCAGCATCCGAACCCGCTCCAATCGAGCCCGTATTCGTGGATTATGAAAAGGATATGACCGTTTCTTCCGTCGGAGACCTCAAACTCCTTTACAAGAAGAACGACAAGAACGACATCGCAACCCTTACCTTCCGTTATGACCGCGGAAGCGACAACGACCCCGTCCTTGACATCGCTGCCGACTATGCCGGCTACCTTGGCTCAGCCAACATGACCGGTGAAGAATATGCGGTGAAGCTGTACGAACTTGCATGCAGTGCAGATCCCCGTATCGGCGGAAACACCTCCAATATCACTGTGAGCGGCCTCAGCGAAAACCTTGAAGAAGCCCTTCAGCTGGCAGAAAACCATCTCTCCACCCTTGCCGGAGACGATGAAATCCTTGCCGGTCTCAAGGCCGATATCTTCCGCGCCCGCCTGGACGGCAAGAAGAACCAGAGGGCCTGCAGCAGCGCTATCCAGCGTTACCTCATCTACGGTCCCGAGTATATCAAGCAGGGCACCCTTACCAACACCCATGTCCAGGACCTGACTTCCGACGAAGTCCTCGCTTCCCTCAGCGACCTCATGGGCTGCGCACACACCATACTCTATTACGGTCCCGCATCCATTGAAGAAGTAAAGGCTATGCTTGAGCGCTCACACAAGTGCGATGGCCTGAAGCCTCTTCAGAAGACCCGCGCCGTCAAGCGCCTCACCCCCACCACGCAGGTGTATGTAGCCCATTACGATGCCCGTCAGTTCAATTACGTGCAGTATTCAGACCGCGGCGAAAAGCTCGACCTTTCCGAAGATCCGCTTATCGACCTGTTCAATGAGTACTACGGCGGCGGCATGAACGCCATCGTATTTCAGGAGATGAGGGAATCCCGCGCCCTTGCTTACGGCGCCGGCGCTTATCTCACTGGACCCACTTATGCCGATGACACCTATTCCTTCAGGGCCTACATCGCTTCCCAGAACGACAAGCTCCAAAAGGCCGTTGAAGGCTTTGACGAAATCATAGAAACCCTCCCCGAAGCTCCCGAGAACCTGGAAATCGCAAAGGCTTCCATCCTTGGAAAACTGCGCACCCAGAGGGTAACCGGACAGAGCGTTCTCTACAGCTATCTGCAGGCTCAGGAACTTGGTCTGAAGCAGCCGCGCGAAAAGCAGGTCTATGAGAAAGTCGAATCCCTTACCATGGAAGACCTCCTTGCCACCCACGCCAAGTGGATCAAGGGCCGTACATACAATTATTCTATACTGGGAGACACCAAGGATCTGGATATGAACTTCCTCCGCACCCTCGGCCCGGTAAAGATCCTTACTCTTGAAGACATTTTTGGATATTGATGAACCATGTAGTGATTATGGCTGGCGGAGTGGGGAGCAGGCTTTGGCCTCTCTCCACCCCCGAAAAGCCGAAACAGTTTATTGACGTACTTGGAGTTGGTAAAAGCCTTATCCAGCTCACTGTAGAACGTTTCATCCCGGTTTGCTCCCCGGAGAATTTCTGGGTGGTCACCGGAGAGAAGTATGTAGATCTCGTCAAGGAACAGATCCCCGGCATTCCGGAGGACCAGATTCTTGCAGAACCGGAAGGCCGCAACACCGCTCCGTGCATTGCCTATGCATCATGGAAGATAGCCTTGAAGGACCCGGACGCCAACATCGTCGTAACCCCGGCCGACGCCCTTGTCCTCAAGACTGCGGAATTCGCCGATGCAATCGGCAAGGCACTGGCCTTTACGGAGAATTCAGACGCCATAGTCACTGTAGGCATCGCCCCCACAAGGCCTGAGACCGGATACGGGTATATTCACGCATCCGAGGCTGTACGCGGTAAGATAGTAAATGTCTCCGAATTCAAGGAAAAACCGTCCCTGGAGACCGCCCAGGCCTATCTTGCCGATGGCCACTACTTCTGGAACGCCGGCATCTTCGTGTGGAACGTAAAGACTATCGTAAAAGAACTGCGCGCCTTTGCTCCGCAGATATCGGCCGTCATGGACGAGCTCAAGCCATCCCTTTTCACATCTTCCGAACAGACTCAGCTCCGCCGCCTCTTCCCGACCTGCGACAAAATCTCCATCGACTACGCCGTCATGGAAAAGAGCCGCAGCATATACGTGATTGCCGACGACCTCGCCTGGAGCGACCTTGGCAGTTGGGGTTCCGTCAAGGGCCACATCAAGGCCGATGACGAAGGAAACGTGGTCGTAGGGGGAGACGTGCGCCTTTTCGGATGCAAGGACTGCTTCGTCCACGCCGCCTCCGAAAAGCGCGTAGTCCTGGAAGGCCTTGAAGAATACATAGTTTCAGAATCCGACGGCCGCCTCCTCGTCTGCCGCCTCTCAGAAGAACAGCACATCAAGGAGTTTTCTGCCTGATTGTCATTTCGAGCGAAGTCGAGAAATCTCGAAAAAAACTTAAAAAATTATTTGCAGAATCAAAAATAGTTTGTACCTTTGCAATCCCGAAAACGGGGAGGGCCCTAAGGGGCAAACGGAAGACTCGTTAGCTCAGTAGGTAGAGCACATCCCTTTTAAGGATGGGGTCTCGGGTTCGAGCCCCGAACGGGTCACAAGAAGCGAGTCTTCTAAAACAAACCAGACTGAATGCACTCTTAGCTCAGCTGGTAGAGCAGCTGACTCTTAATCAGCGGGTCTAGGGTTCGAGTCCCTAAGAGTGCACAAGGCGGCAGTCCAATACGGATTGCCGCCTTAATTTTTCAGCAGCTCCAAAAGTTTTTGAAATTCCCCGTACAATTCTTAATTTTGCTTAAAATGAGTTTGTAATGGATTTGGTGGATGAACTGGTACAAAAGCGGGACCTTCCGGACGAAGGCCTCCGTGAGCTCCTTTCATCCTCCGATGATGTTATGGCGGCAAAGCTGTTCAAAAGGGCAAGGGAGACCGCAGCTGAGCATTTTGGCAGGGAAATATACATCCGTGCGCTCATAGAGTGGAGCAACTCCTGCCGCAATGACTGTTACTACTGTGGTATTCGCCGCAGTAACCATGCAATCGAGCGTTACATCTTAAGCGAAGAGGAGATTCTGCAGTGCTGCGGGCAGGCTCATGAGGACGGAATCAGAACATTTGTCCTGCAGGGCGGAGAGAATCCTGTAAAGGCCGGAGAACTGGTCGGAATTGTCGCCCTGATAAAGAAAAAGTATCCTGACAGCGCAGTCACCCTTTCACTTGGAGAACTTCCCGCAGAACTTTATGCGGCTTTGAGGGAGGCGGGGGCAGACCGTTATCTCCTGAGGCATGAGACTGCCACTCCGTCGCATTACGCCAAGCTCCACCCAAAGGAAATGTCGCTTGAGAACCGGCTGGAATGCCTTCATGAACTCAGGAAGCTCGGCTTCCAGACCGGGATGGGCATGATGGTGGGAAGCCCGTTCCAGACGCCTGATCATCTGATTGCAGACCTTCGCCTTATCCGGTCTTTCCGCCCGGAGATGGTAGGCCTTGGGCCTTTCGTTCCCCAGAAGGATACGCCTTTCGGCACTTATCCGGCAGGAAGTGCAGACTTGACACTGCGCCTTTATGCCATCATTCGCCTGATGCTTCCCGAGGCGGGAATCCCCGCCACCACGGCTCTTTCCTCCATAATTCCCAACGGGCATATCCGCGGAATAGAATCGGGGGCAAACGTAATCATGCCAAATTATACCCCTTTGTCAAGGGGAAAACAATATGTCCTGTACGACAACAAGTCAAGGCAGGATTTCCATAAGATAAAAACGGAACTCAATGCGGCCGGGTACGTCGTGAACCCTTCCCGCGGAGATTTCAAAACCAATCAATACCATGTATAATCCAAGTTCCCCGCATGCGCAGGAGTTTATAGACCATACCGAGGTCCTGGAGACGCTGGAAGAAGCCTCCCGCGAGAGCAAAAACCACAGCCGCGTCCTCCAAATACTGGAAAAGGCGGCAAAGTGCAAGGGCCTCACTCACCGTGAGGCTGCAATCCTCATGGATTGTGACGATCCTGAACTGGAAGAGAAAATCTATGCCCTTGCCCTGGAAATCAAGCAGAAGTTCTATGGAAACCGCATAGTGCTCTTTGCCCCTCTTTACTTGTCGAATTACTGCATAAACGGCTGTGTATATTGCCCTTATCATGCAAAGAACCGTACCATTCCAAGGCGCAAGCTCTCCCAGGAAGAAATAGAGGCAGAGGTCAGGGCCCTTATCCGCACCGGCCACAAGCGACTTGCGGTTGAGGCAGGGGAGGACCCCAGGAACAATCCGCTGGAGTATATCCTGGATTCCATCCGTACTATTTACAGCGTGAAGGAGGGCGGTAACTCCATACGCCGTGTAAACGTGAACATCGCCGCTACGGATGTGGATTCTTACCGGAAACTCAAGGCAGCCGGCATCGGCACGTATATCCTTTTCCAGGAGACGTACAACAAGGAACAGTATGAAAAACTGCATCCCACCGGCCCCAAGAGCGATTATTGCTGGCATACGGAGGCCATGGACCGCGCGCAGGAAGGCGGCTGTGACGACGTCGGGATAGGCGTCCTCTTCGGCCTTAACAACTACCGCTATGAACTGGCCGCCATCCTCATGCATGCAGAGCACCTGGAAGCCCGCTTCGGCGTTGGGCCCCACACGATCAGCGTCCCGCGCATCTGCCCTGCCGATGACATCGACACCGGAGATTTCCCGGATGCCCTGCCGGACAGGATTTTCCGCAAGCTGGTGGCCGTCCTGAGGGTATCTGTCCCTTATACGGGGATGATAGTGTCGACAAGGGAATCGGCAAGGATGAGGGCGCAGCTTCTGGACTGCGGCATCTCCCAGATAAGCGGCGGCTCAAGGACCAGCGTTGGCGGCTATACCAGCGTCGAGCGCCATGACGAAACGGCTCAGTTCGACGTCTCCGACACCCGTCCCCTTGACGATGTGGTGCGCTGGCTTCTGGAAAGCGACCATATCCCCAGTTTCTGCACCGCCTGCTACCGCGAAGGCCGCACCGGAGACCGTTTCATGAGTCTCTGCAAAAGCGGGAAAATAGGCCTCTGCTGCACTCCGAATGCGATTATGACGCTCAAGGAGTACCTCATGGATTACGCTTCTGCCGATACCCGCCGCCTTGGAGAGAATCTCATCAAAAAGAGTCTTGCCGATATCCCCTCCGAAAAGGTCAGGGACATAACTGTCCGGCATCTCAGGGAAATAGAAGAAGGAAAAAGGGATTTCAGGTTTTAAGGCGGTATGGAACGTATCTACATAGCGGTAGCTGGCCCCGTGAACAGCGGCAAGTCGACGCTTGTCAACGCTCTTTGCGGGCAGGAGGTGTCCCTTGTGAGCCCTGTCGCCGGCACCACTACAGACCCTGTCAGAAAAGCCGCGGAACTGCCGGGTATCGGCCCGTGCATAATCATCGACACCCCCGGCCTTGAAGATACATCCCCCCTGGGCCTCGAACGCATGCGCCGCACCATGGCCGCCCTTGACGAGGCCGATGTAATCGTTGAAATGTCGGCAGGTGCAACCGGACCGTTGCAGACTCCGCGCGTGACATATACCCCTGGAGAGCCTCTTGACAGCCTCCTTAAAAGGATCAAAGACGCCCTCCCGAAAGAAGAGGAAAGATATCTTACCGGAAACCTTGTAAAGCCCGGAGACAAAGTGGTCCTTGTGATGCCCCAGGACTCCGAGGCGCCCAAGGGCCGGATCATACTTCCTCAGGTGCAGGTGATTCGGGAACTCCTGGACAGGGGCTGCATACCGGTTTGCTGTACCCTTGAGAACCTTCAGAAAGCGGTTGAAACGGCAACGAGCCTTGTCATTACCGATTCTCAGGTGTTTCGGGAGGTTAATTCGGCCATTCCGTCTACGCTCCCTCTCACATCTTTCTCTGTGCTTCTTGCCGGAGCAAAGGGAGACATCAAAACATATGTGGAGGGCGCTGCGGCAATAGACAGGCTGCGGGACGGAGACCGCGTCCTCATTGCCGAAGCCTGCACTCATGTCCCGGATACAGAGGATATCGGCCGTGTTAAGATTCCTGCGCTTCTCAGGAAAAGGGCGCAGGTAAAGGTGGACGTCGCCGCCGGGAACGATTTCCCCGAAGACCTCTCGGTCTACAGTCTAATCATACACTGCGGAGCCTGCGTCGCCGGCCGTCAGCTGGTGCGCTCCCGCATAAAAAAGGCACTCCGTGCGGGAGTGCCAATTACAAACTACGGGATAGCCATTGCAGCCCTGCAGGGTATTCTCCAAAGGATAGAGATACCTTAGTCTGCGTACTCGGCTACGATTTTCTTGATGTCGGAAGGATTCAGCCTGCCGTATACCTTGTCGCCGATGGTGGCTACAGGGGCCAGGCCGCATGCACCCACGCAGCGGAGGCAGTCCAGCGAGAACTTCCCGTCCGGGGTCGTTTCGCCTACGTCGATGCCCAGGACGCGCTTGAATTCCTCCAGGAGCTTGTCGGCACCGCGCACGTAGCAGGCGGTTCCAAGGCAAACCGAGATTGGAATCCGGCCTTTGGGCGTCATGGTGAAGAAGGAGTAGAAAGTTACCACTCCGTACACCTTCTGGGGCGCTATGCTAAGCTTTCGGGCTATGATTCTCTGGACGGGTTCCGGCAGATATCCAAGTTTTGACTGGGTTTCGTGGAGGATGCTTATGAGTTCTCCGGGGTCGTTATGGAATTTTTCACAGATCTCTTCCACCTCGCGGGCGGCTTCACATGAAAGTTTGAATTCACTCATGGCTATTTGATGCTTTTGTCGAAATAATGGGTGTGGAGAAGCTGATGCGAGCGTTCGCTCAGCGGCTCGCCCAGGAATTCCTTGTAGAGTTTCTGTATGTCCGGATTCTCATGGCTCTTGCGGATGGGCTTTCCGGAATCTTCGGCATAAATTGCCTTGGCCCTGGCCTTGATGATGTCCACGTTGCCGTGATGGTAGGGCTGGCCGCCTCCGTCTATGCAGCCGCCGGGGCAGGCCATGACTTCCACGACATGGTAGGGAAGTTCGCCTGCGCGCAGCTTGTCCATGAGGATACGAGCGTTTCCAAGGGTATGTGCCACGCAGACCTTGAGCTTGAAGCCGTTAAGGTCGATTTCGGCCTCTTTGATGCCGTCGAGGCCGCGCACCTGTGTGAACTCGATGCGGGGAAGGGTCTTGCCGGTATATACCTCATATACAGTGCGAAGGGCCGCCTCCATGACGCCTCCCGTGGCTCCGAAGATGGCTGCAGCGCCGGAAGACTCTCCGAGGGGCTTGTCAAAATCTTCGTCGGGAAGTTTGTTCCAGTCAATGTTGGAACGCTTGATGAGGCGGGCGAGTTCGCGCGTGGAGATGGAATAATCCACGTCCGGATTGCCGTCAACCTTGAATTCCTCCCTTTCGCATTCGAATTTCTTCGCAAGGCAGGGCATGACAGACACCACAACCAGCTTTTCCCTGGGAATGCCCATCTTCTGGGCCCAGTAGGTCTTTGCTATTGCGCCGAACATCTGAGCCGGAGATTTTGCCGATGAAGGATACTCCAGGAGATCCGGATAGTTATGCTCGTAGAAATTCACCCATGCAGGGCAGCAGGATGTCATTATGGGCAGCTTGACATTCTTGTCTCCGCCAAGGAAAGCCTTGAGCCTGTGGAGGATTTCGGCCCCTTCTTCCATGATGGTAAGGTCTGCGCCGAAGTCGGTGTCAAAGACGTAGTCGAAGCCAAGGGCCCTGAGCGAAGCGGCAAGCTTTCCGGTTACGATGGTTCCGGGCTCCATGCCGAATTCTTCACCGAGAGCGACGCGCACTGCAGGGGCGGGCTGGGCGATGACTATCTTGTCCGGATTGTTCAGGTCTTCGAGGAGACGGTCTGTGTTGTCCCTTTCCGTGAGGGCGCCTGTAGGGCATACGGCGACGCACTGTCCGCAGTAGGTGCAGTCAGTTTCTGAGAACATCCTGTCGAAGGTGGGAGCTATGGTAGTCTCGAAACCGCGTTTTACGGCACCCAGCACTCCAACTGTCTGGACACTGTTGCACATGCTCTCGCAGCGGCGGCAGAGGATGCACTTGTCCATGTTGCGGGTGATGGCGGCGGTAACTTCCTTTTTGCGCTCGGACTGTTCGCCCTTGTATGGCATTTCCCTGATGTTGAAGCGTGTAACCAGCTGCTGAAGTTCGCAGTGATTGCACTTGGGGCAGGTGAGGCAGTCGTTGGGATGGTCGGAAAGGATGAGTTCGGCCACGGTCTTGCGGGCGCGGACCACCCTTGCCGAATTTGTGCTCACCACCATTCCCTCCGTGACCATGGTGGCGCAGGAGGGGGCAAGGTTCCGGCGGCCTTCAATCTCTACCACGCAGATTCGGCAGGCAGCCGGCGAGCTCTTTACGCACGTGCCTTTGAGGTCCATGTGGCACAATGCAGGTATATTTATGCCGATTGACGCAGCCGCATCGAGGACCGTAGTCCCTTTGGGCACGCTCACCGGACGCTTGTCTATAAGAAGGTTTATCATGTTTTCCATAGGGCGGTTCTTAGTAAACTTTGATGGCTCCGAACTTGCATCTTGAGATGCACATTCCGCAGCGGATGCACTTGTCAGGATTGATGGAGAAAGGCTTGCGGACTTCTCCGGTGATGGCGTCGGCAGGACAGCCGCGGGCGCAGGCGCTGCAGCCCTTGCAGAGTACGGGGTCGATGGCGTAGGTCAGGAGGGCCTTGCACTTGTGGGCGCGGCAGACGTGATCCTTCACGTGTTCCTCATACTCTTCCCTGAAATTCGAAAGCGTGGAAAGCACCGGGTTGGGGGATGTCTGTCCAAGGCCGCAGAGGGCGGTGTCCTTGATGACCTTGGCAAGGTTTTCCAGCTTGTCGATGTCTTCCATGGTACCGCGGCCGTCAGTGATGCGGTCCAGGATTTCCAGCATGCGCTTGTTGCCGATGCGGCACGGAGTACATTTGCCGCAGGATTCGCCCACGGTGAACTCCAGAAAGAACTTTGCCACGGAGACCATGCAGTCGTCCTCGTCCATGACTATCATGCCGCCGGAGCCCATCATGGAACCGGCTGCGGCAAGGCTTTCGTAATCGATAGGTATGTCAAGATGCTTTTCCGTGAGGCAGCCACCGGAGGGACCGCCGGTCTGGACGGCCTTGAATTTCTTTCCGTTCTTCACCCCGCCGCCGATATCGTAGATGATTTCGCGAAGGGTTGTGCCCATGGGAACTTCTATAAGGCCCACATTGTTGATTTTACCGGCCAGGGCGAACACCTTCGTTCCCTTGGATTTCTCAGTGCCGATGGAAGAGAACCATGCCGGACCCTTGGTCAGGATTACGGGTACGTTGGCCAGGGTTTCGACATTGTTTACGTTGGTGGGATTGCCGAAGTAACCGGCCTCTGCAGGGAACGGGGGCTTGAGCGTGGGCTCGCCGCGTTTTCCTTCCATGGAGTGGATGAGGGCGGTTTCCTCGCCGCAGACAAAGGCGCCGGCGCCGTAGCGGATTTCTATGTCGAAGCAGAAATCGGTCCCGAGGATGTTATCGCCGAGGAGCCCGTATTCGCGGGCCTGGGCGATTGCAACCTGAAGGCGGTGCACTGCAAGAGGATACTCTGCACGTATATATATAAGGCCGTGGTTGGCATTTATGCAGTAGCCGCAGATCATCATGGCTTCAATGACGGAGTTGGGGTCTCCTTCCATGATGGAACGGTCCATGAATGCGCCCGGGTCTCCTTCATCGGCATTGCACACCACGTACTTGTGGGGGGCGTTGAACTTGCGGGCTATTTCCCACTTGACTCCGGTGGGGAAGCCTGCTCCGCCGCGGCCGCGGAGACCGCTGGCCTTGATGTCGGCAAGGACTTCCAGGCTGTCCCTCTGAAGGCTGTCGGCAAGGGCTTTGTATCCGTCGCGCGCTATGTAGTCGAGGATGTTTTCCGGGTCGATGAAACCGCAGTTCCGCAGTGCTATGCGCAGCTGCTTGCGGTAGAAATTCATGTGCTTGGAGTCACTTATGTGACTGCCGCTGCCCGGGTCTGTGTAGAGAAGGCGTTCCACCCTTTCTCCGCCGATGATATGGGAAACCACGATTTCTTCCACATCTTCGGGACGGACCGAGGTATAGAACGTATTGTCCGGGACAATTTTGACGATAGGGCCTTTTTCGCAGAAGCCAAAGCAGCCCGGTACTATGACTTTGACTTTGTCGGCAATGCCATGGGCCGCTAAGGCTTGGTTGAAGTTATCGACGATTTTGGAACTTTCGGAGGCCTTGCAACCGGTACCGCCGCAACAGAGAATTTCCATGTGCGGGGTGCCTTTATCCAGTCCGGAAGCGCTTTCCAGGACGGATGAGTTGGCGGCCTCTCTGACGGAAAGGGCTTTCAGTGCCTCCCTTCTGATGCTTTCGAGTGCATCGGCAGAGCGTATTTTCATTGTTGCTATGTGGTTTAGTCTTAAACTTGACGTGCAAGATACGAAATAATCCGTGATAATGCAAAGTAATGGGCCAATTTAGCAGCGAAAATTGCTTTGCATTGATAAAATCCCTATTTTTGTAGCCTATTTATTCTATGTATGAAATCTGACATTGTTGTGATTGGCGGAGGAGCCGCCGGACTGGCAGCAGCCATAGGCGCGGCAGAAATTCTTGCCGGCAGTGAAAACGGCGGAACCGTCACCGTTCTGGAGAAAATGCCCAAGGCCGGGCGCAAGGTAATGATTACCGGCAAAGGCCGATGCAACTTTACCAACGTGAAGCCCTGGGAAGACTTTCAGGCCAGGATCAGTTCGGACCCTCAGTTCCTTAGCCCCGCATGGCATAACCTTACACCGGAAGGAGTCATTGAACTCTTCAGGAAGAACGGTATGCGTTCAGTGGTGGAAAGGGGAGACAGGGCATTCCCGGCATCTCACAATGCGGGTGACGTGGTGGATACCCTTCTCAGGGCCTGCACCCTCGCCGGCGTAAAGGTGGTTACGGACTGCGAGGTCAAGACCATCGACGTGGTGAAAAACGGCTTCAGCCTCGACTGCGTCCAGACTTCCAGAAAGCAGGTGAGGATTCCTGTGGACGATCCCCGCAAGCTTCGTCCGGGAAAACCCGCCCCCACACGTGAGGAAATCACGATAGAGCCGGTGGAGTACACCTGCCGGAAGCTCATCATAGCAACGGGAGGCCTGTCCTATCCCGGAACCGGATCTACCGGCGACGGCTACATGTGGGCAGAGGAACTCGGCCACAGCATTGAGCCGTGCTATCCTTCCCTCACAGCGCTTGTCCCTGTCGGATACAAGACCGATAATCCTGTCCAGGCCGAGATTAAGAATGCTTTCCGTCGCAGCCGCACAGTGTTCGGAAAGACAAAGGAGCGCAAGATAGCCCCGCTTCCTTCCTGGTATCCCAAGTTCCCCGCACATATCGAGAGGGTGACTCCGATGTCTCCGCTCGGCGAGCTTTTCAACGGTAACACCCTTGAAAATGTACAGCTCAGCCTCAATATCGGCGGGAATACCGTACAGTCTGAATTCGGAGACATCGAATTTACCGACGGCGGCCTTGAGGGCCCGCTCGGATTCATGGTGAGCCGAAGGGCCGTAAAGGCGCTCAACGACGGGCAGAAGGTTTCCGTTACCATCGATCTCAAGCCCGCTGTACCGCAGGAGAAACTCGACGAAGATGTTCACCGCATCTGGGAGGAGGTAATTCACGATGAACGCTCAAAGGGACAGAGTTTCCAGAGGCTTTTCCGCATCATGCTTGGAAAGCTCATGCCCTGGAACCTTACCCTTGCATTCCTCGATACCAACTCGAATGTGAGCGTGGATACGCTTGCCGCGGCCATGAAGAACTGGAAACTGGACATCGCCGGTTTTGTCGGCTTCGAAAGGAGTGTCGTCACCGCCGGAGGCGTAAGCACGTCGGAGGTGGTTGCAAAGACCCTGGAATCCAAAAAGCAGCCGGGCCTTTATTTTGCCGGAGAAGTACTTGACATAGATTGCAATACAGGCGGATACAACCTGCAGTCCGCCTTCTCTACCGGTTATCTTGCAGGTGAAAGTGCAGCGAAATCATTATAACTTATGGATAAAAAATCTTACGCATTTGGAATGAGCGTAGCTTCCAGCTTCTATCAGCAGGGAATACGCGTAAAGAACGTCGATGATTTTATTGCAGGTCTCAGGGACATGCTCACCGGGGCAAAGCCCGCAATGAGCCTTGAAGAGGCCGGAAACGCACTCGAGGCGTTCTATAAAGAACTTGAGGACGAGGCTGCAGAGCGCAATGCCGCAGCCGGCGCCGCCGCAAAGGAAGAGGGCGAAAAGTTCCTTGCCTCCATGGCCAAGGACCCCGAAGTGAAGATGACCAAGAGCGGTCTCATGTACAAGGTTGTGAAGGAAGGAACCGGCCGCAAGCCCAAGGCTACGGACAAGGTATACTGCCACTATGAGGGCACATTCCCCAACGGCCAGATTTTCGACAGCTCATACAAGAGGGGAGAGCCCATCGAGTTCGGTCTCAATCAGGTTATCAAGGGCTGGACTGAAGGTCTTCAGCTCATGAGCGAAGGTGCAAAGTATGAGCTCTACCTGCCCTATCACCTCGCTTATGGAGAAACCGGTACCGGCGGCATTCCTCCGTACAGCGCTCTCAAGTTCGTGGTGGAACTCATTGAAGTGAGGTAGGTGACAGAGGTAATTCAGGCGATAGAGATTTTTGCAATGGTGACCGGGGTGGCGTATGTCATCCTGGAGATATTGCAGAAGAATTCGATGTGGATTGTGGGGATACTCACCGGGGCGGCGTGCGCGTTCAGTTTCGCGGTGCAGCATGTGTGGGCGTCGATGGGCCTGAATATTTACTATGTGGTCATTTCCGTAATCGGCCTTTACAGGTGGAAAAAAGACAGCGGAAAGGTTGAGGAGGGGGAGATCCACCTGGGACGGCTGGGCGGCAGGACGGCTTTGATATCGGCAGTGCTTGCCGTTGTCGGGACAGTCGCTTTCTCTGTTATCCTCAAAAGTACGGGAGACCCCGCGCCCGTTCTGGATGCCGTTGCCGTAATCCTCAGTGCCATAGCTACGTGGTGGCTGACGATGTCCTACGTTGAGCAGTGGATACTGTGGATTGTGGCCGATATCATCACGACGGTGCTTTGCGTCGTGACCGGGCAGTATCTTCTGGCGTTGATGTACCTGGCCTATGTGGCCGGTGCGGTGTATGGCTACATTCATTGGAAACGTCACGGAAAAGTAGTAACTTCGGCCCAATGAAACTGATCGTAGACTGCGGTGCGACTAAGGCCGACTGGGCTCTTCAGGGCGGCCTCCGTTTCAGGACAGAGGGCATCAACCTTGCCCACTGCCCCGCAGAGAAGCTGGGTCCGGTGATGGACGAGGCGGCTGAGAAAATCGGCCCTGGAGTTACAGAGGTTCATTTTTATGCGGCCGGCCTGGTGGGAAAAAGCCCGGTAGACCTGGGCCGCTGGTTCCCCGATGCAACTGTCGAATATGCTTCTGACATGGTTGCTGCGGCAAGGGCCGTCTGCGGTCATGGTAGTGGAATAGCGGCAATCATCGGCACCGGAGCCAACACCTGCCTCTGGGACGGTGAGAAGATTTCCATGCAGATCCGCTCCGGCGGTTATGTAATCGGCGACGAGGGCAGCGCCTCCGTCCTTGGCAAGCTCTTCCTTGCCGATTATATTAAAGGTCTTGTCCCCAAGGAGCTCGCTTCTGAATATGGCGCTTCATACGAAGAAGTGGTAAAACTGGTCTACGGCTCCGGGGCTCCTGCAAAGAGCCTTGGCGGCATCGCTCCTTTTCTTCTGGAGAATTATTCCGTACCTTATGTCAAGGGGCTTGTGGACGGGAATTTCCGCGCCCTTTTCGAAAGGGCCCTTTGCCGGTACGGGGATTATCCCGTCGGTGTCGTGGGCGGTTTCGGTTATGCCGCCCGGGATATTCTGAGGGAAATAGGAAAGGATTACGGTATCGCATTTTCTGTATTTATGAAATCCCCCCTCGAAGGGCTTCTTGAATATCATGGCATATAAAGAGAACTATCCCTCAGAACTGCTTTCCACTGCCGTGGAAGCCATTTCCTCGCTCCCCGGAGTGGGAAGGAGAAGCGCGCTCAGGCTGGCGCTGCATCTTCTTCGCCAAAGCCCGGACAGGGTCCATCATATAACGGACTCCATCAACAACCTGAGGGATAACGTATGCTACTGTTCACGCTGCCGCATGATTTCCGACAGCGACATCTGCTCCATCTGTGCCGACACCAAGCGTGACCAGGGCACAATCTGCGTGGTGGAGAGCGTACGGGATGTCATGAGCATAGAAGCCACAGGACAGTATCATGGTGTATATCACGTACTTGGCGGTATAATCTCCCCAATAGCAGGGACCGGCCCCTCGGATCTCACTATAAGTGAACTGGTGGCCAGGGTTCCGCAGGCGCACGAGGTGATTCTTGCCCTTCCGGGAGACGTGGAAGGGGAAACCACCGCGTTTTACATTTATCGGCAGATAGAGTCTTCGGGAGTGACAGTGTCGTCGCTCGCCCGCGGCCTCGGATTCGGGGATGCCCTCGAATATGCCGATTCCATCACTCTTGGAAGGTCGATCGTAAACAGACAGATATTCAAACCATGACTGATAACCATTCCGAGGCCCTTCGCTGCCTCCTTTGCAAAAAACCGAAATGTGCCCTTCAGGGCTGCCCTGTACATACTCCCGTTCCGGAGTGTATGGCTCTTTATCGTGACGGCCGCATCGATGAGGCCGGTGCTCTCCTGTTTGAGAACAACCCTCTGTCGGCAATCACATCCCTGGTCTGTGACTGGAAGCAGTTCTGCTTCGGGCACTGCGTCCTTAACGTTAAGCAGGCTCCAATTCACTGGTACAGCGTAGAGCAGGAGATTTCCGGAGCATATCTTCGCAAGGTTACGCTGGAAAGGCGTTCTTCCCAACTTTCCGGAAAGCGCATAGCCATAGTGGGCGCTGGCCCTGCCGGCATTGCCGCAGCCGTCTGGCTGTATGAAAAGGGCGCTTCAATAGTCATGTTCGATGCAAATGAACGCCTTGGCGGCGTACTGCGCTATGGCATTCCTGCATTCAGGCTTGACAAGTCCCTGGTTGACGAATATGAAAGGATACTGAACGTCAGCGGAATCGAATTCAGGTTCGGCGCGCCCGTGAAGGCCGTGAAGGAACTGTCTTCCGAGTATGATGCAGTAATTGTATGCGCAGGGGCCGAAAAGCCCGCGACGCTCCGTATTCCCGGAGAGGAATCAGCGATACAGGCGCTTGATTTCCTGAAGGATCCATCCGCTTTCAATATCGGCAGGAAGGCCATTGTAATCGGCGGGGGAAATGTTGCCATGGACGCCTGCCGTACGGCGCTCCGACAGGGCGCAGAGACGTGGGTCTACTACCGCAAGACATTTGAAAACATGCCTGCAAACCCGCTGGAGGTGGATGAGGCAAAGGCGGAAGGCGTCAAGTTCGCCGTATTCGAGGCTCCGGTTGAGGTGCGTCAGGGCGGAGTCGTTTTCCGTAAATGCGAGAACGTAGTTCCGGAAGACGGCGGCAGGGTAGTTACGAGGATCATTGACGGCACGGATCATTTCGTCGAATGCGACAGCCTTATCACGGCTATATCCGAGAAGCCCGAATTCGGCCTTCTGGACGGCGCCGTTTTTGGGGAGGACCGCTGGCCGCTCGTGGCCGATAACGGTCTTGTTTCAGGTTTTGAAAATGTTTATGTTGCCGGCGACTTCCGCCTTGGTCCGAAGACTGTGGTAGAGGCGGTTGCATCGGCACGGTTGGTTGTAGATTCTCTATGAAAGCAGTTCTGATTTATTCCGGCGGTCTTGACAGCACCACTCTCCTTTACGAATACAAGGAGAGCATTGCGCTTGCAGTCAGTTTTGACTATGGCTCCAAACATAATGAGCGGGAGATAGCTTTTGCCCGTTTAAACTGTGAAAAACTTGGCGTCGAGCATATCGTGATTCCGCTCGAGTTCATGCAGAAGTATTTCAGAAGCAGTTTGCTGAAGGGCGGGGAAGACATCCCGGAAGGCAGTTACGACGACAGTAACATGCAGTCGACGGTGGTTCCTTTCCGCAACGGAATCATGCTCGCAATAGCCGCGGGGCTTGCCGAAAGCCGCGGCCTCGATGCCATAATGATGGCGAACCACGGCGGGGATCATGCTATCTATCCGGACTGCCGTCCCGAGTTTGTGGATGCATTCGGGAAGGCGGTTGAAGCCGGGACGTACAACGGCGTCAAATTGCTTTCACCCTACTGCGATATAACGAAGCGTGATATCGCCCTCCGCGGGAAAGCGCTCGGGATAGACTATTCCCTCACTTATTCGTGCTACAAGGGCGGGGAAAAGCATTGCGGAAAATGCGGAACCTGCACCGAACGCAAGGAGGCTCTGGAGGGATTCGACCCCACTGAATACGAAGATTGAGCCGGCCGGCTTGTATTTTCGGGATTTTTTCTTACTTTTGCGCTTTGGAATGCTTAGTGTTTTCTACAGAAAGGACGGGAAGATAATCCTCTCACAGGATCAGAAGATCTTCTCCTCACTGCGTCTTGCAGACGTGGTGTGGATAGATCTTGTCCAGCCCACCGGCGACGAGAAACGCCTTGCAGAAAGCTTCCTCGGAACGGAAATCCAGAGCCGCGCACAGGCGGAGGAAATCGAGTCTTCATCCCGCTATTTTGAAACGGATGATGCAATATTCGCAAACACCAACTTCCTTACTCCGGGTCCCGAAGAATACGGCGAGCAGGCCGTCTCCTTCACCATTGTAGACAGTACGCTTACCACCCTTCGCGAAGTGCCTCTGCGCTCTTTTACCGAGCTTCAGCGAAGGATGCAGGTGAACCCCAAGCAGTATCCGTCCGGCTTCAGCGTTTTTGCCACCATCCTGGATCAGCGTGTCGACCTCGATGCCGATATGATCGAGCTCCTTTCCAAGGAGATTTCCCAGTACGCAAGGCAGATCAACGACCAGGAAGACATTGACCAGGAACTCCTCATCGACATATCCCAGATGCAGGAGAACACCATGGTCGTGCGCGAAAACGTCGTTGATAAGCAGCGCCTTATCTCCAACCTTATGCGCTCGACTAAAGTCCCGCGTTCCTTGGAGAACCGCCTTAACGTGCTCCTGCAGGATATCTCGTCACTTCTGAGCCATACCAATTTCTGCTTCGAGCGTCTTGAATATCTTCAGGATACCGTAGTGGGTCTTATCAACCTTGAGCAGAACAAGATCATGAAGATTCTGGCCGTCGTGTCGGTGTTCCTCATGCCTCCTACCCTCATTGCCGGTTTCTACGGCATGAACGTGCGCCTGCCCATCATTGCTGCCGATGCCCCCAACGCCAATTTCTGGAACTGGGTGATCATCATCGGCCTCATGGCGCTGAGCTGCATTGTGGTCTGGATACTTTTCCGCAGGAAGAAGTTACTCTAATTTTGCATAATCAAATAATTATCACTATATTTGCGCGCTTTTTTCCCGAAGCGCGCATTTGCGTATGCGCGGGCAAAGCTCAAGAAATAATGTTAAACTACTAGTTACTAAAAAGTTAAACTATGTCAGAAGAAATCAAGAAAGCACTCAATGCTTCAGTAGCACCCGAGGATTTTGACTGGGAAGCCTTTGAGAATGAAGGCGTAGATGCATCCAAGAGGGATGAAACCATCGCCCAGTACGAGCAGACCCTCTCCAAGGTCACTGAAAATGAGGTTGTTGAAGGTGTCGTTACCTCCATCAACAAGCGCGAAGTTGTTGTCAACATCGGCGCAAAGAGCGAAGGTGTCATCTCCGCACCCGAGTTCCGTTACAATCCGGACCTCAAGGTAGGCGACAAGGTAGAGGTTCTCGTCGAGTCTGCAGAAGACCGCAAGGGACAGCTTGTCATCTCCCACCGCAAGGCCCGCCAGCTCAAATCCTGGGATATGGTCAATGCCGCATATGAAAGCGGTGAGATCGTTAAGGGTTATGTAAAGACCCGCACAAAGGGCGGTATGATCGTGGACGTATTCGGTATCGAGGCCTTCCTTCCCGGTTCCCAGATCGACATCAAGCCCATCCGTGACTACGATGTGTTCGTAGACACTACAATGGATTTCAAGATTGTCAAGATCAATCAGGAATTCAAGAACGTGGTTGTTTCCCACAAGGCTCTCCTCGAGGCAGAGCAGGAACTCAAGAGGGCAGACCTCATCTCCCGTCTGGAGAAGGGTCAGGTTCTCGAAGGCGTGGTCAAGAACATCACCAACTACGGTGTGTTCGTGGACCTCGGTGGCGTGGACGGTCTCATCCACATCACAGACCTCAGCTGGGGCCGCATCTCCCATCCGGAAGAAGTTGTCGCCCTTGATCAGAAGATCAACGTCGTCGTCCTCGACTTCAACGAGCAGCAGAAGCGCATCGCCCTCGGTCTCAAGCAGCTTACTCCCCATCCTTGGGAGGCTCTCTCCCCTGACCTCAAGGTTGGTGATACCGTTACCGGTAAGGTGGTCGCAGTTGCAGACTACGGTGCATTCGTAGAGGTAGAGCCCGGCGTTGAGGGTCTCGTACATGTGAGCGAAATGAGCTGGAGCCCCCGTCTCCACAGCGCACAGGAATTCCTCAAGATGGGTGATGAGGTTCAGGCCGTTATCCTCACCCTCGACCGCGAAGCCCGCAAGATGTCCCTCGGCATCAAGCAGCTCACTGTCAATCCTTGGGATTCCATTCGTGAGAAGTACCCTGTAGGCAGCCAGCACAAGGCTACTGTCCGCAACATCACCAACTTCGGCGTATTCGCAGAACTCGAAGACGGTGTTGAGGGCCTCATCCACATCTCCGACCTCTCCTGGAACAAGATCAAGCATCCTTCAGAGATGGTCCAGAGCGGTGACGTTATCGACGTTGTCATCCTTGACTTTGACGAGAACTCCCACAAGCTTTCCCTCGGTCACAAGCAGCTCACTCCCAACCCTTGGGATGAACTCGAGGCCAAGTATCCTGTCGGCACAGTTGTAGATGCTACCGTTACCGCAGCCAACGACAAGAACGTCACCGTTACCCTTCCCGACGGCACCGAGGCAACAGCCTTCGCCCGTGAAATGGTCAAGGAAGACGGCAAGGCCGCAGTTGCAGGTGAGGTTCTCCCTGTAAAGGTTACCGATCTCCGCCGCAGCACCCGCAGCATCCGCGTTTCCCATCTCCGTACTTATCAGGAGGCAAAGGCCGCCCGTGAGAACGCCGAGGTCGAAAGCGCAAAGAAGGCCATCAAGAAGGTTCAGACTTCCGTAGAGAAGACCACCCTTGGTGACATCTCCGCTCTTGCTGCACTCAAGGACAAACTCGAAAAGGGTGAGTAATAACCCAAACATTTTTAAGCTTACTTTACTGGGCACGGCATCTGCCATGCCCGTAAAGGAGCGGAATCAAAGCGCCCAGGCACTGCAAGTGCACGGGCGCTTGTTCCTTATTGACTGCGGAGAGGGTACTCAGTACCGTTTTGTGCAGGAACATGTTCCGATGATGAAACTGGACTCCATTTTCATCTCTCATATACATGGAGACCATGTCTTTGGCATTTTCGGCCTTCTTTCCACCCTGGGGATGAAGGGGAGGCAGACTCCGCTGAATATCTTCGCTCCGAACAATTTCGGCCCCATACTGAAGTTTTTCCTCAGCTTCTATGGCGATGGGATTCCCTTCGAGATACGTTTTACGCCCCTGAAGATGAAGGCTCCCGAGACTGTACTTGAAACAAAGTCTACGGAGGTCCAGGCGTTTCCGCTGAATCACGGGATTGAAACATTCGGCTTCATTTTCCGGGAAAAGGAACCCATGTATAATATAAGGAAGGAATGCATAGAGGAGTACGGACTGTCACTTACGGAAATCGGCACCCTGAAAAGAGGGGAGGACGCCGTAAGGGCCGACGGAACCGTAATCCCGGTTTCTGCCGTCGCATATAAGCCGTACATTCCCCGCAGTTATGCATACTGCTCGGACACTGCGCCTTTCCCTGAAGAGGCCACGTGGCTTAGCGGCGTGGACGTGATTTACCACGAAACTACATATCCCAGTGAATTTGCCGATGAGGGTAAGAAGCGAGGTCACTCTACCACCCTCGATGCGGCTTCCCTTGCCCTGAAAGCAGGGGCTAAGAAACTGATAGTCGGGCATTTCACTTCGAGGGATGTCCCGCGCAAGGTCTTTGAAGACGAATGCCGGAGCATTTTCCCCGAAACTTTTTTGGCCGACGACGGGGATGTCTACGATATTTGAAAAATTATTTCTAACTTTGAAAACTGTTAAAGGTTATAAAAGATGAGGAAGGTTAGAATCATAGCACTGGCGGCCCTCTGCGCCGTTGCCGTGGCAAGTACGGCCCAGCAGAAGCCCAGAGGCAACACCCCCCAGGAGACATATATTTACACATATTCAGACATCGCCGTTGCAGAAATGCAGCGTACAGGCGTTCCTGCAAGCATTACCCTTGCACAGGGCATCATAGAATCCGGCTCTGGTCTTTCCACCCTTGCCGTCAACGGCAACAACCACTTCGGAATCAAGTGCCACAACTCCTGGAAAGGCGGCACCATGAGGATGGACGATGACAGGAAGAACGAATGCTTCCGCACATACAATACTCCCGAGGAGAGTTTTCGCGACCATTCCGACTTTCTCCGCTACCGCGACCGTTACAAATTCCTCTTCGACCTTGACAGGCGTGACTACAAGGGCTGGGCTTTCGGCCTGAAGCAGGCAGGTTATGCCACGGACCCTTCCTACGCATCCAAGCTCATCCGCACCATAGAGGAGTATGACCTTTCCCGCTTTGACTTCCTCACAAATGAAGAGCTTTCTTCCATGCCGGCATCTCCAAGCAAGCTGGAGGAGCCCGTCGCAGTGAGGACCAGTGCAAGCTCCGGTCCCGCTCCCGTGCAGGAGGAGTTCCGCTTCTCGCTGAGCCGCGTGCTTTATTCCCTTAATGACGTAGCCTTCGTCTACGCCGGAGAGAACGATACCTACAAGTCCATCGCAAAGGAGCACAATCTGTTCCTCTTTGAGATTCTCCGTTTCAATGAGGTGAAGAAGGGCGCAGTAGTCAAGCCCGGAGATATTGTATATCTGGAAGCCAAGAAAAAGAAGGCTCCGAAGGGCCTTGAAATGTACATCGTAGCAGAGGACGGAGAAAATCTCCACGATATCTGCCAGCGTTTTGCAGTGAAGGAAAGCGCTATCAGGACACTCAATAAACTCGATGCCAATGCTTCACTCCTCGAAGGAGACATAATAAAACTGCGCTAGGAAAATGAAGAAAGTCCTTGTTGGAATTCTTATGGTGGCGCTCCTTGCGGGCGCCATCGTCGCTTATGGGGTTTTATATGACCGGAAGGTCCCCAATTTCAAGGGGACTTCGGAGCTGTTTGTCTATCCGGGTATGGATGTGGCCCAGGTCACTGACAGCATTCTGGCAAGCGGCTGCGTGAAAAAGCCGCGCAGCCTCAGACGTGCCATGTCCACCGTGGAATCAATTGCTCCCGGCCATTATACCATAGATTCTACATGTACCAGCATGTATGTCTCCCGCATGATTCACGGGGGCTGGCAGACGCCAGTCATGCTCACCCTTTCCGGCAGCATCCGCACATACAGGTCGCTGGCAAGGAAAATCGGCGGCCAGATGCTTGCCGATTCCGCGGCCATAGCGTCTTTCTGTGAGGATTCCCTGGGCTCTTTCGGCCTCGATACAGCCATGCTGTTCACGCGCATCATTCCAGACTCGTACCAGATGAAGTGGACATCGGCCCCGAGGGCAATCTTTGACCGCCTCACGAAGGAGGCCGACGCCTGGTGGACTCCGGAACGCCTTGCCGCCGCCAGGAAGCAGGGACTCACCAGAAATGAAGCGGTTACCCTGGCGTCCATCGTAGACGGCGAAACGCGTTATGTCCCCGAGCAGCCCACAATTGCGGGCGTATACCTTAACCGCCTCCATACCGGAATGAAACTTCAGGCCGATCCGACGATAGCATACTGCTACGGATATACCCTGAACCGTATTCTCAAGGTTCATCTCGAGGTCGATTCGCCATATAATACTTACAGGAATTACGGCCTTCCTCCGGGACCCATTTCCTGTCCTTCAAAGACCTGCCTTGAGGCAGTCCTCCATCCGGCATCGCACAATTACATTTTCTTCTGTGCCGATCCATCCTTCAACGGTTCTCACCGTTTTGCTGCAACCTATGCAGAACATCTTCTGAATGCTCGCGCCTTCCAGAAAGCGCTTACTGAACGTCAGAGAAACAGATGATGATGGAAACTTCACTTACGGAAAAAGCCAGGGCCTGCGCCCTGGAGGCGTTGAAAGACCTGACCCGTCATGACGGTACCCCATTCATAGGGCACCCTGACGCCGTCGTGAAGATAGTCAGGGAGGAAATCGGCCTGCCTGACGAATGTACCGCCGCCGTATATCTGCATGAGGCAAGCCGCATGGGAGGCTTCGTCGTGGAGCCGTCCGTGTGGGGAGAGACCATATGTACCCTGGTAGAAGGCCTGAACCACATCTCTACCATAAAGCCCAAGGACACGCGTCTGGAGGCGGAAAACTACAAGAAACTTATCATCCAGTATTCTGCCGATCCGCGTGTTACCGTGCTCAAGCTCGCCGACCGTCTGGAGATAATGCGTTCCCTCAAGATCTTCCCCAAGGCCGACCGCGAACGCAAACAGCTCGAGACGCTCATGCTCTATATCCCGCTTGCCCATCAGCTTGGCCTGTACAACATGAAGCGGGAAATGGAGGATATCTACCTGTCATACGCAGAGCCTGAGAAGTACCGTCTCATTACCAACAAGCTCAAGGCTACGGAAAAGGACAGGGAAAAGCTCATGGCCGAGTTCATCGAGCCCCTCAAGTCCAAGCTGGATGCAGCCGGAATAAAGTATAAACTGAAGATACGCACCAAGGCAGCATACTCCATCTGGGCCAAGATGGAAAAGCAGAAAGTGCCTTTTGAGGGCGTATATGACGTGTTTGCCATCCGTTTCATAATTGACTGCGACGGCGAAGACCACAAACTTGAGAAGGATCTTTGCTGGCAGGTGTACTCTTTCGTTACTGAGGAGTACGAACCTGATACGAAAAGGCTCAGGGACTGGATCTCCAATCCTAAGCCCAACGGCTACGAGAGTCTCCATATCACGGTCAAGAACAAGGAGGGCGCATATCTCGAGGTGCAGATCCGCACCAAGAGGATGGATGACATAGCAGAGAACGGCTTTGCATCCCACTGGTCCTACAAGGGTATCAAGCGAGAGGAGACTATCGCTTCATGGCTGGGCTCCGCACGGTATGCCCTTGAGCATCCGGGCTCGGAAAATACCGAGGACCTGCCCCAGCCGCCGTCCAAGGAAATATTCGTATTTACACCTTCTGGGGAACTGAGGATTCTTGCGGCAGGCTCCTCGGTGCTGGATTTTGCATTCGGCATACATACAAATATAGGCGCCCATTGCGTCGGCGCCAAGGTGAACGGGAAGGCGGTATCTATCAAGGAGAAGCTTCATACGGGCGACGTGGTGGAGATCCTGACCTCCAAAAACCAGCGCCCCAATCAGGACTGGCTTGCCCTTGTGGTGTCTTCCAAGGCCCGTTCAAAAGTGAAACAGGCCCTTGCGGCCCAGGAGCAGTCACGTGCCGCAGACGGCAGGGAACTGCTGGAAAGGCGCCTTAGAAACTGGAAGCTGGAGCTTCCGGACGACATGCTCACCGAATTCCGCAAGAAGTATGGCTTTTCCTCCCTTACGAATTTTTATGCGGCAATAGGGGAGGGTTCGCTGGATGTGAATACCGTCAAGGATTTCATCCTTTCGGAGGAGCAGCGCCATGCTGAATCAATCGAGGCTGCAGAGGCAGCCCAGGCCGCTGCCAAGGCATCCCGTACATTCGAGTCCAAGGACGATATACTTGTTCTCAATGCACGAGACGTCAAAGGTATCGATTATAAGATGGCCCGCTGTTGCAATCCGGTTTTCGGCGATGACGTCTTCGGGTTTGTGACACGTACAGACGGCATCAAGATTCACAGAATCACCTGTCCCAATGCCTCAAGGCTCCTGGAGCTGTTCCCATACCGTATCCAGAAGGTCCGCTGGGCCGATTCCTCCTCCGGGAACTTCCAGGTCACTCTCAAGGTGGTTGCCGTCGAGGAGAGCGCATCGGCCCGGATACTGGAGGTAATAGGCCAGTTCAAGGCGTCCATCAGGAGTTTTACAGTGAATGAAAACAGGCGCAGCGGCACCTGGGAGATGTCCATGAAGATTTCCGTCCCGTCCAATCTCGAGCTGGACAAGGTGGTATCGCAGCTTCGCGCCGCAAGGCATGTCGTGAAAGTGACAAGGATATGAAATTCCGTATAAATTCTGAATATAAACCCTCGGGAGACCAGCCAGAGGCCATTGACGGCCTTGTGAAGGCTCTGAGCCAGGGAGTGAACGACGTTACCCTGCTGGGTGTGACCGGCAGCGGAAAGACGTTCACCATGGCAAATGTAATCGAGCGCCTGCAGCGTCCGGCCCTCATTTTGAGCCATAACAAGACGCTGGCAGCCCAGCTTTACGGGGAGTTCAAAGCCTTTTTCCCGGACAATGCAGTGGAGTATTTCGTCTCTTACTATGACTATTATCAGCCGGAGGCATATATCCCCACTACGGATACCTACATTGAGAAGGATCTTTCCATAAACGACAAGATAGACGAGCTCAGGGTAAGTGCGGCATCGGCCCTTATGAGCGGCAGGCGCGACGTGATTGTAATCAGCTCGGTGTCCTGCCTGTACGGCATCGGCAATCCGGAAGATTTTCACGATCAGACGGTTACCGTCCAGAAAGGGCAGGCCATGTCAATGACAAGGCTGCTTTACAAACTGGTGGACGCTCTCTACTACAGGACTGAGACCGATTTCAAGCGCGGCTCTTTCCGCGTGCGTGGAGACACCGTGGACATTTTCCTCGGCGGTGCCGATTATGCCGTGCGCATCGAATTCTTCGGGGACGAGGTGGACGGCATAGCCCTTATCGATCCGGTAACCGGAGCCATTTTCGAGAGGCTCGACAAAATTGACCTTTATCCCGCCAAGAACTTCATCACTTCCAAGGAAAAGGGTGCAAAGGCGGTGCTGCAGATTCAGGACGACCTTATAAAGCAGGTGGAGTATTTCGAATCCATCGGCAAGTTTCTTGAGGCTAAACGCCTGAAGCAGAGGGTGGAATACGACATGGAGATGATTAAGGAGATGGGGTACTGTCCCGGGGTAGAGAATTATTCTAGGTATTTCGACGGCCGCAAACCGGGGGAGAGGCCTTTCACGCTGATAGACTATTTCCCCAAGGACTTTGTATGCTTCATCGACGAAAGCCACGTGACGCTGCCACAGATAAGGGCTATGTTCGGCGGTGACCACTCCCGTAAGGAAACTCTGGTGGAGTACGGATTCCGCCTTCCTGCTGCAAGTGACAACAGGCCTCTGACCTTCGATGAATTCGAGGCCGTGACGGGACAGAAAGTCTACGTCAGCGCAACTCCTTCGGATTACGAACTGGAAAAGAGCGAAGGCCTTGTGGTAGAGCAGATTGTGCGGCCTACCGGTCTTCTGGACCCTCCTATCGAAGTGCGCCCCACAAAGAACCAGGTGGACGACCTGATGGAAGAGATACGCGTACGCGCCGCCAAGGACGAGCGCGTCCTTGTAACGACGCTGACAAAACGCATGGCGGAAGAACTGGACAGCTACTTCACCAAAATGGGCGTCCGCTGCCGCTACATCCATTCCGATGTCGATACTGCCGAACGTGTGGAAATCATCGAGGATTTCAAGAACGGACTTTTCGACGTTCTCATCGGCGTAAACCTTCTGAGGGAAGGCCTTGATATACCCACCGTTTCGCTTGTCGCCATCCTCGATGCCGACAAAGAGGGCTTCCTCCGAAGCGGCAGGGCCCTTACCCAGACTGCAGGCCGTGCCGCCCGCAACGTCAACGGCCTCGTAATAATGTATGCCGATACCATTACCCGTTCCATGGATGAAACCATCCGCGAAACGGCCCGCCGCCGTGCAAAGCAGCAGGAGTATAACCAGCTTCACGGAATTACCCCCACCCAGGTGCAGGTGCGCTCCAATATCCTTGTGAGCGAGCTTGTTACGACCAAGGAGGATACTTCACATATCAGCGGTTTCCTGAACCCTGCGCTCAAGAACAGCGTTACCGGCCATGTGAGCGCCAAGGATTCCGTATCCGACCCTACTTATGTGCCGAGTGCCAGCGAGCTGGGCTCAGGAGACGTCTCTGTAGGTTTGGGCCATGATGCCGTGAGGGAAAGCAAATCGGCCTATGTGGACGGATACATCGCCGCAGACCTTGCAGCCGTGCTCCAGGACCCCGTAATACGTTCGATGTCGCGTGAACAGGTAGAGAAGGCAGCTGCGGAATCGCGCCGCAAGATGCAGAAAGCCGCGGCAGACCTTGATTTCACAGCAGCAGCACGTTACCGCGATGAGATGTGGGCCCTTGAGGAGTATCTGAAGGTATGGCGTTGATATTAAATTTTTTTCAAATAAGTTTGGTGGTGTGAAAAATAATGCGTAAATTTGCGGTTGTAGTGATTTAAGGCAAAACTAAAAACATTATACTCTATTATGAAAAGTATGAAAACATTCTTTGGAGTTCTTGCTGCAGCAAGCCTCCTCTTCTCTGTGAACGCTTTCGCTCAGGAGAATGCAAACCGTGACGAGAACGGCAACGTCGTTCGCGGTCCTTACGAGACCAACGCTCTCGGTGACAACTGGTTCGTTGGTGGTGCTATCGGTGCCAACTCTACTTGGAACTGGAAGAATACAGGTAAGATTCCTTTCGTTACCGCTCCTGGTCTTGCAATCGACCTCACTGTAGGTAAGTGGATTTCTCCTGAATGGGGCTTTGGTTTCCGCTGGAGCGGTCTTACCAACGATGTGCCCTACACAACCAATCCCTTCACTTATCCTCTGTTTGGAAATGCCCAGAGCCAGTTTACCGCTGACTTCCTCATCAACATGTCAAGCCTTATCGACGGTTATATGGAGTCTCGCACTTGGACTTGGGTAATGTATCCTTTTGCCGGTATTGAGTTCTATGGCAACTGGAATCCTCTCAAAGCAAATCATGAGTGGATACTTGGTCTCGGCTCAAAGGTGTTCTGGCATCCTGAGTGGATCGGTGAAAAGTGGGATCTCACCATCGACAACCGCTTCGGCATGACTCCTGATGCTGCTATCGCTCCCAATGATGGCGGATTGATCGACTTCCCCTTCGCACTTACCATCGGTGCTGCTTACAAGATTGGCAAGAGCGGTTTCCAGCGTCACAGCAGCGTAGTTCCTGCTATCATCCCTGTTCCTTTCACCACCGAACAGTATGAAGACCTCAGCGGTAAGGTTGCAGAGCTCGAGAAGGAAAACGCAGCTCTCAAGGACAAGATCGCAGCCCTCGAGAATGAGGTTGCTCCTCTCCGTCAGCTCGTAAACGGCCAGACCTACCTCTATGACAACGGCACCTTCACTGCAGTTGATGCAGCCGCCGGCGCCCCTGTCACCCTCTACTTCGACTGCGGCAGCGCTACCCTCAGCGCTCGTGAAAAGGCTCACTTCGAGTACTTCACCAAGAACGTTGTCAACGAGAACACCAAGCTCTCCGTCAACGGTTACGCAGACAAGCAGACCGGTTCCGCAAAGCGCAACCAGCAGCTCTCCGAGCAGCGCGTAAAGACTGTTGTTGACCTCCTCAAGAAGGCAGGCGCAGCTGAAGAAAACATCGAGAGCGCAGCTCACGGTGCAACCGTACAGCCTTTCGACAGCGCAGCTAAGAACCGCGTAGTTACCATCGAGGTTAAGTAATTTAACTTAAAGATTACATTTAAAGCATCTCCTTCGGGAGGTGCTTTTTTTTTACTATCTTTGCAGCGTTATGAGACTACCGGCAGAATGGGAAAAACAGGGCTTTGTGCAGCTCACATGGCCACATAAGGATTCACTTTGGTATGAAGTGGAAAAGGTTCAGCTTTGCTATACCAAGATAGCGGAAGCTATTCTTAGGTATGAGCCGCTTGTGATAGTCGGCAGGTCAGAGGCCGAATGCCGTCAGGACCTTGCTCGCTGCGCGAATGAACTTGGTCTTTCACTGGACATTGACGCTATCCGCTTTGCAGAGTGTGACATCAATGACACCTGGGCCCGCGACCATGGTGGTATATCTGTTCTGGGGGCCGACGGAAGCAAGTACGTCCTGGATTTCGTGTTCAACGGTTGGGGACTTAAATTCGCTGCCGACCTTGACAACCAGATTACCCGCGGGATGTTCTCCCAGGGCGTTTTCGCCTCTGATGTGAAGCGTGTTGACATGAGGCCGTATGTCCTAGAAGGCGGCAGCATCGACACTGACGGCGAAGGTTCGCTGCTTACCACCACGGAGTGTCTTACATCTCTTAACAGGAACGAATACCTTACTAAAGAGGAGATTGAGAAGCATCTGTCCAAAGCCTTCGGCCTCAAGCGTATACTTTGGCTGGATCATGGTACTATAGCAGGGGATGACACGGACAGCCACGTCGATATCCTGGCCAGATTCTGCAGCAATGACACCATAGCGTATACCTCCTGCGATGATCCTTCCGATGAGAATTATGCGTCGCTCAAGGCCATGGAAGAGCAGCTCAAAACCTTCCGTACGCTTGATGGAAAGCCATACAGACTTGTTGCTCTGCCGCTGCCTGACGCAATGTACCTGGACGATTACCGCCTTCCCGGTTCATACGCCAATTTCCTCATCATAAACGGCGCTGTACTCGTGCCTGGAGCAGGATCTGCCAAGGATGCCCAGGTAGAAGAAACGCTCCGGAAAGTATTCCCGGAGCGTAATATCGAGGTGATAGACTGCAGGCCTCTTCTTTCAGGCCACGGCGGGCTTCACTGCATCACGATGAATTATCCTGAAGGCTACTTGGCGTAGCGTTTCAGCAGGTTGTCATAAGCGTCTATGCGGCGGTCTCTAAGGAAGGGCCAGCCGCGGCGTACGTATTCGCACTGTTCAAGATCCAGTTCTACTACATGCACGCCTTCTTCTGACTTTTCGAATTCTGTCAGAAGCTCTCCCTGGGCACCTGTAATGAATGAGTGCCCCCAGAAATCAATGCCGGTTGAATGGCCTGTAGGATCGGGTTCTATGCCTGTGCGGTTTGCGGTTATGACAGGAAGACCGTTTGCGACGGCGTGTCCTCTCTGTACAAGCTGCCAGGCCTGTCTCTGCTGGGCCTGTTCCCAGTCGGGGTCTGTGGGGACTCCGCCGATAGCTGTAGGATAAATGAGCATCTCTGCCCCGCTCAGGGCCATAAGGCGGGCGGCTTCCGGATACCACTGGTCCCAGCATACAAGAACGCCCAGCGTGCCGACAGATGTCTTTATCGGCTCAAAGCCAAGGTCTCCGGGGGTGAAGTAGAACTTCTCGTAGAAGAGAGGGTCGTCCGGAATGTGCATCTTGCGGTACTTGCCGGCAATCGTTCCGTCTTTTTCGAGAACGACGGCCGTGTTGTGATAGATGCCGGGTGCGCGGCGTTCAAACAGCGAGAGAACAAGGACTATTCCAAGTTCCTTTGCAATGGCTCCGAACCTTTCTGTGGAAGGTCCGGGAATGGGTTCGGCAAGGTCACAGAGCTTGGCATTCTCTTCTTGACAGAAATATAAGCTGTTGTGAAGTTCTTGAAGTACAACGAGTTCTGCGCCCTTATCGGCAGCGTTTCTTATGTTTGCTTCCAGTTTCTTGATGTTGTCCTCTATAGAGGCGGAGCAGCTCTGCTGTATGAGCCCGACTTTCAACTTTCTCATTTGTATCGTGTAAACTGTTTGAGTTCCGTATCGGCCTTTACCTTATCTATGATTGAGCATACGAGGCGGAAGGTCCTTGAATCCTTAGTATAGCTTGCCGGGGTGATGAAGTTCGCCCTTCCCTGGCGGAGCAGCTTGCGTGCGTTCTCCTTCTTTCCGGGACGTGAAGGATCGAAAACGGCAATGGCGTTACCTCCGAACATGTTTACGAGTTTCATGGAGGGAACGTCGGTCTCTCCGTCGCCGAAGTAAATCATGTTGGTGAAGGGGATGCGTTTTGCATCATCGGCAAGGGATTCATTCACCTTGACGGCGTCGCGGGAAGAGAAGATGCCTTTCTGTATCTTGAACAGATACTGGGTCTTTGCGGTATAATCGACTGCGATTCCGGGCCATTCGGCTTCTCCGTTCTCGTCATAGATGAAACTGCCGGCGAAGATATGCTTGAATTCTTTTGCGATGGGAGAACCTTCAATGATTTCCGTGAGGCCCGATGAATTGATATAGTGTTCTACGATTACGTCGTGGGCTTTGCCATACTCGTTCACGTTCTTGAACCAGTCACGTACACCGTCGTAGAGTTTAATGTCGGCACCGTATTTCTTGAAGTCCTCCCTGGTGAGCTTTATGCCGCTTTTTCTGGCCTCGTCGAACATCAATTTCATATAGGCCAATATGTTGGAGGCATCCTGACCCTTGGCTATTCCGTCGCTTTTCGACCAGAACTCTTCGGGGGTCTGGCCGATTGCCTGGATAAAGCCGAACTCCTGCATGTTTCCGGGGGAAAGAGTCCCGTCGAAGTCGTAAATAAGTGCAACTATCGGTTTTCTTCTCATAACGCTGCAAAGATAATCATTTTCAAAAAAATTACTATATTTGTGGATGTACTAAACTGAAACAACTATGCCTAATTATCCGCATTATCTTAAGAGGTTGCAGGATGCAACCCGTAAATACTGGGATAAGCCCGCACTGAATACCATCGGAGGTGATTCTTTCACCTACTCACAGATGGCCACCGACATTGCCCGCTTCCATATTATTTTCGAGAAGGCCGGCTTCAAGAAAGGCGACAAGATTGCCCTTTGCGCAAACAACGGTGCCCGCTGGGGGTTTGCTTATCTGGCAGTAAACACTTTTGAGACTGTAATAGTCCCTATCCTTGCAGATTTCACACCTGAAAGCGTCATGGGACTCGTCAACCATTCGGATAGTATCGCGCTCTTTACCAATGCGGCACGCTGGGCCAAGATGGATCCCGAAAAGATGCCGGCACTGAAAGTGGTGTTTGATGTCGACAACTGGAAAGTTCTCCTTTGCCGTGATGCCAAAATCCAGGATGCTGTTGACAATCTGGACAAGCTCTTTGCAGAGAAATATCCCAATGGCTTCGGTCCCGACGATGTGGTATTCCCCACGGACAACTGGGATGACCTCTCCACCATCAATTACACTTCGGGCTCTACAGGAGATCCCAAGGGCGTGATGCTCACTTACAGGAACTTCAGCGCAAACGTAGATTACAGCCAGCGTAATGTTCCCGCCGGAGACAAGATGGTTTCCATGCTTCCTATGGCCCACATGTACGGCCTGGTGATTGAATTCCTCTATCCTCTGTGCAATGGAACATCCATCTACTGGATGGCAAAGGCCCCTACACCGGCAGCCCTGCTCAAGGCTTTCGCTGATGTGAAACCTTACCTTTTGATTACCGTTCCGCTTGTAATGGAGAAGATTTACAAGAGCAAGGTAAAACCCACTCTGGACAAGCCCCTCATCAAGTTCCTTACGAAGATCCCCGGTCTTAACAATATTATATACAATAAGGTTAAGGACGGTCTTGTACAGGCCTTTGGCGGCAATGTCCAGGAATTCATCATGGGTGGTGCCGCCCTCAATCCTGAGGTGGAGCGCCTCTTCAAGAAGATCAAGTTCCCTTATCTGGTGGGATATGGCATGACAGAGGCCTGCCCTCTTCTTGCATACGAACACTGGACCAAGTACGTGGCCGGAAGCTGCGGAAAGGCCGTAGACGTTGCCCAGGTCCGCATCGACTCCGATGACCCTCAGCACGTTGTAGGCGAGATCCAGGCCAAGGGAGAGAATATCACTATCGGCTATTACAAGAACCCTGAGGCAACGGCCAACGCCTTTACGGAGGATGGCTGGCTCCGTACCGGAGACCTCGGTATCATCGATGCCGATGGCAACATCTTCATCCGCGGCCGCTCCAAGAACATGATTCTCGGCCCTTCCGGACAGAACATCTATCCCGAAGAGCTTGAAGCCGTCGTGAACAACCAGCCCTATGTGATGGAGTCTGTGGTCGTGGACCGTGGCGGCAAACTCGTCGCACTCGTCTTCCTCGATGAGCAGGCCATCGCTAAGGCACTTCTGGATCCTGAGGCAAAGGCCGAAATTCCCGAGAATATCCGCCTTGGTGCCAACCGCCAGTTCCCTTCATACAGCCAGATTGCAAAGGTTGAACTCATGGACAAGCCTTTCGAAAAGACTCCTAAGATGTCTATCCGTCGCTTCCTTTACAAGTAATCTGCCAATTTGTCAGCATACAGGCCATTGGCTTAAGATTTGACTTATCACAAGCCGGTTCCGTAAAAGGGGCCGGCTTATTTGATACTAATAACAAGAGATATGGCAAATAAAGGACAGATCGGTGTAACCACCGAAAACATTTTTCCGGTAATCAAGCAGTTCCTGTATTCAGACCATGAGATTTTCCTCAGGGAACTTGTGGCGAACGCAGTTGATGCAACCCAGAAACTAAAGGCCTTGGCAGCTTCCGGCGACCTTAAAGAGGAGATTGGCGACCTGAAGGTGACAATCGGCCTTGACACAAAAGAGAATACCCTTACCATCACCGATGAAGGTATCGGCATGACGGAGGAAGAGGTGGACAAGTATATCAACCAGATTGCTTTTTCATCGGCAGGGGAGTTCTTGGAGAAGTACAAGGACCAGATCGGCAATATTATCGGCCACTTCGGCCTGGGCTTCTACAGCGCTTTCATGGTGTCAAAGAAAGTGACCATTGAGACCTTGTCCTGGAAGGAAGGCGCAAAGGCAGTCAAATGGACCTGCGACGGGTCGCCCGAATATACCATGGAGCCTTGCGAAAAGGCCTCCCGCGGCACTGTCATCACGCTTTATCTGGACGATGATTCCAAGGAGTATGCAGAGAAATCCCGCATCGAGGGCCTTCTCCAGAAGTACTGCAAGTTCATGCCCGTGCCGATTGTATTCGGTAAGGAGCAGGAGTGGAAGGATGGCAAGTACGTAGATACCGACAAGGACAAAATCATCAACTCTGTGGAGCCTCTCTGGACAAAAGCTCCTTCAGAACTGAAGGATGAGGATTACAAGTCCTTCTACCGCACTCTGTTCCCGATGAACGAGGAACCGCTCTTCTGGATTCACCTGAACGTGGACTACCCGTTCAACCTCACCGGTATCCTGTATTTCCCCAAGCTCAAGGACCGCGTTGCCGTAGAGAGAAACAAGATTTCACTCTACTGCAACCAGATGTTCGTCACCGACCATGTCGACAACATCGTTCCGGACTTCATGACCCTTCTTCACGGTGTAATCGACTCACCTGACATTCCTCTGAATGTGAGCCGCAGTTATCTCCAGAGCGACGCTTCGGTGAAGAAGATATCGACCTATATTACAAAGAAGGTGGCCGACCGTCTTGAAAGCATTTTCAAGGAGGAGAGGTCGCAGTTGGAAGAGAAGTGGGACAACCTCAAGCTCTTCATCGAATACGGCATGCTCTCTGACGAGAAGTTCTGCGAAAGGGCTCTCAAGTTTGCACTTCTGAAAAATGTGGACGGCAAGTATTTCAGCTTCGACGAGTATAAGGAGGCCGTAAAGGACCTGCAGACCGACAAGGACAAGAAGCTCGTTTACCTTTACGCAACCAAGGCCGATGACCAGTATGCCTACATCCAAGCTGCAAAGGACAAGGGCTATGATGTCCTCCTCATGGACTGCGAGCTTGACGCCCACTACGTAAACCTCCTTGAGCAGAAGCTCACTGATACCCGTTTCGCACGTGTAGACTCCGATGCAATAGACAATCTTATCCCCAAGGAAGACAGGATAAAGCCTGAAATGAAGGAAGATGAGAGGTATGACCTCGAGAATCTCTTCAAGGCCGTCCTGCCCGCCGGAAACGACTATTACGTGGTAGGGGAGAACCTTGGCGCTTCATCGGCCCCGATTCTGATTACCCAGAATGAGTTCATGCGCCGTTACCGCGAAATGAGCGCCCTTGGCGGCGGAATGAACTTCTACGGTTCAATGCCTGAGAGCTACAACATCACAGTCAACATGGAGAATCCTCTGGTCTCCAAGATTTGGGAAGCCAAGCTTGCCGATGTCGCCCCCCAGGCCGAACTGCCCGCAGAAGCCCCTGCAGATGCGTCGGATGAGGAAAAGACCAAAGCCCGCGAGGCCCGTGAGGCCGTGCGCAAAGCCCATCGTGCCGATGTTGAATCCTTCGCTTCCGGCAACGAAATCCTTCACCAGATTGTGGATCTCGCGCTTCTTGGCAACGGTATGCTGAAGGGAAAAGCCCTTGCCGATTTCATCGCCCGAAGCCAGAAAGTGGTCCAGGACGCTTACCTGAAGTAAAATGATAAGGGTTGGCATTTGTTGCCAACCCTTTATTCATTTATCGGCCTATCAGTTCAAGAAATTCGTTTCTTGTTTTCTGGCTTTTGAGGAAAATGCCCGAGAAAGCACTTGTAGTTGTGACGGCGTTGGATTTCTGCACTCCGCGCATGGACATGCAGGTGTGCATGGCTTCGATTACTACTGCTACGCCAAGAGGGTGGAGCGAGTTCTGGATGCAGTCGCGGATCTGCTCGGTGAGGCGTTCCTGGACCTGAAGCCTGCGTGCGTAGGTTTCCACAACGCGTGCGATTTTTGAGAGTCCGGTAATTTCTCCATTGGGTATATATGCAACATGGACTTTGCCGATGAAGGGGAGCATGTGGTGCTCGCAAAGTGAGAACAGTTCGATGTCCTTGACAATGACCATGTGATTGTAGGGCTCGTTGAATACGGCGCTCTTGACTATGGCCTCTCCGTCCTGAAAATAGCCTTGTGTGAGGAACTGCCATGCCTTTGCCACCCTTTCAGGCGTTTTGACCAGGCCTTCTCTCTCCGGGTCTTCACCCAGCAATTCAAGTATGGCTTTTACGTGCTTCTGGAGCTCTTTTGTGGTCTCTTCGTCGTATTGCTCTATCTTTTTATATGCCATGGCCTGTATTTTGTTGCAAGTGTTCGAAAGTTTTGGGATGCAAAATTAGTGAAAAATATTCATTATATCATTTTTTTATCTATCTTTGCAGCCCCAAACGGATTACGTTTGACTTAATGTACTGATTATTAACTATAAAACACACGATATATGTTTTGGACACTTGAACTTGCCAGCAGCCTTGACGATGCCCCCTGGCCTGCAACCAAAGACGAACTCATCGACTACGCCACCCGCACCTGCGCCCCCGAGGAAGTAATCGAGAACCTCGAGGAGCTCGACGACGACACCGAAATCTACGAATCCATCGAAGACATTTGGCCCGATTATCCCACGAAGGAGGACTTTATGTGGAATGAGGAAGAGTACTAATTGTAAATCATTAATTTATAAAGTATTATAGAAACGATCCGGCAAGTACCGGATCGTTTCTTATTATTGCCTACTTATGCCACATATTCTTGAGCTGCCAATAGGAATACTTTGGTCCGGAACTATAGTGGCTATAGGATGGCGTTGATTCTTCGGCCATGATTATTTGGGGATTGATCACTTTCTCCAGATCCTCCTCATCCAGGACTTCCTCAGCATCATCAATGAGAGGATCAATAAAATCGGCCTTCGTTTTCATCCAGGCAATTTTGCCAATCATTTTCTCATCTTCAGAGAGTCCTTGTCTCTCAAGATAGGCTTCAAATGCGGTGATATATTCTCGGATTATTCTGGCAATCCGCCATCGGTCGGCCTCGAAAAGAAGTTCATGGACTTTTTCCAATTCAGCTTCCTTGAGGGCTAGGCGCCGCTTTCTTTCTTCCTCTTCGCGGCGTTTCCGTTCTTCTTCCAGTCGCCTTCGCTCCTCTTCTAATTTCCGTCGACGTTCCATTTCATCACGTTCATCAGCAATCCCTTCCAGGACTTCGATAATATGCTGGATCTTATCCTCCAGTCTCGTGTTCTTAGTATCTTGGGCCGCACACAAATCATAGGAAGAGCCGCAGTGGTGGCCATATCTGTCACATTCAAATCTCAATATGCCGCTTCCTACGGTACGATTTCGGTCTTTTGTCCCGTCAGCATTCGTCGCCTGGCGGTATATTTCTCTCAGAAAGATTTGGATTTCGTGGCCGCGTACGATAATGAATGTAGTACATTCCGGACGGTACAGGCTCTTATCCTTGACTATTTTCAGATCATATCCTTTGGCCTTGGCCGCCTTGATGAGGGTGGCATAGATGCGGAGAGCCCTGTTCTCCTGATCTTGTGATACTCGCAAGGAGAGCCATTTATCTGCTTTGCATTTAAAAGGATTCTTGGCATTCCATGGATTATTGTCGCGGAAATTCTTCTCGCGCAGTTTTGCTTTCGTGTCCAGAATAATCGGGTCTTTTGCATATAGGACATCCGGTACCCGATAGATGGGGGAGATTTCATTATCTTCTAAAGGCAGTTCCCGGGGCGGATACTTTCCGCTTGGATTTTTCTTAGTTTCCGTTTTCTTCGGTCGTACCGAGAAATACTTTTTGATGATGTATTCATCAGTATTAATCAAGACTGAATCATTCATTGTCTCGGACAAAGCAGTCCTCTGTGTTGGCTTCCCGAACTTCAAAGCACTCCAATATCCGCTGGAGGGCCGAGGAATGTCGAATTTATCGCAGATGGCTTTCAACTCAACTTGCTTAAGACCAAGGGTTTGTTCGGTTTTTCCAATACCATCGGTCCAGATCATGTCGTAAATCTGTTTCCTTGTCAGTTCCATGGCTATCTTCGATAATAACGGGAGTATGAAACGGGGTTAACTTTTGATTCTTCAACCCATCTGATCAATTCATCCTCAAAGAAGTAGATGTTATGTCCCCGTTTGTAATGGGGAATTTCCCTGTTGTTGACAAATCGTTGTACAGTGCCGACTTTCATCTGAAGGATCTCCGCCGCACGTTCAATCAGGATAGGCCGATGCTTGTCGGCTCCCAGTCCCAATTGTTTTTCAATATGGTCCAGGGCCGCACGCATTTCTGAAACTTCTTCGATAAGATAGTTTACCGCTTTTGGAACAGAACTCATTGTGAGCTCCTCTTTTATGACTTCTTCCATAAAATAAATAATTAATATTATTTTCCGCTAAATCTACAAAAAATTTCGAGATTTAGCAGAAAATATTTAACTTGCACAATAAAAGCGATATGACTATGCTTATTGGCAGAAAAGAAGAACTCAAGGAACTCAGTGAAGCGTTCAAGTCGGAATACTCCGAATTTGTGGCGGTGTACGGTCGCCGCCGTGTGGGCAAGACTTTCCTCGTGAGGGAGGCATTCAATTATGAATTCACCTTCCAGCATACCGGCGTAGCGAAGGAAAAGATTGCCGGCCAGCTAGCCGCATTCCGCACTTCACTGACCGACTACGGCTACAAGGATTGTCCGGGATTTGCCAGCTGGCACGATGCCTTCAATGCCCTGAAGATTGTCATCAAGTCCAGCCGGAAGAAAAAGAAGGTGATTTTCATTGACGAGATTTCTTGGATGGATACGCCCAAGTCAAATTTTGTTTCTGCCCTTGAGCATTTCTGGAACAGCTGGTGCAGTGCTCGCAAGGACGTTCTGCTGATTATCTGCGCTTCCGCCACGTCCTGGATTATCAACAAGGTCATCAGGGACCGGGGAGGACTCCACAACCGTGTGAGCACTCAGATCTTTCTGATGCCATTCACGCTGAAAGAGTGCGAGGAGTACCTGCAGAGCCGGAATATCCGTATCAACCGGTATCAGATTCTCACGCTATATATGGTGATGGGAGGACCGGCGTACTATTGGAGCCTGCTACAGCGTGGAAAGTCTGCTGCTCAGAACATCGACAATCTCTTCTTTGCAGAGAACGGGAAACTGCGTGGAGAGTACAATGCTCTGTACGAATCTTTGTTCAAGAATCCGGACCGCTATATCAAGATAGTGGAAGCTTTGGGAGACAAGGCCAGAGGACTCACGCGTCAGCAACTTATTGATGACTACGGATTGGAAAACAACGGTGTCCTCACCACCTGCCTGGAAGAACTGGAGCAGTGTGGGTTTATCCGCAAGTATGCCGCAATCGGCAAGGAGAAGAAGGATGCACTTTTCCAACTTATCGACAACTACACGCTCTTCTATTTCAAGTTCATCAGAGAGTCCGGCGGTGATCCGGCTTTCTGGAGTCATTCCCTCAATTCAGGCGTACAGCGAGCCTGGTCCGGCCTGGCCTTTGAGCGGGTATGCCTGCAGCACGTGGGGCAGATCAAAACTGCGCTGGGCATTGCGGGCGTGATGACCATACAATGCGCCTGGCGTTCCGACCAGAAGAATCTGGGACCGGGAGAGAGGGGAGCACAGATTGATCTTCTAATCGACCGCAGGGACGATACCATCAACATCTGCGAGATGAAGTGGGCGTCTGAGCCATACGTCATCGACAAGGATTACGATGAGAAACTCCGGAACAAGGTTGCAGCCTTCATCCGTGAGACCAGAACAAGGAAGTCCATACTCATATCAATGGTTACCTCCTACGGCGTGAAGGAGAATATGTACTCCGATGCTATACAGTCTCAGGTTGTGCTGGACGATCTCTTTTTGTGAAGATTATTATCTGCTAAAAGTCCACAAAAAATCGGGATTCAGCAAAGGATTGAAAAAACGCTGCTGGTATTTGGATTACCGGTATTCCAACTCATTCTCAGGTAGCGAGAAGGATGGCTTTAACGTCCTCTTTGTATTTTCGGGAGACCGGGATGAACTGCCCGCGACTGGTAGGGTGTTCAGTCGAAGGGGGAACGAGGCTTTTGGAGGCAAAGCCCTTTCTCCGGGCACAAAGCATACGGAGTGACGTCAGCCCCCACCTCCCTGTTCCAATCTGCTACTTTGTTCACCGGCATTCTCTTCTACTCTACGTTTCTGACACGGAGATGGGTGTTTTGGTGTCCGGGAGGTCGAAAATATGATGCTCTGACACGGAAATGGGTGTTTTGGTGCCCGGGCGGTCATAATGCTTCCGGCCGATTAACCACCGGCCCAATCATTCATCCCTCCAGGATCTGTTTGGCGGCGTTTTTGGTGTCCACCTTCTCAATCACGCGCTCGAGGATGCCGTTCTCGTCGAAGATGAAAGTGCGGCGGAGGGTGCCAAGGACGGTTTTTCCGTACATTTTCTTCTCGCCGATGGCACCGAAGGCCTCGTGCATTTCTTTTGTGGTGTCTGCAAGGAGCGTGAAGGGAAGGGCATGTTTGGCTGCAAAGCCGGCATGTGACTTACCGGAATCCTTGCTCACGCCAACCACGTTGTACCCTGCGGCGCGGAGTGCTTCCCAGTTGTCCCGGATGGAGCAGGCCTCCGACGTGCATCCGGACGTATTGTCCTTGGGATAGAAATACACGACTGTCTTTTTCCCCTTGCCGATGAAATCTGCCGATTTCACCATTTTCCCGTCCTGGTCCTGAACCTCGAAGGACGGCATTTTGTCTCCGATTGAAAGCATGGTTATTCTGATTTTTCCACAAAAATAGCAATTCCCGCAAATCCGGGCAAATGCCACTCATTTTACCAGCTCGCCGATAGGAGTGGGGGAGAGGCCTTCGAGGTGGGAGCGAACCTCGGCCATATCGGCAAAGAAGACATTGAAGGCGGCCGATGTGGGGAAGCGGTTGAACCAGGCGCTCTCCAGGAGGTAGTACTCTATGTCCGAGGCGTTTCCGCTGCGGCGGAGGACGCGGTCATAGGCCCGGATCTTGGGGGCCGAAAAGGGCAGCAACTTGAGGCCTTCCCGCCCGTCGCGGAAGGTGACTATGGCGACGATATGCGGCTTCACACGCTTGTCCAGCCCCTCCTCGCGCTGCTCGGCGGTGAGGCGGTGGGAGATGGTTATATGTCGGCCGAAGTCCCTGTTTATCCTTGCCATCATCGAGCGGAAAACCTTGCCGTGGGTGGACGTATCCTTGATTCTCTGCTGCCAGATGTAGCAGTGAATCATCTCGTGGATGATGGTGTCCTGGATTTCCTCTTCGGGGAGGTCGTGCCTGGTGCTTATCTTAAGGCGGAGGTCATATCGGCCCACGGTGATTCCGGCGAACTTCTTTGTCCTGAAGGTGCACTGCCCCACGTAGGAGGCGGAGTTACTGAGCTCGACGGGAACCCTTTCCAGTTTTCCGTCGAACATAAGGAGGTTGTACTCGTCAAATTTCTCCTCGATATATGGAACCGTAGCCTTCATTGAGTGCGCAAAGATAATAAATTTTGTAACTTTGCAGTGTATGAAAAGACTTCCGCTTATCCTTATAATACTCCTTGCCGTGTCCTGCGGCCCCCGAAAAACCACCAGGGCCGATGTCGAACCCCAGAAGGACACCGTCTACCCCCTTGGCTTCTGCACGGACTCTTTCAAGGTAGCCTCCGGCGAGATAAAACCCGGTGACAACTTTACGGCATGGGTAACTAGGCTTGGCGTACCTTCAGACCGGGCATATGCCCTCCTGGAGGCCTGTGACACCGTTTTTGACGTGAGGAAGCTTCGCGCCGGCAATACCTGGAAGGCCTACTACCGGGATTCCACCCGGCTCGATTACATCGTCTACGACAACAGCCGCACCCTTCAGACCGTCTTCTCCTGTGCCGATTCCGCCGCAGTCTGGAAATACCAAAAGGAAGTGAAGACCGTGGAGAAAAAGGCCGACGTCACCATAACCACCTCCCTCTGGAACGACATGACAGAGGCAGGCGAGTCCCCGGCCCTCATATCCGAACTTGCCGACATCTACGCCTGGACCGTGGACTTCTTCGGCCTTCGGAAAGGGGACCGCTTCCGCCTGATTTACAGCGAAAACATCTGCGAAGGAGAGTCCGTGGGCATCGACAGGGTCAGTTATGCCGAATTCCTCCGCGACAGCACCGTCCTCCCCGCCATCTATTTTGACCAGGGCGACGGGCGCAACAAATACTGGAATGAAAAGGGCGAGAGCATGAGGAAGGCCTTCCTGAAGGCGCCCCTTAAGTTCACCCGCATATCGTCCGGCTATTCGCTTCACCGTCTTCATCCGGTCCACGGCACCGTACGCGCACATACCGGGGTCGATTACGCCGCTCCCACCGGAACGCCCGTCATGAGCATCGGCGACGGCACCGTCATCAGCGTGGGCTGGGGCGGAGGCGGCGGAAACACCGTGAAAATCCGGCACAATTCCGTATATACCACTGCCTATCTGCATCTGTCGCGTTTTGCCGTGAAAACCGGCCAGAGAGTAACGCAGGGACAAGTTATTGGCTATGTGGGCATGACTGGAACCGCAACCGGCCCGCACCTAGACTTCAGGGTATGGAAAAACGGCTCTCCGGTGAATCCGCTCAAGCTGGAATCTCCGGCCGCAGAGCCGTTGAAATCTGAAAACATGCCCGCGCTGGACTCCGTCTGGAGGGCGCGACGCGCTGCGCTTGTTCAGTAACAGAGTGATTGCGCGTGCCATTCTTTTTTCGTACATTTTGTGCATCAATAAGTGAAAACAATGAAAAGAACAGTTATCCTGGCCCTGACAGTATGCCTGATGGCAGTGGGCTGCAAGAATGCAGTAAATCAAACAGTAAATACCATGGAACCTCTCAAAGAAGTTGCAGGCCGCAAGAACTTCGGCCCGAATCATGCCCTTGTGACAACTCCGCAGCCCTGCGTGATGATTGCCACCTGGGACAAAGACCACAATCCCGACGTTATGATGGCCGCCTGGGCCGGACAGTACGACGCCAAGCAGATCGTCATATCCCTCTCCAAGCACAAGACCACCGAAAATCTCGAGCTCACAGGCGCCTTCACCGTGAGTTTTGCCGATGTGAACACCGTCGCCGAATCTGACTACTTCGGCCTCGTGAGCGGCAGCAAAGTGCCCGACAAGGTTGCCAGAGCCGGCTTCACCGTGACCCCCAGCCCCAACGTCGACGCCCCCATCATCAACGAATACCCACTCACCCTCGAGTGCAAGGTAGTCTCCTGGGCCGATGGCGTCCTCGTTGGCGAAGTAATCAACCAGAGTGCCGATGAGCGCATCCTCACCGACGGAAAGATTGACCTTGAAAAGCTCCAGCCCATCGTTTTCGATGCCGCCGGAATGTGCTACAGGGCAATCGGCGGCGTGGTTGGCGGCGCATGGGATGCAGGAAAGAAGTTCGCGGAGTAGGGAATCCGTAAAAAAGTGTTAAATTTGTATCTGTTATGGATGCTGTACTGGTAGCGCTGCTCATCCCGCTTGCGGGAATCATGCTGGGGTCGGCCTTCGTGTTTTTCATGAAGGACGGGATTCCTGCAGGGCTGCAGAAGGCCCTGCTGGGCTTCGCATCGGGCGTCATGGTGGCGGCATCTGTATGGTCGCTGATCATTCCGGCATTGGAACTGGGAGAGGCTCCCGGGAACGTGGTGCCGGTAACTGTGGGCCTTTTGGCAGGTTTTGCGTTCCTCCTTCTCATCGACTATATCACCCCGCACATCCACCCGGTGGGCGGTCCCGAGGGTCCCAAGAGCAAACTATCCCGCACCACCATGCTCGCACTTGCCGTTACCATCCACAATTTCCCGGAAGGAATGGCCGTTGGCGTTGCGATAGCCGGGGCACTCACTTCGGATTTCAGCATGGCAGGAGCGCTGGCCCTGTCACTTGGTATAGCAATACAGAATATCCCCGAGGGCGCAATCATCTCCATGCCCCTCAAAGCGGCCGGGAACAGCCGCGCAAGGGCTTTCGCCATCGGCTCGCTGAGCGGTGTGGTAGAACCCCTTGGCGGTGCGCTCGTGCTGCTTCTTGCTACAGTCGCAACGGCAACCATGCCGTACCTTCTCCCCTTTGCGGCGGGTGCAATGTTATACGTGGTAATAGAAGAACTTATCCCCGAGGCCTCCGAGGGCGAACATTCCAACCTCGCAACGGTTGGTTTCGCCGTCGGCTTTGCTCTCATGATGGTACTTGATGTAGTATTAGGATAAACACACTATAACTAATTATGTCAGAACAAAAATTCAGGGTCGAAAGTGACCTTCTGGGGGAACTTCAGGTTCCTGCCGATGCCTACTACGGCGTACAGACACAGCGTGCTCTAAACAATTACAAGATCTCCAACACCAGGATGTGCGACTATCCCGAATATGTCATCGCAATGGCATACGTCAAGATGGCTGCAGCTGCCGCAAACGCAGAACTGGGCGTGCTTGACCGCAAGATTGCAGACGCCATCATCGAGGCCTGCAAGGAAATCGTTGCGGGAAAACTTCACGACCAGTTCCCCGTGGACATGATGCAGGGCGGCGCCGGTACGTCCGTGAACATGAATGCAAACGAGGTAATCGCAAACCGCGCCCTTGAAATCATGGGCCACAAGAAAGGCGAATACCAGTTCTGCTCTCCCAACGACCACGTGAACTGCGCACAGTCCACCAACGACGCATACCCTTCTGCATTCCGCTACACCTTCTTCCGCATGAACAAGAAGGTAGAGAAGGCCCTGAAGGACCTCATCGCATCCCTGCGTGCAAAGGGTGAAGAATTCAAGGACGTCCTCAAAATGGGCCGCACCCAGCTTCAGGACGCCGTGCCGATGACCTCCGGCCAGGAATTCAACGCCTTTGCAAACAATCTGGAAGAAGAGATTGCAAACCTCGAAAGGAACGCCGTTCTCCTCAAGGAAATCAACATGGGCGGCACCGCCATCGGCACCGGCCTCAATGCAGTTCCTGGCTTTGCCGAGCTCTGCACCAAGAAGATGTCCGAATTCACCGGCGACACCTTCGAAAAGGCTCCTGACCTTGTTGAGGCAACCCCCGACACAGGCGCTTATGTAAGCTACTCGGCTGCCCTCAAGCGTCTTGCCGTGAAGCTCTCCAAGACCTGCAACGACCTTCGCCTCATGGCTTCCGGTCCCCGCTGCGGCCTTCACGAAATCAATCTCCCGGCAATGGCTCCCGGTTCCTCCATCATGCCCGGCAAGGTGAACCCCGTCATTCCCGAGGTTACCAACCAGGTATGCTTCAAGGTCATCGGCAACGACACCGCCGTGTGCTTTGCCGCTGAGGCCGGCCAGCTCCAGCTCAACGTCATGGAGCCCGTCATCGTAGAGTGCATCCTTGAGAGCCAGACCTGGCTCATCAACGTGATGAATACCCTCCGCACCCTTTGCGTGGAAGGCATCACCGTCAATGCAGACCACTGCTACGAGATGGTCAAGAACTCTATCGGCATTGTCACCGCCCTCAATCCTTACATCGGCTACAAGGCATCCACAAAGGTAGCAAAGCAGGCTCTGGAAACGGGTCGCAGCGTCTATGACCTTGTCCTTGAGAACGGCCTCATGACCAAGGAGAAGCTGGACGAAGCCCTTGACCCCAAGGCCATGACAGAATCCCACGCATTCATCAAGTAGCTTGCGGGGAATGCAAAAAATAACGGTCAGTGAAAACTGGCCGTTATTTTTTATCTTGCGTTGAGAACTATTCCCGCAGTGAAGCAGTGCATCGGAATGGCGGGAGAAATGGACTCGGGGAAGTACTTCACATATACACCGATGAATCCGATATTCAGGGATGCGAAGTAATCCAGGGCGAACTTGTTCAGGCCGGTAGGAGTGCTGTCCTTAACGGTGAAAAGGTCGTTGTTGGCATCCCTGTATTCGTATTTAACATTGGATTTGAGGCGGAAGTTTGCCTCTGCTCCTGCCCTGAGGGAAATGCTGCCAACGTGAAGTCCGAGGGCCAAGGGAACCGCGATGGAGAAAACATGCAGCCTGGAGCTGGTGTAGTTCATGCCTTCAGCCACGGGCGTGAGGTCCAGTTTCCTGGAGTCGCCGTCCGGGACGCCGTGGAAATAATTGGCGGGGCCTACCGCATAATTGGTCCAGTCCAGATTGGCGCCAAGGGTGATTGATGTCCACTTTGTAGGATTGAAACTCAGTTCCAGGATGTTGATGAAGAAGTCCGAAGACTTGTTGCCCTTGATGCCGTGGGCGAATTGATCTTCCTTTACTAAATTCAATCCGAAGCCCATTTCGCTTACGCCGGTGACATCAAAGAGCTTGAACTCTTTTTCCTGCTTCGCCGGTTTGGTGTCTTCCTCTACTGTGGCCTTTTCGAGTTCGGAAAGGCGGTCTTTGGACGACTGGGCAAAGACTGATGCCGCTGCAAGGATTGCAGCCATTGTCAAAACTATCTTTTTCATAGGACGAATTCGGGATCAAAGGTTACTAAGGGCATGAGTGTCATGGCCTTGAAGCCGGGCTCCATGACTGTGCGTACAAGGGGAAGGTCTTTGCGGGAGTCTTCCCTCATGGACTTCATGAAACTCTTCTGCTGGGGGTAGGTGACAATCTTGTACTTGGAAAGGCCAGCTTCCGAAGCGGCGGCCTCGATGGCGTCAAGAAGGATGCCTTTTTCGTCGGCAAGACCGTTTACGAGGGCGTCCTTGCCGGACCAAACGCGGCCTTGGGCGATTTCGTCAACCTGTTCGTAGGTCATGCCGCGGCCGGCCACGACCACGTTTACAAAGTCGGAATAAATGCCCTCAATCTCCTTCTGGTACCAGGCCTGTTCTTCTTCGTTGAGTCCCTGGAAGAGGTTGCCCATGCCGGCGTGAGGGTCAGTGCCTACAGTTTCCACATTGACCTTGAGAATCTTCCTGACGGCGCCTCCGACGTTGGGAATCATGCCGAATACGCCGATGGAGCCGGTGAGCGTCGAATTGTCTACAAAAATCTTCTTGCAGCCTGCAGAGATGAGGTATCCGCCGGATGCCGCATAGGCGCCGTAGCTGGCGATAACAGGCTTCTCCTTGCCCAGGAGCTCGATTTCGCGGCGGATGATATCGGCAGCCACAACCTCGCCGCCGGGGGAGTTCACGCGGAAGACGACGGCCTTGACGGACTTGTCCTTGCGGAGTTTCTCAACCTCGCGTGCAAACTTTTCGCCTGCGATCTGGTTGCCCTCACGGGCTATTTCGCCGTCGGCATAGAGGACGGCAACCTTGTCGCCGCTGCCGGCCTTGACCTTGGAGGCGTATTCGCGGATGTCGATGCGCTTTACCTTGTCGGGATTGGTGGTGCCGAAAAGATGGCAGATGTACTGCTCCAGTTCGTCCTTGTACTTGAGGCCGTCGATGAGACCCTTGTCGATCCAGGTGTTCGCTGTGCCGAGCTCCAGGCCTGCAATCCAGCCGCGGAGGTCTTCTGTCTTGACCCCGCGGGAGGCTGCCATCTGCTCCACCATGCCGGACCAGACGGACTCTTCGAGTTCCTGGTACTGGCGGCGGTTCTCCGGGCTCATGTTGTTGCGGATATACATTTCGCCTGCCGATTTGAACTTGCCATGGCGGATGAGCTGGACTTCGACTCCGAGGGTGTCCAGGAGGTCCTTCAGGAAGAACTGGGTGGTGCCAAGGCCGTTGAGCGTACCGCTGCCCTTGGGGTGCATGAACACCCTGTCCGCTACGGAGGCGATATAGTAGGAACCGTTGCTAAGGCCTGCTCCGTATGCGATTACGGGCTTGCCGCTTGCCGAAAAACGGGCGAGGCATTCCCTGAGTTCCTCAAGTGCCGATGTGCCTGCGTTCAGCTTGTCGTAGTTGAGGTACACCATGGCGATTTCGTCGTCCTTTGCAGCCTTCTCCAATGCTCTTTCGAGTGAGAGGAGGGAGACTCTCGAGCCGCTTAATCCGCCGATGGGAAGACCAAGGTCCAGATTGAAAGGAGAGCTCTCCGAACCCTTTTCAGCTATGGTGTCGGACATGTCAATTTTCAAAACTTTCCCTTTCAGGAAATCCTGCGCCTGCCCGGGGAGTATCATCATGACGGACAGAAGCAATGCAACTGCAATTCTTTTCATAAACGTTAACGTAATACGAGATACAAATATAGGTAAAAATGGTTATATTTGTATTATTATGCTGGATACAGTTCTCATAGCGCTGGCACTGGCCATGGACTGCTTTGCGGTTTCCGTGGTGTGCGGTATGGTAATCAGGCGGATGGAGGGAAGGACAGTGCTCTCCACTGCGTTTCTTTTCGGGTTTTTCCAGGCGCTTATGCCGCTTCTCGGCTGGGTGCTTACAAACAGTTTTTACAGGTATCTGGAGGCGGTGGATCACTGGATAGCCTTCGGTCTTCTGGCTTTTATAGGCTTCAGGATGGCAGTGGATTCCTTCAGGGAGGAAGAGGAGAAGTCCATCAATCCGCACAGTCTCAAAACGCGGATTATCCTTGCCATCGCAACCAGCATAGATGCGCTTGCGGTTGGAATCAGCTATGCCTGTACAGGGTATGACAGCATCGGAAAGCTCGCGCTGCCGCTTGTGACTATCGGCATTGTGTCCTCCCTCATGAGCGTGTTCGGCTTCTGGCTCGGGGTCAAGACCGGTGACAGCGTGGTGAAAAAACTCAGGCCGGAGCTTGTTGGAGGCATTATCCTGATTGGAATCGGCGTCAAAATACTGCTGGAGCATCTTGGCGTGATATGAAAAGGATTGTGCTGATACTGGCAGTGCTTTTCCCGCTGGCTGCAGGGGCGCAGACCACCTGCCTGAACGCCTTCGGCACAGTGGGTTACGACAAGGTGGAAAAGGCATATGCCACGGCCGGGGCGGTGTTTTCCTGGCAGCCCGGCGGCAGTTATGTCCTCAAGGCGGGCGTTCTGGGAGACACGTCCACGGAGTTTGCGGCAGAACTGTCGGCAGAGTATTTCTTTCCGCTCCGAAGCGGCCATCTCCTGTCGGTTGAGCCTCTAGTTTTCAGTAATACCCATGTGAAATATGGCATCCAGGAGGTGTCGGCAGCCGTTTTGGGCGGCTGGTCATGGAAGGGGAGAGTGGGCGTCAAGGCCGGTGTCATGTTCAAGTTCATAAGCTCGATAGGCGGGGAGGGCTCCGTTGTAGAGCCCTGGAACTTTGCCTACAGCATTGAAGGATGGTTCCTCCCGGCGCGCAGCCGCTTCAATGTGGGCGCATCCCTTTCTACGATAGAGGATTTCGTCGCCGAAAGGTTCTACTGCCCTTCAGTTGCCCTCCAGTGCCGATGGGCTGCCACGGACCGCCTGTGCCTATATGCAAAGCTGCGCCAGCACAACAGCGGTATCTTCGACGTTGCCAGCAACTGGTTTGATACTTCACTAAGGATAGGAGCGCTGCTGTTATGGTAAAAAGACTCATACTGGCGGCCTTGCTCGCCGTATCCTGCGGAAGGCTGGAGATACAGAATATGCTTTATCCGCTTGTCCCGGACGTGAACGACAGGGTGGAAGCCTCCTTCAAGTGGAACGAAAACCATCCTCCCGTTACCCTTAGCGCCCCTGCCGATTACCGTTTCTACGCCGGCTCGGACATCCATGTCTCCGACGGGCGCCCGGCCTTTTTCCGGAAGATGACGGAAGCCTGTGCCGAAGACCCAAAGGCGGCGTTCTACCTCTGCCTCGGAGACCTACTCTTCGGAAAGGACCACATGGATTGGGTGGCCGACGTCATGCAGTCTTCCCCGGCCCCCGGCTTCATCCTGGTTGGGAACCATGACCTTCTTTTCGGCCTCTGGGATACGTGGAAGGCCACTTTTCACAGTTCAACATACTACTTTTACGTGGATACGCCTTCCGGAAAGGACCTGTACATAATGCTGGATTCGGCCAGCGGCACCCTTGGTGAGAAGCAGGCTAAATGGCTGGAAGGAGTCCTTGCCGATGTGCGCCCCTCCTGCCGCCACTGCGTGGTCTCCGTCCACACCAACATCTTCAGGAGCGACGCAACCCAGTTCCCCTCTACCAACTTCACCAGGGAGGAGACCTGGTTCCTGCTTGACCTCATGACGCGCAGCAAGGTGGACATGATGATAGCCGGGCATGACCATGTGAGGGACGTAAGCTTCTTTAACGGAGTTACTTATATAACGCTTGACAGTCTAAAGGACGATTCTCCGTCCGCATCCTACATGACCGTGGACGTGGGAGAGGGCCTTGAGTATAAATTCGTGGAGTTAAAATAGTGGATAATAAGACAGCGCAGCTCCTGCGGGAGTATGCAGAGCGGTACGAAACCGCCGGTTTCATAGTGGGAGACCCATCCTGGTTCATGCACCAGGTGAAGGGACAGAGGAACCAGGAGATTATGGCTTTCATGGCCGCGGCGCTAAGCTACGGCGCCCGTTCACAGTTCCTTCCCAAGATACAGTGGCTTTTGGACTGCTCTGAAGGAGAGCCGGACGCCTGGGTAAGGGAAGGGGAGTTCCGCTCCGTTCTCCATGAGGATGATCGGGAATGCTTCTACCGCCTTTACAACAAGGGGCTCATGGCGCGCTTTCTGGGCGCCTGCCAGGAGCTTCTGAAGGAGTACGGCAGCCTTGGGGAGTTCGTGCCCGCCGGGGAGACGATATCGGCCCTGGAGGCCCTTTGCCGATGGTTTTCCGAGCGTGGCCTTGCGGTCATCGTCCCCAAGGATACCACGTCTTCCTGCAAGAGGCTGTGCATGTTCATGCGCTGGATGGTGAGGGACGGCTCTCCCGTGGACCTTGGCCTGTGGGCGGGGAAAATCGGCAAGAAAAGCCTTATCATCCCTATGGATACGCACGTTCTTACGGAGGCGGGGAAGCTTGGTCTGGTGAATTCCCGGACGGCGTCCATGTCGGCCGCACGCCGCCTTACGGCCTCCCTGGCAGAGGTTTTTCCGGAGGATCCTCTCAAAGGCGATTTTGCCCTCTTCGGGTATGGCGTTAATCAATAATAATTGCTATCTTTGTAGATACCATGTTAATAGTCGCAGACACTAATATACCGTTCCTCAAAGGCGTTCTGGAACCCTACGCAGAAGTAAGGTATTACGACGGCCGCGCCATCGGCAGGGAAGAGATGAAAGATGCCGATGCCGTCATTATCCGCACCCGCACCCGCTGTAACCGTGAAACCCTTGAAGGTTCCAGGGTGAAGATGATCGCGAGCGCAACCATCGGCATGGACCATATTGACATAGACTGGTGCCGGGAAAACGGAATCGAGGTCCGGAATGCAGAGGGCTGCAATGCATGGGGCGTGGCAGACTACGTTTTCTCTGCGCTCTTCGGAGTGGCGTCAAGGCATACCGTCAAGCTGGACGGGACCACAATCGGCATAGTTGGAGTGGGAAATGTGGGAAGGAAGGTGGAAAAGATGGCAAGGCGCCTTGGATTCAATGTCCTGAGGTGCGACCCTCCACGCGCCGCTGCGGAAGGCCCGGAAGGCTTTGTCTCTCTGGAAGAGCTTCTGGAAGGGTCCGACATCGTAACCATGCACGTGCCGCTGGATGCCTCTACCCGCGGCATGGCGGGGGATGAATTCTTCTCCAGGATGCGCACGGGGGCGTTTTTCATCAATGCGGCCAGGGGGGAGATCGTAGACGAGCAGGCGCTTCTGAGGGCCCGTCCCAAGCTGGGAGGCCTTATCCTTGACACCTGGTGCAACGAGCCCGATGTGAACCAGCTTCTCATAGACGCATGCGACATTGCAACCCCTCACATTGCCGGTTATACATATCAGGGCAAGCAGAACGGTACCGCCATGGCGGTGCAGGCGCTTGCACATCATTACAGTTTCATAGAACTGGAGAATTTTGCACCGGCTCCGGAAAGCGACGCCCTGAGGCCCATCGTCATAGACGTAACGGGAAAGACCCAGGGAGAGATTGCCGCAATCCTGCAGTACAATTACCCTATATTCACGGACGATTTCCTCTTCAGGAGCGCGCCCGGCAGCTTTGAGAAACTGCGCAGTGAATATACCTACCGTAACGAATACTATCTAAACGACTGACCGCATATGTTCACACAGAAAGACATTAACCAGATTGAAGAGCGCGGCACCACCGTGCGCGAGGTTTCCCGTCAGATAGACTGTTTCCGCAGCGGCTTCCCCTGGATGAAGATCGTGGGCCCGGCAACGCCGGAACGCGGCATCCGCGTGCTTGCTCCGGAGGCCGTCAAGACAGCCATAGATTATTACAAGGGTGCATCTGTCCATGGAAAGTGCAAGTTCGTCCCCGCCTCGGGAGCGGCCTCCCGCATGTTCAAGGACATGTTCAGCGGCCTCTCCGCCATGGAAGAGGGAAAGGACCTTCCTGCCGATGCCCCCGGCGCCAGACTGGCCGCCCGCATCAAGGACTTCGCCTTCTACACGCCTGAACTCTTCGGTGAACCTGCCGACACTCCCGAGTACCGCCTCAAGGCGCTGCGTCTCCTCCTCAAGGAAGAAGGCCTGGCATACGGCTCCAAGCCCAAGGGCGTCCTCAAGTTCCACAGATATCCCACAGAGGTACGCACCGCCATCGCAGAGCACCTTGTAGAGGCCCAGCAGTACATGAGGAATGCAGACGGTACCTGCAACCTTACGGTTACCATCTCTCCTGAGCATACGGAGCTCTTCAATGCCGCCGTGGCCGAAGTGCTTCCAGAGTATGAAAAACGCTACGGAGTGAAGTACAACATCACTTTTACTTACCAGGACAAGGCCACAGATACCATCGCCGTGACAGAGGACAACAAGCCCTTCCGCAAGGACGACGGCTCCCTTCTCTTCCGCCCGGCGGGCCACGGCGCTCTCATCCACAACCTTGACAAGGTGAAGGAAGAGCTGGTTTCAATCAAGAACATAGACAACGTCTCCCATGAAAAGTTCCTGCCGGTCACCGCAGAGTACAAGCAGGTGCTCATGGGCGTCGCCCTGCAGCTTAGGGACAAGATTTTCGAGTATCTGCGCCGTCTGGACGAAGACCCTTCCGTGCAGCTTTGCAACGAGATAGAGAACTTCCTGGACAAGCATCTGTGCATCCAGATTCCCCTCGCTCATTCAGAGAAGGAAAGGGTTGACATGATCCGTGCAAAACTCAACCGCCCCATACGCGTCTGCGGCATGGTCCGCAACGAAGGCGAACCCGGTGGCGGCCCTTATATCATTGCGGGCAAGGATGGCTGCACATCGCTCCAGATCCTCGAAAGCGTTCAGATCAACCAGGCCGACAAGGGCGCCATGGAAGCCATGTCACATGCCACCCATTTCAATCCCGTAGACCTTGTATGCTGCCTTCTGGACTACAAGGGGAATCATTTCGACCTTCCCAAATTCGTAGATCCCGAAGCCGGCTTCATCAGCTCCAAGAGCTATGAAGGCCGCACCCTCAAGGCCCTGGAACTCCCGGGCCTGTGGAACGGCGCCATGAGCGACTGGAACACCCTTTTCATCGAAGTCCCCATCGAAACTTTCAACCCTGTAAAAGTTGTGCTGGACCTCCTCAGGCCCGCACATCAGGAATAGAATTGTCATTCTGAGCGTAAGCGAAGAATCTAAACTTTTTATATATGAAAGAAGCAACAGCCGGAACGCTTGAATCCGGAGACATTATGATTCAGATTGCCCCTGCCAAGGGGCTGGAAATCGAGCTTCAGAGTTCGGTTGAGGCGCAGTTCGGGCGCCAGATCAGGGAGGTGATAGGGGAGACCCTCGCCGGCCTTGGTATCAAGGATGCATATGTCAGGGCCGTAGACAAGGGTGCATTGGACTGCACCATCCGTGCCCGTGTAACCGCAGCTGCGGTAAGAGCAACAGGGGAGGACGTATGGAAAGACTGAGAAGAACCATGATGTTCGTTCCGGGAAACAACCCCGGAATGATGGCAGATGCCCATATTTATGGCCCGGACAGCATCATGCTGGACCTGGAAGACTCCGTAACAATGGCAGAGAAGGATGCCGCAAGGCTCCTCGTTTACAATGCACTCAAGTCCATTGATTATGGCACCACGGAGATGGTAGTGCGCATCAACCCGCTCAGCACGCCTTACGGCCGCAAGGACGTCGAGGCCGTAGTTAAGGCCGGCGTTGACGTCATCCGTATGCCCAAGACGGAAACTGCCGACGAAGTCCGTGAGCTTGAGGCCGAGATCCTCAAGGTCGAGGAAGAAATCGGCGCTGTGGGCCGCACCCAGATCATGGCGGCCATCGAGAGCGCCCTTGGCATCGTGAATGCCTACGAGATTGCAACCGCCTCAAAGCGTATGATGGGCATCGCCCTTGGTGCGGAGGACTATTCGGCAAACCTCAAGACCAACCGCACTCCGGGCGGAGCAGAGCTCCTTCTTGCCCGTGAAACCATCGTTGTAGCGGCCCGTGCTGCAGGTATTGCCTGCTTCGACACCGTTTACTCCAACCTTGACGACATGGAAACCTTCCGCAAGGAGGTGGAACTCATCAAGACCCTGGGCTTCGACGGAAAATCAATAATCAACCCCCGCCAGATTGAGGTTGTGAACTCAGTGTTCGTCCCTACAGAGAAGGAAATCAACAAGGCCCGCGCCGTCATTGCCGGTATCAAGGAAGCCAAGGCCAAAGGCTCAGGCGTCATCTCCGTGAACGGCAAGATGGTAGACCGTCCCGTTGTGATAAGGGCAGAGCGTACAATCGCCCTTGCAGTTGCAGCAGGTGTAATTTCTGAGGAGGAAGCGCTATGAGAAACTCAAAAGTAGTCACATTGGAAGAAGCCATCCGCCGCAGCGGCCTCAAGGATGGCATGACCATTTCCTTCCACCACCATTTCCGCGGCGGTGACAAGGTGGTGAACATGGTTGTAGACAAGCTGGCAGAGATGGGCTTCAAGAACCTCCATCTTGCTGCGTCCAGCCTTTCTGACGTACATGCTCCGCTTATCGAACATATCAAGAACGGTGTAATCACCAGGATTTCCACCTCCGGCCTCAGGGGCACCCTTGCCGATGCAATCTCCCACGGCCTCATGGACGAGCCGGTGTTTTTCCGCTCCCACGGCGGCAGGGGCAGTGCAATCGCAACCGGAGAGCTCAAGATAGACGTTGCGTTCCTTGGAGCATCGGCATGCGACGAACTGGGCAATGCCTGCGGCGTTCCCCGTTCGGAGAATGCGAAGAGCATCTGCGGTTCGCTGGGTTATGCCCTGCCGGATGCCCGCTATGCTTCTCATGTCGTGGTGCTTACAGATGACCTGGTGGCATATCCTAACCTTCCTGCAGGCATCCGTGCCGCAGACGTCGAATCCGTGGTCGTAGTGGATTCCGTGGGCGATTCTTCCAAGATATCGGCAGGGGCAATCAGGGATTCCAAGAATCCCAGGGATATACTCCTTGCAAAATCGGCGGCCAAGGTGGTTATCAATTCCGGGTACTTCCAGGACGGTTTCTCCATCCAGACCGGTACGGGCGGCGCTTCGCTGGCAGTGGTAAAGTACATCCGTGAAGAGATGATAAACCGCGGAATCAAGGCCTCCTTCGCCCTTGGCGGCATTACGGCGCACATGGTCAAGCTGCACGAGGAAGGACTTATCGGCAGGCTTATCGATGTGCAGTCCTTTGACAAGGTGGCGGCGGAATCCATCGGCAAGGATCCTTCCCATGTGGAGGTTTCTTCCGTGGAATATGCTTCAGGGCAGCATACAGGCAGTGCCACCCATGCGCTGGATATCGTTATCCTGAGCGCGCTGGAGGTGGATACCAACTTCAACGTTAACGTGCTCGTGGGCTCTGACGGTGTTATCCGCGGAGCTATCGGCGGACATCAGGACACGGCGGCAGATTCCGCCCTTTCCATCATTGTATGCCCTCTTCTCCGCGGACGCATTCCCTGCGTGGTGCCCAAGGTGACTACGCTCATCACTCCCGGAAAGTCCGTGGACGTTGTGGTGACGGAATACGGCATCGCGGTTAATCCCGCACGTCCGGAGGTTGCAGAGAAACTTCGCGCCGCCGGTCTTAAACTTGTTGATATCAAGGATCTGGCCGCAAAGGCGGAATCTGTCATCGGCAAGCCTGACGCCCTTCCTTTCGGGGATAAGGTGGTTGGCGTTGTCATGAACAGGGACGGCTCCGTGCTGGACAAGATATACAATATCAAGTGATAACTCTGGAACAGTTACTGCTTTCAAGGGACCGCCGCGCTTCAAGGCAGCGGTCCCTTTTGGAGCAGTATCCTACAGGGGCGCTGCTTTGCCTTACGGTTCAGCTTCCGGGGAATGAAAAGAGGTCTCCGCTGTCTCTGAAGATTGCTTCCGTGGCCGTTGATGCGGTGAGGGCGGCGTTTGATGTGAAGCATGAGGAGCTTTATGATTTTGAGACCGGGTATGAGGGCTATTTTGTTGTGAATGATGTTCCGGAAAGTGCTAAAATCAAGGCAGTAACGCTTGAAGAATCACACCTGCTGGGAAGGCTTTGGGATCTTGACGTGATAGTCCCTTATGTCGATGGTGTCCGCCCTCTTTCGAGGTCGGAACTTGGCTATCCGGAGAGGCTATGCCTCATTTGCGGGGACCCTGCGCGCTATTGCATAAGGACGCGGGCACATACCGCAGAAGAATTGATTGGACGCATGCAAGAAATGGTCGATGCCTATGAAAGACATTAAGACCGGTTACTGGGACAAGCGCACGGACCTTTCCGGTGTGCAGTTTTTCGTGAAGAAACTCTCTACGGTGGGTTTCGTGAAGGTCCCTTCTGTCCCGGAAGTGCGTCTTCCGCTCGTTGGCTTTGTCTTCCTGACCGGCGGTGAAATGCTGGTGGAGATTGACAAAAAGCCGTATATGTGCACTGCCGGGCAGCTTCTTCTCATCCCCGAGAAAATGCCTTATTCGATTCTCCACTTTGTAGATGCGACGGGCTTCGACGGGGCTTTCAGTCCGGATATCCTGCCGGATGCAAGGATGCTTTCCGTGCTTCGGCAGCCGGTTCAGCAGGCGTTTTGGTTTGACGAGGCGGCATTTGTGGCCGAGCTTTTCAACATGCTGGACATAGCTTTCCACAAGGACGACAAGGTATTTCTGACAAAGGGGATGGATCTTCTTCTGTCCCGCCTTGATCCACGGCCGTCCGTTCACCTTCCGGAGACAGTCTCCAGTTTCCTGGACATGGTTTTTGCCGATGACAAGCCCATCCTTTCGGCTTCCGATTTTGCATCGGAGTACAAACTCTCGTTCAACTATCTTAACCGTATTGTGAAAAAGTCTACCGGACGTACCGTAGGCTCCTGGATAGACACGGCCCGCGTGACGCGCGCGAAGAGGCTTCTCCGTGACACAGACAGCTCCATGATTGACATAGCAGTTGCCGTGGGACTGGACGATCAGTCCTATTTTGCCCGCTTTTTCAAGAAGCACACTGGTGTAACGCCTTCAGAGTTTAGGAAATCCGTGCACGAATTATCCTAAGAGAGCGCCCTTTTCCCCAAGGGACGATCTTTTTTATCCCTCAAACCATTCTAGGAAGGCTTGAACACGGGCACGGGAGACGGTGAGCTCCGTCAGTGCCGGAAGGCTCTGGGCGGGGGAGATGACAAGGCGGCCTCCCTGAATTTTTGCAACCGAACGTATGGCCGAAGATGCGATGATGCAGCTTCTGGAAATGCGGAAGAAAAGTCTTGGATCCAGTTGTGATTCCAGGGTGTCCAGGGATTCGTCCACCGGGGGATTGGCGCCCTCCGCGGTGACCAGATATGTGCTTTTGTTCTTGGCGTAGAAGTATGCCACGTCCTTCACATGTATCGGTACTATTCTGTTATTGAGATGTACGAGATACTTTTCCCGGTATTCAGTGGACTCTGCCTTGTAGAGCCTCAGGGTTTGCTGCAGGGAACGGTTTTTCTCCCTTTCGCGCTCTACCTGGTTTCGCATGTAGAGCATGAAAAACGTGAGGAGAAGCATGCAGAATGAGCTCACTTCGGCTATTATGGCAATCGAAGGAGAGTCGCCGAAACGCGTATGTGATATAATAAGGTCTATTGCTACCCTGAGGCTGAATACTATTACGACTGCCGCCACAAGCCAGCCGACGTTTTCTTTCCAGAAGGTTTCCCTTTCTGCCCGGACGGGCTTCAGGAGGCGTATCATGAGCAGGGTTCCCCAGCCCAGTATTTCCGTTGTGATGAATGTGGACAGCCAGTTGATGCCCATAAGTTGTGCCCCCTGGGTTCCGAGTATGAATCCGAGGATATTTGCAAGGACTATCGTAATAGCCGTAAACTCTATTGAAAGGTACTCCTCTATGCACAGGATTGTGACCATTGCCATAGTGGCAAGAGTGAGTATGAGAGTGTCAGGAATTCCAATCATGCGGCACAGGATACACAGTAGGATGTGCATGATGGCAAAACCATGTATAATTATGTGCGCTTTCTTTCGGTTCATGATGCTAAATTAAAAAGAATTGCTCATTTCTCCAAATAATTCATTCCGCTCGTCGCTCACATTTTTCCATTCGTCGGCTTTTTCCCGTCCGTTCGTACCCGCGCGTGTATGTGTTTTGGAGCGTTTCGCTATCTTTGTTTCGCTAAAAGATAACCAATAATGCAGAAACGAAATCTTAGCTTTGCTGAGCTTGTAAACCTCAGTTTCGGTTTCTTCGGGGTGCAGATTGCATACGCACTCCAGAGCGCAAATATCAGCCGTATCTTCGCTACGCTGGGTGCTGATCCCCATCAGCTGTCCTTCTTCTGGATACTCCCTCCGCTCATGGGAATGATCGTGCAGCCCCTTATCGGCAAGTATTCAGACAGGACGTGGTGCAGGATGGGACGCCGCAAGCCTTACCTTCTTGTGGGCTCAATCATTGCCGTCATCGTGATGGCGCTGCTTCCCAACGCCGGAACGCTGAATTTCTCCACCAGGCTTTTCCTTGGCCTGAACGGCGCCATGTGGTTCGGCCTTTTCTCGCTCATCTTCCTTGACACTTCCATCAACGTGGCGATGCAGCCGTTCAAGATGATGGTAGGGGACATTGTGAACGAGGAGCAGAAGACATCGGCCTACTCCATCCAGAGTTTCCTCTGCAACGCCGGCTCGCTGGTGGGATATCTTTTTCCCATCTTCCTTACCTGGATCGGCATCGCGAATTCTGCCCCTAAGGGCGTTATTCCGGATTCCGTGATTTATGCGTTCTACGGCGGTGCAGCCATTCTTATCGTCTGCGTGCTCTATACCTTCGTGAAGGTGAAGGAGATGCCTCCCAAGGAGTATGCCGAATTCCACGGAATCGACACCGAAAAGCAGGAGGAAGGCCCCAAGGAGGGTCTTATCAAGCTCCTTCTGAAGGCTCCCGGGACGTTCTGGACCGTTGGCCTTGTGCAGTTCTTCTGCTGGGCTGCGTTCCTTTATATGTGGACCTATACTAATGGCGCAATCGCGCATAACGTGTGGGGAACTGCCGATACCGCATCGGCAGCATATCAGGATGCAGGCAACTGGGTGGGCGTCATTTTCGCCGTCCAGGCCGTGGGCTCCATGCTTTGGGCACTGGTCCTGCCGCGCTTCAAGAGCGTCAAGACCGCATATGTGGTTTCGCTCCTTGTAGGCGCCGCTGGCTTTGCATCGGTCTTCTTCGTGACCAACCAGTATTTGCTTTTCGCGAGTTTCCTTCTCATCGGCGCGGCCTGGGCGGCCATGCTGGCACTTCCTTTTACGCTCCTTACCAATGCACTTGAAGGCAGCCCTTACATGGGAAGTTACCTGGGCCTTTTCAACTGCACCATCTGCCTGCCGCAGATAGTTGCAGCCGCAACCGGCGGCCTGGTGATATCGCTTGTAGGAGGCAGCCAGCCGGCAATGTTCCTTGTCGCCGCCGGCTTCCTGGTGCTGGGAGCGGTTTCCGTGAGATTTATCACAACTAAATAATCATTAACCAACTACACATTTAAATGAAAAAGCTTTTAACCTCACTTGCAGTGCTCATGGCAGCCTGCACAATGGCATTCGCCCAGGGCGGATACCAGGTAAAAGGTGTGGTTGAAGATGCCATGGGTCCGGTAATCGGAGCCACCGTTCTCGAGGCAGGTACCTCCAACGGTGTTTCCACCGGTCTTGACGGAGATTTCGTCCTCCGTGTGAAGAGCGCATCTTCTACCATCGAAATCAGCTGTATCGGTTATGCCAGCCAGTCTTTCAAGGCATCCGAACTCCCTGCCCGCATCGTCCTGCAGGAAGACACCGAATTCCTTGATGACGTTGTGGTTATCGGCTACGGTACAGTAAAGAAAAGCGACCTTACAGGTTCCGTCGCAACCGTCCGTGCCGACGAGGTGAACAAGGGTGTCATCACCACCCCTGCCGACCTTCTCCGCGGCAAGAGCGCCGGTGTCGTGGTCACAGCCGGTTCAGGTATGCCTGGCGCAGGTGCAACCATCCGCGTGCGTGGTACTTCCTCACTGAGCGCTGACCAGACCCCTCTCATCGTTATCGATGGCCTTCCCGTTTCCAATGACGGCATCTCCGGCATGAGCGACCCTCTGTCCTCCATCAACCCCGAGGACATTGAGAGCTTCACCGTTCTCAAGGACGCTTCCTCAACGGCAATCTACGGTTCCCGTGCATCCAACGGTGTTATCGTAATCACTACCAAGAAAGGTTCAAAGAATGCAAGCAAGCTTCCTTCCCTGGCTGTTGACTACACCACATCCCTTGCAACCATCGCCAAGTACAACAAACTCCTTGACGCAGACGGCATCCGTTCCCTCATCCGTGACTTCTACGGTGCAAATTCCGCTGCAGAGGCTCATCTTGGCACCGCCAATACCAATTGGCAGAAGGAAATCTACCAGGTTGCTCCCACCAACGATGTGAACCTGAGCCTGAACGGCAAGGTGGCAAACATGCCTTACCGTATTTCCGGCGGTTTCATCGACCAGCAGGGTACCCTCAAGGGTTCCCGCATGGACAGGGCCACCCTCTCACTGAACCTTGCTCCTACCTTCCTTGACAACCATCTCACCGTCAACCTGAACGGCAAGGGCACCTATTCCATCAATGCCTATGCAAACCAGGACGCAATCGGTGCTGCAAACCACTACGATCCCACCAAGCCCGTCTATGACGAGAACGGTCTCAACGGTTTTACCACCTGGTATGACGAGAGCGGCAATATCAACACCATGGCAACCATGAACCCTGTCGCCCTCCTCGAGGCAAAGACCGATGTCGCAAACGCACTCCGTTTCATCGGCAATGCACAGTTCGACTATAAGGTTCACGGATTCGAGAAACTCCGCTTCAACCTCAACCTTGGTATCGATGCTGCAGCAAGTGCAGGTATCACTGAACTAGCAAAGGATTCCGAGGCTTCCTATCACAACACTCAGCAGTCCGGCGGCGGTTCCCATACAGAATATGGTTACAAGCGCCGCAACCGCACCCTCGAGTTCTACGGCGACTACAACGACACTTTCGGAAACAGCAACCTCGACCTCATGGCAGGTTACTCCTGGCAGCATTTCTACAGCGAGAGCGAAAGCAAGTCTACCCGTATTTCCGATGAGGCCTCCCTTGGCGAAAGCGTAGGCAAGGGCGAGCTTTACCTCATCTCCTTCTTCGGCCGTGCAAATTACTCCATTGCAGATAAATACCTTCTCACTGCAACCCTCCGTGCCGATGGTACCTCCCGTTTCCAGAATCACAAATGGGGTATCTTCCCCTCCGTGGCATTCGGCTGGAACCTTCTCAAGGAAGACTTCGTGAAGAATCTTTCCGAGGACCTCTCAACCATGAAGCTCCGTCTTTCCTGGGGCCAGACCGGCCAGCAGGCAGTGGGCGGCTACTATGACACATTCGCACAGTTCCTCACCACCCAGCTCGGCTCCTACTATTTCGTGGGCGCCGATGGCACGTACACCAACCCTCTCGTAGCCCTTGGTTATTCTGCCGACCTCCGCTGGGAAACCACCACGACCTACAACCTGGGTCTCGACTGGGGTATCAGGAACGACCGCATCACAGCCGCTCTCGATTTCTACAAGAGGGACACCAAGGATATTCTGAACTACATCCCTGTACCTGCACTGTCCAACCTTACCAACTACCTCAACACCAATATCGGTTCCATGACCAACACCGGTGTTGAACTGGACATCAACGCAGTTCTCAAGGAAACCCGCGACATCAGCTGGACTGCCGGCTTCAATGTGGCATACAACAAGAACATCATCACCAAGCTCACCGCATCCGACTCTGACGCCACCGGCGTTGAGACCGGCGGAATCTCCGGCGGTACCGGCAACAACGTACAGATGTTCCAGGTAGGACAGCCAATGAATGTGTTCTATGTATACCAGCAGGTATATGACACCGACGGCAAGCCCATCAGCGGCCTCTATGTAGACCGCAACAATGACGGCCAGATCACCGCAGACGACAAGTACTTCTATCACAAGCCGTTTGCCGATTTCACCTTCGGCTTCAACACAAGCTACACCTACAAGAACCTCACCTTCGCCCTCAACGGCCACGCCTCCCTTGGCAACTGGGTTTACAACAACGTAGCTTCCGATACTGAAATGCTTGCAGACCTCTGGACCAACAGCTTCATCGGCAACCGTCTTGCTTCTGCTACAAAGTCCCGCTTCTCCCAGGCACAGTATCTCTCTGACTACTATGTAAGGGATGCTTCCTTCCTGAAGATTGACAACGTCACCCTGAGCTACAATTTCCCGAAGCTATTCCAGGTTGTCAAGGACCGTCCCGCTTCTCTCACAGTGTTCGGAACAATCCAGAACCTCCTCACCATCACCAGGTATGATGGTATCGATCCCGAAGTATACGGCGGTATCGACGGAACCATGTATCCCCGTCCCCGTACCTTCGTTGCCGGTGTAAAGTTCAACTTCTAATTCTGTCGGCAATATGAAAACTGTAAAATATATTATCGGTATTGTCGCAGCGGCTGCTGTCCTTTCTGCAACATCCTGCGTAAAAGACCTTAACGTTACTCCTATCGACCCCAATGCCAATACGGCAGACAAGGCCCTGGTAGACGAGGCTTCATTCCAGAATTTCCTTGCCAGCGTCTATCTGGGTTATGCAACATCGGGTTACTACGGTGCAAACGGAGATCCTTCAATTTCCGGCCTTGACGGCGGTGCATCCCAGTACATCCGCGGTCTCTATCACCACAGCGAACTCACAACAGATGAGTCTGTCTGCGGATGGAACGACCAGACCATCAAGAACTTCCACTGGATGAACTGGACCACTTCCGACTCCTTCATCTATGCTTTCTACTCCCGTATTTTCATGGTTGTGGGCATGGCAAATGAGTTCATCCGCGAGGCCAAGGCTTCTCCGGTCGAGTTCGCAGCAAAGCAGCAGCTCATCGACGAAGCCCGCGTCCTTCGTGCTCTCGCATACTATCACGCAATCGACAACTTCGGAAACGTCCCCTTTGCCGATGAAACTGCAATCGTAGGCCAGAATCCCGACCAGATCCAGCGTGCAGACCTCTATGCCTGGCTCGAGACCGAACTCAAGGACCTCGTAGACAACAGCGCTCTTCCTGCAAAGGGTGCAACCACATCCCGCGCAAGCAAGGCTGCCGCAAAGTTCCTCCTTGCAAAGCTCTACCTCAATGCCGAGGTCTACACCGGTACCGCTGCTTATGACAAGTGCGCAACCGTCCTCACAGACCTCATGGACGACGGCTTTAGCCTCCACACCACCTCTGCAGGTACCTATCCCGCATATCAGGAACTCTTCCTTGCCGACAATGACAAGTGCACCGATGAGATCATCTTCGCAATTGAGCAGGACGGCGTCAACACCACCAGCTACGGCGCAACCAACTACATCATCTTCGCTTCTACAGGCGGTGAGATGGATCCTGAAGCAGCAGGCATTTCCTCAGGCTGGGGCGGTATCCGCATGACTCCTGAGTTCTACAACAAGTTCACCGACGGCGATGCCCGCAAACTCTTCTACACTGCAACCCAGCAGGCCAGCATCGACGATATCGGCGAGTTTTCCAACGGCTATGCTTTCATGAAGTTCCTCAACAAGACATCTGCCGGTGACAATGGCAAGGAAAAAGGCTTCGTTGACACAGACTTCCCCATGATGCGTTATGCCGATGTCCTTCTCATGGCAGCAGAATGCCAGGCACGCGGTGCAAGCATCGACGGAGCATCTGCTCTCAATCAGGTCCGCTCACGTGCAGGACTCGGAAACCTCGATTGCACACTTCCCAATATTATTGATGAGCGCGCACGCGAGCTCTATCAGGAGTGCTGGAGGCGCAGCGACCTTATCCGCTTCGGCCTCTTCACCTCTGCTTCTTACAAGTGGCAGTGGAAGGGCAGCGATACCAACATCAACGGTACGGATACCGATATCCCCGCATATCGTACCCTGTTCCCGATTCCCGACAGCGACCTTCTTGCCAATTCAAAACTCAAACAGAATCCCGGTTACGTCGTGGAGGCTGCTGAATAAAAAAAGAGAACAATATGAAAAAGTTTATAACCATTCTTTCTGCAGGTCTGCTTGCACTCACGGCAGTTTCCTGCCTCAAAGAAGAGAAGGCGGTCTTTGACGCTTCCAAGGCTACGGCACCCGTGCTGGGCACGTACAACGTGGGCGAAGAAGTAATCACCGCTGCCTATACTCCTGCGGTCATCGAGATGGGCTTCAACGAGAAAATGGCTCAGAACCATACTCTCGCAATCGTAGCCTGGAATGACAACACCGCAAGCAAGACTCTCAGTACTTCCAATCAGGACAATGTCCTCACTCTCAAGACCGTGAACCTTGCAAAGGCTCTCGTAACCCTTGGCGCAACAGAAGGTTCAACGGTTTCTGTGGAACTTGCAGTTCGCGCAACTCTTCAGGATATCGCCCGTGACAACGGCGTCAACGGTTACATCGACTCAGAAAAGCATATCAAGATTTCATCCTTCGAGGTTGTGATCCCTGAGCAGGTCGGAAGCCCTTACGAGGAGTATACCGAGGCCAGTACATGGACAGTCATCGGCAAGCTCACCGCTTACGAGACCATCAACAACTGGAATGGAGACCTGAACATGTGGGCAACCAAGGACGGCAAGAAGCACGTTGCAGCCCATGTCGCCCTCAATGCCGGTGATGAACTCAAGTTCCGCAAGGACCTTGCCTGGGACGTCAACATGGGAGGTACTCTCGGCACTCTTGGTGATGAATTCCCCGTTGAGCAGAACGGCGCCAATATCGCCATTACCAAGAACGGCGTCTATGACCTCTTCCTCGATGAGACCGCCGGTACTGCAATCGTTGCAGAGGCTTACGATCCTTATCCCGAGTACACTCAGAGTACCAACTGGACAGTTATCGGCAAGATTCCTGCTCATGAGATTGACTGGAACGGCGATATCGCGATGGTCAGCGACGGCAAGACAAGCATTGCATTCGGCGTTACGCTTGGTGCAGACGATGAATTCAAGTTCCGTCAGGACAAGAGTTGGGATGTCAATCTCGGCGGCGAGTTCGGCGGTCTTGACAATGACTTTGCAGTTGAACAGAACGGTGCCAATATCAAAGTCGGCACTGCCGGAGTCTATGATTTGTTTGTGACCCCTGATGCCGGTACTGCCAAGGTGACCGCAGCCTGCGGCCTCAAGATTTCCTCCATCGTCGGTGGTGACGAGCCGATCGAAGAAGAGGACAAGCCCGAGGCCTGGTCCATCATCGGCACCATTAACGGCGACAGCTGGAGCACCGATATCGACCTTGCAAACGTTGAAGGTGACAAGTGGGTCGCCCGCAGCGTTACCGTTACCGCAAGTGACGAGTTCAAGATCCGTGCAGACCACGGCTGGGATCTCAGCTACGGCGGTCCCGAGGAAAACTCCACCAGCACCATAGATCCTGAAAATGCATACGGTGTCTACAAGCCCGTTCTGGGCACTGCTTTCGAGGCAGGTGGGAAGAACATCCAGATTGGTGTTGCCGGAACTTATGACATCACTCTGAATTACTCCAAGGACGGTTCCACCATCCTTATCGAGGAGCACAAGGCGGCTTACGCCCTCATCGGCAAGATTAACGGAGACAGCTGGACCAAAGATATCGTCATGACCGAATCAGACGGCATCTGGACCAGCCCGGTGGTGAATATCACCGGCGGCTTCAAGATCCGTTACGACTACTCCTGGGATGATGCAAATGTATATGGCGCTCCCGAAGCAGACTTTGTCCCTACCGTGGGTACCGCATTTGTCGCTGCTCAGCCTGGAAATGACATCACGCTTGCCAAGGCAGGTGACTACAAGGTTGTCTTCAACCCCACTACCAAGGAAATTACCATCAATGCCGTTGAATTCCCCGAGCAGCTCTATATGATCGGCAACGACTTCGGTAACTGGGACTGGAACTCCGACGGTGTCGTAGAGATGATTCCTGTCATCAACAATCAGTGGGGCGGCGATGCTACTGCTCAGTTCTACACTATCCAGTATCTCACCACGGGTTCTCAGTTCAAGTTCTGTGCGCAGAAGGCATGGAGCGGCGATTTCTGGGGTCTCGACACCAATGACGGCTTCGTTGAAGCCGGCGGAAACTGCACAGTAGAAGCTGACGGTACCTACCTTATCCATGTAGACCTCAAGAGGAGCATGGTCCATGTAGAGCCCGCCCGTGTCTACGGTATCGGTGACTGCTTCGGCGGCTGGAATGAGGCTATGGAAGGCGCCCTGTTCGCAGCAGACGGCAAGACCCTCAAGGCAACTGCTGTCGGCAACGGTAACGTCCGCGCCTATGTGGCATCCGCAATCTCCACGTCTTCCTGGTGGACCCGTGAATTCGGAATCATCGACGGCAAGATTGTCTACCGTACCGGTGAAGAACTCGCCTGGCCTGCAGGATATGCAGGAAACACCGTTACCCTTGACTTCTCCAACGGTACCGCAAGCATCACCGGAGAGGTTGTGGAAGTTCCCTGGAGCCTTATCGGTTTCCATTCACAGGATGAATCCTGGAGTACAGACTTCGAGCTTTCCGCAGTGGAAGGACATGATGGCTGGCTTGTTGTCAAGAACATCGGCTCTGCCGGTTCCGGTGACGACATCAACATCACCTTCAAGTTCCGTAAAGGCGGCTGGTCCACCCAGTTCGGTGCAGCTGAGGCAGGTCCTCATGAGGCAGGCAAGATCATCGCCCTTTCCGGAGCAGATGGCAACAAGGATATCAAAATCATGGGTGAAGCCACATGGGATGTGTATCTGAACCCTGACGAGGCCAAGGCATTTGTCCTTGCCGCAGGTACTGACTTCGCTGTTCCCGCAGAGTAAGTCTATGTTTAAAACCGGAGCCCCTGACCGGACTCCGGTTTTCCAGTTAAAACGAGCATTGTTATGAAAAAGTTCCTTTATACTCTGGCGGCACTGTTGATTGCTCTTTCCTGCATCAAGATGCCCGAAAGCGGAAGCAAGAACAATACCGGCACCGACCCCGTGGTCCAGACCGGAGACAAACTTGCCAATATCACTTATCAGCTGCTGATTTACTCCTTCTCCGACAGCGACGGCGACGGCGTGGGCGATTTCAAGGGCATCCAGAACAAGCTGGATTATCTTGAAAGCCTTGGCGTGTCTGCCCTGTGGCTTTCTCCGGCCCATCCCACCAGTTCATATCATGCCTATGACGTGAATGACTACTATTCACTGAATCCGCTGTATGCGGTGGGGGAGAAGACCTCGGCAAAGGCCGAAGCCGATTTCAAGGAACTCCTTGCCGCAGCTCACGCAAAGGGCATTTCCATTTACATGGATTATGTCCTTAACCATAGCGGAAAATACAATCCCTGGTTCCAGGATGCCGTTTCCAATCCTTCCAGCAAGTACAGGGACTACTATTTCTTCAGTTCCAATCCTTCATCGGACTACAAGAATTTCCCTATGCTAAAGGGTACTTCGTACACCTCCGGTGAGTGGAAGCAGGTTACGGGAGGCTCTCCAAAGCTTACCATCACAAAGACCTCTGATAATGTGACAAGCGGAAGCGACAGCTGGAATCTGTACATGTGGCAGGACGGCAATGGAGACAAGACCGTGAAGTTTGTTAAAAACAGCGACGGAACATATTACGCAGTGCTTGAAATCAGCGGCACCTGGGGAATCCTGGTGCGCAAGTATGCCAACTGGGATGCCGGTTCAAAATTCGGCGCCAAAGCCGGAGTCACCACAATCCAGGAGGGTACTCCCGTGGAACTTGTAGGCGACGGATCCGACATGTTCTTCACCGGTAACGGCCGCTACAAGATATCGCTCACCGATGTATCGACGGAAACGCTCTACTACATGGGCTGCTTCAGCGACTGGATGCCGGACCTCAATTACGGCGACGTATCCCAGGCAGAGAACAATCCCTGCTTCCAGGACCTTGCGGCATCGGCCGACAAATGGATAAACATGGGTGTGGACGGCTTCCGCCTGGATGCGGTGAAGCACATCTGCGGCGGTATCAATTCCTACAGCAACGCCTCCAACCAGACACTTCTCAAGAAGTGGTACGACCGCTGCAATGCCACCTACAAGGCTGCCGGGCACAGTGACAACATCTTCATGGTAGCCGAGGAATGGGATGGCCACAACATAGAAAAACAGTATTACAACGCTCTCACGTCCTGCTTCGAGTTCGACTTCGGCTACAAGCTCCGCGACGCCATCAAGGGCGGCAACGCCACAGGCTTTGCAAGTACCGTGGCCGGATATGTGGCCGACCACTCCGCCATCCGTGCCGATGCAACCACCTCCTTCTTCCTGAGCAACCACGACCAGAACCGCTTCTCCACCGAGGTGGGCAGGAGCGTGCTCAAGCAGAAACTGGCTGCGGCAGTCCTTCTCACCATCCCCGGAAAGCCCTTCATCTACCAGGGCGAAGAACTTGGATACTGGGGCAGCAAGGACGGCGGCGACGAGTACGTCCGCACCCCCATCCTCTGGGACAAGGCCGGCACTCAGTGCGCAAAGAAGGGCGTGAACAACAAGGTAGACAACGCCATGCTCACGGCCGATATTTCCGTAGAGGCCCAGCAGGCCGATGCCAATTCCATCCTTGCAGTATACAAGAAGTTTGCGGCGGCAAGGAATTCCTCTGCAGCCCTTGCCAAGGGTACGATAAAGGAAATCAAATCCGGTGTCAACTCCGTGGCTCTCTGGGAGATGAGCTACGGCTCGGAGAAAGTGCTTGTTGCCCATAACTTTGGTGGTGCAGACGGCGTCAAAGTCACCATTTCCGGATACTCAACTGAAAACGAACTTGTGTCTAACGGCACCATCTCCAAGTCTGGCAGCAGCCTTACCCTGGGTGCCTATTCATCAGTAGTTTATAAACAGTAAAATATGAAGTTTTTACCAGCGCTGTGCCTGCTCGCGGCAGTGTCATGCATCCAGATGCCCAAGCCATCTGAGAACAAGAACGAGAATAAACAAGATCAGACGGTGACAGCTCCCACCTTTGCGAAGGGGGCCGATATCAGTTGGGTCACCGAGATGGAGAGCAAGAAGTACTCCTTCTACAGTTCTGCCGGCGTTCCCATGGAATGCACCGCCCTCATGAAGGAGCTTGGCTGCAACGCAATCCGCCTGCGCGTCTGGGTGAATCCCGCCGACGGCTGGTGCAACAAGGAAGACGTCCTTGAAAAGGCAAAGCGTGCCCAGGCCCTCGGAATGGCCCTTATGATAGATTTCCACTACTCTGACTCCTGGGCCGATCCTTCCAAGCAGAACCCTCCTGCAGCCTGGAAGAACATGAATGTCCAGGAAATGGCAAAAGCCCTCGCCGCCCATACTGAGGAAGTTCTTACGCTCCTTAAAGACAACAAGGTGGACGTTGCCTGGGTGCAGGTTGGAAATGAGACCAATACGGGCATGTGCCTTCCTAACGGAGCCGTGTCATCCAGCTCTGCGCAGGGCTTCATCACCCTTGCAAACGCCGGATATGGGGCCGTGAAGAAGGTATATCCTTCGGCCCTTGTAATACTTCATCATTCAAACGCACAGGAACTCGAGAAGAACAAGTGGTTCTATTCCCTTGTTGCCGGAGCGAGCTATGACATGATAGGCCTTTCCCTGTATCCTTCATATTGGAGCAATGGCGCCTTCCCCGACTGGAAACCCTTCTGCCAGAGTGCTGTGGCCAATTTCGCCGCCCTGCATGAGCAGTTCAATAAGCCCGTCATGCTGGTGGAATTCGGCATGCCCGCATCGGAGGCCAAGAAGGCGAAAGACGCCCTTAAATACGTCCTTGACAGCGTGAAAAGCAATGACTGGTTCAAGGGAGTCTTCTACTGGGAGCCGGAATCCGAGCATGACCGCAACGGTTACGACTACGGCGCCTTCTCCGGCGGCAAATCCACAGGTGTCCTGGATATTTTCAAAGAGTATTAGAGCATGAAAAGAGCATACGTTGCAGTATTTGCGCTTCTGGCCCTCTTCTCCTGCGCCCCCAAGGCCGATTATTCGGCAGTGAGGGAGGCATCGGCAGAGGAGGTGCAGAGGGTGGAACCGCTGTCCTGGTGGACGGGGATGAAGACGGACCTGCAGCTCATGGTGCAGGGACCGGAGATATCGGCATACGATGTGGCCGTTGAGGGTAACGGCCTCAAGGTGAAGGCGGTGCATAAGGCCGACAGCCCCAACTACCTGTTCCTGGACATGGAAGTGCGCAAGGCCGGGGAATACAACCTGGTCTTCACCCGCGGGGAGGAAAGCTTCAAATACCCCTACATCGTTCGCGAACGTGAAGCCGGCAGCCGTGAACGTGAAAGTTTCACCACCGCCGACATGATCTACCTCATCATGCCGGACCGCTTCTCATCGGCCTTTGCCGACAATGACCGCGAATGGCAGGGAGGGGAGTATTTCGACGGCTCCGCCCGCCCCTGGAACGTTACCCGCACAACTGACACAGTTGACCGCAATGACCCTGTGGCCCGCCACGGGGGAGACCTCCAGGGCATCATCAACCATCTGGATTACATTGCCGGCCTTGGAGCTACCGCCATCTGGCTCACTCCGGCCCTGGAAGACAACCAGCCCCGCGAGTCCTATCACGGCTATGCCTGCACGGACTACTATCATATCGACCCGCGCTTTGGAGACAATGAGCACTACCGCACTCTGGTGAAGGAAGCCCACGCCCGCGGCATCAAGGTTATCATGGACATCGTCACCAACCACTGCGGCACCGCCCACTGGTGGATGCAGGACGCTCCTTTTGCCGATTGGTACCACGTAAACGAGCCCTACATGCAGATGAACGCACTGTTCTCCGTATATATGGACCCCAATGCCGCCAAATGCGACAGGGACCGTCAGGAGAGCGGCTGGTTCGTCCCTTCCATGCCGGATATGAACCTTGACAATCCCTTTGTGCTCAAGTATTTCCAGCAGTGGGCCGTTTGGTGGCTCGAATATGCCGGAATTGACGGCCTCCGCGTGGATACCTATCCTTACAACGAACCGGATCCCATGTCCAAGTGGTGCAAGGCCGTTACGGACGAGTATCCCAATCTCAATATAGTGGGCGAGTGCTGGGACATGAACATCCCACAGGTAGCATACTGGCAGAAGGACAACCCCAACAAGAACGGCTTCAACTCCAACCTCCCTTCCATCATGGACTTCCCCCTTCAGAGGGCCATTATCACCGCCCTTTGTGAGGACAACGTGAACTGGGACGAGGGCATGACCCGCGTGTACAGTGTCCTGGCTCAGGATTTTGCCTACCAGGACCTCTCCCACATGATGACCTTCTTCGCCAACCACGACCACATGAGAACAGGAGACATCTTCCGTGCCGATCCTGCCAAGATGAAGCTTGCCATCGCGCTTCTTGCGACTGTGCGCGGCATCCCTCAGCTCTACTACGGCGACGAAATGATGTTCCTTGAAAGGAAGGACTGCATCTCTCACGACGGCGCCAAGCGAATCGACTTTCCCGGCGGTTGGGAAGGGGACTCCGTCAATCTCTTTGCCGATGAAGGCCGCCGCAGCGCTCCGGCCATGTACGCCTCTGCTGCAGACCTCCACGACTATACGGCCCGTCTTTTCAACTGGAGAAAGACCTCCGACGCCGTCAAGAACGGCCGTACGCTGCATTTCCTCTCCCGTCATAACGAGGGCGCCCGCAACATCACGGACAACACCTACTCTTTCTTCCGGTATACAGACAAGGACACAGTGTTTGTGTATATCAACAACACCGATGAGCAGCGTCTTCTTGACTGGGATCACTACAAGGAGTTCGTCTCCGGGCCGGTCAATGGCGTGAATGTCCTCACCGGAGAGAACGCGACTTTGCAGAACGGCGTTCAGATTGAGCCCCGCAGCGCATTGATTGTGGATATGTGTGAAACACAACTACTTGATAACTAGATATTAACGCAAAAGGCTCCGGGCGTTTTTACTGGGAGCCTTTTGGTTAAGTGCTTTATATATAACCATTTACATTTCACGTGAAAAAGTTATTGACAATACTGTCTGCATTTGTTTCACTTACTGTGGCTGCGCAGCGGACAGAAACAACTCTGGATTACTGGACTTTCAACGGGAGCCGGCAGGTGCGCATCCCGCATGACTGGGCAATCTCTGGCCCGTTTGACCGCGCAAACGACCTGCAGACCGTAGCCGTGGTCCAGAACGGAGAGACGACGGCTACCGAAAAGACCGGCCGAAGCGGCGGCCTGCCCTGGATGGGAAAGGGAACGTACGAGATCACCGTGGACATAACCAAGGTGGAAAACCGTGCCTATACGCTTCTCTTCGACGGAGCCATGTCGGAAGCGAAAGTCTATGTAAACGGTTCATTTGCAGGGGAGTGGCCTTATGGTTATAACTCCTTCTACCTGGATGTGACAGGACTCGTGAAAGACGGTTCCAACAACGTGAAGGTGGAACTTGAAAACCTTGAGAGGAGTTCCCGCTGGTATCCCGGCGCGGGTCTCTACCGCAAGGTTCATCTAATCGAGACCTCAAAAGTCCATGTACCGGTATGGGGCGTGTATGTAACAACGCCAAGGGTTACCGTGGAAGAGGCTACTGTCGCCGTGAAAACTGACGTGGAAGGCCTTCAGGAAGAGGAGCATGTTACCCTTGAGACCGTTATCCTGGATGCATCGGGCAAAGAAGTCGCCCGCCGTGTAGATACCAGAAGGGCAGGCGAAACCCTTCAGCACTTCGTCATAAAGAATCCTGCCCTGTGGTCTCCTGAAACACCAGTGTTGTACACCGCAAGGACAACCGTCATGACCGGCGGAAAGAAGGAGACCGAGTGGAACGTGGCCAAGTGGAGAAACCGCTTCACCGTGGTACACGGAACTGATGTCAAAGATGTCGTTGAGACCCGTTTCGGCATAAGGAGCATAGAGGTGCGTCCGGAGCAGGGTTTCTTCCTTAACGGGGAGAGGACCATGTTCAAGGGCGTGTGCCTGCACCATGACTTGGGACCGCTCGGGGCTGCAGTGAACGAATCTGCAATCAGGCGCCAGCTCACCATCCTCAAGAACATGGGCTGCAATGCCATACGTACCTCGCACAACATGCCGGCTCCGGAACTCGTGGAACTCTGCGAAGAGATGGGTTTCATGATGATGGTGGAGCCTTTCGACGAGTGGAACGTAGCAAAGTGTGAGAACGGATACCATCGGCACTGGGACGAGTGGGCAGAGAAGGATATGGTGAACATGCTCAGGCATTACCGTTCCAGCCCTGCGGTTGTAATGTGGTCTATCGGCAATGAGGTGCCCGGTCAGTGGGACAAGGACGGTGCCGCCATGGCGCGCTGGCTTACCGGTATCTGCCACAGGGAAGACCCCACGAGGCCTGTAACCTGCGGCATGGACCAGTTTGACGGCGTTTTCATGAACGGATTTGCAGCGGCGCTGGATGTGCCCGGCTTCAATTATAAGGTGGACCGCTACCTGCAGGCACGCGAGCTTCTGCCCCAGGGTGTCATCCTTGGCAGCGAAACGGCCTCTACAGTGTCTTCCAGGGGCGTTTATCATTTCCCGGTCAAAAAAGGCATGGGCGTCAGGACGGAAGACCACCAGAGTTCGTCCTACGACCTCGAATACTGCACCTGGTCCAACATCCCGGACGAGGATTTTGCCGCCGACCAGGACTATCCCTGGATGATGGGACAGTTCGTCTGGACAGGTTTCGATTACCTTGGCGAGCCTTCTCCTTACGATACCGATTCCTGGCCCAACCACTCATCGGTATTCGGAATAGTGGACCTTGCCGGACTTCCCAAGGACAGGTACTATCTGTACAGGAGCGTCTGGAATACCAAAGAAGCCACTCTCCATGTGCTCCCGCACTGGAACTGGGCCGGAAGGGAAGGGGAGACTACCCCTGTATTCGTGTACACTTCATATCCCGCTGCCGAACTCTTTGTGAACGGAGTGAGCCAGGGTATAAGGCGTCACAATCACAACAGCCTTCTTGAGCGTTACCGCCTCATGTGGAATGACGTCAAATACGAGCCCGGCGAGCTCAAGGTGGTTGCATTTGACCGTAACGGCACCGTAGCTGAAATCAAAACCGTGAAGACTGCCGGAAAGCCTTATGCAATCAAGTGCAGCGTGGACAGGAACACTCTCAGCGCCACCGGTGAGGACCTTGCTTTCGTTACCGTGACGGTAGTGGACAAGGCCGGCAATCCCGTTCCCACGGCATCCAATCTTGTCAAGATGAAGGTTACGGGCGCCGGTGCTTTCGAGGCTGTTGCCAACGGCGATCCTACCTGCCTTGAGAGCTTTGTGACTCCGCAGATGCACCTTTTCAGCGGCGCGCTCTGCTTTATCGTGAGAGGATCCGAAAACGCCGGTACAATAAAGTACAGCGTCACATCCAAAGGACTGAAATCATTTAACGGTACTATAGAAAACATATGAAAAGATTTTTGACAGTCACTGCAGCGGCACTCGCACTTGTCGCCTGCACCCAGTCCCCGCATCCCAAGTGGACCTACGACTCCGTTGTCTATGAGGTGAACATCCGCCAGTTCACTCCGGAAGGCACCTTCAAGGGCGTTGAGGCCCAGCTTCCCCGCCTAAAAGACCTTGGCGTTGACGTCCTCTGGCTCATGCCGATGTATGAAATCGGCACCGAAGGCCGCAAGGGCACGCTCGGCTCCTATTATGCAATTTCCGACTACAAGAAGGTGAACCCGGAATTCGGCACGATGGAAGATTTCCAGGACCTTCTGGATGCTGCTCACAAGCTTGGTTTCAAGGTCATCCTTGACTGGGTTGCCAACCAGACCGCCCCGGACAACGTATGGATGAGCGAAAAACCTGCCGATTTCTACGAGCGCGACTCCCTTGGCAATGCCATCTGGGAGTATGACTGGACCGACACCCGCAGCCTCAATTACGAGAACGAGGAAGTATGGTGGGCCCAGGACGACGCCATGCGCTTCTGGCTTGCAAAGGGCGTAGACGGCTTCCGCTGCGATGCCGCCGGCGAGGTCCCCGCCAAGTTCTGGAAGGGCATCCTTCCCAAGATGAACAAGGATTTTCCCAACATTTACCTTCTTGCCGAAGCCGAACGCGATGAACTCGCAGACCCTGCCGAAACCTTCGACGCCAACTACGCATGGGAACTCCACCACCTTCTGAATGGCCTTGCGCAGGGCAAGAAGACTGTATCCGACCTTAAGGACTATGTGGCCCGTGACCTTGCCCGCTTCGGAGAGCAGGCCTTCCGCCTCACCTTTACCTCCAACCACGACGAAAACTCATGGGCAGGTACCGAGTTCGAGCGCGAAGGTGTCTATGCCAATGCCTGCGCAGTGCTCTGTTTCACCCTTCCCGGAAGCCAGCCGCTCATCTATACCGGACAGGAAATCGGCCTTGACCGCCGTCTGGAATTCTTTGAGAAAGACCCCATCACTGACTGGAGCGCCAATGAATATACCACCTTCTGGAAGTCCCTCGTAGACCTCAAGCATGGCAACAAGGCCCTCCGTGCCGGTGAAAAAGGCGGCAAGATTGACTGGTGGGAAGTTCCTGAAGGCATCGTCGCCTTCTCACGTGAACTCAATGGTAACAAGGTTATCGTGATTGCAAACTTCGGCAAGGAAGACTATACTCCCGTTTTCAACCTTCCCGGAAGATTCACGAACCACTTCACCGGAGAAAAGGTCAAGAGCCCTCTGCAGCTCTCACTTGCCCCCGGCGACTACGTGGTATTTACAGAATAGAAGGTTTGTGCGGGAGCCTGTGTTATTGGTACAGGTGACGCTTGATGCTGCCTTTGGCGGTGCGTTCAAAGGGCACGTCCACAATCTCGACTGAAGCAATCTGGCTGAACTGAGGCAGCGCCTCGTTGGCCAGATTTTTTATTGATTCAGCCATGGTGCTGTGGGCTTCCTCGCTGGTGAGGGTTTCGGCAGAAGCGGGCGTAGGATATACCAGGGCGACGATTTTGCCGTTCTTGGAAAGCACCAGGCATTCCTGGACGTGTTCGTTGCGGGAAATGACCTGCTCTACTTCCTCGGGATAGATGTTCTGGCCGGAGGCGCTCAGGATGAGGGCCTTGATGCGGCCGCGGATGAAGACATTGCCGTCTTCGTCCATGATGCCCAGGTCTCCGGTGCGGAACCAGCCGTCGTAGGTGCGGGAGTCGAGGTCGGCCTGGGGGTTCTTGTAATAGCCGATGAAGAGGTTCGGCCCCTTTGTCTGGATTTCTCCGGGGATGCGTTCGGGGTCTGGGGAGGTGATGCGCACCTTGTGGATGGGCTTGCCGCAAGAACCTGCGACATAGCCGTCGGGGCTTTCGAAGCAGATGAGGGGGCAGGCTTCCGTCATGCCGTAACCAACGACGCACGGAATGCCAAGTTTATGGAGATTGCTCTCTACCTGGAAGCTGAGGGGCGCTCCGCCCACGATAATCATCTTGAGACGGCCGCCAAGCTCCTGCATGATCTGCTTTCCAAGTGAGTTGTAGAAAGCCAGCCTGAGGCCCGGAACGGATGTGAGGGCCTTTGCAGAGCGAGTCTTGAGCTGCGGGGCGATGAGGCTTCCGTACAGTTTCTCTATGATAAGAGGGACGGTTATGAACAGCGAAGGTTTGACTGTCTTGATTGCTTCAAGAAGCAGGGAAGGGGACGGGACCCTTCCAAGGAAGTAAATCGTATAACCGGTGCAGCAGGGATAGACGAACTCTATACCCAGGCCGTACATGTGTGCAAGCGGCAGATTGGAGACTATGCGGTCCGGTTCAGAGGAGATGTGCTGCTGGCAGTACTCGACTATGTCGGACATGGCATTGTAGGTGAGCATGACGCCCTTGGGGTCTCCCGAGGTGCCGGAAGTGTAGTTGATTATGGCAAGGTCCATGGGGTTGTCCAAGTCGTACTCTACGCTCTGCGGGTCAAGACCTTCGGGGTACAGTTCGGCAAAGAGCTTTTTCCTCGAGTTCCATGCCGATTTCACCTTCTCCGTGCCCCAGAGGAGGTTGTCGGCCTTGGCGCTGATGACGCCTTTGAGGGCGGGCGTGGCGGCAGGGTCCATCTTCTTCCAGATGTCCGGTTCGGTGATGAGGAGGATGCTGTCGGAGTGGTTCGTGAGCTGGCTGATGCCCTCCGGAGTGAAGTTGGGGAGGATAGGCACTATGACGGCGCCATACGTATTGACCGCAAAAAACGCTATTGCCCAGCGGGCCGAACTGCCGGCGCAGAGCGCTATCTTCTGGCCCTTGCGTATTCCCGCGGCGGCGAAGAAGATATGGTACAGTTCGATGGCGGAGGCGACATCGGCAAAAGTGTATGAGGCACCGCCGTAGTCGCAGAAAGCCTGGACGTCAGGTCTGGTGTGAATCTGTTCTTCGAGTTTCTTGAGGTACTGTTTCACTTCCTGTGTTATTTTCCGCAAAGTTAGTAAAAAATCATTATATTTGTAGAGATGTCTTTGCTTGCAGTCATACTCGTTGCGCTTCACGCAATTATCGGCATCGCGGCCGTCGTCTGGATACTCCTCGGAGACTGCGACAGTGGCTGGAAAGTGGCCTGGACGGTCCTGTTCTTCGTAATTCCGGAAATTACCATCATCGTCTACATCCTCCTGGGGCTACGCTACAGGAAGGGCAGGATGTTCAAACGCCTCCACGGGCCGGTGCAGGAGCTGTTCGAGAAGGAACTGGACCTTGATTCTTCAGTTCTGGAGCCGGATTTTTCCACGGTCGCCGACGAGTACAAGCCCCTCGCTAAGCTCTTCTGCACCTGCAGCAACACGAACATCGTAACCTCCGGGAACAATCTGGAAATCATCACCTCCGGCGAAAGGAAGCGCGAACTGCTCCTGGAAGACCTCAGAAATGCCAGGAAGTACATACACATCGAGTACTTCCGCTTCGGGGCCGACAAAACCGGACTCGAAGTGCGTGAGATCCTTGAGCAGAAGGCTGCCGAAGGCGTCGAGGTGCGCGTCCTCTTCCCCAACATATCCAACCGCTGGCAGAAGTGGTCCTTCTTCCAGCATATGATAGACAGGGGAGTGGAGGTGAACAGGTTCACCAACTTCAAGCTCAACTGGCGCGTATTCATAATGCGCATCAACTGCCAGGACCACCGCAAGATAGTGGTGGTGGACGGCAAGGTGGCATACACCGGCGGCATGAATCTCAACGACAACTACTTCTACCGCTGGAGGGACACCCACCTGCGCATAGAGGGACCTTCCGTGAACATCCTCGAGGCAGCATTCATCGACAACCTTCTCACCAGCCGCGGTACGCTCACGCATCGGCTTCCGTATTATTTCACCACCCACTTCGAGCCTTCTCCCGCTCCTTTTGAAGGAAAAAGCCTTCAGGTGGTTACGGATGCAGCGGAGTATCCCTTCACGGCGGCCCAGCTGGGATACGAGTGGGTGCTTGCCAATGCAAAGCGCTACGTCTACCTGCAGACGCCTTATTTCATGCCTCCGGAGCCCGTTCTGGACGCGCTCAAGAATGCCGCCCTCAGGGGCGTGGACGTAAGAATCATGCTCCCCGAGAAGGTGGACACCCCTCTCATGGGCCTTGGAAACCAGTCCTATTACGAGGAATGCGCCGCTGCCGGAATCAAGATCTACATCCGCGGCGGGAACTTCATCCACTCCAAGACCATGGTGGCCGACGATTACATCAGCGTGGTGGGGGCGTCCAATCTCGATACCCGCAGTTTCCAGCTCAACTCTGAAGTGAACACCTTCATCTATGACAGGGAAGCGGCCGTCTGCTGCAGGGAAATCTTCCTCAGGGACAGCAATTCCACCCTCCTTGACGTAGATGAGTGGAAGGCTTCCAGAAGTTTCTGGAACCGCCTCGGATCGGCATTCATGCGCGTTCTGAGCTTCAGCCTCTGATCATTTCTGCGCAAATTCGCTGGTGCCCTTGAGGCCCGTGGTCCCATAGTACTTTTCCACAATATTGCCTTTCAGGTATATCCTTGTGCCGATGAGGTCCGGATGGTCGGCAAGGTTTATCGCGTCCCGAACCTTCCCTGAGGGCAGTTCTACGGCCACGCAGGAAGCCTTGTCCGTGACGGAAGAGCGCGCCGCCAGGGCAAGGTGCGTCTTTGACGTAATACCGGAAGTCTTGACGCTTTTTCCTGCCGATGTGAGGTCTCCTCCCACTATATACCCGTAAATCCATACGCCTTCCTCTCCTGCATGCATGGCGGCATCGGGAACGTTGATTGCACCCGGAGTCGCAGCTCCGGCGTCCCCGATAGTGTAATCCTCGCTGCGCCAGTTCCTTGTGGTGTCTACCGCAATGCTCACGGAAGACGCTGCACCGGCAGCTGCCGACACCTTCATCGACAGCATGTCCCTTGCCGAAAGTTTCCTTGTGAGGAGCGTTTCCTCCCTCCCTTCATTGTATAAGGTGAGCGCAACTTCTCCCGGGAAGAAATATGCCGCCCTTTTTTCCGTATATGAGTACATCAGACGCGACGGGGCCTGTTTCAGATAGAGGACGCCGTCCGGAAATGCCGTGATGAATTCCGGCGATATCCTGAGTACCACTCCGGCATTGAGCAGCGTGCATTCCAGCTTCACGGCGACGCTCTTCCCGCCTTCCACCACCACAACCTGCTCGTCTCCGTACTGCGGCCTCGCGAACGCCGGTGCAGAAAAATTCAGGGATACCGCCTTCACGGTGTAGCTGCCGGGCTTTACCTCTATGGACTCCGGAGAATCCCCGTAAAGGCCCTCATATACAACCTGCCCGGCAGGGTCCCTTACCGTAAGTATAAAGTCATTGGTGTCCGGCATTTCTGCCGATGCCTTGGTGGGCGCACCCTCGCCCCAGTACCAGGAGAGCGTCCCGTTCAGGCCCCCTTCCGGTTCACGGGAGAAATCATCGCAGGCGGCCAGTCCCGCCGCCAGCGGAATCATAGCCAGAATAAGTTTAGCTTTCATAGAACAAAGTGTTTGTGCAAAGCTATGGAGCTTTTTCGCAGCAGACATTCAGAAACGTATAAATCTTGCCCTCTGTTTCTTAATATCATTCTGAAACAACAAGGGCAAGCCAAAAAAAATCCGTATATTTGCCTTCTCTAAAGAAAAGAAGGTATATGTTCGAGAATTTGTCGGAGAGACTCCAAAGGTCTTTCAAGATACTCAAGGGTGAAGGAAAAATCACCGAAATCAACGTAGCGGAAACCATGAAGGACATCCGCAAGGCCCTCCTGGACGCCGATGTAAGCTACAAGGTGGCCAAGGACTTCTGCAACGATGTCAAGGACAAGGCCATCGGCGCCAATGTCCTCACGGCCGTGAATCCCCGCCAGATGATGATCAAGATAATGCACGACTCCCTTGCGGAATTCATGGGAGGCGGTGCCACTGACGTCAATGTGAAGGGAAATCCCGGCATAGTCCTGGTTGCAGGTCTCAACGGTTCCGGTAAGACCACCTTCTCCGGCAAACTGGCCCTTCACCTCAAATCCAAGAAGGGAATGAAGGTCCTCCTTGCCGCGTGCGACACCTTCCGCCCTGCTGCAATCCAGCAGCTGCAGCTCCTTGGAGAGGGCATTCAGGTTCCAGTATATACGGAAGAAGGGGAGAAAGACCCCATCAAGATAGCCACTGCTGCCGTCAGGAAAGCCAAGGCCGAAGGCTACTCCGTCGTCATTGTCGATACCGCCGGCCGCCTTGCCGTCGACAAGGAGCTGATGGACGAGATAAGCGCACTCCACAGGGCCCTGAACCCCACTGAGACACTCTTCGTAGTGGATGCCATGACCGGCCAGGACGCCGTAGAGACCGCCAAGGCCTTCAACGATGCCATCGACTTTGACGGAGTCGTCCTCACTAAGATGGACGGCGACACCAGGGGCGGTGCAGCCCTTTCCGTAAAGGCGGTTGTAGGAAAGCCCATCAAGTTCGTCTCCACGGGCGAAAAGATGGAAGCCCTCGACGTATTCCACCCCGAAAGAATTGCCGACAGGATTCTGGGCATGGGCGACGTCGTTTCCCTTGTGGAGAAGGCTCAGGAGCAGTTTGACGAAAAGCAGGCCCGCGAACTCCGGAAGAAACTCTCCCATGACAAATTCACCCTCCAGGACTTCTACAACCAGATCCAGCAGGTGAAGAAGATGGGCAACATCAAGGACCTCGCAGGAATGATTCCCGGCATGAGCGCCGCCCTCAAGGACGTGGATATCGACAATGATACCGCCTTCAAGGCCACCGAGGCTATAATCCTCTCCATGACTCCTTACGAGCGTGAGAACCCCGACGTAATCAACGGCTCCCGCCGCAAGCGCATTGCCGACGGCTCCGGTACTTCCCTCCAGGAAGTGAACCGCCTTCTGAAGCAGTTTGAAGGCACACGCAAGGCCATGAAGGGCGTGATGACAGGGAATATCATGCAGAGAATGAAGGGTTTCCGCAGATAATTTTCCAAATATTGCCTTCAGGCTTTTTCCTTTTGAAATTTATTTGCTAAATTTGCAGATAATGGCAAACCGGCTATGCTGGAAGATATTCGAAAGCATATTGAAAGGCTGATCGCCCTGTATGAGGCTGAGAAGGCGGAGAACGCAAAGCTTCGCCAAGAGTTACATGCGAGTGAGGAAACCGGTGCCGCTTTGAGGAATTACGTAAAAGAACTGGAGTCCGGGATAAAGGCCCGGTCCCTTTCAGATGCTTTCACCGCTGCAGGAGACAAAGATTCTGCACGTGAACGTATAGACAAACTAATAAAGGAGATAAATAAATGCATCTCCTACCTGGAGGAATCGTAACATGGCCCAGAAAATCAGTGTAAAGATAGCAGGCCGCACGTTCAACCTCACAGCAGCCTCTCCTCAGCAGGAGGAAGTTTTCCGCCTTGCCGCAGAGGCAATCAACAAACGTTTTGTCGGATACACGCAAAGCCATCCCGGCAAAACCGTAGCGGACATGCTCTCGATGGTAGCCCTCAGCGAGACCGTTCTCCGCATCGGCCTGCAGAAGGAAATGGAGAAGCTGCGTCAGAGTGAAAGCAATCTGGAAAAGGATCTGGAACAGTATCTTAAGGACATTGAACAATAAGCCGTCAACCATCGAACGCTGAAATCAACATTTTCAACATGCCGGGTTGACTCAGGCTGCGGAAGGCGGGCCCGCCCCGTTTAGCGGGATACCCGAAACAGCCGGGACCCAAATCTTATCTCGCATAAGATTTCTGACTGGATGCTGACGGCTTTTTTTCTTAACAGGCGGTTTTTCCTCAAAGGAAAGGCTGCCTTGTTTTGTACTAAACCTAACATATATATAACAACATGATTGTGCTTTATTTACTTATCGGATTAGTGGTCGGCGCCGGCCTTGGCATCGGCCTTTATATACTCATCCGCCGTTCCATTCTCAAGGGAAAGCGTGACGAGATCCTGGAAAAAGCAGAGATTGAAGGAGAGAAAATAAAGAATGAACGCATCCTTCAGGCCAAGGAAAAGTACCTGAACCTCAAGAGCGAACACGAGAAGGCCGTGAATGAGAGCAACGCCCGCATCCGCGATGCCGAAAACCGCATCAGGCAAAAGGAAGGCTCCCTGAACCAGAAACTGTCGGAGGCAGACCGCCGCATCAAGGACCTCGACGCCCAGAAAGCCGCCCTCGCAAACAAGGAGGAACTGCTCCAGAGCAAGGAGGCCGAGTATGAGGAACTTCGCCAGCAGGCTATCCGCCAGATTGAATCCATCGCCGGACTCAGCGCCCAGGAGGCCAAGAACCAGCTCATCGAATCCATGAAGGCCGAAGCCCGCACAGACGCCCAGGCCTATATCAACGACTGCATCGACGAAGCCCGCCTGAACGCCGCCAAGGAGGCCAAGCGCATCGTTATCAACACCATCCAGCGCACCGCCACCGAAACTGCAATCGAGAACGCAGTCACCACTTTCCCTATCGAAAGCGACGAGATAAAGGGACGCATCATCGGCCGAGAGGGACGTAACATCCGTGCCCTTGAAGCCGCTACAGGCGTTGAAATCGTGGTGGACGATACTCCTGACGCAATTCTGCTGTCGGCATTCGACCCCGTGAGAAGGGAAGTCGCCCGTCTTGCCCTGCATCAGCTGGTGGTAGACGGCCGCATCCATCCCGCTCGTATCGAGGAAGTCGTAGCCAAGGTGCAGAAGCAGCTGGATGAGGAAATCCTCGAAACCGGCAAGCGCACCTGCATCGACCTCGGCATCCACGGACTCTCCATGGAGCTTGTGCGCATGATCGGCCGCATGAAATACCGTTCCTCCTATGGCCAGAACCTTCTGCAGCACTCCCGCGAAGTTGCGAATATCAGCGCCATCCTGGCCTCCGAGCTGGGTCTCAATCCAAAGATTGCAAAGAGGGCGGGTCTCCTTCACGATATCGGCAAGGTGTCCGAGGACGATCCTGAACTTCCTCACGCAATCCTGGGCATGAAGCTCGCAGAGCAGTACAAGGAAAAGCCGGAGATCTGCAACGCCATCGGCGCACACCATGAGGAGATTGAGATGACTTCGCTCTACGCTCCGCTGGTGCTTGTTGGCGATGCCATTTCCGGTGCCCGTCCCGGTGCCCGAAGGGAGGTTATCGAAAGCTACATCAAGCGTCTACGCGGCATGGAAAACCTTGCGGCCGCATATCCCGGCGTCACCAAGGCCTACGCCATCCAGGCAGGCCGTGAGCTCCGCGTCATCGTGGGTGCCGAACAGGTCTCCGACCACGATGCAGAGGTCCTTTCTGCCGACATCGCCCGCAAGATCCAGGACGAGATGACCTATCCCGGCCAGGTGAAGATTACCGTCATCCGCGAAACCCGTTCCGTAGCATACGCCAAGTAATGGGAGAACTTGCACCCCTTATTGCAGACCTTGCACTGATACTTATATGCGCCGGCGTTATGACCCTCATCTTCAAGAAGCTGGGTCAGCCGCTGGTGCTGGGCTATATACTGGCCGGCTTCATCGCAAGTCCCCATTTCTCCCTCACTCCGTCCGTCATCGATGCCGCCAGCATCCATGTGTGGTCCGACATCGGCGTGATCTTTCTCCTGTTCGCCCTCGGACTCGAGTTCAGCTTCAAGAAGATAGTCAAGGTTGGGGGCGCTGCAATCATTGCGGCGCTCACCATTATCTTCGGCATGATATTCCTGGGGTTCACGGTGGGATCGGCCCTTGGTTGGAGCAAGATGGACGCCCTTTTCCTGGGAGGCATGATTTCCATGTCTTCCACTACCATTATCTATAAGGCATTCGAAGACCTGGGGCTCGCAAAGAAGAAGTTCGCAGGGCTTGTCATGTCCATCCTTATCCTGGAGGACATCCTTGCCGTTGTGCTCATGGTCGTCCTGTCGACCATCTCCGTTTCCTCTTCATTCGAAGGCGGGGCACTGGTTGGGAGCATCTTCAAACTGGTCTTCTACCTTGTCCTGTGGCTGGTGATGGGTATTTATCTCATCCCCCTCATACTTCGGAAGACGAAGAAACTCCTCAGCGACGAAACCCTCCTGGTAGTGTCCCTAGGCCTCTGTTTCCTCATGGTGGTCATTGCCGACAAGGCCGGCTTCTCTGCCGCTTTCGGCGCCTTCATCATGGGCTCTATCCTTGCCGAAACCCTTGAGGCAGAGCATATAGAAAGACTGGTAAAACCGGTCAAGGACCTCTTCGGCGCCATATTCTTTGTTTCCGTGGGCATGATGGTAGACCCTGCCATGATAGCGCAGTACTGGCTCCCTATCCTCATTATCACCATTACCGTGATAGTGGGACAGGCCACCTTCGCAACCCTTGGCACCCTGCTGTCGGGCCAGCCGCTCAGAACCGCCATCCAGTGCGGCTTTTCGCTCACCCAGATAGGTGAGTTCGCCTTCATCATCGCGTCCTTGGGCGTTGCCCTTGGCGTCACTTCCAACTTCCTGTATCCCATAGTGGTGGCGGTTTCCGTCATCACCATATTCCTTACGCCTTACATGATAAGGCTGGCAGAACCCGCTTACGCAAAGATTTACAAGATTATGCCCCAGAAGGCCAAAGACTTCCTTGACGGCTATGCCGAAAGTGCAGAACCCGCCACCCAGAAGGACAGCCCCTGGAAGGTCTACCTTGGCGGCATCGCCGGCACCCTTGTGATCAACGTAATCCTTTCGATCGCAATCTGCACCATCGGCTTCGGTTTCCTTCTTCCGCTGGCAAAGGAGTGGATTCCCGGCATCTGGGCCGATATCGCCACCGCAGCCGTCATCCTTGCCGTCCTTTCGCCTTTCCTGAGGACCATCCTTGTGAAGGGCAACAAATCCAAGGAATTCAGCCAGCTCTGGGATGAGAACCGCTCCAACAGGGCGCCTCTCGTTGCCAGCATCGTGGTCCGGTATGCCATAGTCCTTGGTTTCATCTTCTACGTGCTTGCACGTCTGTTCCACATATCGGTCATCCTTATAATCCTGCTTGCCCTCGCCATCCTTGGCGTGATTGTTTTCAACCGCTGGACAAGACGCTCGTCCCATGTGATTTCCGAAACCTTCCAGACCAACCTCCGTTCCCGCGAAATGAGGGCTGAATACCTGGGCGAAAAGACCCCCGAATATGCCGAAGACCTCATCGACAAGGACCTCCACCTTGCCGATTATGAAATCCCGGCAGAGGTGGAATGGGCCGGGGAGGAGCTCCGTGAGCTGGATTTCGGCAGGAAGTACGGCATCCATGTGGTGTCCATCCTCCGTGGCAGCAAACGCATCAACATTCCAAGCGCCCATGACCGCATCTTCCCCCTGGACAAGATTCAGGTGATCGGCACCGACACCGGGCTCGAGGCCTTCGGAAAGGCCCTCCAGGCAACTGATGCCGATATTCCCGATGACCTGTCCCGTCAGGAGATGATCATGCGAAGGCTTCTTATCGGCCCTGATTCGCCCTTTGTCGGCAAGACCATCCATGAGGCCGGAATCCGCAGCGTATGGCACTGTGTCGTTGCCGGTGTCGAAAGGAATGACGGCGCCCTCCACATTCCCAGTGCAGCCACGGTCCTTCAGGAAGGGGACACCGTATGGCTCGTAGGGGAGCACAAGGACATTGAAAAAATCATGACTGCATAATATGAAAAGACTGTTTATCCTGATTGCCGCACTCTCGGCGCTCCTCTCATGTTCCCGCACCCTCAAGGACGGAGATTACACCCTTACGGTCCTCTCCACCAATGACGTACACGGCACATGGTTCGACTCAACCTATGTGGGCGGCCGGGTCAAAAAGTCCGTATTTGCAATCAACCACTATGTAGACAGCGTCCGCAAGGCCGACGGGCTGGAGAACGTCCTTCTCATTGACGCCGGCGACTGCCTCCAGGGAGACAACGCCGCCTACTACTACAACTTTGTAGACACGACATCGACGCACCTTTTCTCGCGCATCATGGAGTACATGAAGTACGATGCCATAGCAATGGGCAACCACGATGTGGAAACCGGTCACCCGGTTTATGACAGGGTGCAGAAAGAACTTCTCAAGGGCGGTACTGAATTCCTTGCCGGAAATGCCGTAAAGAACGACGGCTCAGGTACTTACTTCCCTCTGTACAAGGTGGTGAAAAAGGCCGGTCTCAAGATCGCCGTCCTGGGTTACACCAACGCCAACATCAAGGCCTGGCTCTCCGAAGAGCTCTGGAGCGGGATGCACTTTGTATCCATTGCCGATATCATCCAGCGGGACGTTGACTTTGTCCGTGCCAAGGAGAAACCTGACGTTTTGGTGGCATCCATGCACTCTGCATGCGGTAAAGGCGACGGAACCATACTCGAGGCCGAAGCCCTTGACGCCTTCAACAGCGTCCAGGGTGTAGACTGGCTCATCTGCGGCCATGACCACATCCCCTATGTGGAAACCCGCGAGAACAGTGCCCTGCTGAATTCAGGCAGCCACAGCCGCTACCTTGCCCACGGCAAGATGCACCTCAAGGTAGAAGGGGGCAAGATAGTCTCCAAGACTTTCGAGACCGATCTCATCCCCGTGGACGCAACAAAGGCAGACCCTGTGATGAGGGAGAAATTCCGTTCCGACTTCGAAGCCGTGAAAGCCTTCACCGTTCAGAAAGTGGGAACTCTGGCTACGGATCTCAGGACCCGCGACTCATATGCCGGCCAGAGCGACTACATGAACTTGATTCATTATATCACGATGAGCCGTCCCGACGTGGAGATATCCATTGCTGCACCTCTTACCTTCAATAGTACGATAAAGAGCGGAGACCTCCTGTATAACGACCTCTTCACTATCTATCCTTTTGAGAATCAGCTCTATGTGGTGACGATGACCGGCGAGGAGCTTGTCCGTTACCTGGAAGCATCCTATGACAGGTGGATAGTCACTCCCGGCCAGCATGTCCTCAGGCTGCGTGCCGGAGACAACCGCCGCACCGGAGAACGCCGTTACTCGTTCGAGAACGCGTTCTTCAACTTCGACTCTGCAGGTGGAATCAATTATACCGTAGACGTTACCAAGCCCCGCGGCAGCAGGATCCACGTTTACTCGATGGCAAACGGTGAACCTTTCGATCCGGACCGCACATATAACGTGGGCATGACTTCATACCGCGCAAGCGGCGGCGGAGACCTCCTCAAGGAAATCGGCATAGAATCTGAGGAGATTGACAGGCGCATAGTCAACCGCTATCCTGAAATCCGCTCCCTAATATATGACTCCATAACCGAGCACAAGGAGATGGATCCCAGGGCCTGCGTCGCTACCGTCGGCACCTGGCAGTTCGTTCCCGAAAAGGCACGCAAGCTTCTCGATGCCGATATGAAACTCCTCTTTGAGAGATACTAGAGTTTCTCAATCAGTTTTCGGAATATCAGCGACATCTTGTCGGCGGCGGCGTCGGCGGCCTTCACGATGGCTTCGCCGTCGGTGACGTAGTCTTCATCGTCGGTGGCGTGGGCTACGTCAGTTATCACGGACATGCCGAAGACGGGGATGGAGGAGTGGCGGGCTACGATAACCTCCGGGGCTGTGCTCATGCCGACAGCATCGGCACCGATAGTGCGGAAATAGCCGTATTCTGCGGGAGTTTCATAGCAGGGACCCGTGCAGGCCACGTAAACGCCCTTGCGAAGGACGATGCCCTCCTTTGCGGCAACCCTTTCCGCCAGGCGGATAAGGGAAGGGTCGTACGGACGGGTCATGTCCGGGAACCTGGGGCCGAAGTCTTCCAGATTGGGGCCGATGAGGGGGTTGGGAAGGAGGTTGATGTGGTCCTTGATTATCATGAGGTCTCCCACGCGGAAGCCCAGGTTTGTTCCGCCGGCGGCGTTGGAAACGAAAAGATACTGTATGCCGATGACCTTCATCACCCTGATGGGCAGCGTAACCTGCGTCATCTCATATCCTTCGTAGTAGTGGATGCGCCCCTGCATTGCAATCACGGTTTTACCGCTCAGCTGACCTACGATAAAGTTACCCTTATGGCCGATTGCCGTAGATACGGGGAAGCCGGGAATGTCCTTGTAGGGGATTACCACGGGGTTTTCAATCTGCTCTGCAAGTTTGCCGAGTCCGGAACCGAGGACTATGCCAACGGTGGGCTCCAGCTTTCCTAACTGTTTGCGGACATACGCTGCCGCAGCGTTTATGGTTTCGAGATAAGTCATAGTGATTCAATCATTTTTGTGATGAGCGTCGTCATCTCATCGGCCGCCTGGTTGGCTGCGGCCACTACATCGTCCCCGTCGTTTTCGTAATCTTCGGCATAATCGTCGTGGGCCTCGTTGGTGATTACCGAGATGCCGAACACGGGAATGCCGGCATGCCTTGCGACGATGACCTCCGGGACTGTGCTCATGCCAACGGCGTCACCGCCTATGATGCGGTAGAACTTGTATTCTGCCGGAGTTTCATAGGAGGGACCGGTGTCGGCCACGTAAACGCCCTTCTGGAGCGGGAAGCCGATTTTCTTGGCGATGCGCTGCGCCAGACGGATCAGGGAAGGGTCGTACGGGCGGGTCATGTCGGGGAACCTGGGTCCAATCTCGTCAAAGTTGGGGCCGATGAGGGGATTGGGCAGAAGATTGATATGGTCCTTTATAATCATGAGGTCTCCCACGTGGTAGCTGAAGTTGATTCCGCCTGCCGCGTTTGAGACGAAGAGATACTTGATCCCGAGTTCAATCATCACCCTGATGGGCAGCACGACCTTTGCCATGCCGTAGCCTTCATAGTAGTGAATGCGGCCCTGCATTGCGATGACCGTCTTGCCGGCAAGGGTGCCCACGATGAAATTGCCCTTGTGCCCGGTGGCTGTCGATACAGGGAAGCCGGGAATGCTGCCGTAGGGGATTACAATCTGATTCTCAATGGAATCTGCGAGCTGCCCCAGGCCGCTGCCAAGGACTATGCCAAGTTCCGGCTTTTGGCCGCAGATGCGTTCAAGGACGCAGCTTGCCGCATCCTTGATTTCTTTTCTGTGGTCCATACGCTCTAGAATTCTTCCTGGGATTCGTCTTCCTTGGGAGTGTACTGACGGATGGGAGCGTCGTGGAGGAGGTCGTGGCAGATGTATTTCACGGCTTCCTGGAGGCCCTCTGAGAATTTCTCGAAGTCTTCCTTATAGAGGAAAATCTTGTGCTTGTCGTAGGTGAAACTGCCGTCGCGTTCCGTGCGGCGTTTGCTTTCTGTGATTGTCAGATAGTAGTCATTGTTACCCTTCGTTGCTTTCACATCGAAGAAATACGTACGTTTTCCGGCACGGACCGGTTTTGAATAAACGTCTTCCGAGCTCCGCTCCTGGGCGCGCCCACGCTCAAAATCTTCATTGTACATGACGTGTTTCTTTTAGTATTAGTGATACAAATGTAGGTAATTTATTTAAAAAACACTAACTTTGTGCTGTAAAATTGTGCCGTATGTTAAATCGAAGAATTCTCCGTGTAAAAGCTTACAAAGTCCTATACTCATGTGCTGAGAATCAGGCCCTTTCGCTGAAAGACGCCCTGGGCGAACTGAATGCCGGACTCGAAGCCGCACGGGACCTGTACATATATCTTCTGGGTATCATCCCTGCTCTCACCGCAGAAGCTGCAAGAAGAATCGAAGCCGCAAAGGAAAAATTCAACCCCACCGAGGAAGAGCTCAACCCTTCCATGAAGTTCGTCTCCAATGCCTTTGCCCGTATCCTGAACGAAGACCCGGACTACCAGCGCCTCATCGAGAAGAAGCATTTCTCCTGGGAGCAGAACGACTCCCTGGTGAACAGTCTCTGGGAGACCATCCGCACCCGCCAGTATTTCAAGGACTACATGGCCTCTGAAGACAGCTCCATCAAGGCTGATGCAGCCCTCTGGAAGGCCGTTTTTTCCAATGAACTTGAAGACAGCGACGCCCTTCTCTCCATCCTCGAGGACAACTCCCTTTTCTGGACTGCCGATGACCTCGGCTACGTCCTGGGCTTCTCCCTCAAGGCCTTCGACCGCATGGCCAAAACCGGCACCTGGAACCTTCCTCCTCTCTATCAGAGCGAAATCCTCCAGGCCGAAGGCAAAAAGGCCGACAGCGATTCCGACTTCGTCCGCACCCTTCTCACCGTTGCGTTCGGCCGCAGGGAAGAGTATGCGAAGCTCATATCCGGAAACGTCTCCAAGTGGGATCTGGAGCGCCTTTGCACATCGGACATCATCCTTGTCTCCATGGGCATTGCAGAGGCCGTCGCATTCCCGGAGATTCCCCTCAAGGTCTCCATCAACGAGTACGTAGAAATAGCCAAATACTATTCCACACCCCGCTCCAGCGGCTTTGTGAACGGTCTTCTGGACCGCATCACCCGCGACATGCAGCAGCGTGGAGAAATCGTAAAAAACAATTTATAAACCATGAATACCCTTACTATTTACGCACTTCAGGCAGCCGCTCCCGCAGCAGGTCAGCAGAGCGCCCTTCCTACTATCCTCATGTTCGCCGCCATCATCCTCGTGATGTGGCTCTTCATGATCCGTCCCCAGCGCAAGCAGCAGAAGGAACTCCAGAATTTCCGCAATTCCCTCAAGAAGGGAGACAAGGTGGTTACCGTCGGCGGTATCTACGGAGAAATCCTCGAGGTCAATGAAAAGACCGCCCTAATCCGTGTAGACGGCGACGTAAAACTCCGCGTAGACAAGCAGGGCCTCGTAAAGGACTATTCCGAGACTGCACAGTCCTAAGGACGTGTCCCTGAGAGATCGTATAAAACTCCGCCTTGGAGGAAGGGAAAGAGAGATTGCGTTTCTCGTCTTTTCCCTTCTTCTGGCTTTTGGCGTGTGGTTTTTCACGAATCTTGCAAAGACCTATTCCGGCACCATCAGCGTTCCGGTCATTGCAGAGTGTAATATCGACGGGCATTCCAACCAGTCTTCCAATACGGCCATAGTCAGCGCCCGCTGCAGGGTGGACGGTTTCCGCCTTGTGAGGGAGCAGAGCCGCTCGGACAAGAAGCCCGTCGTGGTTCGGTTCGACAGGGCCGACCTTCGCCGCACCGGCGAGGACAGCTGGGCCATCTTCGGCAGCGCCAAGAACTCCTATATCAACGCTTTCTTCGGTGAAGGGGCCTCGCTCGAAGCCTTTATCACCGACACCCTCAGCTTTGTCTTTGCCAGGGAAAACCACAAGAAAGTGCCCGTGGAAGTGCCCCTGACCGTCACCTGCCGTAGCCAGTTCATGCAGAGCGGCCAGTTCAAGGTGTATCCCGATTCAGTCACCCTCTATGGCGAGGACAACCGCCTGGACGCGATAGACAAGGTAACCACAACCCGCCTCACCTTTGCCGATGTAGACGAAACCCGTCACGGCGTGGTGCGCCTTAACCGCCCCAAGGGCCTCAGGATGTCTGCCGATGAAGTCACCTACGAACTTCCCATCTCCCGTTATGTGGAGCTTCAGGGTAATTACCAGGTAGAGGTATACAACGCTCCCGCCGGAACAGACCTGCAGGTCTATCCGTCTGTTGCCAACGTAACCCTCCGCTGTGCATTCCCTCTGGTAAAGGACCCGCTTCCGAACCTCCGCGTGTACGTTGACTATCACGATTTTACTGAATCCAAGTCCGGCACCTGTGTCCCAAGGATCCAGCGCATGCCTCAGGGCGTCCTGAGCTGCCATATAGAGCCGGAAGTCCTCGAATGCATAGAACTCCGATGAAAACGCTCCTTCTCACCGGCGGAATCGGCAGCGGCAAGTCTGTCGTGGCGTCCATCCTCAGGGAAAGGGGCATACCCGTCTACGATTCCGACGCCAGGGCAAAGGCCCTCTACACTTCATGGCGTGTCAGGAGAATCGAAGAGCTTCTTGGCGTCAAGGTGCACGGCAAGGGCGGTTCTCTGGACAGGAAGGCCCTTGCAGCGGTAGTGTTCAATGATCCGTCGGCCCTTCAGAAACTGGAAGATTACCTTTATCCGTCGCTTCTGAGGGATTTCAGGCAGTGGCTTAAGGTGAAGGATGCTCCCGTCGCAGTGTTTGAAAGTGCCATCGCCCTTTCAAAACCGCAGTTCCAGGGCCTCTGGGATGAGGTTATACTGGTTACGGCGCCTCTTGATCTCAGGCTTTCCCGCGCTGCCGCAAGGGACGGCGTTGCGCTTGAAACCGTCCGTAAAAGGGCGGCCGTCCAGGACATTCCGGAGAAGGCCGATTACGTGATAGTGAACGACGGCTCCCGTGAGGAGCTTGAAGCACGTGTAGAGAATGATTTATTGAAGAAAATTGACTATATTTGCAAGATTAATTAAAACGATATCATGAAGACCGATTTAGCAAGAACCCTTTCAGTCCGCGGACATCACGGCCTGTACAACTATATCGCCCAGTCCCGTACCGGCGCAATCTGCGAAGCTTTCGAGGACAAGAAGCGCACCAACTTTGCCGCCAATGCCGGCATCACCACCCTTGAGGACATCTCCATCTACACTTCAGAGGGAGAGATGAAGCTCAAGGATGTGTTCGAGGCCATGCACAAGACCCTCGGCGAAGAATCCGCACCCGGTCCCAAGGCCGCTCCGGAAGAGCTCAAGGCCCTTTTTGCAAAGGCAGTTCCCAATTACGACGCAGACCGCTTCTATGTCTCGCACATGAAGAAGGTGGTTGAATGGTACAACGCCCTGAAGCAGTACGCCTCACTCGATTTCATGACTGACGAAGACCGCGAGGCAGAGGCCGGCAAGGAGGAGGCATAATGCCAACCCTGAAGGTCATAACCCTGGGGTGTTCCAAGAATACTGTAGATACGGAACATCTCCTCTCACAGGTACAGTCCAAGTACGAGATTGTTCCTGAAGGGGATGAACGTGGGGTGGATGTCCTGCTGATAAATACATGTGGTTTCATAGGGGATGCCAAGGAGCAGTCCATCAACACCATCCTTGAAGCCGCAAATCTCAAGAAGGAGGGCCTTGCGGGTCGCCTTCTTGTTTTTGGATGCCTGTCCCAGAGATATCCGGACCAGCTTCCGGAGCTTATTCCGGAAGTGGACGGCTGGTTCGGCGCCAGGAGCCTGGACGCTCTTGTGAAGGCGCTCGGCTGCAAGCCGGATCACAAGGCCGCATTCCGCCGGGTACGCACTGACGGCCATCCCTACGCCTATCTCAAGATTTCCGAAGGCTGTGACCGCCGCTGCTCTTACTGCGCCATCCCTTACATTCGCGGCCCTCACCGTTCGGTTCCCATCGCAACGCTTACGGCAGAGGCCGAGGCCCTTGCCGCAGAAGGCGTGAGGGAGCTTGTGATCATCGCGCAGGATACAACTTACTACGGGCTGGACCTCTACGGAAGACGGGCCCTTGCCGAACTTCTCCGCTCCCTGTCTGCAATAAAGGGCATCGAGCGCCTCAGGATCCACTACTCATACCCTCAGGCCTTTCCTGAAGATGTACTTGAGGAGATGGCGTCTAATCCTAAGGTATGCAGGTACATGGACATTCCGCTGCAGCATATATCGGACAAGGTTCTGGACAATATGCACAGGGGAGTGGACGGCGCCTGGACCAGGGAACTTATCAGGAAAATGCGGGAGAAAGTCCCGGGCGTGGTCCTCAGGACTACACTCATCGTGGGGCATCCCGGAGAAGGCCCCCGCGAGTTCAAGGAACTGATGGATTTCGTAGAGGAGGCCAAGTTCCAGAGGATGGGTGCATTCACTTATTCCGAGGAAGAGGGAACCTATGGCGCAGTCCATTTCAAGGACTCCGTCAGGGAAAGCACCAAAAAGAGCAGGCTCGACAAGCTCATGGAGCTTCAGCGTGGCATATCCCTTGCATATAACCAGTCGAGGGTCGGTTCCGTGACCAACGTGCTCGTAGACAGCGTGGCAGACGGTATTCTCGTGTGCCGGAGCGAGTTCGAGAGCCCGGAAGTGGACGGCGAGATCCTTGTAAAGTATTCACCGGAAGACTTCGGCGGCGCATCGGCACAGTCCCTTGTGGGCACTTTCATGGACGTGCGCATCACCGGGGCCGATGAATACGACCTTACAGCGGAGGTATATCATGAAAAGTAAATTAGCATTTGCGGCTGCCATCGCCGCACTCGTAACAGCTTGTTCTCCGGAGGTTTATCAGGTGAACCTGGAAGTGAGGCAGCCTTCCAAGTCGGGGCTGAACCTCCATGGCAAGTCCATCGGAATCGTCTATGAAGAGGGACTGACGCAGGATAATGCGCTGTTTGCCGCGCAGACTGCATCGGCCTTTGCGAGGGAGCTGGAAAGCGACTATTTCGGCTCGAAGGAGGTTATCGGCCTCTATACTGTTCCGGCTCAGGACAGCGTCACGGTTTCTACCCTGCGGGACCTTGTCATGGACACGGGGGAGGATGTGATTTTCCTCATGAATTCATCGGCAGGGGAGGCCGTTTCCGAAGGCATCATCCCTTTCAAGATGGAGCTTTATGCATACGACAGCATGGGCGAAGACAAGCTGAGCAGTTTCCATGGCCAGACAACACTCAAGAAACTTGACCAGGACAGCGCCGACAACATTGCAAAGCGCATTTCGCCGCGCTTCAAGTCCGTATGGAAACCGGAAAGCTTCCGCTTCTACTGGTTCGATGATTTCTACGTGGAGTCTTGGCTTGATGCAATCGACAAGGTTCATGAGGGAGACTTTACGACAGCCATATCCATCTGGGAGCGCTTTGTGAAGTCGAAAAACAGGCAGAAAGCGGCCTGCGCATCGTACAATATCGCAATGGGCTTCTATCTGCTTGGAGACATGGGACTTGCAACCCGCTGGCTGGACGCCGCAGAGGGAATGGAGAATGTTTCCCTTGCTCCGGGACTCAGAAAAAGGATAGCTTCTCATTTGGAAAAGTGAGCAAAAAAAGGTAAATTTGTGGACTAAATAAAAATCTTTAAAAACCAATATATTTTATGGCCAATATCGATCTCAAAAAGTACGGCATCTCGGGCGTCAAGGAAATCCTTTACAACCCCACGTACGAAGTTCTCTACAACGAGGAAACCAAACCCGGCCTTGAAGGCTTTGACAAGGGACAGGTAACCGAGCTTGGTGCCATCAACGTCATGACCGGCGTATACACCGGCCGTTCCCCTAAAGACAAGTACATCGTTTACGACAACACCACCAAGGAAGGTGCACCCGGCGAAATCTGGTGGACTACCGAAGGTTATCCCAACGACAACCACAAGATGTCCGTAAGCACTTGGAAGGCAGTCAAGAAACTTGCCCAGAAGCAGCTTTCCGGCAAGCGCCTCTTCGTAGTTGACGGATTCTGCGGCACACATGCAGACACCCGCATGAAGGTCCGTTTCATCATGGAGGTGGCATGGCAGGCACACTTCGTGACCAACATGTTCATCCGTCCCAAGAACCAGAAGGAGTTCGATCAGGAGCCTGATTTCGTAGTATACTGCGCTGCAAAGGCAAAGGTTGAAAACTACAAGGAACTGGGCCTCAGGAGCGAAACCTGCGTTGCATTCAACGTAACCTCCAAGGAACAGGTCATCCTCAACACCTGGTACGGCGGCGAAATGAAGAAGGGTATGTTCTCCATGATGAACTACTACCTTCCTCTGAAGGGCATCGCAGCAATGCACTGCTCCGCCAATACCGACATGAACGGTGAGAACACCGCCATCTTCTTCGGCCTCTCCGGAACCGGCAAGACCACCCTCTCCACAGACCCCAAGCGTCTCCTCATCGGCGATGATGAACACGGCTGGGATAACAAGGGCGTCTTCAACTTCGAAGGCGGCTGCTATGCCAAGGTCATCAAGCTTGACAAGGAATCCGAACCCGACATCTACAACGCAATCCGCAGGGATGCCCTCCTTGAGAACGTTACCGTAGATGCAAACGGCAAGATCGACTTCAACGACAAGTCCGTTACCGAGAACACCCGCGTCAGCTATCCTATCTACCACATTGATAAGATCGTCCGTCCGGACAGCCACGGCCCCGCAGCAAAGCAGGTCATCTTCCTCAGTGCCGATGCCTTCGGCGTCCTGCCTCCCGTCTCTATCCTGAACGCAGAGCAGACCAAGTACTACTTCCTCTCCGGCTTCACCGCCAAGCTCGCAGGTACCGAGCGCGGCATCACCGAGCCCACTCCCACCTTCTCCGCCTGCTTCGGCCAGGCCTTCCTTGAGCTCCATCCTACAAAGTATGCAGAGGAACTCGTTAAGAAGATGAAGAAGAGCGGTGCAAAGGCATACCTCGTGAACACCGGCTGGAACGGTACAGGCAAGCGCATCTCCATCCGCGACACCCGCGGTATCATCGATGCCATCCTCTCCGGCGCCATCGACAAGGCTCCCACCAAGGTTATTCCTTACTTCAACTTCACCGTTCCTACAAAGCTCGAAGGTGTTGACACCGGTATCCTCGATCCTCGTGACACCTACAAGAACCCTGCAGAATGGGAAGAGAAGGCAAAAGACCTCGCAGGCCGCTTCATCAAGAACTTCCACAAGTATGAAAGCAACCGTGCAGGCAAGGCCCTCGTAAAGGCTGGTCCGAAGCTTTAATTTGGCAGCGGCCAGTTATTACGCAATTTGGCCCTTTTTCGTGTAACAGGTGGCTCGTCCGGGCCACCTGTTACACGTTTTAGCCTGTTTTTGTGTTGCAGGTGGATATTTTTTTCTATATTTATGCGTTAAAACCTAAACCACACATGACACAGGAAGTTATCCAAAGCATTGACGGCATCCAGGTTACCCTTAATGCCGGAGGAATGAACACTATCAATATTGTCCTGGCATTCGTTATGTTCGGCGTAGCGCTGGGAATCAAGCCAAGGATTTTCGTAGAAGTATTCAAGAAACCAAAGTCAGTGCTTCTTGGAATGTGCTGCCAGCTCATACTGCTGCCGGCGTTCACCTGCCTTCTGGCTATACTCATGGGTTCTTGGATTTCTCCCATGATGGGTCTTGGAATGATACTGGTGGCGGCGTGTCCAGGAGGGAACATTTCCAACTTCATGTCGTCCCTGGGAAAGGCCAATATCGAGCTCTCAGTGAGCCTCACGGCCATTTCTACGGCGCTTGCGGTGTTTATGACCCCGTTCAATTTCTGGCTTTGGGGCAGTATATATCTGCACACCGCTTCCGTTGCGGCAGAAGTCCCGACTTTGGTTATTCCTCTATGGGAAGTGTTCAAGACCATCTTCATCCTTCTGGGCATTCCGCTCACTCTGGGCATACTCACTTCACACTATCTGCCAAAGGTCGCAGAAGCCTTGAAAAAGCCCCTGCAGTGGATTTCAATTGTGTTTTTCATTGCAATGGTTGTGCTTTCCTTCTCCAGCAACATGGCGGCCTTCCTTCAGTGCGTGAAGTACATCTTCATGGTTGTGTTCGTGCATAATCTCATGGCTCTTGGCATCGGTTACGGTGTTGGGACGATAGCCAAGGTTCCTTTCCGTGACCGCCGTACCCTTACCATTGAGACAGGCATCCAGAACTCGGGCCTTGGACTTGCCCTCATGCTTGGAACGAGCATCTTTGCGAATTTCCCTCCTCACGGAGGCATGCTGGTCATAACCGCATGGTGGGGGATATGGCACATAGTGTCCGGCCTTACCGTTGCAACCATCTTCAACCGCTCCAAGAGGAATGCCTAAGATCTGGGAGTATAACCGCCTTTATGCCTTCCTGCGCCCTTATGTAGACTTCTGCACAAGGGAGAGCTATGAGCGTGTCAAGGTGTCCGGCTCCATCCCCGACGACGGGGCAGTGGTCCTGGCTCCCAACCATACAAACACCCTCATGGATGCCCTTGTGGTGCTCCAGAGCCGTCATGACCGTACTGTCTTCGGCGCCAGGGCGGACATTTTCCGCCAGAGCACGGCAAACAAGATACTCCGCTTCCTGAAGATTCTTCCCATGGCCCGTCAGCGTGACGGCATGGAAACGCTTATGTCAAGTTACGGAACGTTTGCAGAGATTGAGGACACCCTGGATCACGAGGTGCCGTTCTGTATGTTTCCGGAAGGACGTCACACCCCCGGGCGTGAACTTCAGCCCCTACGGAAGGGCATTGCCAGGATAGCACAGAAAAGTGCCAGGACCAGAAAGACTTACATAGTTCCCACCGGCATCAACTATGCTCATTTCTATAGATACAGAAGCGCTGTGGAACTGGTATACGGCCCCGCACTGGAGGTAGACCCCGACATGGACGAAAAACAGCTTCTGGAGCAGTTGCATGACAGGATGTCGTCCCTGGTGTTCCATGAGGCGCCGCAGTGGCATTACCGCTGGTGGCTCATCCCGCTGTTCCCACTTGCTGCCGTCCTTAGCCTTCCCATGTGGCTCACTGCCGAGATTATCTGCCGCAAAATCAAGGACAAGGCCTTCTCCAACTCCGTACGTTTCCTCGTGAAGCTGGTGATGGAGCCCTTACTCCTTCTCATCTACGCCATAGTCTTCGGCTTCACCCTGCCGCTATGGGCAGCACTTCTTCTCATCGTGTACTTCGTATTCTCGTACGGGATATTCTACGACGTGGTGAACATATCGCGGAAATAGATTAAGCCCGCACAGTCAAACCGTCGTGCGCGGGCTGGACGGAGGAGCGTATGCCGCGGGACAGGCACAGATTGCGCAGCTCCTCGCAGAACTGCTCATGGCAGGGGAAGGTGTGGGAGAGGTGAGTGAGCCAGGTGTGCTCTGCACCTATGGTGTCTGCAAGTTCAAGGGCCTGGTCCAGGGAGAAATGGGAATGGTGCGGTTTGTAGCCTACGGTGTTAAGTGTGAGGTGCTTAAGGCCGTGCAGTTTCTCGAGTTCAGATGCGGGAAGGCTGCTCATGTCTGTTATATATGCGATGTCTCCGAATCGAAATCCCAGGACGGGCATTGTGTCGTGGTATCCGCGTATGGGAATCACGTTGGCATTCTCATGAGGGGCTCTTGCAACCTCGTTCGAGGAGGGGAGGAGGGAGCCGTCTGCCTGGCGGTAGAAGTAGCCGATGTCGTGGACCCATTCCAATTCTCCGGCGTCAGTTATAGGATCTACCCTGAAGGGCTTTTCGTCTATTAGGTGGATATGCCACTCGGGGGCGCCTGGGTACTTGTGCTCTGCGAAGGCATAAGCGTAGTCGTTGCGGAGTGTATTCAGGACTTTCTCTTCGCAGTATATCTCCGCGGCCTTGCGGTCTGTATAGTTTAGGGAGCGAACGTCGTCAAGGCCGCCCGTGTGATCCTTGTGGTTGTGGGTAAGGATGATTGCGTCAAGATGGCTCACTCCGGCCCGCAGCATCTGCGACCTGAAATCGGGGCCGGCGTCTATCAGTATTGTCAGTCCGTTCATCCTTACGAGGGCGCTTGAACGGTACCGTTTGTCGTGCGGGTCCGTACTTTTGCATTTTGGGCAGTTGCAGCCGATGATTGGGACTCCCTGGGAGGTCCCGGTACCCATGAATGTGAGCTCTACAGGCATGTAACTTTTTTGTTATGTATTAAAACAAAAATGTTTTACTTATTAAATTACAATATCTTCTATCGTGTTTGCCTTTGAGGCGTCAAACGGGCGCTCAATCCTTATATAATTGCCCGTATAACCTCCCATGACCCCGTCTTTCTGTGCCGATTCCCACAGAACCTGCTCCGGAAGGCCCTTGTTTTCTGCCACGAAAGCGGCATGAAGTTCCTCGCACAGTGCCTCAAGCCTGGCAACCCTTTCTGTCTTTACGGAGTCCTGAACCTGGTCCGGCCAAGTGGCCGCGCGGGTGCCGGGACGCCTCGAATAAGGGAACACATGGATGAATGCAGGACGTATCCTTTCCTTGAGAAACCTGTAGGTCTCCATGAACAGTTCCTCCGTTTCTCCGGGCAGGCCCACAATAACATCAATGCCGAAGAAGACTTTGCTCTGTCCAGGCCTTTCCATGGCCGACCGGATATAATCAATCCTGCTTGCAAACAGCGCCGTGTCATATCGGCGGCCCACCTTCTTGAGAAGGGTGTCGCTCCCGCTCTGCAGCGGAATATGGAAATGCCGGAGGAACTTTGTTCCCGAGGCAATCCAGTCCACAATTTCCTCTGTGATAAGATTGGGCTCTATTGAGGAAATCCTGTATCTTTCGATTCCTTCAATCCCGTTCAGCATCTTGAGAAGATCCAGGAACGATTCATCCGTTCCCCGGCCGTAATCTCCGGTATTCACACCGGTAAGTACAACCTCCTTGACCCCCTTTGCAGCTATGTCCCTGGCCATTTTCTCCACCTCACAGAGCGGAATGCTTCTGGACCTTCCCCTTGCATAAGGCACAGTACAGTATGCACAGAAATTGTCGCACCCATCCTGCACCTTAAGGAAACTCCTTGTCCGTTCCTCACCGCTTGAATACGCTCCAAACGTACTTCCGGTCTTGGATGGTACACATTCGGAAAACGTCGCTTCGCGACCCCTCCCATCTTCGATGGGCCCCTCCCTCTTATGAGCCCGAGGGTGGGCACAGTTTTCCGAACGTGTACCATCCAAGACCTCATTTACAAGTTTTGATTTCTCATTTGCGCCGAAGACCTTCCAGACACCGTCAATCTCCAGGAGTTTGTCGCCGCGGAGCTGGGCGTAGCAGCCGGTGACCACAATTCTGGCGTCGGGGGCTGTTTTGTGGGCCCTGCGTATGTAGTTACGGGATTTTTTTTCGGCCATTTCCGTTACGGAGCAGCTGTTCATCAGGTACACATCGGCAACGGAGGACCAGGGAACAACCTCCCAGCCGGCGGCAAGGAAGCCTCTTTCGTAGGTGGAGGTTTCGGCATAGTTGAGCTTGCAGCCCAGGGTTGTGAACGCTATCTTCATTGGGCCTGGATTATGAAAACGCAAGGTCTCTTGCCGATTGTGAAGCCCTGCTGCTTCTTCCAGGAAGCTATCGGCAGGGTTTTTATGAACTGGTCCTCGCAGGTGATGTTGGCCGCAATGCAGAGCATGGTCCGGGGATTCAGGACGGAGAGCATGTCGGCAAAGAGGGAATCATTGCGGTAAGGCGTCTCGATGAGGATCTGGCTCTGGTGGAAAGACTTTTTCTCCAGGCTCCGGAGGGCGCTGCGGCGCTCTTCCGTCTTTGCCGGAATGTAGCCGTTGAAGGCGAAGCTCTGGCCGTCGAGGCCAGATGACATGAGCGCCATCATGAGGGAAGACGGTCCCACGAAGGGAACAACCTCTATCCCGTGCGCATGGCAGAGGGCAACAAGGCGGGCTCCCGGGTCAGCTACTGCGGGAAGGCCGGCTTCTGAAATCAGGCCCACGGATCGGCCTTCAAACAGCTTCAGGAGGCCTTCGACCTCAGAAGGAGAGGTGTGCTCATTCAAGGTATGGAATTCCAGCTCCTGGATGTGCCCCTTAAGTCCTGCGGCAGAGAGGAAGCGGCGTGCGGTACGCTCTTCTTCCACCACGTAGCACTGCAGTTCCGGCAGTTTTGCCAGGAGGGATGCAGGGAGGACATCGGCAGGGGCGCCGTCTCCGAGAGGGGAGGGTATGAGGTAAAGTTTTCCTTTATTCATCTTTTGGAACTATGGTTGTACGGCCGGTTGTGTCTACCTGGAGGGTTACCGTCCCCTCAGGGTTCAGAAGGGCGTCTACAGCCTCCTGGCGCAGCGTTTCCTTGGGGGTGAACAGTTCGTGCAGGAACTGGCTTATCGTGGCGAAATCCCTCTGATAGGCAATACCGGCGCCGTTTCGCTGGCTGTTGTCAAGGTAGGAGGAGAACTGGTCGGCAGAATGGGAGAAGAGGTTCAGTCGCAGGCTTCCGGTCTTGTTCACCTTGACTTCGACGTCCAGGTCTCCAGCCACTTCGTTCGTGGAAACCCCGTACTGCTGCTTGTTGCCGATGTTGCCGTTCACTATCACCCTGTTGTTGAACAGCTGGGTGGAAAGCGCAACGTCAAATACGTCATCTCCCGTATTGGATGAGCTGTAATTCAAGCCGAGGTCCAGGGGAATATCCAGTTTCTGGAAGATGGAATTCATCTGTCCGGCCATGATACCGGCAACGTTGGAGAATACTGTATTGGTGCCTCCGGTGGTGATTCCGGTATCTTCCTCGGGCAGGAAGTTTCCTGTCACCAGCAGTGCCAGGAACTGTTTCTGGACCTTATCCTCTGTATTGAGGGCGCTCTTTACCAGGGCATCGGTGCCGGGATTGAGGTCCGGAACGTCTATGTTGAAACCTAGCTTAGGATTGCTCAACTTGTCGGAAATGGAGATCAAACAGTCGACATCACGCCTTGACGTAGCATTATCGTCGGATATCAGCGCAGCCAGCGTAGTCTTTGTGGAGTACTTTCCAACCACGTCCAGGTCTGAATCCCAGATATCGCCGTTGAAGCGGATGGAACTTCCGTTTTCAATGGAAAAGTCCTTGGAAACCAGGCCCATGATGGAAAGGTGGAAGTTGCCCTGCGTGAGGACGTAATTGCCTCCCAGGTTCATGACATCCTGCGAAGGAATTAGCTCCAGCTCTATGATTCCGTTGCCCGCTCCGTTCATGTACATTCCATCTCCGAGGTCGATGTAAACGCCTGTCTCCGGGTTTGCCGATACCCTCAGGTGAACGTTCAGATTGCTCTGCTGGGTTTCGGCTTTGGAGCTTGCGAGGAGCATCTGCTCGAAAGGATCAAGTTCTTCCTCTGCCGGCGGTTCCACGAATGTGAGAAGGGCCATCGAGCGACTGCTTCCGCTGCCGTTCACCGGAATCCGGATATTGCCGCCGGACGTTGTACGTGCATCAACATCCAGCAGCAGGGCGTTCATAGGGCCGATAATGTCGGCCCTTCCGGACGCATACACGTCGCCGCTGAGGGTGGAGTTCACCCCGCGCGGAACTCCGACTACATGCATTTCGTTGAAGTTCACGTGCGCGTCCATGCCAAGGTTCTTGAATCCGCCCCATTCGACGCTGCCTGTTACGCGCCCGCTGCCTCCGGTGCCGTCGGCAAGCGTGACATCGTCGAAATGCAGGCCGAAATCATCCACGGACAGGTTCCCGGACACCTGGTAGGGGACTCTGGTGAAGTCCAGCTCGAGAATGCCGTCTTCAAGGTGCAGGCCGCGGCTGGAGAGGTGCATGTCGTCCAGCTTCCCGCCGAATGTGACCACTCCGCTGAGGGCTCCCTCCGTCTTGGAGAATACGTCGTCCAGGATGAACGAAGCGTAGCCAAGGTCCAGTTGCAGCAGCTTCGCCGTGACTCCGAGTTCGTGCTTTGCAGGCGAATACAGACCCTTCACATCGATGTTGCTTATGGCCTGGAGACGGTTGGCAAGGGAGAATTCGAATCCCTGTGCGGCATCGTCCCAGTGGCTTTCCAGATTGAGCGTTCCGGCTTTCCTGCCGGAGACGTAAGTGGAGTCGCAGGTAATCGAGGCTATAAGGCCAGGAGTGGGGGAAGCCGGCGAAATGACCATGGCCTGACCGCTTGCGCGCCCTGCGAGCGAAGGGCTGCTGCCAGTAACGCTGTCAAGCATCGACATGTCAAACTTCCGGAGACTCAGCTTCAGCGTATCCTTCTTTTCTGCGGAGAAACCGCCATGGACGAGGATGGATTCGTCATCGTGCCTTGCCTGGAGGTTGTTTATCTTGAAGTCTCCGCCCTTTATGACTATGTCTCCGGAGCTCAGGCCCCAGCCTTCGCCGCCGTAGTAGATATTGGAAGGAAGTGCCCTTGCAACCATCTTGAGTCCGTCCCTTTCGCGCTGTATGTCTCCTGAGAGGTATACCTGCGCTTTGGTATCGTCGTCATTGGCAAAGGAATAACCTATGCCCAGATGGTTGTCCTTGGCGAAGAGGGTGAGGTTGTTGTCTTTGAGTTCGGCTCCGGAGAGGAAGAGCGCAGAGCTCTTGATCCTTGCCTGAATGCTTTCGGAGACGTTGTCCAGGATTACGTTCAGGCCCTTTAGGTACCTTCCGTTGTACATGAGCCTTGAGGAGCTTGCGCCGCCCTTCAGCTGCCCGTCCCTGCCGATTTTCAGGTTCAGCGAGGTGCCGTCGGCAACGTAGACACCGGGAGCGAAGAAGTCCAGGATGTCCTGGGCCTTGTGGATGATAAGGCTCACGTCGTAGGAAGCTCCGCTCCACGGTGCGGACTTGCTGTCTGCAAGGGCGGGAAGGTTCCTGTCGATGACAAGGCTCTTGATGTCGTTTGCGAAGGACAGGATGGATTCATCGCCAACGAAACTGCCCTCCATGAAATCGGACCTGAGCTGGATACGGTTCACATTGTCGTTTGAATGCGAATTGATGGACACAGTGCCGATATCGTGGAACCCGGAAGGACTTTCCAGCGTGAAATCATTGACCTGCACGTAGCCAAGCAGTTCACCCTTGTCTGTCCGTACGAAGTCCGAATGAGCGAGGAGGGTGAGCCTTGACTTCGGCCTTGCATCGATATGGAGGGCGTGGAGGTCGGCATAGGCAAGGTTTGCGTAGAAACGGTAGGTGGCGTTCCTTGTCCTTGGAGACAGGTTGAAGATACCCTGGAACCAGAAGTCCAGGTTGGGGTCTCCGGAGACGATGCGTCCGTCAAAAGCCTGCTCCGTGTATTTTCCGGCCACCTTTATGTCTGAATAGTCGTAGTTCAGGGCGCTCAGGCGGGAGACATTCAGGGAGAGGGTGTCAAGGGTGATGCCTTCATCGGCAAGGGTGGCGTCCACGAGGCTTTCCATCGTAAGGGGGCCCAGTTCCTCGATTCCGAGGAATTCCCCAAGGTCGAAATCCTTGGTGTCGATTTTCCCGCCTATCATGAAGGGGCGCTTGGCGTCTACGGTGTTCCTGAGGGTTACATCGGCATCCAGCCTTCCCATCTTTGAGGTGGCTTTTCCTTTCACTGCAAGGCGGTTGAGGGGGCCTTTGAGCTTTCCGGAGAAGTTCAGCCTCTGCCCTTTGGCTATGCCGGAAAGGTCCAGGCGGGTGTCCGGGGCAAGGCCTTCGACCAGCTTCTCAACGCCCCTGAGCGTGAATCCGAGGTTCTTCACATCCAGGTTGAAGAGGCTCTTTTCGATCTCCTCCACGTCCATGATGCTGCCCTTCAAGCTTGCCGATACCCCGCTGCCGAGCTCCTCGAAGGCGAGATTCTCCAGCGAGAAATCGTTCACATAGCCCCTGACCTTGCCTTCCACATTGGCCTTGAAGTTCATCCTGTCGATGCCGGGGCCGAAATGCGCCGCCGTTGCCATTGAAAGGACGCTGCCCTTGCGGATATCGGCCGAAATCCGTATCTTTTCCGTGAAATCTTCGTAGTCTTCAATGGCGCCGTCCAGCTGGAAGCGGTCCATGAAAAGGTCGCTGTCCGTGTCCTTGAGGTGGAAATCGTCGATGCGAACGCGCTGCCTGCCCACTTTCACCTTTCCGGATGCCTGCTCCAGGGTGAAGCCGGTGTCGGTTTCGTGAATGCGCAGGCTGTCCACGGTGCAGCTGATATAACTGTCCTTGACCCTTATGTGACGGGCCTTGAGGCGGTCTATCACCGCGTGGAGCCTGTTGAAATTGATTACTCCGGGGTAGTCACCCCATCCTTCGGCCAGTCTTTCGGCCTCGCCCGGGGGACTGAGCATGGTGAAGCGGAAATTCTCGATGTCCAGGTCTCCTGCGCTCAGGACGTCGCCCCAGCCGGAATTGTCATCTTCGGCAGGATTGAGCCCTAGGGCCCTCATGAAATTCATCCTGCTGCCGGTTTCGGAGGTGGAGTCTTCCTCGAATGCCAGGGTGAAAGCGGCGTCCTTGAGACGTGCATGCGAAATGTTAATTCCGCCGCCGCCCAGCAGCTCCTTCAGGGAGAACTTGGTGCTCAGAAGGCCGATGGTGGCAATCGTGTCGGCACCCTCCACTCTGGGTGCTTTGTCCTTCACAATCACGTCCTTAAGTATGATGGCCTCCGGAATCTGGATGGCGAGGTCGGAGTAGGAGATATCGGCCTGGGTTCTGCTGCGGAAGGCCTCCACGACCTTCCTGCCGATTGAAGCCTGCACCCGGGGAGACTGAATGGCAATGCCCCCTGCCAGTAGAAGCAGTAACGCCACAAGGAGCACGATGCCTACGACCTTGAGTATTTTCAGTGCAGTCTTCACAGACTACAAAGATAATGATTATTCTCGAATAATCATCCCTATATTGCGTGAGTCAAGGTTTCATTGGCTTTTTCATGGAAATGTGTTAAATTTGTAAGTTAAATCAGTTTTATGGCAGACATCATACTTGGAATAGAGTCCTCCTGTGACGACACTTCTGCTGCAGTAATCCGCGACGGCGTACTGCTGTCCAACGTGATTGCGTCCCAGCAGGTTCACAAGGACTTTGGCGGAGTGGTTCCGGAGCTGGCGTCAAGGGCACACGAACAGAACATCGTTCCCGTTGTGTCAGAGGCGCTTAAGCGTGCCGGAGTAGACAAGAAAGACCTTACGGCTATAGCTTTTACGCGCGGTCCCGGGCTGCTGGGCTCCCTTTTGGTCGGAACGTCCTTTGCAAAGGCTCTCTCCCTCTCGCTTGACATTCCGATGGTTATGGTGAATCACCTCCAGGGCCATATTCTGGCCAATTTCATAAGGCAGCCGGACGTGCCTGTGAGGGAGCCGAAGTTCCCCTACCTGTGCCTGCTCGTTTCCGGAGGCAACTCCCAGATAGTGAAGGTCAAGAGTCCTCTCGAGTATGAGATTCTCGGCCAGACAATTGACGATGCCGTAGGGGAAGCCTTTGACAAGTGCTCCAAACTGCTTGGCCTCGGGTATCCCGGCGGCCCTGTCATCGACCGCCTTGCAAAGCAGGGAGACTCTGACCGTTTCCAGTTTGCAAAACCCAACATCCCCGGCCTGGATTACAGTTTTTCGGGCGTGAAGACTTCGCTCCTGTACTTCGTCAGGGACCAGGTGGCGCTGGATCCGGATTTCCTTGAAAAGAACAAGGAAGACCTCTGCGCCGGTTTCCAGAAAACCCTCATCGACATCCTCATGCAAAAGCTCATAAGGGCAGCCAAGGAAACCCGCATCAGGGAGATTACCATCGGCGGCGGAGTGAGTGCCAACAGCGGCCTCAGGGAGAGGATAGTCAGGGAGGGTGAAAAACGCCATTGGAACACCTATCTTCCGGAATTCAAATTCACCACCGACAACGCTGCGATGATAGCTGTCGCCGGCTGGTTCCAGTACAAGGCGGGCGTCAGGACACCGCTTGACATAGCACCCGTTTCACGAATGGCAGACTTCCTATGAAAGAGTTCGAACTGGCCGTGAAAGTGGGCCGCGAAATACCTGAAGCAGAACTTAAGGCTGCGGCAGCCAAGACTCTTGGAATCAAGCAGGATAAGCTCGGTATAATTGTTCCTGTGAAAAGGAGCATAGACGCCCGTGGAGACATCCTGTGGCGCTACCGTTTCCAGGCATATCGCCAGGGAGAGGAATACGTTCCTTACAAGCTCCAGCCATACCTTGACGTCCACGGTGCAGAACCCGTCATAGTGATAGGCGCCGGCCCTGCCGGAATGTTCGCGGCACTGAAGCTTCTGCAGCGCGGACTCAAGCCGGTCATCCTGGAGCGCGGTAAGGACGTCGAACGCCGTAAGGTGGATATGGCAAAGCTGTCCACGGACGGTGTCCTTGACCCTGATTCCAACTATTGCTACGGCGAAGGCGGCGCAGGTGCGTTTTCTGACGGAAAGCTCTTCACGCGCTCGTCAAAACGAGGAGACATCCGGGAGGTTCTCCACACGCTGGTAGCTTTCGGCGCCAAGGAGGAAATCCTTCTGGATGCGCATCCGCATATAGGTACGGACAAACTTCCGGAGATAGTCAAGAACATACGCCGCTGCATTGAAGAACACGGCGGAGAATACCACTTTGACAGCCGCGTGACGGACATCGTCCCCGGTTTCGAGGTCCACTGTTCAGACAAGGTCTATAGGGCTCGCAAGGTAATCCTTGCAAGCGGCCACAGCGCACGTGACATCTACGAGATATTCCAGCGCCGCGGATGGACCCTGGAAGCCAAGGGTTTCGCCCTTGGTGTGCGCGTAGAGCATCCCCAGTGGCTCATTAACCAGATAAGGTACCACGGCAAGTACCAGCCTTTCATGCCCACTGCAGAGTACTCTTTCGTACAGCAGGTAGAGGAACGCGGAGTGTTCTCCTTCTGCATGTGCCCGGGCGGCATCCTTGTGCCTTCATCGACGGAAGAAGGCACGGTGGTGCTAAACGGAATGTCCAATTCGGAGCGTAACTCAAAATGGGCGAATGCCGGTGTTGTGGTGCAGATTGAACCCGGAGACCAGCCTGAAGAATATACCGGTCCTCTTGCCCTCATGGACTTCCAGAGGGACATCGAAAGGGCCATGTACAAATACGTGAGCGAGCATGGCGGCCGCCATCCGTTCATGGCTCCGGCACAGAGGATGAAAGACTTCTGCCGGGGAATCGTCTCCAAGGACCTTCCCAAGACGTCATACCATCCCGGTGCCATGTCGGCCCCGCTTCACGAACTCCTCCCCGAACACGTTTCCATGCGCCTCAGAAGGGCTTTCCCTCAGGTAGACCGTCAGATGCACGGCTACTACACCAACGACGCCCTCCTTCTTGGAACCGAATCCAGGACCTCCTCCCCGGTGCGCCTTCCAAGAAACCCGGAAACGCTTGAGCATGTGGATGTTCCGGGACTGTACCCCTGCGGCGAAGGAGCCGGTTACTCCGGCGGAATCGTGTCATCGGCCCTGGACGGAATCCTGTGCGCCGGGGCCGCCAGCTGACGCGGACGTCAAAACGATTATTTATGTATAAAAACGAACAATATGGAAGATTTTACAAGCAGATTCGTAGAGGGGTTCATGGGCGAAGTCATCGCCAGGAATCCCGGAGAAAGTGAGTTTCATCAGGCTGTCAGGGCCGTTGCAGAGAGTGTTGCTCCATACATCGTAGAGAATCCTCACCTCATGGACGCCAAGATCCTGGAAAGGCTGGCAGAACCCGAACGCATCATAATATTCCGCGTCCCCTGGACCGACGACAGAGGGGAAGTCCATATCAACAGGGGCTTCAGGGTCCAGAACTCTTCGGCCATCGGCCCGTATAAGGGAGGCCTCCGCTTCCATCCCAGCGTGAACCTTTCCATCATGAAGTTCCTCGCCTTCGAGCAGACCTTCAAAAACGCCCTCACAACCCTGCCGATGGGCGGTGCCAAGGGTGGATCGGACTTCAATCCCAGAGGCAAGTCTGACGCAGAGGTAATGCGCTTCTGCCAGAGTTTCATGACTGAACTTTACCGTCACATCGGGGCCGATACGGACATCCCTGCGGGCGATATCGGCGTGGGCGGCCGTGAGATAGGCTACCTCTTCGGCCAGTACAAGAGGATCAAGGATCAGTTCACCGGCACCCTCACCGGGAAGGGCCTTAACTGGGGCGGCTCCATCTTCAGGCCCGAAGCCACCGGTTACGGCCTTTGCTACTTCGCCCTCAAGATGCTGGAAGGCAGGGGAGAGTCCTTCGAAGGCAAGAAAGTGAACATCTCCGGCGCCGGAAACGTAGCCCAGTATGCAGCCCAGAAGGCCATGCGCCTTGGAGCTAAGGTCCAGACGCTTTCCGACTCCGATGGCTTCGTCTTCGACCCCGACGGCCTCACCGAGGAGAAAATGCAGTACGTTTTCCGCCTCAAGAACATCCGCCGCGGCCGTATCAAGGAATATGTGCAGGAATATCCGTCGGCACAGTATTTCCCCGGCGAGCGTCCCTGGAAAATCCCCTGCGACATCGCCCTCCCTTGCGCAACGCAGAACGAGATTGAACCTGCCGATGCCGAAAACATCGTAAAGGGCGGCGCCATCCTCCTTGCCGAGGGCGCCAACATGCCCACAACCCCCGAGGCCGTCAAAATCATCCTTGCAGGCGGTCTCCTATACGCTCCCGGCAAAGCTTCCAACGCAGGCGGCGTGGCGGTTTCCGGCCTCGAAATGAGCCAGAACTCCATGCGAACCTCCTGGACTGCCGATGAGGTAGACAGCATGCTCAGGCGCATCATGTCCGATATCCACGCCTCCTGCGTGAAATACGGAACCCTCCCGGACGGCTCCATCGACTATGTCCTAGGCGCCAATACCGCCGGCTTCATCAAAGTGGCGGACGCAATGATCGACCAGGGTTTAGTATAATCCGCATATGTCCGATTCCTTGATGGCGCGGCGCATCCGCCGTATCCTTCTGGTATGCAACCAGTACGACAACTTCTCCCTCGAAGAGGACGGAAGCCTTGACATGCGCATTTCGCGCGAGTACTCAGAGCTCAACCTCTCCAACCCTCCCCGTTTCGAAAGGGTCCCCTCCACCAAGGAAGCCCTCGAAAAAGCGGCCTCAGGAGAGCGCTTCGACCTTGTAATAACCATGTACAACGTGGGGGACGACGTCTTTGCCTTCGCCGCCCGCATGAAAGAGTACCAGCATGACGTGCCGATAGTCCTTCTCACGGCCTATTCCAAGGAAATCTACCGCCGCATGGAGGACATGGACCGTTCCGCAGTAGACTATACCTTCTGCTGGAACGGCTCCACAGACCTTATCCTCGCCATCATCAAACTCCTGGAAGACAGCGCCAACGCCCCTTCCGACATCCTCGAAAGCGGAGTGCAGTGCATCCTCCTGGTAGAGGACTCCGTCAGGTACTATTCCACCTACCTTCCGCTCCTTTACAAGCTCGTACTGCAGCAGAACATAGATTCCATACGTGACGCCCTGAACGAGGAGCAGCAGATTTTCCGAAAGCGTGCCCGCCCCAAAATCCTCATGGCAACCAACTACGAGGACGCCGTCTCCCTGTACGACACTTACAAGGCCAACCTCCTCGGGGTGATTTCGGATATCGGCTTCGTTCTTCACCGTAACGACAAGCCCTCCTCCGAAAAGCTTGACGCCGGCGTAGACCTGTGCAAGCTCATCAGGGCCGAACTCCCCAAGATGCCTATACTCATGCAGTCCTCCCAGGAGAGCATGAAAGCGGTTGCCGACGGCCTCCGGGCCGGTTTTATCATGAAGCGCTCCAAGACCCTTACGCACGAACTGTCGGAGTATATCGGCAGGGAGTTCGGTTTCGGAGACTTCGTGGCGGTGGATGCGAGGGGCAGGGAAGTGGCGCGCGCACGTGACCTCCAAGGCGCAGAAAAGGCCATCTCGGAGCTTCCGGAGAAGATTCTCTCCAGCATGCGGGAAAAGAACTATGTCTCCCGCTGGCTGCTTGCAAGGGGTTTTTTCTCCGTAGGAAACTCCCTCAAGAACACCGTCTTCCCGGATACCGAAACCTTCCGGGAGCAGGCTGTGAGGGATATCCACGAATACCGCATATCGCAGGGGCTCGGCGTCGTTGCCCGCTTTGATCCCGCGGCTTATAACGATACTGTCTGGTTCGCCCGCTACGGCGAGGGCTCCATCGGCGGAAAGGCCCGCGGCATAGCCTTCCTCAACCATATCCTGTACAAGCACGACCTTTACCGCAAGTGGGAAGGAGTGCGCATCATGGTGCCCAGGACGCTGGTCATCGCAACCGAATACTTCGACCGCTTCATCCTTGAAAACGGCCTGCAGTATGTCATCAATTCCGACGCGTCCGATTCAGAAATCCTTTCCGAATTCGTCTCCTCGAACCTTCCCGGAGACCTTGCCGACGCCCTCCGTTCCTTCATACGCGTGGTTCATACTCCGCTTGCCGTAAGGTCTTCCTCAAAGCTCGAAGATTCTTATTACCAGCCGTTTGCCGGAGTTTACTCGACCTACATGATTCCATCCGTGGAGAACGAAGACCAGATGCTACGTCTCCTTGCAAAGGCGATAAAGAGCGTTTATGCCTCCGTTTACTTCGCGGCTTCAAAAGGCTATATCACGGCCACCGCGAACGTGATTTCTGAGGAGAAGATGGCAATCATCATCCAGGAGATCTGCGGCTCCGAGGAGGACGGACATTTCTTCCCCACGGTTTCCGGCGTTGCCCGTTCGGTGAATTTCTATCCCGTGGGATATGAGAAAGCACAGGATGGCATCGTGAAGGTAGCCTATGGCCTTGGCAAGGCGGTGGTGGACGGGGAACAGGTTCTCCGCTTCTGCCCGGCTTATCCTAAGCACGTCATCCAGACCTCCACCACGGAACTTGCCCTACGTGAAACCCAGCAGGTTATGTATGCGCTTGACCTCCAGCCGGAAAAGTTCAAGACCAGCGTCGACGACGCCGTCAACCTCGAGCGCATAAGGATAGGGGACTGTGGCCGTTTCGAATCCCTGAAGAAGGTCTCTTCAACCTTCGACTGGCAGAACAACCGCCTTGTGGATTCCCCTTTTGCCGAAGGCCCCAAGGTCATCACCTTCTCCCATATCCTCCGCTACGGCACCTTCCCCCTTGCCGATATAGTCAGGCACCTGATGGATATCTGCTCGGCCGAAATGAACACCAGCGTGGAGATAGAGTTTGCGGCGGACCTTCCCACCGGCCTTTTCACCGCCCTTCAGGTGCGTCCCATCTCCTCCGACAGCCTCAAGGCCGACGTGGACTGGCGCACCATAGACACGTCCTCTCCCGTGGTGCTCTCCTCCAGCGCCCTCGGCACCGGATGGATAAGCGATATCCATGACATAGTGTACCTGAAGCCGGAAGCCTTTGACAAGATGAAGACGGAGGAAATGGCCGCGCAGCTGCGTGAAATCAATGCCAGAATGCGTTCCGAAGGCCGTCAGTATGCCCTCCTTGGCTTTGGCCGATGGGGCTCAAGCATCCCCACGCTCGGCGTTCCGGTTGCCTGGAGCGACATCTCCGAGGCCCGCGTAATCGTAGAGTGCGCCCTTCAGGATTTCCGCGTAGACCCCAGCCAGGGCACGCACTTCTTCCAGAACCTCACCTCCTTCAACGCCGGGTATGTGAATGCCGATCCCTTCTCCCGCCCCGGCGACGTGGTGGATTTCTCGGCCCTCGATGCCCATGAGGCCCTAAAAGAAACGGAATGGCTCCGCCACATACGTGTGACAGAGCCACTCACAGTGTGCGTCGACGGCCGCAGCGGCCGTGCGCTTCTGAAGCTTTAGTCCTTCATCCAGCGGTCCAGCCAGCCGAAGTAGCTGCGATGCCAGTAAAGGGCGTTCTGCGGCTGCAGGATCCAGTGATTCTCCTCGGGGAAGACGATGAGCTTGGAAGGAACGCCCATCATCTGGGCGGCGTTGAATGCAGCCATGCCCTCGTCATAGGGGACGCGGAAGTCTGAACCGCCGTGGATGCACAGGATGGGAGTGTGCCAGTTCTTCACCAGCTTGTGAGGGGAGTTCTCATAGTGGCGGATGGCCTTGGGCCTGTTGCTCCAGGGAGAACCGGCCTGCTGGATGCCTCCGAAGGTGATTCCGTCACCCTTTGCGCCAATCTCGCCGGGAGTGTAGGCATACTCCTCGAGACCGCCGTTGTCCCAGTTGGGGAACCACATCTCCTCTGTCTCCATGTACATGTGCTCCTCGTTGAAGATGCCGGCGTGTGCGACGAAGCAGTCGTAGACGTCCTTGTGGATACCGGCAAGGTAGTAGACGCTGTATCCGCCGTAGGAAGCGCCGCAGGCGGCGACACCGCTCACATAGGGTTCAGCCTTGATATTCTTTGCGGCGGTAAGATAGTCCTGCATGTTGAGGCCGATGTAGTCGCCGGAGATTTCCTCGCACCAGGGCTGGCCGAATGCGGTGGTTCCGCGGCGGTTGGGGAGTACTACTACATAGTCCTGATGGCACATTAGCATGTAGTTCCAGCGGTAGCTCCAGCCCTGTGAAAGCGTGCCCTGAGGGCCACCGAGGCAGATTTCGATGGCTGGATAGCTCTTGGAGGCGTCGAAGCGCGGAGGATAGAGCACCCAGGTGAGCATCTTCTCTCCGTCCACGGTGGTGAGCCAGCGGGCCTCGGTCTCGTGCTTTTCGAGACGGGAGAGGATGTGCTCGTTCTCGAAGGAGAGTTCGGTGAAGGAGTTGTCGTTCACGGCCACGATTTCGGTAGGGAAATCCATGGACATGTAGGTGGTGAGCATAGTGCCGTCCTGCAGTATTCCGAAGGGCGTTCCGAAGTCGTACCAGAGGTTCTCTGCGGTGAGGCGGAAGATTTCGGCATCTCCTTCCACTACGGCGTTGTAGATGGATTGGATGCCTTCCGTGAGGGCGTTGAAGTAGATGGAATTGCCGTCTGCAGCCCAGGAGGGGGAGTCGGCATTGTACTTGAAGTTTTCTGTGAGGTCGCGTATTGCAGTAACCTCAGGATTTGCACTTTGGCCTTCTTCTGAATCGGAGTAGACAACATCGCCTACCATGAGGCGGATCTTGTCGGCCTCGTAGCCGTCGCGGGGCATGGAGAGCCAGGCGAGGCGTTTTCCGTCGGGGCTCCAGACGGGGTTGGTGTCATAGCCTCCGTTGAAGGTTACCTGGCTGGTTTCCCCGGTGAGGGGGCAGTAGATGTAGATGCAGGTGTTGGTGGAGAAGGCGTACTCCTTGCCGGTGAGCTTCTTGCAGGAGTAGGCGATATACCTGCCGTCCGGGCTCCAGGAGAGCTGCTCGATACCGCCGAAGGGGCCGTTGGGCAGCTGGAATAGCTCGCCGCCAAGGATGTCAAGGCCCTCTTTGATGATGCCGTTTGACAGGGGGGCGATGAAAGTATGGTTGATGTCGGTCACCCAGTGATCCCAGTGGCGGTACATGAGATCTTCGGTGGCATAGGCCTGGGCCTTGTCAAGGAGAGGATCAGTGTCGGAAGGGACTTCCACTGCGCTGTGGACGGTGGAAACGTACATTATCTGGGCTTCGTCCGGGGAAAGGGCGAATTCATCGACACCCTTTTCAACGTCCGTTATCTGCGTCCTCTTACCAAGCTTTCCGTTCTTGTAGGGGGCCTTCCAGACCTGGCCGCCCTGAAGGAACCAGATGGCGTCTCCGTCCTTGCTCCAGCGGGCGTTGGAAATGCTCTTCCCGTCCTTCGTGAGGGCCGATGCCTTGCCGCCTCCGGAAGGGAGGACGTAGAGGTTGCGCACGCTGCGGTTTTCGGCAATGCTGGTGTAACTTACGCCGTAGAGGATGGTTTTCCCGTCCGGGGAAAGCTGCGGGTCAGAGAGGCGCCCCAGCGAGAGGAGCACCTCGGGAGTCATGCGGCCGTCCACAATCTCCGGATCACTTGGGCCGATGTAGCCTTTCTGGGGTTTCATTTCGCTGTCTTTGCATGAGGCGATGGCCAGCACGGCCACTGCCATGAGTAATGATTTCTTAAACATATGATTGAAGTGCTGTTTCCAGTTGGTGTTTTACTTCTTCCCTGAGCTCCTGCGGCTGAAGGACTTCCAGGGCGCCGCCCCTTTTGCAGAGCTCCATCACGAAGTTGCGGTTGGGTATCACCCTGAGGGCGAATATAGTATGCTCCGGAGTCTCCTCCTCGATGAGCTGGCTCTCATGGAGGGGCAGGTCCTTGAGGTATGCAGCCTCGCGTTTTGTGGCTTTGAGACGCACCAGGACGGGCTTTTCTCCTTCCGGAAGGTATATGCCGTAACTGTTTTCAAAGAGCCGGTCTACATTGAATCCTTCCGGCATCCTGAATGTGTCCTCAGTCATTTCCATGGACGTGATGCGGTCCATGGCGTAGGTCCTGAGGGCATCGGCATCCATGCTGTATGCGACGATGTACCAGCGCTTTTCGAACTCTTTCACCGCGTAGGGGCAGATGTGGCGGGTTTCGGTCTCGTCGCTCATGTATTTGCGGTAGCCTATCGTGAGCTGGCGGCTGTCCAGCATGGCCTGCATGACGCTGGTGAGGTACTTCTGGCCGGAGGGGATGTCTTCCACGGCGACGCGGCCGCTCAGCCTCTGCTTCCCAAGCGTTAGAAGGTTGTTCACCGTGAAGGTGTTCACCAGGTATTCCACGGCCTCGCGCTTGTCTACGGCACTTTCCGCCGCATCGATATAGTATCGGTTGGTGCTCCTGTTGCAGGTTATCGCCACGCCGAAAACCTCTTCCACCGCGGCCCTGTGGTTCCCGAAAGTGCGCCTTGGGTACTTCTCACCGTAGCGAGACATCCACCTTGACGAAATCTCGTCAAGGCTAAGCCCCCTGCCGCCTGCTTCCACAAAAGTCTGCAGCAGAAACACGTATTTGTCCACCAGTTCAGGTACCATACTCCAAAGATACACATTTTTTCTTTCCCTTATGGCCCCTGTCCCTGAAATTGGCTGTTTTTAAGGATAGAGAGGGATGGGGTGGTGAAAATTTGGATGAATCTGAAAAATCATTTATCTTTGAATGAATGGATATGGAAACCAGCATACAGTATCTCCCGGGAGTTGGGCCAAGGCGGGCCCAGCTGCTGGAGAGCGAGCTTGGGGTGCGAACGGTGGGAGACCTCCTTCACACCTATCCTTTCCGTTATATAGACCGCAGTTCTATTACACCCATTGCAGAAGTTTACCCGGACCTCGCCCAAGTGCAGGTGCGGGCGACTGTAATGAAAGTGCGCCTGTTTGCCAAAAACGGCGCTGAACTGCCTCCGGACAAGCTCAAGTACAACATGGTAGCCCGCATGAGCGTTATTGCGGCAGACAATACCGGAGAGATCGAGCTGGTGTTTTTCAAGGGCGTAAAGTGGATGCATGAGCGCCTGAAACCCGGCTCCACCTTCGTGTTCTTCGGGAAGCCGGCCGTGTTCAACAACCATCTGAACATAGTGCATCCTGAGGTTGATGCGCCGGACAATTTCGTAACCGGAGTATTGTCAGGGGTATACACTTCAACCGAAAAACTCAAAAACGGCGGCGTCACGGGAAAAGTGATGCTCAAGATGATCGGAAGCGCCCTGGAAGGTGTTCTGCCAACGCTCAGGGAGACGCTCCCGGACTACGTTCTGAGGGAAAAAGGACTTGTCCCATTGAATTATGCCTTGAGACAGATACACTTCCCGCAGGACCAGGAAGCCCTTTCGAAGGCCAGTTACCGCCTCAAGTTCGAGGAACTCTTCCTGCTTCAGCTGTCACTTCTGAAGCAGAAGTATATACGCAGCCGCAGTGCTCAGGGCCTCAAGATGCCACGCGTCGGAGAGGCGTTCAATATCTGCTACAAATCACTGCCGTATGACCTTACAGGCGCCCAGAAACGCGTTATCAAGGAAATCCGCGAGGACATGATGAGCGGGCACCAGATGAACCGCCTCCTTCAGGGAGACGTGGGCAGCGGCAAGACCATGGTGGCGGTCCTGAGTTCGCTCATCGCCGTGGGAAACGGCTACCAGGCCTGCATCATGGCTCCTACGGAAGTGCTTGCCCAGCAGCACTATGCCAACGTATCCCGCTACCTGGCCCCAACCGGCGTACGAGTTGAACTGCTTACCGGCAACACGGGCACCAAGGCCAGGCGGGAAATCCATGCCGGGCTGCAGGACGGCTCCGTGGGAGTGCTCATCGGCACACATGCGCTCATTGAAGATACGGTGCAGTTCCATGCGCTGGGTCTTGCCGTCATTGACGAACAGCACCGCTTCGGCGTGGAGCAGAGGGCACGTCTGTGGGCAAAGGGATTCGCGGGAGTGCATCCGCATGTCCTTGTCATGACTGCAACGCCCATTCCCCGTACGCTGGCAATGACCCTCTACGGAGACCTCGACGTGTCCGTCATCGACGAGATGCCCCCCGGAAGAAAGCCCGTCCAGACCATCTGCGTGGGCGAAAACAAGCGCCACGCCATGCATAACTTCATCCGTGACGAAATCGCCAAGGGCCGTCAGGCGTTCATAGTCTATCCCCTCATCTTCGAGAACGAAAAGCTGGACTACAAGAATCTGGAACTGGGTTATGAAGAGATAGTCAAGGCCTTCCCGATGCCGCAGTACAAGGTTGCCATCGTCCACGGCCGCCAGACGCCCCAGGAAAAGGCATTCAACATGGATGCCTTCGCCGCCGGACGCGCCAACATCCTCGTCTCCACCACCGTCATCGAAGTGGGTGTAGACGTCCCCAACGCATCGGTGATGGTCATTGAAAGTGCCGAACGCTTCGGCCTCAGCCAGCTCCACCAGCTCCGTGGGCGCGTGGGGCGCGGTGCAGAGCGCTCCTACTGCATCCTCATGAAAGGGCAGAAGGTCTCCAAGGAATCGAAAAAGCGCCTGGACCTTCTCTGCGCCACGGAAAACGGCTTCGAGCTTGCCGAAGAAGACATGAAAATGCGCGGCCCCGGAGACCTCGAAGGCACCCAGCAGAGCGGCCTTCCCATAACCCTCTCCATAGCCTCCCTCGCCAAAGACGGTCTCATCCTTTCCGATGCCCGCGCCTACGCCCAGCTCATCCTCGACAAAGACCCCGGCCTCGTCCTGCCGATAAACGCCCCCCTTGCCGCCGAACTCCGCCGCGACAAATACACCGTCCACGACTACTCCCAGATATCTTGACCCCATCCATCCTTAAAAACCGCCATTTTCAGGGATGGGAGCCGCGAGGGAAAGAAAAAATGAGTATCTTTGCATGATATGAAAATGGTGGTGCAAAATGACGAGTTCTTTTCACAGGTGCTGGCGCGTCTGGAGGACGGACATACGGCAACCATTCCGGTGAAGGGATTCAGCATGCTGCCTTTCATAAGGGGAGGGAAGGACCTCGTGGTGCTTGAAAAGGCCGACGGAGAGCCAAAGAAGGACGATATCGTCCTCTTCTTCATTCACGGAAAATACATCATGCACCGCGTCCTGAGGACGGACGGCAGGCATTTTGACATACAGGGAGACGGCGTCTGGCTGGGACATGAATATCCCGCAAGGGAGCAGATTCTGGCAAAGGCCACAAAGATACTACGTGCAGGCAAGAAGGAAGTGGATCCGTATTCCCCAAAGCAGCTGAGGCTTGTCCATGCATGGCAGCGCCTTGGCAGGCTGCGCCGCTACATCCTTTTCATCTACAGGCATCTTCCCTGGAACAGAGACTGGGTAAAAGAAAACTACAATACGATATGAAAATCAAAGAAGGATTCAAGCTGAGAACCATCTGCGGGGAGAATGTGGTCACCGCAGAAGGAACCGCAAACGTGAACTTTTCATCTCTCATCAGCCTTAACGGAACCGCAGCCTTCCTCTTCGGAAAGCTCCAGGGGACTGAATTCACCGAAGAAACGGCGGTGAATCTCCTCCTTGACGAGTACGAGGTAGACAGGGAAACCGCCGCGAAGGACGTGAAGGCACTCTTTGCAAAGTGGGTCGAAATCGGCCTCGCAGAGTAGTGAAATCCATCCTCAAATACTTCCGATGGCTGTACGTGCACTCCAAAGGCGCACGATGGGCTGTTGTTGCGAACATCCTCCTTGGCACGGTGACGGTGGGCCTTAACATGGCCTTCATCCTCATCTGCAAGCGCCTCGTGGATGTGGCAACCGGCGTCGTAGCCGGCCATTTCTGGGTGACCGCAGGCTGGGCCATTGCGGTTACGGTGGTGCGGCTGGCCGTATCGGCAGTAAATACGAGGATAGAAAACCTTACAAGCTCAAAGCTGAACTTCTCCATCCGGGCAGATCTTTATTCCTATGTGATGCAGTCCGAATGGCTTGGAAAGGAAAAACGTCATACCGGAGACGTCATCAACCGTCTGGAGCAGGATGTCACAAAGGTAACGGACGTTATCTGTACCGATGTGCCGCAGATATTCACGACCCTTGTCCAGATGGTCGCAGCGGTGGCTGTTCTCTGCACCATGGACTGGCGCCTTGCAGTGCTCCTGGTACTCTTAACCCCGCTGTTCCTCCTTTTCTCGCGGCTTTTCTTCCGCAAGATGCGCCGCATGACAATGGGTATCCGTGAGAGCGAGAGCAAGGTCCAGAGCCATCTGCAGGAAAGCCTCAGGCACAGGCAGATGATACGTTCCATGGAAGGGGAGGACCGCATGATGGAACGCCTGGACAATCTCCAGAACATCGAATACGGCCAGGTCAAGGAACGCACCAACTTCAACGTGTTCGCAAGGACTATGGTCTCTGCCTCATTTGCAAGCGGCTACCTTGCCGCCTTCATCTGGGGAGCATACGGCATCGCAAAGCGTGGCACCACCTTCGGCGTCATGACCAGCTTCCTCCAGCTTGTGGGCCAGATCCAGCGGCCGGTGGTGAACCTCATGCATCAGATTCCCAACTTCATTTATGCAACCGCCTCCATCGACAGGCTCATCGAACTGGAAGACACCCCTCTGGAAGAGGTGAAGGAGCCGGTGAAGCTGAAAGGCCCCGTGGGAATCAAGGTCGATAATGTCACCTTCCGCTACCCCGACGGCGAAAAACCCGTCCTGAGCGGCTTCAGCTTCGATTTCAAGCCCGGAAGCAGGACTGCAATCATCGGCGAGACAGGTGCCGGAAAGTCCACTCTCATCCGCCTCATGATGTCCCTCCTGAGGCCGGAGAAAGGCAGCATCGTCCTATATAATAAGGAAGGGGAGACGCCCGCATCACAGGCAACGCGCTGCAACCTGGTATACGTCCCGCAGGGTAATTCCCTCCTCAGCGGCACCATCCGCGAAAACCTCCTCATGGGAGACCCGGAGGCCTCCGAGGCCGATATGTGGCATGCCCTCCGCACCGCCGCTGCCGATTTCGTAACGGACCTGGATACCCTCTGCGGTGAAGGCGGCGCCGGCCTTTCCGAAGGCCAGGCCCAGAGAATCGCCATCGCCCGCGGCCTTCTCAGAAAGGGAGACATCCTCCTTTTGGACGAGTTCTCATCGTCCCTCGACCCGGAAACGGAAGAGCGCCTCATGACTGGGCTCGAAAAAAACGCGGCGGGCAAGACGCTTATCTTCATTACCCACCGCGAGAAAATCTCAGACTACTGCCAGTATCACTGCCGGGTTTCAAAGTACTGAAGCCTGCGGCGGAAAATGTCTATGGCAGTGTAGATTGCCTGCATCATTGAACGGGGATCCGCTTCGTCGCGGCCGGCGATTTCGTAGCCGGTGCCGTGGTCCGGAGACGTGCGCACGATAGGGAGGCCTGCGGTGAAATTGACGCCATCGGCAAATGAAATGCTCTTGAATGGGGCAAGGCCCTGGTCGTGGTACATGGCAAGGGTGGCGTCAAAGCGGCTGTAATGCCCAAGGCCGAAGTAACCGTCCGGCGAATACGGGCCGAATGCCTGGATTCCCTCTTTTTGCGCCTCCTGCACTGCCGGGAGGATGATGTTCTTCTCCTCATCGCCGATGAGGCCGCCGTCCCCGCAGTGGGGGTTCAGGCCCAGGACTGCAATCCTTGGCTCCACTACCGCGAAGTCTGTCTGAAGGGTCTTCTTTAGGATGCGGAGCTTGGAGAGAATGGCTTCCTTTGTAATCCTCTTTGGAACGTCCCTCAGCGGAATGTGGCCGGTGACGACGCCAACGCGGAGCTGGTCGCTTACCATGAGCATCTCCACCTCATCGGCCCCGAATTCCTTCTGGAGGTACTCCGTGTGGCCGGTGTAGTTGAAGCCGGCAAGGGACATGCCCCTCTTGTTGATGGGGCCTGTGACCAGGACGTCGATAAGCCCCTCCTTCGCATCCTTTACCGCGCATTCCAGCGAGGTGATTGCCGATTTTGCCGATTCTGCCGACGATTGACCCGGCTCTGCAAAGACGCTGTCCGGAAGGCAGTTCACGAGGTTGATGCACCTCTGGCGCACGTCCTTTGCGCTCTGGATCACGTTCACGTCCAGCTTATCCAAGTTGTGGACGGTCTTGCGGTAGAAGCCGAAGAGCTTGGACGAACCGTAAATCACGGGAGTGAAGCTGTCCAGGATGCGTTCATCCGACAGGGACTTGATAATAACCTCGTAACCTATTCCGTTGCTGTCACCCTGGGTGATGCCCACGAGAAGTTTTGGAAGACTCATAACAGTGTCATTTCTTGTGTGTAACCGGTATCCTCCGGCAGGTCCGGTTTGTGATAAGCAGCTACGGCAAGGGCGTCGCAGCGCTCGTTTTCGGGGTGACCGGCATGCCCCTTTATCCAGTGAAAAGCCACTCTGTGGCGGGCCCTTGCGGCATCGAAACGAAGCCAAAGGTCTACGTTCTTCTTGCCCTTGAAGCCCTTCTTCTTCCACGTTTCCAGCCATCCCTCGTTGAGGGCCTTCACCACATAGGAAGAATCGCTCACCACGTGCACCTCTGCATTGTCCCACTTGATGCTCTCAAGGCCGATAATCACGGCCAGAAGCTCCATCCTGTTGTTCGTGGTGAGGGCGAACCCGCCCGAGAGCTCCTTCTCATAACCCGCGCACCGCAGCACTATCCCATAGCCCCCCGGCCCCGGATTCCCGCTTGCGGCTCCGTCTGTATAAAGGTATATGGGCGGCTTATTCTCTGTCATAGAATACAAAGATAGAAAATATTTTGCTTTCGAAGGGGAAAAAGTGTATTTTTGTATGATATGACTGAAATAATCAAAGCCCAGATAAAAGAGTCCGTTTCCGTCAAGGAATCGCTCCTTGCCGATGAAAAAGCAATAGATGCAGTTCAGGCTGCTGTAAAGGTTATTGTGGAATGCCTTCGCTCAGGCCACAAGGTGATGTGGGCGGGGAACGGGGGCAGTGCGGCGGATGCGCAGCACATGGCGGCGGAGCTGGTGAACAAGTTCCGTCTGGAGAGGCCGGGAATGGCGTCAATCGCCCTTACCACAGATACTTCCATACTTACTTCCATCGGCAATGACTATGGTTACAGCCGCGTTTTCGCAAGGCAGGTAGAAGCGCTGGGAATGCCCGGTGACTTGTTTGTCGGCATATCCACTTCCGGGAATTCGGAGAATCTTGTTGAGGCACTGGATGCCTGCCGGAAGAGGGGAGTGAAGACGGTTGCGCTCGTTGGCGGGAAGGCCTGCAGGATGGATGATTACGACCTTGTAATCCACGTCCCGTCAACGGATACTCCGCGCATTCAAGAATGCCAGACGCTCATCGGCCACATTATATGTGACCTTGTGGAGAAAAGCATGTACGGAAATTGTGATTATTAAAAATTTTTCGTAAATTTGCGCCGCCTTAAAGAAAGTTACGATTTAAACTATAAAACAACAAATTATGATTAAACTTGGTATTAACGGTTTTGGCCGCATCGGCCGTATGGTTTTCCGCGCCGCCGTTGAAAATTTCGCAAACGACATCTGTGTTGTAGGTATCAACGACCTCCTCGATCCTGATTACCTCGCTTACATGCTCAAGTTCGACTCCGTACACGGCATCTTCAACCATGACATCAAGGTTGAGGGCAACTACCTCATCGTTGACGGTCACAAGATCCAGGTCTTCTGCGAGAAGGATCCCGCAAACATCACCTGGGGTGCACTCGGCGTAGACGTCGTTGTTGAATCCACCGGTTTCTTCCTCACCGCAGAGCTTGCAGAGGCCCATATCAAGGCTGGTGCAAAGAAGGTCATCATGAGCGCTCCTTCAAAGGACAGCACTCCTATGTTCGTCTATGGTGTAAACCACAAGACCTACGCCGGCCAGACCATCATCTCCAACGCATCCTGCACCACCAACTGCCTTGCTCCTGTTACCAAGGTTCTCAATGACAACTTCGGCGTAGTCCGTGGCCTCATGACCACCGTTCACGCTGCAACCGCTACCCAGAAGACCGTTGACGGTCCTTCCAAGAAGGATTGGCGCGGCGGCCGTGGCATCCTGGAGAACATCATTCCTTCTTCCACCGGTGCTGCAAAGGCTGTAGGTAAGGTTCTTCCCGAACTCAACGGCAAGCTCACAGGTATGTCCCTGCGTGTTCCCACCAGCGACGTTTCCTTCGTTGACCTCACCGTCGAACTCGCAAAGGAAGCTTCCTACGAGGAAATCTGCGCTGCCATGAAGGCCGCATCCGAAGGCGAACTCAAGGGTGTTCTCGGTTACACCAACGAAGCCGTCGTCTCCACAGACTTCCGTGGCTGCCCTCTTACCTCCATCTTCGATGAGAAGGCCGGTATCCAGCTCGACAAGACCTTCGTAAAGGTTTGCGCCTGGTACGACAACGAGTGGGGTTACAGCAACAAGGTTCTTGAAATGGCAAAGGTCATCACCAAGTAATTGTGAGAGCAACTGCCTGATATTCAGGCGATTATTAAAAGTGACGGTGAAGTTCTGTTCACCGTCACTTTTTGTAAACGACTCATTGAACCGTACTTGCTGTTCACGAAAGCTCAGTGAGCATGGCGTGGGCAACGGCTGCAGAAGCGCCGGTCCCACCAAGAAGCTCCCGGACTTCTGCGTAATCCTTGAGCATGGCACTGCGGTACGGCTCATCGTCAAGCAGACGCTTCACTTCATGGAGAACATTTTCAACGGTGAAGTTCTCCTGAAGGAATTCCTTGAATGCGAGGCGGTTTATGATAAGGTTTGCAAGGGAGACGTACTTCACCTTGATGATGCGTCTCATGATGAAGGCGCTTGCCGCGGCAACCTTGTAGGTAACAACCTGCGGAGTGCCTATGAGCGCCGCCTCCAGTGATGCTGTTCCGGAGTTGATGACCGCCGCACGGGCGTGCCTGAGGGCACCGTAGGTCTCTCCATAGACAACGTGCACGAAATCCCTGTCACCCAGATATTTGGCATAGTCTTCCGGCTTTCTGAAAGGTGCGGCGGCTACGACGAAATGAAGCGCAGGGCGCTCTGAGTGCAATTTATCGGCAAACTGCATGAAGGTGGGCATCATGGAACCTATCTCCATGTTCCTGGAGCCGGCAAGAAGCGCTACCCACTCCACGTCCGGAAGGCCGGTGCGGGAGAGGAAATCCTCACGCGTTTCACTCAGTGCATCCGAACCGTCCACGGCATCTACCAGCGGATTGCCCGCATATACATACGGAACCTCCTTCCTGTCGAAGTACTCCTTCTCAAAGGGGAATACTATGAACAGTTTGTCTACGTATGCCTTCAGTTTCCTGATTCTTCCCTCGCGGGATGCCCAGACCTTTGGAGCGATGTAATAGAACACCTTGAAACCTGCATTATGGGCAAATTCCGCTATCTTGAAATTGAATCCCGGGTAGTCTATGAGTATGACCACGTCCGGCTTCCATTCCATGATGTCCTTCTTGCAGTCCTTCACGTTCTTCATGATGGAAAAGCCCTTGAGGAGCACCTCCAGATACCCCATTACGGCAGTATCCCTGTAGTCTCTCACAAGGCCTCGGCCCGTTTGATGCTCTTTGTACACGCCGTCCATGAGAGGCCCGCCCCAGAAGCGCACATCGGCCCCCGGGTCCTCTGCATACAGTCCTTTCATGAGATTGCTCCCGTGAAGGTCTCCTGATGCTTCTCCTGCTATGATGTAGTATTTCATAATAAGATTTCTCGACTACGCTCGAAATGACAATGGAACATGTTTCAACCTGTTAAATTCTTCGTAGTCGGTGCTGTCCAGGTTGCACGGGGTGATGGTTATCCAGCCTTCCTGGTTGGCGACGTGGTCGGCACTTAGGTTGCCGGGCTCGTCGTCTATGAAATTACCAACCATCATGTAGGCCTTTTCTCCAGGTTCCACGACGGAATCCGATGATGCCAGGCCGAAGCCTGTAGACTCGTAGGCATCCAGGGCAGCATTGTCCCACTCCTGGAACTCCTTCTCCCAGTGGCCGCGCCCCTGGCGGGTTATACGGATGCCTTTGGGCTCTGGTACGTCCGGAAAATTGATGTTGTAAAACAACCCGTACTTCCCTTCCGGCCAGTTATCCAAAAGGAAACGGACGATGCGGCCAAGATACTTCCTGACTACCGTGAAATCTGCATCCTCGCTGAAATTGCAAAGCGACACGCCTATGGACTTGACCCCGTTCATGGCCCCTTCCTCCGCTGCGCCCATGGTAGCGGAATAATTCGCCGCCGAAGAGGCATTGGAACCGTGATTGACACCAGTTATCACAAGGTCAGGATTCCGGTGCTCGTAGAAGTATTCAAGGCCGAATTTCACGCAGGATGCCGGCGTAGCGTCAAGATAGTGCCAGCTGCCAGGCCCCATTTCCGGAAGCGCCTTGTACACAAGCTTCTTTCGGCCAAGCGAGACCGCCATGGACATGGCGCTCTGATGGAACTTCGGCGCGACCACCGTCACGTCCCCGAAGGTGGACATCACATCCACCAAGGCCCGGAGTCCCCCGGCCATGTATCCGTCGTCGTTTGCAATGAGAATTTTCATAACGTGCAAAGTTAGCAAAAAATTGCCGTGCGGACACCAGAACGCAGTGTTTTGTGCCCGCACGGCTTAAAAAACGCGGTCAGGACACGGAAACGGGGCGTTTGGTGTCCTGACGGCCCGGAATCGGCAAATTATTTAATGAACTGTGCCTTGAGGGCTTCGATCTTCGAGGGGGCATCGGCACCGCGGGCGCCGAAGTAGAACTTGATCTTGGGTTCTGTGCCGGAAGGACGGACGGTGACTACGTCGCCGGCGGCGTTGAAGAACTGAAGGACGTTGCTCTTGGGAAGGCCGGTCTTTTCGGGCTGGTTGTAGTCGATGACCTTCACCAGAGGGCTGCCGGCGATGGTTTCAGGAGGGCAGGCGCGATAATCGGCCATGATCTTCTGGATTTCTTCGGCGCCGGTTTTGCCCTTGCGGACGATGTAGACCATCTTCTCTACGTAGAGGCCGTATTTTTCGTAGACCTTCTGGAGGAGCTGGTAGAGGGTGAGGCCCTGTTCGGCGGCCCAGGCGGCGCATTCGGCCACCATTATGCCGGCTACCTGGGCGCACTTGTCGCGGACGAATTCGCCGAGGTTGAAGCCGTAGGATTCTTCGCCGCCGCAGATGAATTCACCCTTGCCCTGGTTCAGTTTCACCACCTCTGCAATGTACTTGAAGCCGGTGAGGACGTTGTAGCACTTTACGCCGAAATCCTTGCAGATGGCTGCGATGAGTTCCGTTGTGACGATTGTCTTGACGCAGTATTTGGTGCTGTCAAGCTTGCCGAGCTCTTTCCAGCGGGTGAGGACGTAATAGGTGAGGAAGGACCAGGTCTGGTTGCCGGTGAGCTGGACCATTTTGCCGTCGTTGTCGCGGACGGCGATGCCGAGGCGGTCTGCATCGGGGTCTGTGGCAAGGACCAGGTCTGCGCCGGTTTCATCGGCCTTCTTGAGGGCCATGGCCATGGCGGCGGGCTCTTCGGGGTTGGGGGAGGCAACGGTGGGGAAGTTGCCGTCCGGGATGTCCTGTTCGGGGACGTGGATGATATTATGGAAGCCGATCATTCCAAGGGCCCTTGGCATGAGCTTTACGCCGCAGCCGTGAAGGGGAGTGTAGACGATCTTGAGGTCCTGGTGCTTTTTTACGGCATCCGGGCTCAGGGCCAGGGAGGTGATGTCGCGGAGGTAGCAGGCGTCGACCTCTTCACCCATTATCTCGATGGGAGCGGGCTGGGTGTCGGCTGCGGGCTCGAAGCGGACATCGGCAGGGTCTGTGATCTTGCCTACCTCACCTACGATATCCTTGTCGACGGGAGCGGTGATCTGGCCGCCGTCGCTCCAGAAAACCTTGTAGCCGTTGTATTCCTTGGGGTTGTGGCTGGCGGTGACCATGATGCCGGCCGTCGCCTTCTTGAGGCGGATGGAGTAGCTCAGCTCCGGCGTGGGGCGAAGGTCCTCGAAGAGATAGACCTTGATGCCGTTGTTGGAAAGGACCTTTGCCGATATCTCGGCGAACAGCCTGGAGTTGTTGCGGCTGTCGTGGCTGATGCACACGCTGGCGGCGCCTTCCACATTGGCCTTGATGTAGTTTGCAAGGCCCTGTGTTGCCATTCCCACGGTGTACTTGTTCATCCTGTTGGTTCCAACACCCATGACGCCCCTGAGGCCTCCGGTGCCGAACTCCAGATTACGGTAGAATGCATCTTCCAGCGCAGTGAGGTCTGTCTCCATGAGATTCTTCACCTCTGCCTTGGTCTCTGCATCGAAATTTCCTTCCAGCCAGCTCTGGGCTGTTTGTTTGTAGTCTGACATAATTATGTTGGTTTTAGTTTATTGTCATTTCGAGCGAAGTCGAGAAATCTAATTCCACAAATGTAAATAATAATCCGTATTTTTGCAATATGGAATTTCCTGAATTCATACTGGCACACGATGCTGATGACCCGGCGGCACTGGCGCTGGGCCGTTCACGTTATGCATCTGAGGTAGAGGACTTTGAGCTTGCGCTTTCGACGCTTGAAGTGCGTCGGAAACTGCGCACGAAAGTGCCCGAGTGGCATGCCGTGCCGTCCCTTCGCTATCCGCTTCGGCTGTCGGGAGAGCAGTGCTCCTCCACGGAGACGGCTTTCTACAAGGCCTGGGTGGTTTTGGATGAAGGCGCACCTTCCGGAACCGTCGCTTCGCGACCCCTCCCATCTGCGATGGGTCCCTCCCTCTTATGCGCCCGAGGGTGGGCACAGGTTCCGGAAGGTGCGCCTTCATCCAAAAGGGTTGCAGACCTTACAGGCGGCCTTGGAGTGGATGCGTGGGCGTTTTCCAAGGTTGCATCGGCCGTCCTTTACAACGAGATGAACCCGGCCCTTGCCGCCGCTGCAAGGCACAATTTCAAGGCTCTCGGGGCCGACAATATCATCGTCGCGAATTACATTGTGGGCGATACTCCTGTCAGGGAAATCCTCGGCACCTTTGAGCCGGACGTGCTGTTCCTGGACCCTGCCCGCCGCGGCGAGGGAGGCCGAAAGGTGTTTCTCCTGGAGGACTGCAGCCCGGATGTATCGGCACTACTGCCAGAGCTTTACGATGCCTGCGCGCACATACTTCTGAAGCTTTCCCCCATGGCCGATATCACCATGCTCTGCACCCGCCTCCCAGGCGTCAGGCACGTCCACGTTGTAGAGGCGGAAGGGGAGTGCAAGGAACTTCTCCTTTGGCTCGAAAGGGGCTGGGAAGGCGGTTATGACATCACCGTCTATGCCGGAGGGAAGACGCTCACTTTCACTCCGGATGAGGAGGCATCGGCAAAGGCAGAGCTGGTGGACGGGGGCTTTTCCGGAGGCCTGGACATGCCGGGCGCCGGGGTCCTCTTTGAGCCGGGAAAGGCCCTCCTCAAGAGCGGCGCGTTCAAGCTGCCGTGCTCAAGGTTCGGCCTTCGCAAATTGGGATTCAACACGCATTTATATGCATCGGCCCGCGTGGTGCCGGAACTTGCCGCCTTCGGAAAATGGTTCACCCTGGACCGTGTCCTTCCCTTCGGCGGCAAATACATGAAGCAGTTCAAGGGCCTCCGTGCCGATGTCACCTCCCGCGGCCTTCCCCTCACCTCCGACGAGCTCCGCAAGCGCTGCGGCGTCCTCCCCGGCGACGGCACCGTCCACATCTTCGGCGCCACCACCGCCCACGGCTCCGTCCTGATCCTGTCAGAAAGAATCACTTTGGCAGTTTGAGTGTCTACAAAAGCCGTGTGTCTTTCCCCACCCATATTCGTTAAAGCACGTTTTCGCCATTTCACGCTCCGAAGTGAGCTTTAACCATCGCTATTATGCTTGGCAGCAACACGCAAGGTGACAAAAATGGCCGAAAACGTGTCCGCTGCCGTCATCTACGACGCCCAAGGTGACAAAAACGCCCAAAAACGTGTCCGTTGCCGTCATCTACGACGCCCAAGGTGACAAAAACACCCCAAAACGTGTCCGTTGCCGTAATTGATGACGTCCACATCGACAAAAATGGCCCAAAATGTCAAACCCGCCGTCATGAACGACGCGCAGATTGTCAAAAATGGCCAAAAATGTCAACCTCGCCGTAATGAACATAATTCAAATGCCCCGTTGATAGATTTAGGCGCCATCAGGCGGCCCGCGGAGGGCGTGGTTATGCAAGTTGGAAGTCTGCTTAGTGCAAATACTTTTTTAAATGATGCAAGGTGAAAATGAGGCCGCAGGCAGAAGGGGTAGTTTGAGGGGGGAACTTACTCCACAGAACAAAAGAGACAGGCTCGCGGGCCTGTCTCTTTTGTTCTGTGGAGTATAGGGGAGTCGAACCCCTGACCTATAGATTGCGAACCTATCGCTCTAGCCAACTGAGCTAATACCCCGGAAATGGACTGCAAAATTAGCAGATTATTTTGAAGAAACAAAATTGTCTTCAGTGTATTTTTTGCACCACTCGGTTAGAGGGCATGCAGAGCACTTGGGGGAACGGGCTGTGCAGATGTAGCGGCCGTGGAGGATGAGCCAGTGGTGGGCGGTGGCGCGCTTCTCAAGCGGGATATGGCGCTCAAGGTCCTGTTCCACTTCGTATGGCGTCTTGCCTTTGGAGAGTCCAAGGCGGTGTGAGACGCGGAAGACGTGGGTGTCGACGGCTATCACGGGCTTGTCGTAAACTATTGAGGCGATGACGTTTGCGGTCTTTCTGCCTACTCCGGGAAGAGACATGAGGGCGTCGATGTCCGAGGGTACGGAGCCGTCGAAATCGGCAAGGAGTTTACGGGCCATGTCAATGAGGTGCTGCGTCTTGGCGTTAGGGTAGGAGACGCTTTTGACATAGGGATAAACTTCGTCAAAGGAAGCTGCAGCAAGGGCTTTGGGAGTAGGGAACGCCTCGAACAGCGGCGGCGTGACCATGTTCACGCGGCGGTCTGTACATTGGGCGCTCAGTATCACTGCCACAAGCAGCTGGAAAGGATTGGCGTAATGCAGCTCAGAACGCACTTCGGGCTGGTTTTCGGAGAACCAGGCGACTATGGAGTTGAAACGTTGTTTTGTTGTCATGAGATTTCTCGACTTCGCTCGAAATGACAGGTGGTGGATGCTCGAAATGACAGGTGGTGGATGCTCGAAATGACAGGTGGTGGATGCTCGAAATGACAGGTGGTGG